>Ga0265320_10001525_pt1 | contig 16793 bp, 15 predicted proteins | sample 4827metaG_FD_202087 | JGI IMG/M metagenome (GOLD analysis project Ga0265320, IMG submission 202087) | Rhizosphere microbial communities from Carex aquatilis grown in University of Washington, Seatle, WA, United States - 4-8-27 metaG | ecosystem: Host-associated > Plants > Roots > Rhizosphere >...
AGCTATGAACCGCGAGCGCGGCGTCGCGCTCGTCGCGCCCGCCGAGGGCGCACCGTGACCGCGGCGTTTTCGGTCGGGATCGATCTCGGCACGACGCATTCGGCGCTCGCGTCGGTGAGCCTCGACGACGAAACGGCGACCTCCGAGGTGCTTCGAGTCGAGCAGCTCGTCGCGCGCGGCGCGGTCGAAGCGCGTCCGCTCCTCGGTTCCTTTCTGTACTTCGCGCACGCGAGTGAAGGGCCGCTCGCGCTCCCGTGGGACGAACATCGGACCTTCGCCGTCGGGGCGTACGCGCGGGAACGCGCGCGCGAAGCGCCGCTTCGCGTGATCTCGAGCGCGAAGAGCTGGCTCTCGTATGCCGGCGTGGACCGGCGCGCGCCGCTCTTGCCATTGGGAGCGCCGGAAGACGTCGAAAAAATTTCGCCGGTCGAGGCGTCGTTTCGCTATTTGGACCACCTCGCCGAGGCGTGGGATCACGGCGCTTCTCGGGGGCGCGCGCCGCTCCGCGAGCAATCCATCGTGCTCACGGTGCCGGCGTCGTTCGACGCGGCCGCGCGCGATCTCACGGTCGAAGCCGCCTACGCCGCGGGCATGGAAGACGTGACGCTCCTCGAAGAGCCGCAAGCCGCGCTCTACTCGTTCATCGAGAACGCGGGCGACGGATGGCGGAAGCTCCTCGTCGCGGGCGACGTCGTGCTCATCGTCGACGTCGGCGGCGGCACGACGGATCTCTCCGCAGTCGAAGCCGTCGAAGTCGACGGCTCGCTCGGACTCCGTCGCATCGCCGTCGGCGATCACATTCTCCTCGGCGGCGACAACATGGATCTCGCGCTTGCGCACCTGGTCGCGTCGCGACTCGAGGAGAGCGGCACCACCCTCGATCGGTTCCAAATGAACGCGCTCGGGCATGCGTGTCGCGAAGCGAAGGAACGGTTGCTCTCGGGAAGCGCCGAGGAAGTGCCGGTCGTCGTGCCGAGCCGTGGCTCATCGCTCGTCGGAGGGTCGCTCCGCGCGACGCTCGCCCGCGCCGACGTCGAGCGGGTCATCGTCGACGGATTTTTTCCGCTCGCCGAGCTCGCCGAAGAGCCGGCGCGCCGCGCGCGAGGTGCGCTCACCCAGAAGGGATTGCCGTATTCACCGGAGCCCGCGGTGACGCGCCACCTCGCGTCCTTTTTGCGACGACAGGCCGACGCCCACGTCGAACAGGGAACCCAACCCAAAAAACTCCTACGACCGACCGCGGTCTTGTTCAATGGAGGGGTGCTCAAAGCCGAAGGGATCCGTCGGCGGATCGTCGAGGCGCTCGATGGGTGGCTCCGAGAAGACGACGCTCCACCGGCGCGCGTGCTGCCGGGCGCGGATCTCGATCTCGCCGTCGCGCGCGGCGCGGCGTACTACGGGCTCGTCAAGCGCGGACGCGGATTGCGCATTCGCGGCGGCACGGCACGCGCGTACTACGTCGGGATCGACAGCCCCGCGCCGGCGGTACCCGGCGTCGCGCCGCCGATCACCGCGCTCTGCGTCGCGCCGTTCGGCATGGAAGAAGGCGTGGCCGCGACGATGCCGCCGCACGAGCTCGGGCTCGTCGTGGGCGAGGCGGTGCGGTTTCGATTCTTCGGGTCGAGCGTGCGCCGCGGCGACCTCGCCGGCACCGAGCTCGAGCGCTGGAGCGCGACGGAGCTCGAAGAGCTCTCGCCGATCGAAGTGACGTTGCCGTCGGAAGGACGCGAGAGCGGCGACATCGTGCCGGTGCGGCTCGAGTCGCAAGTCACCGCCGTCGGAACGCTGCTCCTCGAAGCCGTTCCGCTCAATCCCCACGCGCCGGACGAGCGGTGGAAGATCGAGCTCGGCGTGCGCGACCCGGGATAGCGGCGACGATGGAGACGCGCATCGTCGGCATCGATCTCGGCACGACGAACACGGTCGTCGCGACGGCGAGCGTCGCGGGCAACGACGCACCGGAAATCTTCCCGCTCCGTCAATTCGTCGCCGACGGCGAAATCGCCGCGAAGAGCCTGCTTCCGTCGGCGCTGTTCGCGCCGCTCGCGAACGAGGCGCCGCTCGCGGGCGAAGAAGATCCGTTCGGCGACGCGCCGTGGATCGTGGGCGAGCACGCGCGCCGCCGCGGCGAACGCGTGCCGTCGCGCTTCGTGTCGTCGGCGAAGAGCTGGCTCTCGCACGCATCCGTCGATCGGCTGGCGAAGATCTTGCCCTGGGGCGACGCAGGGCGCGACGCCGAGCGCGATCCGGACGCGCCGCGGCTATCGCCGGTCGAGGCGAGCCGGCGGATCTTGAGTCACGTGCGCCGCGCGTACGACGCGGCGTTCCCCGGCGCGGAGCTCGCCGCGCAGCGCCTCGTACTCACGGTGCCGGCGTCGTTCGACGACGTGGCGCGCGAGCTGACGGTGCGCGCCGCGGAAGAAGCGGGGCTCCGCGTGCGGCTCCTCGAAGAGCCGGTCGCGGCGTTCTACGACTACCTCGCGCGGACCGGCACCGCGGAGCTCGCGCCGCTCGCCGAACCGGGCGACGCACTCGCGCTCGTGTGCGACGTCGGCGGGGGCACGACGGATCTCACGCTGATCCGCGTGTCGAAGCAGGGCGCGGCGCTCGCCCTCGATCGCGTCGCGGTCGGCCGTCACTTGCTCCTCGGCGGGGACAACATGGATCTCGCGCTCGCGCATGCCGCGGAAGCGACGCTCGCGCCGCCCGGCGAGCGTCTCGAACCGATTCTCTTCGCCGAGCTCGTGCTCGCGTGCCGAACCGCCAAGGAGCAACTCTTGTCGGAAGGCGCGCCCGAGAGCGTGCCGATCCGCGTCCTTTACCGAGGAAGCGCGCTCGTCGGCAAGACGCTCGCGACGGAACTGACCCGCACCGCGGTCAAATCCATCGTCCTCGGCGGTTTTTTGCCGGACGTGCCGCGTGGCGCGCGACTCGACCGACCGCGCAGCGGCTTCGTCGCCGCCGGCCTGCCCTACGAGCGCGACCCGGCCATCACGCGGCACATCGCGGCGTTTATCGAGCGCCACGCGCCGGAAGCCGGCGCGGTGAAAGCGGTGCTCCTGAACGGCGGTGTGTTCGGGTCGGCCGTCGTGCGGCGTCGCGTCCTCGACGCGATCGCGGGCACCGTGGGCGCCGAAGTGCGCGCGCTCACCCCGACGGATCCCGATCTCGCCGTCGCGCGCGGCGCGGTCGCGTTCGGGCTCGCGCTCGACGGCAAAGGTCCGCGGATCGGCGGCGGTTCGGCGCGCGGCTACTACGTCGGGCTCGCGTCGTCGGAAGGCGGACGCCGCGCGATCTGCGTCGTGCCGCGCGGGTCGAAGGAGGGCGAACGCCACGTCGTCCGCGTGCCGGGCCTCACCGCGGTGGTCGGTGAACCGGTGCGCTTCGATTTGTTCTCGTCGGACACGGCGCTCGACTCGCCCGGCGCGGTGGTCGACGCCGCGGCGCGGCTCGAACCCTTGCCGTCGATGACCGCGCTCCTCGGCGACCCGGACGATCGCGGCGGGACGCGGATCGCCGTTCGGCTAGAAGGCGAGCTCACCGCGGTCGGCACGCTCGACGTCGCGTGCGTCGAAACCGACGATGCGAGCGCGCGCGACGAGGGACGCCGCTTTCGACTCGCGTTCGATTTGCGGCAAAAAGGGCAGCCGTCCTTGCCGCCCCGGCCGCGGCTCTCCGACGCCAAGGCGCTCGCGGTGCACGAACGCATCGAACGCGTCTTCGGCAAAGGCCACGCGGACGCCGATCCGCGCGACGCCCGGCAATTGCTCCGCCAGCTCGAGCAGATCCTCGGCGAGCGCGCGACGTGGTCGACCGAGACGGCGCGGCGTGTCTTCGACGTCATCGGCCCCGAATCGCGAGCACGGCGTCGCTCCGTCGATCACGAGCGCGCTTACTGGCAAATCGCCGGGTTTTGCCTGCGTCCCGGTTACGGTCATCCGCTCGACGGAAAACGGGTCGGCAAGCTCGTGCCGTTGTTTTCGGAAATGGTCGTCCAACCCGACGAGGCGCGCACCTGGCAGCAATTCTGGATCGCGTGGCGACGCGTCGCGGGCGGCTTGCTCGAACCGATGCAAACCGAGATCCGGAATTTGCTGGACCCGTTCGTCACCACCGACGAACCGAAACCCAAGAAAAAGAAGGGGCTCAAACCGCAGGCGCTCGACGAAATGCTGGTCCTCGCGTCGTCGCTCGAACGGGTGGCCCCGGAGCGACGCGCCGACCTCGGTCGCTGGGTGCTCGAACGCACCTGGAACGATCGCGATCCACGACTCTGGGCCGCAATCGGACGGATCGGGGCGCGCGTGCCGACGTACGCGAGCGCGCATCACGTGGTGCCGCCGAGCACCGTGGAACGATGGCTCGATCATCTGCTCCGGGAAAAATGGGACGACGTACCCTCGGCGCCCCTCGCCGCCGTGCAAATGGCGCGAGCGACCGGCGACCGCACGCGCGACGTCTCGGAATCGGTGCGCCGCGACGTCGCCAAGCGCCTCGAAAAAACGCGTGCCCCCGCCGAATGGGCGACGGCCGTTCTCGACGTGGTTCCCCTCGCCGACACCGATCGCGCGGAATTTTTCGGCGAATCGTTGCCGTCGGGTCTGGTGCTCGACGGCGACGAGTAGCGAGGGCAGAGCGGCCGCGCCGTCGCCTACGACTTTTCTTGGACCCACCGGAGGCCGGGGAGCCCGTCGATGCTCGCGCGGTTCTTGTCGCGCTGATACTTCTCTAGGTCTGCGGGTCCCTTTTTCTTCGACCAGGCGTCGAGCTGCGTGCGCTCGCCGGTGTACTCGTAGAGCGGAACTCCGTAGCCGCAGGAATCGCCGATGCGCGTCACGTGCACGACGAGGATCGCGCGCACGCCGTCGGCTGGAGCGGAGGGAAATCGCGATCGTAACGCGGCGAAGCCGTGGTCGACGGGCTCGAAGACCTCGCCGCGACCGTGCAGGCGGACGATTTTCGGAGGACCGTCGAAGGCACAGAGCATCACGGTGATGCGCCCGTTGTCTCGGACGTGTGCGATGGTCTCGACGCCGCTGCCGATGTAGTCGAGATACGCGACCGTGTGCTCGTCGAGGATGCGGAGCGAGTCGCAGCCCTTCGGCGAGAGGTTGACGTGACCGTCCGCGCCGGTCGGCGCCGTGGCCACGAAGAAGACGCGCTGCGCCTCGATGAACTCACGAATTGGGCCGTCGATCCCCTCGTAGAGCTTTCCCATGCCTTCCAATCTAAATGAGGTAAACCCTGGGTTCCATGGCCGGCCATGACGCCTGGTTGATCGACCTCGACGGCACGCTCTACTACCCCTTGCCGGTGAAAGGCGCGATGGCCGTGGAGCTCTTCGCGACGGGGTGGCCGGCGATCGCGACGCTACGTCGTTTTCGCAAAGAGCACGAGGCGTTGCGTCACGAGGGTGGCGAGAGCGAGAGCCCCTATCGGACGCAACTCGAACGCACCGCGACCGCGCTCGGGCACGACGTCGACCTCGTCGCGGGCGTGATTCGCGAATGGATGCACGAGCGCCCGTCGCGGTGGATTCGACTCTTTCGACGTCAGAGTCTGCTCGCGGAAATCAGCGCGTTCCGGGCGCAAGGCGGGCGCACGGCGCTGGTCAGCGACTACCCGGCGCGCCGGAAGCTCGAGGGGCTCGGCGTGCTCGAGCTGTTCGACACCATCGTCGCGAACGGCGAGCCCGGCGGTCCGCGCCGCCTGAAACCCGAGCCCGAAGGGTACCTGCTCGCCGCCGAACGACTCGGCGTGACGAGCGAGCGCTGTCTCGTGATCGGCGATCGCGACGATGCGGACGGCGTCGCCGCGCGCGCCGCGAAGATGGCGTTTCGCCGCGTATGAAACGCGCTCAGTGCAGCGTTCGATCGACGCTTTGATCGGGCGAGAGCTCCGGAGCGGGCTCGGGAAGATCGCGCGTGTCGATATCGTCGATACGACCGCCGAAGCGCGCCGCGAAGATCACCCCTAGAAACCCGATCACGCCGGTCGCGTACAGGCCAGGGCCCCAGTCGAAATCGATGGGGTAGTAGTGGTTGCCGCGCGGCGGATGCGAAAGGAGCATCAACGCCTCGAGGAGCGACAGCGACGCGAACGTCGCGGTGATGATCCGGACGCCGCGCATCTTGTAGATGGTGCGCCGCGAGACGACCAGCGGCACCATGACGAACCAACCGACGGCGCCGCCGAAGAACCACGAACCGCGGGCGCGCGCGAGGAGGTAGCCGCTGTAGACGATCTCGTCGGGCTTGTGCAGGAACACCCACGGCATGAAGAACGCGACGAGCCCCGCGATCGCGAGGAGCACGAGCGCGCCGCGGCTCCGGCGGTAGTACCAGAGCGGAAGGGTCCGATCTTCGGGCGCGACTTGCGCGAGCTCGGCGGCGAGGGCCACGCGCGCTTCGTACGAGGGCGGCAGCTTCTCCGCGGGTTTGAGCGACATGCCGCACACCGGACAATCCGCCGTTTCCCCCTCGGGAAAGAGTTCCTGGCAAAACGGACAGCCGACGAGGGCCATGGTCGCTTCTAGACTACCGCTCCGGTCGGGGTTCGGCGACGAAGGTCTCGTCGGGCGGCGCGCTCGTTAGCGACAACGGCGTGGAAACGGGTAGTTCGGGAGCGCGGACGCTTGCATACTCGGGGAACCGGTGTCGGACCGCGACTCCATTTTGGCTTTACTCGGCATCGAGTCGACGTCGCCCCATCTCGAGGAAGCGCTGACGCACCCGAGTTACGCGAACGAAGTTCGGTCGGCGAAACACTATCAGCGTCTCGAATTTCTGGGCGACGCGGTGCTCGGACTCTGCGCGAGCGAGCTCGTGTATCAACGCTTTCCCGAATCCGACGAGGGGTCCTTGACCCGCATGCGCTCTCACCTCGTCAACGCCGACGCGCTCGCCGCGTGGGCGCGTCAAAAAGACGTGGGCGCCGTCCTTCGCCTCGGTCGCGGCGCGGAGGGCGGCGGGCTCCGGGACAGCACCAACGTGCTCGCCGACGCCGTGGAGGCGCTGGTCGCCGTTGCGTACCTGCAAGGCGGCCTCGACGCGGCGCTCTACGCCTGCCGCGCGGTGCTCGAGCCCAGCATCGCGGCGCTCGAAGCCGACGCGGGACGCGACCCGAAGAGCGAGCTGCAAGAGCGCGTGCAAAAAACCGGCGGCGCGACTCCGGTGTACACGGTGATCGCGAGCGGCGGGTCGGCGCACGACCCGTGGTTCGTGGTGGCGGTGCACGCGGGCGCGACCGAGCTCGGCCAGGGACGGGGTCGCTCCAAGCGCCTCGCCGAGCGGGAGGCGGCCGGTGTCGCCCTCGAAACGCTCGCTCGCGTCGAAAAGCTGGCGACGCCGGAAGAGGAACCATGACGCCGAGCGTCCCCGCTCGTTGCACCCGCCGTGCGCTCGTCGCCGGTCTCGCTGCGCTCGGGCTGTCGCTGTCGCCTCGCGACGCGTTCGCCGGCACGTACCTCGATCAGATCGGCGTGCTCGTCCGCGAAGCGAAGAGCGAGATGGACTATCTCGAAAATCGACTGAACGACAAGGACCTCGCCGAGCTCATCCACGCGATGACCATCGCTCGCGTCGCCGCCGCCCGCGACATGCTCGTGCCCAAAGAGGTCGCCGAGGCGCATCCGCATTTGCTCCTCATGCTCGAAAATTGCGAGCGCGCAGCGGACGCCGCCGTCGTCAAAGCGACGGACAAGTTCATCGTCTATCAGCACCGCTCGCGCGACGAAGAGCAGATTTTCCGTAGCATCATGCGCCAGCTCGGTTTTCCCCTCGAGGACGAGAAGAAGAAATAGGGGTTATCTGAGCCCCTTGTCCGTCTTTCGGGGGACGGGGTCGGCAGAGCCGAGCGGCGGCGGGCTCCGGTGAATTTCGCTGGGCGGCGTGTCTTCGACGCGGAGCGAGTCGAGCTCGTCCGCGTCTTCGAGCGTGACGAATTTCTTTCGCAGCTCGGCCACCAGAGTCCCGACGCCCTGGTCGAACCGTTCGCGCTCGAGCAGATCGCGGATCCGGTCGTGCTCTTCGTCGAGCGTCCGGTCGAGCTTCGGCAAGGTGCCGCGCCGCCAGACGACGGCGAAGTGAGTCCCTTCTTTCACCGGCTCGGAGACGAGCTCGCCGTCTCGCACCTTCGACGCCGCGGCATAGAGCACCGGATCGACGTCGAGCTGCGGAACGTCGGTGTGACCATCCTGATGGACGAATCCTAGGTCTCCGCCGCGGAGCTTCGTCGCCTCGTCGACGGAGTTCGTGCGCGCGTCGTCCTTCCATCGTTCCGGCGCGGCGACCGAACGCGACTCGTCGAGCAAACGGCGCGCGAGCGCCTCGTCGTTCACCAGAATGCGCCAGATCCGGATCCGTTCCGGCTGGTGATACTCGTTTGCGTGCGCGGCGTAGTACGACTGAACGTCGTCGTCGGACACTCCGGCCGCGTGCGTCTCGGTCCGGAGCTCGTCGACGAGCGCGCGCCGATGCGCGTCCTGGATCCGGTAGGCGACGGCGCGATCCTTCGCGAGCCCGCGGCGGTCGGCTTCGTTCGCGAAGAGCATCTCGGGGACGAGCACGCGGTCGACGAAGTTTCGCCGGATCTCCGCCGGCGTTTGCCCCAAGAGCCGGAGCTCGAGCGGAGGCGTCGCGGCGAGTCGCCGGGCGACGTCGGCGGAGGTGAACGACGCGGCCCCCACGCGAACGACCGCCGGCGCGCCCGCGTCGGCACGCGCGGCCGGGCCCGCGAGGGCAATGGCCAGCGCGAACACCGATCGCCGACGACCTCGCGACACGGGAGTTTTCTAGTCGTTGCCGGCCGAGGAGAGCAAGCGCCGCCTCGTTCGCCGCTACGCGGCCGGCCGGCGCACGCGGCGCGGCGTGGTCGTGCGAACGCCCCCTCGGTCCGTCTTCGGCAGCGCACTCCGTTCCACGAGCGTGACGCGCTCTTCGGTCGGAGTCACGCCCAGGCGCTCGAGCCGCTGTCGGGCGATGACGAGCGCGTCCACGTTCGCGTCGATGCCGACGTGCGCCCGTCCGAGCCGCGCGCACACCGCAGCCGTCGTGCCGCTGCCGGCGTAGGCGTCGAGCACGAGGTCTCCCGGCTCCGAACACGACGACACGAGCCGCTCGAGCAGCGCTTCGGGTTTTTGCGTCGGGTAACCGGTGCGTTCGCGAGCGACGGGCGCGACGATCCCGATGTCCCAGACGTCGCCGAGCGGCGCTCCGGGAGTGCGCTCGTCGGTCGTGCTCGAGCGCGTGCGCCGCCCGGTCTTCCCGACCACGGCGCGTTGCTTTCCGGTTCCCCACGTCGAAAGCGTCGACGGCGCGAGCGGCTCGTACAGCTGACGGAAGCGCGGTTTCACCCTCGGATCCTTCAGGTAACGAAGGAGCACGTCGTGGACGCGCTGGAAATTCGGCGTCTTCGCCGGCCAGCGACGATAGCGCCAGATGATCTCGCTCGCGAACGAGCGCGGGCCGAACAGCTCGTCCGAGAGCACTTTCGCGTAGTGGCTCGTCTTCGAATCGACGTGGAGCACGAGGCACCCCTCCGGCGCGAGGAGCGCGTGCACCGCGCGGAGGCGTTCGCCGAGCGTCTGGAGATAATGATCGAGCCCCTCCCAGCGATCGTCGAAGCCGGGGTGCGCACTTCGGATGACCTCGCCAGTTTTCGGATCGCGCTTCCGCTCGATGCGCTCGTGCTGACGGCCCGTCAAAAATGGCGGATCGAGGTATGCGAGCATCACTTTGCCGCCCAGTCTGGGGGCCAGTGCGGCAAGAGCCGCCAGGTTGTCGCCGGCGATGAGCACCGAGCTCGGGTCGCCGGCACGCACCGGGGTTAGCGAAGCGGCGGGAATGGCAGAAACGACCCGTTTCGTGGGCCAATCGAGTCGAACGGACGCGTCGGGCATCGGTGCGAAATCGTATCGGGAGTCGGGGTACGACGTACAAGTTCGCGGGAGTCCGAAGGTCGCCACGCGCTTGCGCGCCTTCGCCAAGAAGAGTAGCCGTTCGCCTGGCATGGCCGAACCGATCCGCGTGCTCTCTGGAATGCAACCGACGGGCGCCCTGCACATCGGTAACTACGTCGGTGCGCTCCGCCAGTTCGCGGTGATGTCGCGCGACCCGGCGTACGACGCGCTCTACTGCGTGGTCGACGCGCACGCGATCACGGTGGACTACGACCCGAAGGAACTCCCGGACCGCGTCTTCGCGACGACCGTGACGTACCTCGCCGCCGGCATCGACCCGGAAAAGTCCGCGCTCTTCGTGCAAAGCGACGTGCCGCAGCACACCGAGCTCGCCTGGTACCTCACCTGCATCACGCCGATGGGCGACCTTCAGCGCATGACGCAGTTCAAGGACAAGAGCGTCCAGCACAAGGCGGTGAACGCCGGACTCTTCACGTACCCGGTGCTCATGGCGGCGGACATTCTCGTCTACAAAGCCGGCCTCGTGCCGGTCGGCGACGATCAGGTGCAGCACCTCGAGCTCGCACGCGAGATCTGCCGGAAATTCAACTCGCACTTCGGTCACGTGTTCCCGGAACCCAAGCCGCAGCTCTCGACAACGCCGCGGATCCTCGGCCTGGACGGCAAAGGGAAGATGAGCAAATCGCTCGGCAACACGATCGACGTGCTCGATCCGGCCGCCGTCGTCGAAAAGAAACTCCGGGGCGCCTTCACCGACCCGCAAAAGCTCCGCCTCGGCGATCCGGGCCGCCCCGAGATTTGCAACGTGTTCACGATGCACCGCGGCTTCACGCCGGAAGACGTGCGCGAGACCATCGACCGCGACTGCCGCACCGGCGCGCTCTCGTGCGGCGATTGCAAGAAGCTCCTCGCGACGCGCATGAACGACGAGCTCGAACCCATTCGTGAGCGTGCCGCGGAGCTCCGCGCCGATCGCAAACGCGTCCTCAACGTGCTCCAGGACGGCGCCGCGCGCGCTCGCACGCTCGCCGAAAGCACCATGACCGAAGTGCGTTCCGTCATGGGCCTCACCACGCACGGCCGATGACCGGCCGAGTGAAAGCGGCCAGGGTACGGCCGATGACTGGCCATGGGTTCTTGGGGGGCACGCTTCACGACGCGCTTCGGCGCTGTGGGGACGCGCTCCGCTCGCTCACGCGGCGCCTCGTTCCGACGGTCGCGCCGGCGCGCCGCGCCGCCGTTTGCGCGGCGTTCGCGGCCACGCTCGCGCTCGCCGTGGTCGGCTGCGAAGAGCAATCCGTGGACACGACGCCAGAGGGCGCCGTCGAGTCGTTCATCGACTGGATGCAGCGCGTGCACGGCGACCCGGTCCCGGCGCGGCGCGCATACGACCTCTTGTGGTCTCAGGCGAAGCGCAACCTCGGCGAGCGTGCGAAACGAGCCAGCGCCGTCGCCGGACGGCAGATCGCCCCCGAAGAGATGCTCGCGCCGTCACGCTTCTCCCTCCGCTTCTCGCCACGCCACTACACCGCGAAGACCACCGGCGATTGGGCCGTCGTGACCGCGGTCGGCGAAGCGCCGTCGACCGAGCACGCCGAGATGCGCGCCGTCCGCGAAGACGGCCGCTGGCGGGTCATCCTCGACATCCCCGAGCTAGCACCCATTCGCACCCGCTGAACCGAGCGAGAGATACCGGCGAAGCCGGTGTCCGCGAGGTCCCGAGGAGCGCAGCGACGCGAGCACCGCAAGGTCACCTCGAGAGACACCGGCGAAGCCGGTGTCCGCGAGGTCCCGAGGAGCGCAGCGAAGCGAGCACCGCAAGGTCACCTCGAGAGATGCCGGCGAAGCCGGTGTCCGCGAGGTCCCGAGGAGCGCAGCGAAGCGAGCACCGCAAGGTCACCTCGAGAGATGCCGGCGAAGCCGGTGTCCGCGAGGTCCCCGAGGAGCGCAGCGAAGCGAGCACTGCAAGGTCACCCCGCAGCCGCGACGCGATCTCCGGGTGTGTTCACAGAAGGCATAAACGCGTCTTGCCCTCTGCCCCCACACCGACGCCCGCGCCCGCTCAGGGCACCACAAAAGAAAACGGACGCCCATTTCGGACGTCCGTCTCCATCGTTTGAAAAACGTTTAGGGACGCGCTCAGTTCGCGAAGAAGATCGCTTCGATCTCGGTCTTCACGTGCTCTTCCGTCTGGCTTCGCGCGATGGCGATTTCTTTGACGATGAGCGTGCGGGCCGTGTCGAGCATGCGCCGTTCACCGAACGACAACTGCTTGTTGGCCTTCAGGCGATACAGATCGCGAAGCACTTCCGCGACATCGTAGATCGAGCCCGTCTTGATCTTGTCCATGAACCCGCGATACCGGCGGTTCCACGTCTGGGTGTCGAACCCGATCGTGCGCTCTTTCAGGATGTCGAAAATCTCACGGATTTCCAGCTCACTGATGACCTGTCGAAGGCCGACTGCGTTGGCGTTGGAAACCGGAACCATGATCTTCCGGTCGGTGTCCAGGATCCGAAGGACGTAAAAGCGCTGGCGCGAACCAGCGATGTCCTTCTCATCGATGCTGATCACCTCGGCTACTCCTTGCGCGGGGTAGACCGCTTTGTCGCCGACCTTGAACTCGATTTCAGGGCTCTGCATGACCTCTCCTTTGGAGCGGGGGACCACAGCGGCAGAAAGCCGCTGGCGTTTCTGGTCTCGTGCTATTCGACGTCCGAACGAGCATTCGAAATCGAACGACTCGCCGCGACTCGTTATTCCCGGGATCCCGCCGCCAAACCTGCAAACTCAAGACTCGGAGATGGCTTCGGCGGCTTTTCGTGGCAGATCCCGCCAGGCGCGAAACTCTAGTTCGAAGTGTGCCTCTCGTCAATTGGAAAATCCGGTTCCGGGCACCTTTCGTGACCGCGCTCCACGCAGAGCGCGGAACAGAGTGCATCGGGCCAGTGCAGCAAAACGCCTATATTTTCAGGCGTTCTACGGACTGACAGGCAACACCGACTCTTCGGCATAGATTGTAGCAGGCCCTCAGCGGCTGTCGACCCGGACTGTGCAATTTGATGCACCAACGCCCCCGATTCATCCATCACGCATGCTCGCGTGCGCCCCTCCGTCGGTTTTGTTCGATTCAGACGCGCGAGTCGACTGATCCGATGCCCAGAGCGCCGAGTGCTCTCCGCGCCAGTCCCCAGCGCACCCCGCGATCGGAGACGACGAGGCCGTCTCGTTCGCACCAGTCCAGCATCGCAACGACGATCAGGGTGCCCGCCACGATCACGTCGGCGCGCGCGGGATCGAGCCCCGCGATGTGACGTCGTTCTTCGAGCGAGAGCCCAGCGAGCCTCGCCAGCAGCGCGCTCGCCGTGTTTCTGGAAAGCGTCGCGCCGTGGACGAGGGCGGAGTCGTAGCTCTCGAGCCCCTGTGCGACGGCGGACAACGTCGTGACGGTTCCCGCGACACCGACCAGGTGGGTGGTCTTTGCACGAGGCGCCGAGGAAACCTCTTTGGCGATGATTTCGTGTATGGCGTCGATTTCCGTCGACTCGGGCGGATCATGTCTCACGCAGCGCTCGGTGAGCCGCACACTGCCGATGTCGAGGCTCGTACTCGCGTCGATGTGTGACGCGCCGTCGTTCACGACGCCGTGGATGATTTCCGTGCTTCCTCCGCCGACGTCGAAGACAGTGACCGAGCCCGAGAGCGATAGTCCGGTGAGCGCGCCTTCGAAGACGAGCCGCGCTTCCTCGACGCCGTCGACGATCCGCGGGCTCGCCCCGACGACCGCGCGCACGCGTTCGAGGAACTCGGGTCCATTTTCGGCGTCGCGCGCCGCGCTCGTAGACACGACCTCGACGTGCTCGACCTGGGCGCCCTGGAGCACGCGCGCGTACTCCGTCAGAGCCGCCAGCGTGCGCGCCATCGCCTCGGGGGCGAGCTTTCGTGTGCGGTCGACCCCCTGACCGAGTCGCGTGATGGTGGCGCGCTCCACGACGGCCACGGGGGCCTCGGCGGGGCCCTCCGCGACCAAGAGCAGCACCGTGTTCGTCCCGATGTCGATCGCGCCGACGCGTTTTCCGATTCCGAGAGCGCTCATGCCGTCTCGCATGCCCCAGACGGCGCGCGTCGTCGAGCTCGAGAGCCGCTCGAGGGCTCGCTTTCAATCAAGCGCCGCGCGCGCCGCTCTCGACGGGTCAGTGAGTCAGGCTGTTCAGATTGAGCAGCTCTTCGACGTTCGGCACGACGACGAGCTCGACACGGCGGTTCTTCTCACGACCCTCGTCGGTGTCGTTGTTCGCGACGGGGTGGCTCTCGCCGTAGCCCGCGGCGCTCCAGTTCTTCGAGTCGAGGCCGCCGCCGCCCTGGGTCGTGGGCGCCGTCAAGAATGCGAGCACCGAGCGCGCACGCATCGCCGAGAGACCGAAGTTGTCGATGAACGCGCCGCCCTTCAGCGGCTTCGAGTCGGTGTACCCCGCGACCTGGAATTCGCGCTTCGACAGATCGGCGTCGCCGCGCACGACGTTGGCGACCGCGGTGAGGATCTCTTTGCCGCGCGGCTTCAGCTTGTCGCTGCCCGAGTCGAACAGAACGTCGCCCGGCAGCTGAATGAGCATGCGATTGTCGCGCACCTCGACCTTGAGCCCCAACGTCGACAGCTGCTGCAATTTGTCGCGCAGGAGATCGAAGCGCTTGCGGATCTGGTCGAGCTGCTCGGCCCGCGTCTTGTACTCTTCGAGCGCGCTCCGCTCTTGCTCGAGGTTCTGGGTCAAATTGTCGAGATTCACTCCGCGTTCGCGGAGCTTCTGCCTCAAGTCTTCGACGTCGTGAAGCGCGGCGGCGTAGTCGGACTCGCACTTGTCGTGTGCTTGCCGTTGCGCCGTGAGTTGATTGCGAAGGCTCTCGTTTTCACGAACCTTCTGGTCCCACTCCTCCTGAGAGTAGCCACAAGCCGACACACCGAGAGACAGCGTCAGAGGCCACGCGATGCTGCGAAGGGAACGGAACACGGAAGCTCCTTCTTGCGCGCGTTCTCGGGAAAAGCCCGCGAACGCCGGCCGCCCGGGTAACGCGACACGCCGAAGCACGTCAAGCGATGCGACGCCTACGCACGTCTTGCGTGGCGGATTCGGCGATCCGCAAGGGGTCTCTCGTCGCTCGTTGCTTTTTTTTCGTTGACGAGTGCAATAGGTGGCAATATATGTCTTGCAACATACCTCGCCGCAGTGCACTCGACCGCGGCTAGGGTTCCAGGAGGCATCTCAATGGCCGCGAAGAAGACGAAGACCAAGAGGGCGAAAAAGCCCGCTGCAAAGAAGGCTGGCAAAGTGGCGAAGAAGCGCGCCCCGAAAAAGGGCGGCCGCAAAAAGGCCGGCAAGCGCAAGAAGAAGGCCTCCAAGGCCGTCGCAGCCGCTGGCTGATTTCTTTCGCACCTAGAAACGGACGTCACACCCGGGTGGCCATCGCGATGAGCGAATACGGCCCCGGGTGTCGTCCTTTTGTGCGCCTGCGAGTTGGTTGGTGCGGATTTGAGACCGGCGCGCCGTCACGGCGGAGCGCGACGAATCAGCCGGTCGCGTCGCCGAGATAGAGACGGAGCGCGGTCGCCGCCGCACGACGATCGAACGTCACGCCTTCGAGCACGTCACGCCGCGAGATATCGTCGAAGAGCTGCTGCAGGTAGCCGTGAAAGGCCATGCACTCGTCGATCGCGCGCTCGAGCTGCAGCGGATCGACGAGGTCCGTGTCTTCGAGTCGGCTCATCACTGCGATGAAGGCGTCGAATCGCGGATAATCCGCGACGCGAAGCAGCGGATACCCCATGGCACGAAAGTACGCGAGAAACTCCCTGACGTACTGGAAGTTGTGGAGCGTCCCCCAGCGGTCTTCCACCTCGGTGTATTGGGCCTTCGTGTAGAACGCGCGCACGATTTGCCCGAACATCCACACGTCGCGCCGCAAACGTTCGCTCGTCTCGCGACGCGCGGTTTGGTCGTCGAAGACGCCGCCTTCTTCGAGTGAGACGCCGAGGGCGCGCCCCAAAAAAAGGATCGAATTGCGAATGGCCGGGCGAACGTCGTCGATCGTCGTCTGAAGCGCTTCACGGAGCTGCCGGTCGTTGGGGAGCATCTGCGGCGACGGCAGATCGTGCAGGAACACCCGTCGCATCTCGAGCCGGAGGCTCCCGGCGATGCCCTCGAGCGCGCTCCGGATGGCGATCAGCCGATGCGCCTCGGCGCGAAGCGCCGTCGACTGCGAGAGCAGGTCCTTCGAAGCGATCGCGAAGATGTCGCGCTCGTAACTTTCGGCCAGATAGAGCCCGGCCTTTTCTCTCAGGTAATCGCCGAGCGCACGCGCGTCGGAGCGGAGCACGCTGAGCGTCAGGTACGCGCGGCCGGCGATCATCTCGCGCTTGCCCGTCTCGGCGACGATGCGCCCGACCAAGCGCACGTACCTGAGCATGCGAAACAGCGACAAGAAGGTGAGCGCGACGAAGTGGTGCGCCCGCCCGCGCGGCCCGCTGCGAATCACCTCGAGCACGTCAGGCGATTTGATGCGGTCGAATTCCGGCCGGAACTCGAGCGCCGAGAGCGGATTGAAGAACGCGTTGTGCGCGACCTCGCGCTGCACGAGCGACGCCGCGGCGTAGAAAATCCGGAACGGGATGCGTGGCGCTCGGAGCAGCCCTTCGGTCACCTGCATCGAATTCGCGAGCGCGTGCCGGAGCGAGAGCAGGCTTTCTTCCGGCGAACCCTGGGCCGCCCCTTCTTGAATCAGGCGGGTCCGGAGCGCGTCTTCGGGGAGGACGGTCTCGAGGTAACGGTGAAACACGTACGCGCGGTCGCGGGCCCCGAGGAGCTGGCGGATGAGCTTCATC
>Ga0265320_10001528_pt1 | contig 16786 bp, 12 predicted proteins | sample 4827metaG_FD_202087 | JGI IMG/M metagenome (GOLD analysis project Ga0265320, IMG submission 202087) | Rhizosphere microbial communities from Carex aquatilis grown in University of Washington, Seatle, WA, United States - 4-8-27 metaG | ecosystem: Host-associated > Plants > Roots > Rhizosphere >...
GTGCACACCGAGGATTTCAGTCACTACGAGGAAATGCCGCGCGACGCGGCGGAAAAGGTGATTGAAGAGGCAAAGAAAAGAAAAGCTGCCGCCGAGTCGCATTAAAGCGAGCCGGCAGGCGGCGCGGCGGCGCCGATACGGACGACGCTCAGGGCGCTACCACGGTAGCGCGGCTGACTGCGGAATAGAGGGCGTCCTTGAGCTTGGCGCGCTTGAACTTGAGTTCGTCGATCTCCTGATCGGTGGCAAACTCAATTTCCTCCTCGATGCGGCAGACGGCGTCGTCCAACTGGTGATATTCCTCAAACATCTGACGGAACTTGTTGTCACTCAGGCGCAGATGCCGGGCAGTTTCGCGATGTTCAGGGAACTCACTCAGGAACGGATGGTGTATGTCCATAGACTGTTCAGTTTCAGGTTTGACAGTTTACTGACCTCTGTGTTTGAACTTAGACAATATATTATTTCTGTCAAGTGCCTTGCCCAAGATTGGCAAAAATTCAACGCGAATTGGCATTAATCACCGGTCTTCGACACGGCCCACGGCCGGAGCAGGGGAAAATCGCACGTTCAAGCGGTAAACCTGATTAGGCATTACGGCATAGCGTTCCAGCACCCCCGGCCCGCAACTGCTGTCGCCCAGCCCGGATTGCTTCGCGTCCAGCGACAGCACCACTTCCGATCGCGGCTTCAATTCGTAATTGTGCCGCACCGCGGCCAGATCGGCGGCCGTGAAATGAATCGCCGACATCGCCATCGGATTTCCCTCCGCCACCACCCACAAACCGGCCCCGTTTGTGTCCGTCAGCGTCAGCCACCGCACGTCCTCTTTGTTGCCGGTTTCCTGTGGCTTCACGTACGGCACGTATTGCCCGGTTGCCGTGCCCGACCAGACGCCCATGTCCGCACTGCGTTTGCGGTCGGAATAGTTTTCCCAGGGCCCGCGCCCGTACCAGCGAAGTTGTTCATACGGGCCGGCAACCCGCATGACCACGCCGATGCGCGGCAACGGCGGCAGGTCTCCCGCCGGCTTGAATTCATTGTCCATGTTTAGTGTGCCATCACCGTGAATCGTCCAAATGGCCTGATGAACAAATGCTCCGCTCGTGACCGTGCCGGTGGCGACAATTGCGATGCGGACTTGGTTGGATTTCGGCTGGCTGGCTTCAAACGAATCCACGTGGCGTTCGACGTGGTCGAGGCCCGCCTGGCGCCAGTCACGCGCCAGCCAGTTGCCAAAGCCCTTGTCGTTGTCTGTTGGCGCCCGCCACACCTGCAAGATCGGGCCAACCAGGCCGTCCGTCGCCGGTGCCAGCATTTCCTGGCCATTGTAAATCAACGATGTCAGCGTCCCCGCCGACCGGCTGAAAGTCGCGGTGAAGTTCGTACCGCTGATTCGCACCCGGTCCTCGTCTTCCATCTTTCGGAGCGGCGAGTTCTGCGAGTCCCCAATCAGGTGGGGCGAGCGTCCTCGCGCGCCGGAAGCCGCCACGTCCATTTGTTCCCACGCAATCTCGTATCCTGCCGGCGCCCAAAACGAATTGGTCCGCGTTTGGAAACTCAACCGCAGCCAATAATCACCGTCGGGTTTCGGGTCGGGGATTTCTTTGACCGGAATCTTCACCTCGACCGATTTTCCCGGCGCGCCAGCCACCGGGTCCAGATCGCCCGATTGCAGTACGACTCCGTCGCCGGTGACCGACCAGCGGACCCGGTATTCGTCCAGGTTGGAAAAGAAATTCCGGTTGCTGACCTTCACCACAACCTTTCCGGGCTTCGACGAGACCGGCTCAATCAGCACCGGCTGATAGACTTTTTTCACCTCCCAATATTTCGGCTGCACGGTCCGGTCGCCAAAAATCAGGCCCTTGATGCAAAAGCCGCCGTGGTTGGGCACATCGCCAAAATCGCCGCCCAGGGCCGTGAACACCGTTCCGTCGGGCGCAGTCTGGTGCAGTCCCTGGTCCACCCATTCCCAGATGAACCCGCCGAGCATCCGCGGGTTTGAATAAATTTCGTCCCAGTATTCCTGCAGGTTGCCGACGGCGTTGCCCATGGCATGGGCGTATTCGGTTGCCAGCACCGGCCGGTTGTCGTTCGTGCGTTGAGCGATTTCCAGCAGTTTGTCCCAGCGCGTGTTCCACGGCGCGCCCGGTTTAACGTACGCCGCCGTCGTCAGGCGCGGATAAAACCGGCCGATGATGTCCACGGTCGGCGGATCAGCGGGATTGCCCTGTGCGCCCTCGTAATGCACCGGCCGCGTCGGGTCAAAGGCATGCAGCCAGCCGGAAATCGCCGCGAAATTCGGGCCGTAACCGGATTCATTGCCCATGGACCAGATGATGACCGACGGATGGTTCTTGTCGCGTTCGGCCACGCGGATGGCGCGGTCGAGGAAGGCGTTGTGCCAGCGCGGATCATTGGCCAGGGATCCGCGCGTGCCATGCGTGCAGATATTCGCCTCGTCCAAAACATAGATTCCATAGCGATCACACAGATCGTACCAGCGCGGGTCATCCGGGTAATGACACGTGCGCACGGCGTTGATGTTCGCCTGTTTCATCAATGTGATGTCCTGCACCATCCGCTCCATCGAAAGCGCCTGGCCGGTGTCCGGGTCGATTTCGTGCCGGTTCACGCCGCGCAACCGGATGGGCTGGCCGTTGACGAGGAACCGGCCGTCGTGGATTTCAATCTTCCGGAACCCTACTGCGCAGCGGTCCGCTTCCACCACCTTGCCGTCCGCGTCGCAGAGCGTGAGCACCAGCGTATACAGGTTCGGCGTTTCCGCCGTCCATTTCGCCGGGTTTTTCACGACGCTTTCAAGCCACGCAAATTTCGGCTGGCCGCGCTGCGGCATCCGGTCGTCGAGAATCTTCGCGCTGTAATTCGGGTCCAGAATCTCTTCGGCGTCGTGGCCCAATTCATGGGCGAAGACCGCTTTGCCGCCGGCATCGTAAAGCTGGGCGCGCACCGTCCAGTCGGCGAGGGAATGCCTCGCGTCAGCAGCCAGCTCCGGTTTGATCTGCAGCGTCGCGTCACAGTAATTCGAATCCAGTTCGGTGCGGACGGTGAAGTCGCGGATGCGCGCGTCGGCGGTCGAGTAGAGGTACACCGGCCGGAAAATCCCGCTCATGCGCCATTTGTCCTGGTCTTCCAGATAACTGCCATCCGACCAGCGATACACTTCCACCGCGAGCTGGTTGGTGCCGGGTTGCACGTAATCGGTCAGGTCAAACTCCGCTGGCGTCCGGCTGTCCTCGCTGTAACCGACGCGCCGGCCGTTGGCCCAGAGGTAAAACGCGCTTTCGACGCCGTCAAAATGGATGAATACCCGGCGCCCGGCCCAATCCGCCGGCAGTTCAAACGTACGGCGATAAGAACCGACCGGGTCGCGTTGGGCGAACGCCGTCCAGTTGGTCGGGGGTGCATCCGTCACCCGGGGCGGGTCCATCTTGAACGTGTACCCTGACCCGAGATAGATCGGCACGCCATAGCCCTTCATTTCCCAGTTCGACGGCACATCAATCGTCTTCCACTTCGAATCATCAAAGTCGGTCTGGAAAAAATTGGTCGGCCGGTCTTCCGGCTTGGGCGCCCAGTTGAATTTCCACGCGCCATCCAGTGACCGGAAGAACGACGACGATTCGCGGTCCCCGGCCAGCGCTGCGTTAACATCGGGAAATGGAATGAATGTGGCGCGAGGTGCTTGGGTATTGATGTGGATGACCTGCTCGTTTTCCCAGTCGGGTAAATCGGCGGCGAACACTGTCGCTGCCAGACAATTCAACAAGACAAGTGCGGTCAACCAATGACGTGAAGTTCGCATTATGTAACGCGGAATTGTTACGCTTTCAGGAGGCATTGCGCAACCACGCGCGAAACAACGGCACAATTCCAAGGTGTTTCGGCGCTTTTTGCATGACGCCAGCCGACCAGTTGCGCTACAAGAAAGCCGTTGACCCGTCATATGCCGTCGATTGCCATCAAATCCTGGGTTCGGTTTGCCGTTTTGCCGATGCTGGTAGCGGCATGTGGACATGCTCAGGCACAATCTACAAATTTCCCGCCCGACTCAAAGCGTTGGACGAACAGCCTCGGCATGGTGTTCGTTCCTGTGCCCGGCACTAAGGTCTGCTTTTCCATCTGGGAAACCCGGGTGCAGGATTTCTCCGCGTTCGCCGCCACCGGGCCCAAACTCGATGGCACGAACTGGAACCACGCGTTGTATCACGAGGTCACACCCGCCACGCCCGGACCGGATTATCCGGTGGTGAACGTGAGCTGGAACGATGCGAACGCGTTTTGTGTCCGGCTGACCGAAACGGAACGCCAGGCCGGAAAAATTCCCGCCGCCGCATCCTATCGGCTGCCGACCGATGCGGAATGGAGCTGGGCGGTCGGCATTGGCGACCGCGAAACGAACGGCACACCCAAGGACAAGAACGCCAAAGTTGAAGGCGTATACCCGTGGGGCACGCAATTTCCGCCGCCGGCCGGCGCGGGCAACTTTGCCGATCTAACTGCGCGGGACCATTTCACGAACTGGCCTTGCATCGAAGGCTATCGCGATGGATTTGTGACGGCTGCGCCGGTTGGCAGCTTCAAGCCGAATGGGCTGGGGCTCTATGACCTTGCTGGCAATGCCGCCGAGTGGGTGGCAGATTCCTATGACGGGGTTTCGAAGCGGCGCGAACTTCGCGGCGGCGCCTGGGTCAATAAAGGCCCGAAAAGTTTATGGTCGTCGGATCGCATGGCCGTGGCGCCCGAACGTTTCAGTGTCATCACTGGCTTCCGCTGCGTGCTGGTTCCGGGACTGTGAAACCTTTGGTAGGGCCGAGCTGCTGCTCGGCCTGGACGCGCGGCAGCGCGTCCCTACCGGTAAACCTGCGCCGTTGCCATGAAAGGCAAACCTGATAGCCTTGTCATGGCTTTGCCGTCGCAGGGCCGTTTTTATTTTGCATGAAGCCGAAGATTTCAAAAAACGTCAGCGCGTTCAAATGCACCAAGTCGCCGGTCCGGGAAATCATGGACCTGGCCAACCCGCAGTTCTTCAAAAAGGCCGGGCTGGACCCCGCCCAGGTCATCTCCTTCTCCGGCGGCTGGGTGAACCACGAGGCGCCGCCGGAACTCCGCGCCGCCTTTGCCGAAATCATCCGCGACGAAAAACGGTTCCATGCCAGCGGCGGCTATTCACCCACCATCGGGATGCCCGAATGCCGCAGCGCCATTGTGGATTTCGAGAAACACCTCTTCGGCGCGCACATGAAGCTTGCGCCGGAAAACATCGCCATCGGCTGCAACTCGACGCAGCTCACTTTCAATCTGATGCACATCATGCTCAGCCCGGGCGACAAATTGCTGCTGCCCGACCCGTCCTACTGTAATTATCCGTCGCAGGTGACTGCGCTCGAAGGTGTAAAGATCATCCGGTTTCCTTTGCTCGACGTGGCCGACTGGCGTTTCGTTGCCGACGAGAAGATCGAGGAATTCGCAAAATTCATCCGGAAGGAAAAGCCGAAGCTCATCCTGCTGTGCGCACCGGACAATCCCACATCACAGGTGCTTTCGACCGCATTCGTGAAGGCGGCCCTGGCGGCAGCCCGGGACGTGGCCGGTTTCCTGGTGATTGATTTTGCCTACAAGGCGCTGGTTTGGGACGATGAGGTCCCGGAATACTTTGCGTGGGGCCCGACGGACAATTTTGTTTCCATCCATTCCAATTCGAAATGGTGTCGCGGACTCGGCCGGCGGCTCGGCTGGGTGGAAGGCCCGGTGGAAATCATTGAGGCCCTCGAAGCGGTGCAAGGTTCGAGCATCCTGTGTCCCGACAGCCTGCATCAGATGGCGATGACTGATTATGTGAAGCAGGGCATCGCGGCCAACAGCATCAAACCCTACGTGCGCCAGACGGCGAAGTTGTATGAAGCCGCCGCCAAACGTACCGTGCAGGCCATCGACAAATATTTGAAGCTGCCCTGTTTGGTGCCGCAGGGCGGACTTTACACGGTGGTCCGCACGGGGGTGGAAAGCTCGGAATTCACGATGCAGGTGCTGGAGAAGACCGGCGTAATCTTTGTGCCCGGGTGGGGCTTTGGCGACACGTTGAAGCAAGCCGTCCGCATCTCTTTCGGCCCGTTGGTCCATCACCTCGACAAGATTGATGTCGCCATGAAACGCGTCGGCGACTTTCTGGCGAAGCCGGGCAAGAAGTAACGGACCGTCCGGGCTATTTCCGTTTGCGGGCGATGACCTGTTTCACCGCTTCGATGACGTTCGGTGTGCCCATTGAGTAACGGTCGAACAACAGCTCGGCATCGCCGGATTCGGCGAATACATCCTGCAACCCCAACCGGACCAGCGTGGCGGGTTCGCGTTCGGCGATTACTTCCGCCACGGCGCTGCCCAAACCGCCATTGATATTGTGGTCCTCCAACGTGACCGCTGCGCGGGTCTTCCGCAGCACACCGGCAATTGTGTCTACGTCCAGCGGCTTCAGCGTGTGGACTTCCACGAGCGTGGTCTTGATGCCTTCCTGCGCCAGCATTTCAGCGGCGATGATGGCACGCTTCAAAATCGGGCCGACGGCAAAAATGGCCGCATCGGCGCCATATTCCCGCAGCACGCGAGCTTTGCCGAATTCAAAGTCCATCGAATCATCGAAGATAACCGGCTCGCGTCCGCTGCCGATGCGCATGTAGGCCGGGCCTTCGCGTTTGGCCAGGGCGCGCGTCGCCTTGCGCACCTGCCCGGCGTCAGCCGGTACGACAATTTCCATGCCGGCGACGGAACGCAGGATGCCGAACTCTTCAAAGACCATGTGGGTGACGCCTTCGCGTTCGCCGCCGTAAATGCCGCCGTTGAGCCCCACAAATTTCACGTTGAGATGCGGATAAGCGACGAACGAACGGACCTGTTCGCAGGCGCGCATGGTGATGAAGCCGGCGTAGGTGTTGAAAAACGGCTTCAATCCCGTTGAGGCCAGCCCGGCGGAAAAGGCAACCGCATTCTGTTCGCAGATGCCGACGTCGAACCAGCGGCCCGGATATTTTTCCGTGAACGGCGTGGCGCGCGCCGCCTTCAGTGAATCGGCAAACACGAGACAAAGCTTCGGGTCGTCCGGCGCCATATCCATCAACCCGGCGATGAAGGCCTCGCGGGTGCTGGCGATTTTGTCCATGGCGGTGATCTTGTCCATATCAGCTTCCCCCCAGGTATTGCAGCGCCGCGGCGAGTTCCTCCTTGTTGGGGACGCGCTTGTGCCAGCTATTGTCGTTTTCCGTGAACGGGATGCCCTTGCCCTTGATGGTGTGGGCCACGATGACCGACGGCCGTTCCGTCTCCGTCTTTGCTTTTTCAATCGCCGTGAGGATCTGGTCAAAATCGTGCCCGTCAATTTCCTGGGTGTGCCAGCCGAAGGCGGCGAAGGGCGCGGCGAGATTGGTGAGGCCGCTGACGTCCTTGATGACACCGCCGCTCTGCCAGCCGTTGTTGTCCACGAATGCAATCAACCGGCCCAGTTTCATGTGGGCGGCGCTCTGCACCGCCTCCCAGAGGATGCCTTCATTCAACTCACCGTCACCGGTGATGACATAGACGTAGTAATCCAGCTTGGCCAGCCGGCCGGCTGCGGCCATGCCGGCGCCGATGGGGATGCCGTGGCCGAGCGAGCCGGTGGTCATGTCCACGCCCGGTGTTTTTTTCATGACCGGATGGCCCTGTAGCGGCGAACCGATCTTGCGCAGGGTCGGCAGCCAATCCACGGGAAAGAATCCGCGCCGTGCCAACGCCGCGTAGTAGGAGGGGCAACCATGGCCCTTGGACAAAATGAAGCGGTCGCGTTCCGGCCATTCGGGATTTTGCGGGTCCACGCGCATGACGTGAAAGTAGAGCGCGGCGAGCATGTCCGTGATCGATAGCGCGGCGCCGGGGTGTCCGTCTCCGCACTGGTGAATCATCGAAAAGACGTCGCGCCGCAGCATGCGGGCCTTTTCGGTCAGCATGGGCACTTCAGGTCTCATATACAGTCATCACGGAGAATGTCATGACCGCCCATGATTTCACAAGTGGCCTGGTTGTTCAAGAACGGGGTGAATCTGAACGTAATAAAACTGCCAAAAGACATGGAAAAAATGCGATGGCCTTGCCTTTGTCCCTCGTTTTGCGCAGTTTCATTCCGTGCCCGCAGCCATTTGCCCGGGTGCGGAGATTTGTCATTGCAGCGGGAAGAAAAATTCAAATCACATGAAAGCGCTGGTGAAGAAGGAACGGAAGCCCGGTTTGTGGCTCGAAGACGTGCCCAAACCGGCGGTGGGCATCAACGACGTGCTGATCCGCGTGGATCGCACGGGCATTTGCGGCACGGACCTGCACATCTACAAGTGGGACGACTGGGCGCAACGCACCATCCCGGTGCCGATGACGGTCGGCCATGAATTTGTCGGCGAGGTGGCGGAGGTGGGGTCCAACGTGACGGATTTCTTTCCCGGCGAAGTGGTGAGCGCCGAGGGTCACGTGGTCTGCGGCCGCTGCCGCAACTGCCTGGCCGGGCGGCGGCATTTGTGCAAGGACACCCAGGGTATCGGCGTGAACCGGCCGGGCGCCTTTGCGGAATTCATTTCCGTGCCAATGACGAACGTGTGGCATCACCGGGACGGCATTGACCGGGACGTGGCGTCGATTTTTGATCCGTTCGGCAACGCGGTGCATACGGCGCTGTCGTTTCCATTGCTGGGCGAGGATGTGTTGATCACCGGCGCCGGCCCGATTGGCATCATGGCGGCGGCGGTGGTGAAGCATGCGGGCGCGCGGTTCGTGGTGGTGACGGACGTCAACGAGTACCGGCTGGAGCTGGCCAAAAAGATGGGCGCGACCGTGGCATTGAATGTGGCGAAGCACAATCTGGCCGATGCCCAGAAGCAGCTGGGCATGAGGGAAGGGTTCGATGTGGGCCTGGAAATGTCCGGCAACCCGGCGGCGTTGCGGCAGATGATCGATAACACGGCGCACGGCGGGAAGATCGCGATGCTGGGCATCCCGGCGGAGCAGGCGCCGTTCGACTGGAACAAGGTCGTGTTCAGCATGCTCACGATCAAAGGCATTTACGGCCGCGAAATGTATGAGACCTGGTATAAGATGACGGTGATGCTGGAGAGCGGATTGGACATCAAGCCGGCCATCACGCACCGGTTCCATTATACCGAATTTGAAAAAGGTTTTGAAGTGATGAAGACCGGCAACTCGGGCAAGGTGATTTTGAACTGGAGATGATCGATGCCTTCAAAAAGCACCTGGACGCGCAACTGGCCGGCATCCGGTCGGCGGGCACGTACAAGCGCGAACGGGTCATCGCCACGCCGCAGGGCACTGCCATCCGCGTAGCCGATGGCCGGCCGGTGCTGAACTTCTGCGCTAACAATTACCTGGGCCTGGCGCAGCATCCGGCGGTGGCAGCGGCAGCCAAGGAAGCAATCGATCAATGGGGTTACGGCCTGGCCAGCGTACGGTTCATCTGCGGCACGCAAGGCATCCACAAACAGCTGGAGGCGAAGCTCACCGAATTTTTGGGGACCGAAGACACGATTTTATATTCCTCGTGCTTTGACGCGAACGGCGGGTTGTTCGAGACGTTGCTCGGCGCGGAAGACGCCGTCATTTCCGACGAACTGAACCATGCGAGCATTATTGACGGCATCCGGCTCTGCAAGGCCCAACGTTACCGGTACGCGAACAACAATCTCGCTGACCTGGAAGCGAAGCTCAAGGAAGCTGCCAGCGCGCGGTTCCGGCTGATTGCCACTGATGGGGTGTTTTCGATGGACGGCACCATCGCCAACCTGGCCGGCATCTGCAGCCTGGCGGACAAATATCAGGCGCTGGTGATGGTGGACGATTCGCATGCGGTGGGTTTCATGGGCCGGCACGGCCGCGGCACGCACGAACACAACAACGTGATGGGGCGGGTCGATGTTCTCACCGGCACGATGGGCAAGGCGCTGGGCGGCGCCAGCGGCGGTTATGTCAGCGGTCGCAAGGAGATCGTCGAGTTGCTCCGGCAACGGTCGCGTCCGTATTTGTTCTCAAACACGCTGGCGCCGGCGATTGCCGGGGCCACCCTCAAGGTGCTCGAGTTGTTGACCGCCTCGACCGCCTTGCGCGATAAACTGGAAGCCAACACCAAATTTTTCCGCGACGGGATGTCGAGGCTCGGCTTCAATATCCTGCCGGGCACGCACCCGATTGTGCCGGTGATGCTCGCGGACGCTGCGCTGGCGTCGAAGTTTGCCGAGGCCATGCTGGCTCACGGAGTTTATGTGATCGGGTTTTCGTATCCGGTGGTGCCGGAGGGCAAGGCGCGGATCCGCACTCAGATTTCCGCCGCGCATTCGCAGGCCGATTTGCAAGCAGCACTCACCGCGTTCCAGGAAGTGAAGCGGGAATTGGGGTCGTGAGATGCGGGGGAAGTGGCAATCCTCCTCGTCCTCGTTCTCGTCCATCGTCTTCGAATTCCCGGTTTTTGGGGCCGAGGAAGAGGACGAGAACGAGGACGATGGAAAAGAATTGAATTATGAAACGAAAGACGCTCGGATTAATTCACACATCGGCCACGCTGGTGCCGGTGTTTGCGCAGCTTTGCAAGGACAAGCTGCCTGGCGTGGACGTGTTCAACATTGCTGACGACAGCCTCATCAAGGACGTCATCCGGCGGGGTGAGCTGACGCCGCAGACGGCGCAACGCGTGGCCGTGCATATCGCCTCGGCCGAGGCGGCGGGCGCGGATTATATCCTGGTGACCTGTTCCTCGATTGGCCGGGCAGTGGAAGCGGCGGCCGGGCAGGCGATGGTGCCGGTACTGCGAGTGGACCAGCCGATGGCAGACAAAGCCGTTCAAACGGGAATGAAAATCGGGGTGATTGCCACGCTGCCGACGACGCTGGAGCCGACAGCGGATTTGATTCAACGACGCGCGGCAAAGGCCGGGAAGAAAGTCACCCTCATGTCACGGTTGTGCGAGGGCGCGTTCGACGCGTTGATGAGCGGCGACGGGGCGAAACACGACACGCTGGTGGCGGCGGCGTTGAAGGAATTGTCGCAGCGGGTGGATGTGATTGTGCTGGCGCAGGCCTCCATGGCGCGCGTGGTGGACGGCCTGTCCGCGGCGGACAAGCGCGTGCCGATCCTGGCCAGCCCGGGTTTGGCGGTGGACTATCTGGCAACGGTTTTGTGAAAGGTAAAAACAACCAACAACCAACATCCAACAACCAACATCCAATGGGTGTCATGCGCTCGTTTCATTGGATGTTGGGAGTTGGATGTTCGATGTTCGATGTTCTTCAAAACCAAATTTGATGAATCATATCTGGCAACCCGCCGTCGTCATTCTGGCTGTCGTGCTGGCGATTTCCCTTCGGTTTGTTCCCAAGCTGCGCGGGTACCAGTTCACGGCGTGGATCATTGCGGCGGTGACGGCGGCGATGATTTATCCGGCGGCGTTCCTGAAATGGGACAGCTTCGACCTGCGCGACAAGTGGCTCATTCTCATCGTCGTTCAGGTCGTCATGTTCGGTATGGGTACGCAGATGAGCTTGAAAGATTTCACCGGCGTGGCCAAATCGCCGCGCGGTGTGTTGGTGGGCATCGTCTGCCATTTTTCGGTGATGCCACTGGTGGGGCTGGCACTGACGAAGATTTTCCATTTCGAACCCGAGATTGCGGCGGGAATCATCCTCATCGGCTCGTGTTCGAGCGGGCTGGCGTCCAACGTTATGGCTTACATCGCGAAATCAAACCTCGCGCTGTCGGTCACGGTGACGGCCATCACGACTATGATCGCGCCGCTGATGACACCGCTGTGGATGAAATTACTGACGGACAGCAAAGAGGTTCCGATCAGCTTTTTCAACATGATGATGGAAATCATCAAGATTGTGCTCGTGCCCATTGGCGCGGCGTTGCTGCACGATTATTTGAAGCATGCGTCGGCGCCGGGACGGCGCATCGTCCATGGGACGGCCATGGCCGGCGCCATCTGGATTTTATTCCTGGTGATGGGCGGCTGGGCACTCATCAAGATGAATGTCCCGGATCCGGCGGTCAGCCTCATCAGCATGGGCGGTTTTCTGCTGGGAGCGGTGGTGGTCGGGGTGGTTTATCATTTCCTGACCGTGAAGCTGTCGTGGTTGGACCGGCGGATGCCGGTGCTGTCGATGGCGGGCATCGTTTATTTCACCACGGTCACGACGGCGGCCGGGCGGGACAACCTGTTGCAGGTCGGCGCGTTGTTGTTCCTGGCGGCGGCGTTGCACAACGCAGCGGGCTACGGTTTCGGCTACTGGCTGAGCCGGGCGGCCGGGCTGGACAAAAATTCCGCGCGGTCGGTGGCGTTCGAAGTTGGGCTGCAAAATGGCGGGATGGCGTCGGGCATTGCCGGGGCGATGGGCAAGCTGGGGACGATGGGGCTGGCGGCGGCGATTTTCAGTCCGTGGATGAACGTATCCGGGTCGGTGCTGGCGAATTACTGGCGCAAGCGGCCGGTGAATGACACTGCCGCCTGATTTTGGTTTGGTACAAAACTTTGTAACATATGTTACCAGGCTTTGTAAGGTTTGTAAGGGGCAAAGCGGATGGAAACGTGTCTGAATTGCGTCTTGAAAAGATGAATGACTTGCGATTACTGTTGCCGCGCCACATGCCTGTTGAAAATTAAACAACGCACGGATTATAACCAATCATATGGCTGAAACCTCGAAACCTGCCTCGCTGGTCGAGCGGTTGGATGCGCTCTACGAATACGAGCGCGAGCCCATCAAGGAAAAGGACCTGCACGGCTGGAAGATTTTCTGGGCGACCTTCGCCGGCGAACACATCGCGGGCACGGAATTCGTCATCGGACCTTTGTTCGTCAAGCACGGCTGCACGGCGGTGGATGTATTGCTGGGGTTGTTTATCGGTAATCTGCTGGCCACGTTGAGTTGGGGGTTCATCTGCGCGCCGATTGCCGTCAAAACGCGCCTGACTCAGTACTGGCAGATTCGTAAATTAGGCGGTCCGTGGCTTACGGTTGCGTATAGCTGCGTATGGGGAGTAATTCTGTGTGTCCTCGCTGGGGCGATGCTGAATGTCTCCATGACCTCCATTTCCATCCCTTTTGAGCGATTTTTCGACCAGCCCACCCCGGCTGGCGGTTACCTGCCACAATGGATGTGGGTTGCGCTGGCGGTGGGGGTAGGCTCGGTCATTGCTATCCTGGCGGTCCTAGGATTCGAAGGTATGGCGATTTTTTCTAAGATGTCGGCTCCGTGGATGGTTGTGGTCTTTTTCATCGCGGCCGTCGCGACGTTGCCATCATTAGGTTGCCATTCCATCGGCGATTTCTGGCGGGTTGCCAATGAAAAAATCTGGACGGGTAATGTGTCCGCGGGCATGAGCAAGTACACCATCTGGCATGTTATCGGTTTTGCTTGGCTCTGCAACATGCCGCAACATTTTGGGATGGGTGATATGACCATCCTGCGTTATGCCAAGAAATGGCAGATGGGTTTTTGCTCCTGCGCCGGCATGTATCTGGGGCACTACTGCGCTTGGATCGCTTCCGGCATCCTCTGCGCTGCGGCAATGAATTCGGGAACTACAACCGATCCGGGCCATATCGCCATGTTGGGTGCGGGGTTGACCGGCGCTCTCTGCGTGGTCGTGGCTGGTTGGAACGTTGCCAGCCCGACGCTTTACCGGGCGGGTATTGCGCTGCAAGTGGCCACTCCCAATTGGCGGCGTTGGAGGATCACAATGGTGGTGGGTGCGGGAATGGTGATCTGCGCCTGTATTCATGCCATTTTGGATCATCTGGATATCATTCTTTCCGGCAACGCTCTTTTGGTCCTCCCGCTGGGTGCATTTATTTTCATTGATATCTGGCTGTTTCCAAAGATCGCGTTGCGGCCTAATTACGCGGCTGAGAGACAGTCATCGGTCAGTTGGCCGGCAGCAGTGGCCTGGATTCTTCCGGTGATCGGATCGGTCGTTGCCTACGAAAAGGGCGCTAACCCCATTTTTCTCGTGCTGCCGGAATGGGTAGCCTGTGTCGTACTGTATATTCTATTCAGTTTTATTCAGCAGAAAATTGCGGGAGCCAGCCTGACTGCCAACGCCAATGCCTGATATGAAAACACTACTCAAACTCATTTCGTTTGCCGGGTTGATTCTCATGGTGGTCTCGGCTGTGATGGTTTTTAATGACGCGATATCCCGAGACCGTTATCTGGTTTTGGTATTGATTGGAACGGTGATGTGGTTTGCCACGGTGCCCTTCTGGATGAAACGCCGGCTGCATCACTCGGAATAAATCACCAGCGATGTCTGCACCCGCCCTTCGCATTTCCCACCTGCGTTGCGAATATCTCGTCGCTCCGCTGGGCATCGATGAACGCGCACCGCGTTTGAGCTGGACGATCGCGTCGGATCGTCGGGGTGCCCGGCAGGAGGCTTACCGGGTGCGCGTGGCCAGCGCGGCTGAAAAACTGGCCCAGGACGAGGGAGACTTATGGGACAGCGGCCGGGTGGAAAGCAACCAGACGACGCACGTTGTTTATGAGGGCCGGCCGTTGCAATCGCGCGACATGTGCCACTGGTGCGTCGAGGTCTGGGACGAGGCCGGCCTCACCGCGCGTTCCGCGCCATCAGTCTGGACCATGGGCTTGCTGGAGAAAACGGACTGGTCGGCCTTTTGGATTACCGCCGATCCCAAAATCATCGAGCGCGATCCCGAGGCCATCACGCCGACGCTGACCGAGCCCGGCACGCCGGCGTTGTTTCGCAAGGAATTCGCCGTTCCCGGCCCGGTCAAACGCGCCACGCTTTACGCCAGCGCCCGCGGCCTGTTCCGCCTGCGGCTCCGCGGTCGCCGCGTGGGCGAGGACGTTTTCACACCGGAGTGGACCGATTACGACAAGCGCATCCACTACCGCACTTACGATGTCACTGGCCTGGTCGGCCGGGGTCGCAACGTCATCGCCGCCATGCTGGGTGACGGTTGGTGGAGCGGTTATGTCGGCTGGCAGGAAACACGCGCCCGGTACGGCAGCCTGGAGAACAGCTTGCTGGTCCAGCTGGAAGTGGAACTGGTCGACGGTGAACGTCTCACGCTCGGCACCGATGGCACCTGGACGTGCAACACCGGCCCGATCCTCAGTTCGGATTTCATGATGGGCGAAATCTACGATGCCCGGCGCGAACGCGCCGGATGGGACCGCACGGATTTCACCGGCAAGGACTGGCTGCCTGTCCGCGAGGCCGCTTCGCCGGCCGTGCCTCTGGTCGCCCAGCGTTCCGAGCCGGTGCGGGTCGTGGAAACCATCCTGCCGGTCTCCCCGAACGAGGTCCGGCCCGGCGTTTTCATCTACGACCTTGGCCAGAACATCTCCGGCTGGGTGCGTCTGCGGTTCAGCACCATGCCGGCCGGCACGCGCGTCCAGTTGCGTCACGGGGAACGCCTCAACCCCGACGGCACGCTCTACACGGAGAACCTGCGCCGGGCGAAGGCGACGGATGTTTACATCTGCAAAGGCGGCGGCGAGGAAGTCTGGGAACCGCGTTTTACCTTTCACGGCTTTCAATACATCGAGCTCACCGGTCTGCCGTCCGCACCAGGCCGGAACGTCGTCACGGGTTGCGTGGTCCGTTCCGCCACGTCGCTGGCCGGGCATTTTGAATGTTCGCACGCCGGGGTGAACCGCCTCTGGCTGAATGGGCTCTGGTCGCAGCGCGGCAATTTCCTGACCGTGCCCACCGATTGCCCGCAGCGTGACGAACGCCTGGGCTGGATGGGCGACGCGCAGGTTTTCCTGCGCACGGCGAGTTACAACATGGACGTCGCGGCGTTTTTCACGAAGTGGATGATTGATGTGGAGGATGCGCAGACTGCCGACGGTATTTTCCCCGACGTGGCGCCGCGCCTGCGCGAAGGCAAAAACTTCATCGGGCTCGACGGCCTCGGCGGCGCCGCGGGCTGGGCGGACGCCGGGATTATCGTGCCGTGGACCCTCTGGCGTGTTTACGGGGACAGGCGGATTATCGAACGCCACTGGAAGGCGATGACGGCGTGGCTCGACTGGATTGAGCGTCACAATCCCGACGGCCTGCGCACGCGCGAACTCGGCAACAATTATGGCGACTGGCTGTGCATCCCGAGCGATACCACGTTCCGGACCCATTCGCCGATGAAAAACCTGCTGGCGACCGCCTACTGGGCCGGGGATGCGATGAAAATGGCCCGCATGGCGCGCGAACTCGGCCGGGAAGCGGAGGCCAAACGTTTCCAGGCGATGTTTGGCAAAGTGCGCGCCGCGTTTCAGAAGGAATTTCTCCGGGAAGACGGCCGCCTGACGGTGGAGACCCAGACCGCCTATTTGCTGGCGCTCGCCTTCAATCTGGTTCCTGAAAACGTGCGCGACCGGGTGGCGGAACACCTGGTTGAAAACATCAAGGCGCTGGACTGGCACCTGAGCACCGGGTTCATTGGCATCAGCCATCTCAACCCGCAACTGACTTTCGCCGGCCATGCCGACATCGCGTACCGGTTGTTGTTGCGCGACGATTATCCGTCCTGGCTTTACCCGGTGATGCACGGGGCGACGACGATCTGGGAGCGTTGGAACGGCTGGACGGAGAAGGAAGGGTTTTTCAATCCGCAGATGAACTCGTTCAATCATTATTCGCTCGGCTCGGTGGGTGAATGGTTGTTCCGGCACGTGGCTGGCATCGAACTCGACCCTGAGGTGTCCGGCTTCCA
>Ga0265320_10001529_pt1 | contig 16781 bp, 17 predicted proteins | sample 4827metaG_FD_202087 | JGI IMG/M metagenome (GOLD analysis project Ga0265320, IMG submission 202087) | Rhizosphere microbial communities from Carex aquatilis grown in University of Washington, Seatle, WA, United States - 4-8-27 metaG | ecosystem: Host-associated > Plants > Roots > Rhizosphere >...
CGGACGATCGAAGGCGGTCCGCAGAGCGAAGCCGATCTCGAACGCGCCATCACCTATGTCGAAGGAACCGGCGCGATCCAGGAAACCATGACGCGCGCGCGCCATCACGCCGACAACGCCAAGGCCGCGCTGGCGCCGCTGCCGCAGAGCGAAATCCGCTCCGCCCTCGCCGACATCGCCGATTTCTGCGTCGAACGGGCGTATTAGGCCAGTACCCGCGCCGCCTGCACCCACCACTGGGGATGCGAATGCGCCAGCGCGATGGCCGCCATCTGTGCCTCGTCCGGCTCTTCGAACAGCGCAAAGCAGGTCGCGCCGCTGCCGCTCATGCGCCACAGCAGGGCGCCCGGCATGCGCGACATCTCGCCCAGCACCTCGCCGATCACGGGCGCGATCGCGATCGCCGGCGCCTGAAGATCGTTGCTCGTTCCCTTGAGGAACGCCGTGAGCGCGCCCGCGTCACCGAGCGGAACGTCGCGCACGACGGTTCCGACGCCCCGCCGCGTCTTCAGCGCCTGGAACACGGGCCCTGTCGGCACCGCGACGTTCGGATTGACCAGCACCATCGCCACCGGCGGCACGTCCGGCGCGGGCGTGACGATCTCGCCGCGGCCTTCCATCCAGGCCGAACGGCTTTCGAGGCAGACCGGCACGTCGGATCCAAGCGTCTCGGCGATGGCGCGCAGCGTCGCCGCATCCGCGCCCAGCTTCCACAATTGCGCCAGCCCGCGCAGCGCCGCCGCCGCGTCGGCCGAGCCGCCCCCGATGCCGGACGCCACCGGCAGATTCTTCGTCAGGCCGATCGCCGCGCCGGCCTCGACACCGTAACGTTGCGCCAGCGCCCGCGCCGCCCGTAGGACAAGATTATCGCTCTCCGTCGCCAGGCCGGCGCCATACGGACCATCGATGCGCAGCGACAGCGTGTCGGCCGCGTCGAACGTCAGCGCGTCGCCCGCGTCGACGAACACCACCAAGCTTTCGAGCGCGTGATAGCCGTCGGCGCGCTTGTCGCCCACATGCAGGAAGAGATTGATCTTCGCCGGCGCGAAGGCCTCAATTCGGCTTGGCACCCAGCCCGTCCTTGAGCTTCTTCTCGATCACCGCCTTGTCGGCATCGGTCGGGCCGAAGGCCAGCGCATGGTTCCACTGGAACGTCGCGTCCAGCTTGCGCCCCACATGCCAATAGGCGTCGCCCAGATGATCGTTGATCGTCGGATCGCCCGGCACCAGCTGCACGGCGATCTCCAGCGCCTTGGCGGCCTCGGCGAAACGGCCGAGTTTGTAATAGGCCCAGCCCACGCTGTCGGCGATGTAACCGTCGGTCGGCTTGAGCGCGTGCGCCTTTTCGAGCATCGCCAGCGCTTCGGGGATGTTGCGGTTCTGATCGACCCAGGTGTAGCCGAGATAGTTGAGCAGCGTCGGCTCGTTGGGCTGCAGCGTGAGCGCCTTCTTGAGATCGACCTCCGCCGCGCTCCAGTTCTGCACGCCCTGCTCCGCCACGGCGCGCGCGAAATAGAGCGGCCAGTCGCTCTGCTTTTCCGGCGCGCGCAGCGCCAGCGCGTGATCGTAGGCGTCCGCCGCTTCCGTGAACTTGCTGGCGCTGCGATAGGTGTCGCCGAGCGCCGTCCATGCCTCCACGTCGTCGGGATAGCGGGCGGTCAGGTCCTTCAGCCGCGCGATCGCCGCATCCGTCTGTTCCAGCCGCGCCTCGTCGAGCGCGATCTCTACCGCCGCCAGCCGCCAATAGGGCGACGACTTGTCCACCATGCCATAGGCCGCGATAGCTTCGTCGTATTTCTGCAGGCTCTCGAAGCGGTCGGCGAGCAGGATCGCGCCCAGATCCAGATCGGGCCGCAGATAGAGCGCCAGCCTGAGATAGAGCACCGAGACGTCGGTGCTCGACTGATCGGTGAGCGAGGCCGCGATGCCGAACAGCGCCTCGGCGGCGCCGTCCTCCGCGCGGCGGACCAGCGGTTCGGGCTTGCGGCCGTTCTTCAGCCGCGCCAGCCCGGCAACCGCGATCTGCGTCTCGCCGGCCTCTTGCGACAGCTTGCCGTATAGCGTCGCGGCTTCGTCGCGCCGTCCGCTGCGCTCCAGGAAGCGGCCATAGGCATCGACCACGCGCGGCGTCGGGCCGCCGGCCAGCGCGGCGCGATACGCTTCGTCCGCCGTCTTGTCGTCGCCCACGAACTGCGAAAGCAGCGCAAGATGGAACGTGACAAGCGCGTCGGCGGTGCCCTGCGACTTGACGTTGATGAGATCGGCGATCGCCGCCGCCTTGTCGCCCATGCCGGCCGCCGCCCAGGCATCGATCAGGGATATCGACAGCGAACTGAACGGCCCCTTGCCCGACAACGCGATCTGATTGCGCGCCTCGGCGTAGTCGTGGCGTTTCAGCGCCGCCACCGTCAGCGTCAGCCGCCCGGCGCGATCGTCCGGCTGCAGCGCCACGACGCGCGCGGCGAGCTTGGACGCGTTGTCGATATCGCCCGACGACGTCGCGAAGAAGAAGGCGAGCGCCAGAAGGATCTTGTTGTCGGGATCGGCGGCGAGGCTGGCGCGGTAATAGGTCGAGGCGTCTTTCAGATTGTGCTGGCTGGCGGCGAAGCGCGCGGAGAGATAATTGCCGAATTCGCTCGGCGGCGCGTCGGGCGCCGACACCTTCGCGCCGCCCATGTCGGCGCAGGCGCAAAGCGCGAGCGCCAATCCCAGAACGGCCATCCGTGAAACTGTGCGCAAGACTTGTCCTCACATATTGGGGTAGTTCGGCCCGCCCCCGCCTTCCGGCGTTACCCAGTTTATGTTCTGCGCCGGATCCTTGATGTCGCACGTCTTACAATGCACGCAGTTCTGCGCATTGATCTGGAACCGCGGCCCGGCCGCTTCCTGCACGACCTCGTAGACGCCGGCCGGACAATAACGCTGCGCCGGCTCGTCATATTCGGGAAGATTAACCCGGATCGGGATCGACGGGTCGGTCAACTTCAGGTGAACCGGCTGGTCTTCCTCGTGGTTGGTATTGGACAAGAATACCGACGAAAGTTTGTCGAAACTGATAACGCCGTCCGGCTTGGGATAGGCGATCTTCCTGGACTGCGACGCCGGTTTCAGCGTCGCGTAATCCGGCTTGCCGTGGCTCAGCGTCCCGAACAGGGACAGGCCGAACAGCTGGTTGGTCCACAGATCCAGCGCCATGAAGGGCAGCGCGAAGAGCGTCCCCAGCTTCGACCACAGCGGCTTGAAGTTCCGCACCCGATTGAGGTCCTTGTAGATGGAACTCGTGCGGTACGACGCCTCGTATTCCTCGACCGTGTCGCCCGCGCGGCCGGCGGCGAGCGCTGCCGCGACGGCGTCCGCCGCCAGCATGCCGGACTTCATCGCGTTGTGGCTGCCCTTGATTCGCGGCACGTTCATGAACCCGGCGGCGCAGCCGACCAGCGCCCCGCCGGGAAACGCGAGCTTCGGCACCGATTGCAGCCCGCCCTCGGTCAGCGCCCGCGCGCCGTAGCCGATGCGCTTGCCGCCCTCCAGCATGGCGCGGATGCGCGGGTGCTGCTTGACGCGCTGCATCTCGTCGAAGGGCGAGAGAAACGGGTTGGAATAGTTCAGATGGACGACGAAGCCGATGGAGCAGAAATTCTCGCCCCAGTGATAGCAGAAGAGGCCGCCGCCGGTGTCGTTGCCGAGCGGCCAGCCCACCGTGTGCAGCACCAGCCCGCGCTGGTGCTTGTCCTTTGGCAGCTCCCACAATTCCTTCACGCCGATGCCGAATTTCTGGTAGTCGCGATCCGCGCTGAGGCTGTAATCGTTGATCAGACGTTTGCTCAGCGAGCCGCGCGCGCCTTCGGCGAACAGCGTGTACTTGCCCAGGATGTTCATGCCAGGCGTGAAGCTGTCCTTGTGATGGCCGTCCTTGGCGACGCCGAGATCGCCGGTGGTCACGCCCCTGACCACGCCGTCCGCGATCACGAGATCGGCGGCCGGGAAGCCCGGATAGATCTCCACGCCCAGCGCTTCGGCCTGCGCGCCCAGCCATTTGCAGACATTCGAGAGGCTGACGATGTAGTTGCCGTGATTGCTCATCAGCGGCGGCATGGCGAAACCCGGGATGCGGATCGAACCCGCCGCCCCCAGAAGATAGAAGCGGTCGTCCGTCACCGGCGTGTCCAGCGGCGCGCCTTTTTCTTTCCAGTCGGGAATGAGTTCGTTGAGCGCGATCGGGTCCATCACCGCGCCGGAGAGGATATGCGCGCCGATCTCCGAGCCCTTCTCGAGCAGGCAGACGGTGATCTCCGGATTGACCTGCTTGAGCCGGATCGCCGCCGAAAGCCCCGCCGGCCCGCCGCCGACGATGACGACGTCATATTCCATGCTCTCGCGCTGTATCGGCTCCGCCTCGGCCATCGCTCGAAAAACCCGTGTTCATCCCCGCAAAACCCCTTATGGGGCGCGAAGAATCGGGGGTCAACAGCCAGGCGCGAGCCACACTCCGTTGCGGATGACTTTTGGCGAAACTCGCTACTACACAATACGAGGCAACGCCTTTGGCGCGTCGATGTCTAAAAGCTGCCTATAAGCACTCTGTGCCTTTTCGATCCTTCCATTCGCAGCCTTCTCAGGTTTCCGACGCAGAGTTTCTTCCCAAGGGTCAGAATACCCTTCCACAGAAGCCAAATAAGCAGCCGTGGCGGCAAGCTCCAATTCCACCGACCCGACCTTGATCGCCTCAGTCGCAAAATCAACTCTGCGTTTATCGACGTCACCGACCTTCTCAGCAGACGAATAGATCGAGTACCAGCCGCCCCAAGAAGTGCTCTGCTCAGTCGTCTGCACCAAGCCGAACGCCGCAGCCTCACGCATGGCGGCTGTCAACTCCTCGCTGTACGGTCCGAAATGCTTGTATTCGAAATTGAACCCGCTTCCCAAACCAGCAAGCTCAAGCAGAAATGCCACCTTCTGAAGCTTGGTACGCCCGACAATGCGACCTCCCGCATCTCGAACGATGGCAGCAGCTTGTTGTCTAAGGCTTCCCATTTCCGTCCTCCTCTACGGCATCTGCAATGATTCGGGATATCAAGTCTCTAGCCTCCGAATCTCCCTCCACCGCATAGACCCGAAAGAGCTTGAATTTCTCGAGACTCGCAACAACGGCAGACGATTCAGCCATGTCGCTAATCTTTCCGGCAGCGGTTTGAATATGAATCTGGTTCAGCGGCCCCTTCGACTCTTGAGACCGCTTATAAGGATCACGCTCAGCACGATCGATAAAGAGTCGTGGACTTTCCCTTGAATTCTTTCCGTTCCAGTCTTGGAGGCACTCTTCGATCCGAGACTCAATCCGCTGCACACGCTGATCAAATACTCTCCTGTCGTCCAAATTTAACGGCCGTGGATGACCAATCGCTACGAAGATTCTCTGACGAACATCGCAACACTTGGGCAATTTCCGATCCCAAAGCATCTTCGCCAATTGTGAGACTGTTGCGTCCTCAGCATCGATAAGCATAGGCAACGCGCCATTAAACACCGTGTCATCTAGCGCAATCGCATTGAAGAGGGAGTCAGGATCTTGAGCAAAACGAACAATGGGATGGCTCCGTGAGAGTCCTATCCTTTCAACCGCTCCATCACGAACCGACTCGATAAGACGCAGGACCAGCGCCGAGAATAGCTTCTCGGCGCCCCTCGTGGCCTTGTGAAAATAAACATTTGGATACAGTTGGAAGAGAGAAAGCACAAACGATTCAGCAGCAAGATATGCCTTCGAACCCAACACAAACGTGTCAACTTTTCCGATCACTTCATTATCAACACCGATATTCAGCGATCCGATTTCCAAGTTTGAAATCAGCCAAGTGAAATCAATCCCGCTGCTCTGAACGCCGCACATGAGACGGTCGCGCTGCATGTAATCCAAACGATCCGCATCGAATTGACTCGACACAATGGCATCGTAGAGCGTCGCTGGAGACCCCTGCTTGATTACGTCTGCAACTTCAGACGAAAATGCTTTGCCTAGCCCAGCAAGCGCTTCCGATATTTCGCTGTCTCGAATCAGAGCATCGCTCACCTGCTCGTGATGAGCCATTTTCAGCTTTAACGTCTTGCCCACCTCTTCGAACGAATGGCTAAACATCCCATGACCGACATCGTGGACGAGCGCAGCTGCTACCGCCACATGGGCTTGATGTTCGAGAAACTGCCCCTGCCGTTCGACGCATCTTTTGATAATGGCCGCAAGCTGGCGAGCAACGTGGAACACTCCAACGCTATGAGCAAAGCGAGTATGCGTTGCGCCCGGATATACTAACTCAGAGAATCCAAGCTGCTTAATGTGTCTCAACCGTTGAAATGGACGGGTCTGAATGACCTTCCACAGGGCGTGCTCAAATTGCCCGGTGTTGAATTCGATGAGGTTATGCACTGGATCGCGAATGCGCTGTGGCTTCAAATTTTCAGGCATCAGCGCGACCTAGTTCTGCACAGTGATATGCTATCCCTGTAGGAACAAAACAGCAACACCTGATAACCCCCACACAACGCGCTCGATTGAAATGCTACTAGAGTCTCATGATAGACCGTGATCCGCTCCGTGCTCTCGCCTGGCTCGTCGACGCCGGCGCTGACGACGCTATCGGCGAGGCGCCGGTCGACCGGTTCGCGGCGAAATCCAACCCTCTCCTTGAGGGAGGGTCGAAATTTGCGCAGCAAATTTCGCGGAGGGGTGCGTCACCTGCGCGAACGTCCGACCCCTCCCCGAAAATGCCTTCGGCATTTTCGACCCCTGCTCCGCGTCCTGACGCTGTCGCTAGGACCCCTCAAGGGGAGGGTAAAAGAAGTCTCGCCAACATCACGCCGGCCAACGTCGCTCCCCTCGCGACCGACGGTTTCAGCTCGGCGCTGGAGATCGCCGCCCGTTGCAACAGCCTGCCCGAACTCAAAGCCGCGCTCGAAGCGTTCGACGGCTCGCAACTCAAGAAGCTCGCGACCACCACCGTCTTCGCCGATGGCAATCCGGGCAGCGGCGTCATGTTTATCGGCGAGGCGCCGGGCCGCGACGAGGACGCCGCGGGCCTTCCCTTCGTCGGCCGCGCCGGCAAGCTGCTCGACAGGATGATGACCGCGATCGGACTCGACCGCAGCTCGGCCTACATCATCAATGTCATGCCGTGGCGCCCGCCCGACAATCGCAACCCCGATCCGGGCGAGGTTGCGATGTGCCTTCCTTTCATGCGCCGCCACATCGAGTTGGCGCAGCCCAAGATCCTCATCCTGCTCGGCGCGGTTTCGGCGCGCCACGTGCTCGGTCTCAACGACGGGATCATGAAGATCCGCGGCCGCTGGCTCGAATACCGCGTGGGGACATCCATGATTCCGGCGATGCCGACGCTGCATCCCGCCTACTTGCTTCGCCAGCCCGCACATAAGAAACTGGCCTGGCGTGATTTGCAGGCCGTCGCCGACAGGCTGGACGAGCTTGGTCTGGGCGCCAAAGTTTGAGCAACCGGCCTCGAGGCGCTCGAAGGCCCCGCGAAACAGGAACATCGACATATGCGTTTTGCGAGCTTGACCGTTCTGGCCCTGGCCGCCGCGACGCTGGGCGTGGCGCGCGCTGAGCTGCCGCTGCCGCCCGACACCGGCGCCGCGATCTCGGTGCCGATGGAAGTGCTGTCGGCCGGCGACGTCGCGCTCTATCGCCAGGTCTTCGCCGCCGAGCGCGCGGGCCGCTTCGACGATGCCAAGGACCTGTACGCAAAGATTTCCGACCATGTGCTCGAAGGCTACGTCCTGGCCGAACACTATCTCTCGCCGCACGGTCACGTCCCGCTCGCCGATCTGACCGACTGGATGCATCAATATGCGGAGCTCCCGATCGCCGATCGCGTCTACCGCCTCGCGGTCCAGCGTGCCTCCAAGAAGGTCAAGAAGCGCCACCACGTCGTCGCGATCGTGATGACGGCAAGCGTGCCGGTGCCGGCCGCACCCGCCCGCCGTCGCGGCGGCGGCTATGAAGAATTCGATCCCGCCGATCCGCCGCTGAGCTCCGATGCCGCCCGCGCCGTGCAGCCGCAGATCGAGCGGCTCATCAAGGCCGATCAGCCCGAGCAGGCCTATGACCTCGTGCGCCAGGCACAGGACGGCGGCGCCACGCCCTACGATCTGGCGCGGCTGATCCAGCGCGTCGCGGCCTCCTTCATCGCAGGCGGCAAGGACCAGCAGGCCTATGACGCGGCGATGGGCGTCAAGGGCGACATCCGCCAAGCCGTGCCGGTGCTCGACTGGTATGCCGGCTTCTCCGCATACCGACTGGGCCACTACGACGATGCCGCCGCCCGGCTCGAGACGCTGGCGACCTCGCAGACAATTCCCAACTATCTGCGCGCCCAGGCCGCGTTCTGGGCCTCGCGCGCCGAGCTGCGCAATGGCGATCCGCAGCGCGTGGTCACGCTCCTGCAAGCCGCCGCGCGGGAGGAGCCGACGTTCTACGGATTGCTCGCCGAACAGATTCTCGGCCAGGACACCCAGACCGGCTTTCGCGATCCCGTCCTCACCGCGGCCGATTTCGGCGTCATCACCGCCTCGCCCGCCGCGCGCCGCGCCATCGCCCTGACCCAGGTCGGCGAAGAGCGCGCCTCGGTCCCGGGCGAACTCAACCGCGCCTTCGGCGAAAGCGACGGCAGCCACGACATGGGCTATGCGGCGCTGGCGCGGCGCATGAACGTCCCGAACATCGAACTGCGGGCCAGCGAAACGGCGGCGCGCGGCGGCGTGCTGCTCACCGGCCTCTTCCCGGTGCCGGGCTACAAGCCCGATGGCGGCTACACCATCGATCCGTCGCTGGTGCTCGCCTTCATCCGCTGCGAGACGCGCTTCGTGCCCGACGCGGTGTCCAAGGCCGGCGCGCGCGGCCTGATGCAGCTCATGCCCGCGACCGCGGCGAAGTTCGGCGGAACGGGCGCCGTCGAAGCGCTCAACGATCCGACGTACAACATGTCCATCGGGCAGCGGTATATCGCCTATCTGCTCGACAATTACGGCAGCAATCTCGTGCAGGTGGCGGCGGAGTACAACGCCGGTCCGATGCGCCTGGCGCAATGGATCAACGCCCGCGCCGGCAAGGAGGACGACGCGCTCGAATTCATCGAGAGCATCGGGATCAGCGAGACGCGCTACTACGTCAAGCGTCTGCTCATGTATCACTGGCTCTACAGCCGCCGCCTCGGCCAGCCGACGCCGACGCTGGCCGCCACCGCTTCGGGTCAGTGGCCGATCTACCGCGCGCCGACCCAGCCGCCCGCGCCGCGTCCGCCCGCCGTGAGCGAGCCGCCGCCCACCACCCAGGTGATCAGCGATGCCCGGTATTGACGAGACCGTCGCCTTCGTCCCGGTTCGCATCGCGATCCTGACGGTGTCGGACACCCGCACGCTCGGCGACGACAAGTCCGGCGACACGCTGGCCGCGCGCATCGCCGAAGCCGGCCACGTCCTCGCCGCGCGCGCGCTTCTGCGCGACGACCGCGACAAGATCGCGGCACAACTGCAGGCCTGGATCGCCGATCCGGCCATCGACGTGGTGATCTCGACCGGCGGCACCGGTCTCACCGGCCGCGACGTGACCGTCGAGGCGATGAAGCCGCTGTTCGAGAAGGAGATCGACGGCTTCTCCGTGATCTTCCATCAGGTCAGTTTCGCAAAGGTCGGCACGTCGACGCTGCAATCGCGCGCCTGCGCCGGCGTCGCCAAGGGCACCTATCTCTTCGCCCTGCCCGGTTCGCCGGGCGCCGTGAAGGACGGCTGGGACGGCATCCTGAAATACCAGCTCGACATCCGCCACAAGCCCTGCAACTTCGTCGAGATCATGCCAAGACTGGAAGAACACCGGCGCTAGAGCCAAGGCGTGCGCGACATATGGCGCACATGCGGGATTTCCACCGCGTCGTCACCAACCGCGTAGAATATCTTGTAGCGATACTTGGTCAGCACCTTCACGCGAACGGTCGGATCGCTCGTCCCCGGACCCGCCATGGGCCTAGCGCCGACAAGATGGACGCCGGCATAGATCGCCCGCATTACGTTTTGCGCGCCAACAGGGCTACGCTCGTGGATGTAGTTGTAGATCGCATCGATATCGTCAAGCGCTTGCTTGCGATAGCGAACGATCATGCGATGCCGCGCGCCTTCCAAAAGGCTGCCACTTCGTCGTCGGGAACGACGGCGGTCTTGCGGGCCTTCTCTATCGCGGCGCGCTCCTCATCCGTGAGTTGATAGACGCCCCCGCGCCGCGCCTCGATCTCCCGCGCAAGTTCGGCCAGTTCTTCCTGATCCTGCTCGGGCCAGGAACGGACCTTCTCCAGAACGGCTGCGATTTGGTCTCGCGTCATGAATGCAGTGTACCAAATCCTTTCCCACGAGGGCACCCTTTTCGCGCCGGGCTGGCAACGTATTCCGGACGGCGTTAGGCTCCCGAAAAAGGGAGCATCCCATGAGCGTTTCCCTCATCGTCGGCACGCCCAAGGGCGCGGCCGTTATCACCAGCAGCGACCGACGCGACTGGCAGGAGGATTTCGTCCTGCGCGGCTGGCCGGTGACGGCGAGCGTGCGCGACGACAAGGGCCGCACCTACATTGCGGTCAACAGTCCCAATTACGGCGTGGCGCTGTTCGCGAGCGACGATCTCGCAACCTGGAAGCAGCTCGAAAGCGCGCCGCGCTATCGCCCGACCGACCGCGGCAATCCCGAACACCATCGCCTCATCGCGCGCGACGACTGGGCCGGCCTGCTCAAGGCCGGCGGGCGCTTCGTCGACCAGATCTGGACGCTGCATTTCGCCCATGGCCGGCTCTATGCCGGCGTGTCGGAGGCGGGCCTCTTCGTCAGCGAGGATCGCGGCCAATCCTGGCAGCCCATCGACGGTTTCAACGAGCAGCCCGGCCGCGAGAATTGGGCGCCGGGCGCCGGCGGGCTCGGCTGTCACACCATCCTGACCGACGCCAGAAATCCCGATCGCCTCTGGGCCGGCATCTCGGCCGCCGGTTTCTTCCGCAGCGACGACGGCGGCAAGACCTGGGCGCCAAAGAACAAGGGCGTCAACCCGGCCGTCGACTCCGCGCCGGCCACCACCGGCCAATGCGTCCACAGCGTCAGCCACGATCCGGCGAACGCCGACATCCTCTATCGCCAGGAACATCGCGGCGTGCACAAAAGCGTCGATGGCGGCGACAGCTGGCAGGTGATGGAGGACGGGCTTCCCGTCGCCGAGTTGTCGGACGGCCACCGCTGCAGCTTCGGCTTTCCCAGCGTGATGGACATCGCGTCCGGCCATGTCTTCGTCGTGCCGCTCGACGGCGACAATTTCCGCTTTCCGCGCGGCGGCCAGCTCGCCGTCTATCGTTCGCGGAGCGGCAGCGCTTGGGAGCCGCTGAACAAGGGCCTTCCCGCCAATTGCTACACCGCCGTTCTGCGCGGCGCGCTCGCCGCCGACCAGCGCGGCGGAGTCTATTTCGGCACCGCGTCGGGCACGGTCTATGGCAGCGACGATCTGGGGAATAGCTGGCGCGAAGTCGCCAGCGGCCTGCCGCGCATCATGAGCGTCGCGGCCTACGCGTCATGAGCGCGAGGTGAGCATCCGCGTTCAGCTTCCGCCGGTGCTGCGCGCGGTGACGGGCGGCGAACGCATGCTCGAGGCCGACGGCAGCACCATCGCCGCCGCGCTCACCGATCTGGCGCGCCGGCATCCCGCGCTCAAGCTGCACTTCTTCGACGAGGCCGGCGCCATTCGCGGCAACGTCGTCTTCCTGCACGCCGGCGCGATGATCCGCGCCAAGGAAGCGGGTGCGCGCAAGCTGAACGATGGCGACGAGGTGGTGATCACCAACGCGCTGGCCGGCGGCTGACGCTAGCCGATCTTCGCGACCACGCTCAGCGGCACGCGCAGGGCATGCAGCATGGCGACGAGCGCGCCGCGGCGCGGCACGGCCTTTTCGGCGCGATAGACGGCGCGGCTGCGCAGATGCACCAGCCGCGTGCGGCCGATGCGGCGCACCAGGTCGGCATCCTCCATCGCGACCTCGCGATAGCCGCCGAGCTTTTGATAAAGCCGCCGCGGGATCAGCAAGCCCTGCTCCGCGTAAGGCAGCGCGAACAGGCCGCTGCGCAGCGCCACCATCGTCTCGCGCCGCCGCGCCGGTCCGCCGAAATCGTCGAGCGCATAGCGGAACGCGCCGGCGCGCGGCCGCTCCAGGCTCACGCTGCCCATGAACGACTCCGTCTCGCTCTCCCAGCCCGCTTCCAGCGCCGTCTCCGGCAGGAGAAACAAAATCCAGTCGCCGCGCGTCGCGCGCGCCCCGGCGATGAGCTGCGAGGCGCGGCTCTTGCGCGCGTGCACGACGTGGCAGCCCGCCGCGTCGGCGATGGTCAGCGTGTCGTCGGTCGAGCCGCCGTCGGCGACCACCACGTCCTTGACCAGGCCGCGCACCGTGGCCGCGATCAAGCCGTCGAAGCAGCGCGGCAAGGCGGCTTGCGCATTCAGGGTCGGGATCACCACACTGATCATTGTCCAAATATGGCCTGTGACGGGCGCATCGACAAAAACTTTCCTGTCGCACGGGTTAATGGGGCAGATTATTGCGGAGAATTCATAGGGGGCAACCGATGACCGAACTCGACCGGTTGAAAGTCCATGGCGAGACCACGGTGGGTTGGTGCGCCGCCACCCCGCCGAACGAGACCACCGATGAGAACGGCGTTCACTTTGTGCCGTCGCCCGATACCGGCCGAGTCGACCCGCGCGCGCCCCGCGCCCGTATGCCCGATCATCCCGACGTTCTTGCTCTGCGCGAACATCTGCGTGCCAAAAACGGAATCGTCGGGCTGGAGATCGTCGAGCCGCAGGAGATCGACCGCGCCGCGCGCATCTTCTTCCGCGACGGCTTCGTGGTGGTGGACAACCTCCTCGACGCGGGCCAGCTCGCGCGCTGGCGCGAGGCGAGCGCGCGGGTCCTGGCCCAGATCCTGTCGGTTCCCGGCGAGGGCGGACGCAAATACCTCACCGAGACCGGACGGCTGCCGCACCGCTACAGCTACGGCACCGCTTCGGCGAGCCGCGAATTGCTGCACGAGCCGGTTTGGGCGCAGATGATCGACCTTGCGACCACCACGCCGATCCTCACCCGCATCTTCGGCACGGCGGACTATTTCGTGCGCGGCGCGGGCGGCGATCTGTGCCTGCCCGGCGCCATCGAATATCAGGGCCTGCACGCCGACAGCCGCGACAGCTTCGCGATCACGCCGGCGCGCGCCGCCGCGGCCGAGCGGCTCGGCGTCGAACTGCGGACCATTCCGGGTACGGATCGACTGACGGCGGCCACGACCGGCCTCATCGTCGAGAAGACGCCGCCGCACGTCACCATCAACTTCCTGATGAGCGACTTCACCTGGGAGAACGGACCGATCCGCCAGATCGCCGGCACCCAAGGCCGCGTCCCCTCCCCGCCGCTGCTCGCCGACGAGCCCGAATGGATGCGGCTCTCGACTCTGGTCGGCGCCAAGGCCGGCGCCGGCGTCATTCGCGACAACCGCGCCTGGCACGGCGCGACGCCCAATCTCAGCCGCGAGATCCGCGCCATGCCGAATGTCGAGTATTACGGCCCGTGGATCGAGGAAGAAAAATCCTATTGGAAATCCATGCCGCACGAGATCTGGGAGACGCTGTCGCCGCACGCGCGGCACATCAGCCGCCGCGTGAAAACGGAACCGGGCGTGTGGCCCGCCGGTGCCGGTGTGATGCATCCGCTGGCGGCCAAGCGGCGCCAGGCCAAAGAGACGGCATAGGGCTTTGATCCGCGCCATCCTCGCCTTGCTCACGGCCTTCGCGCTGCTGTGTCCGGCATGGGCGCAAGCCGATGCTGCCGGCGTGCTGATCCTGGGCGACTCCAACAGCGAAGGGCCGTTCGGCGGCGCGCTCTACGACGCGCTGCGCGTCCTGCGCGATCCGGTTTCCGGCGCGCCGCTGAAAGTCTCGGTCTTCGCCAAATGCGGCGCCGGCGCGAACGACTGGACCAGCCGCGAATACGCCGCGATCGATTGCGGCGCCTGGCGCTGCGGCTCCGGGCAGCCGATCCGCGACTGCCGGCACTTCATGGGCGGGCGCATCCCCACGCTGCCCGATCTCTACGACGATCTGGGCGCCGCGCGGCGCGTGACGCTGGTCGTGCTGGGCCTCAACATGATCATCGGCCGGCGGTCCGAGAAACTGCGCGACGCCGAGAATCTCGTCGCCGCGATCCGCGGCCAGAACAGCGCCTGCATCTGGATCGGACCGCCCCAGCCCGGCGATCTCTTCGTCGATCCCGGCGTGTTCGACGGCTTCGTGGCGGATCTGAAGCGCACCGTCACCCGCGCCGGCTGCCGCTTCATCGCCAGCGACGACAAGACCGATCGGCGCAGTCTCGGCGCCCACACGAAAGACGATCACTATAGCCGGGACGATGCCGTCGCCTGGGCGCGCAAGGTGCTGGCCGAACTGGCCCGTCCGCGAAATCCCGCCGACAAGCCGCTGCTGACGCTGCTCGCAAGGCCCACCAGCGGTCCGGACTAGGCCCGCTCCAATTCGTCGCGCGCCAGCTTGTAGTTCCACGACAGCACGCCCGCCGCCAGCGCCGCGCCCAGGGGCCGCGACAGCGCCGTCACCGCCACCTCGAACCACATCAGCATGTCCATCATGCTCACCATCGGGCCGGTCAGTCCGATCACCGCGCTGCCCGCCAGCGTCGCCAGGAGAATGAGGAACAACAGTGGCACCATCGCGAACACCGCGGTGATGATCAGCCGCCAGAAATGTCCCCGCGACAGCGACCAACTCGTCACCGCCCGCCGGAAGACGCCGCGCGCCGGATGATCGATCGCGATCGCGGGCAGCGCGAGGCTAAGGCGCACCGCGGCGACGAACAGACCCACCAGAAACGCCGCCATGCCGGCGACGATCGCCGTCCGTCCGGCCGGCGTCGCGGTAAACAGCAAGGGCAGAGGCAGAAGCGCGAGGAAGCCGCACATCTGGACCGCGATCAGCCAGAACGCGAAGCGCAGCGTGCGCCCGGAGAACAGCGCCAGGACTCCGTCGCGCGTCTCGCCCAGCAGAACCATGCGGTGCACCGGGATGGCGGTCGCGGCGAGCACCAGAGAGTCCAGGGCGGTGACGATCAGCGTATAGAAGAAGTCGACCATGTCGCCGAACGGCGCCGGCGCGGCCGACAGCCACGTATGAAACGGCCCCTGCATCCGCCACGCCGCCCAGGTGAGCAGCGCCGTGAGCGCGACCGAACTGGCGAACCGCCCCGGCAGCGCGCGCAGCGCCTGGCGCAGCGTGCCCCAGGCATGGATCACGATGCCGAAGTCGATCGCCAGATGTTCGGTCGCGGTGTGGTGGGTGGACATGGCTCGGTAACGCTGGCCGACTGTTCCGGCCTCACTCTGCGATTTCGGCGGTCACGGCAACTGGATTTTTGTACTTGATTTGTTCTCATACCGGCCCTATATTCCTCGTCACCATGACAACGGTCCTAGACATCACGGCAGACAAGCGGCTCCTGAGGGGCCGCGGCGCCCTTTCCAACGACGTGGGGCGCTACGAAGCGCAGAAGCGCGTGCTGGTCGACGACGGCTGGGACGATGGCTGGCGCGACGAGGACGGCACGCCCACGCCGCTGCGCACCGAGGTGATCGTCGATGCCACGCGCTCCATCATCGCGCGCAACAAGTCGCCCGACATCTCCTTCGACCAGTCGATCAACCCCTATCGCGGCTGCGAGCATGGCTGCATCTACTGCTTCGCGCGGCCGACCCACGCCTATCTCGGGATGTCGCCGGGCGCCGATTTCGAGTCGCGGCTGTTCGCCAAGCCGAACGCGGCCGAGCTGCTCGCCAAGGAATTGTCGGCGCCGGGCTATGTGCCCAAGGTGATCGCGATGGGCACCAACACCGATCCCTATCAGCCGATCGAGAAGAAGATGCGCATCACGCGCTCGGTGCTCGAAGTGCTGCGCGAGTTCCGCCATCCCGTCGGCATCGTGACCAAATCGCCGCTCGTCATGCGCGACATCGACATCTTGTCCGAAATGGCGCGCGACGGTCTCGCCAAGGTGGCGCTCTCCGTCACCACGCTCGACCGGAGCCTGGCGCGCCGCATGGAGCCGCGCGCCGGCACGCCGCAGCGCCGCCTCGCCGCGATCAAGGCGCTGTCGGACGCCGGCATCCCCGCGGGCGTGATGTTCGCGCCCGCCATCCCCGCGCTCAACGACGGCGAGATGGAAGCGGTGCTCGCCGCGGCGGCGCGCAACGGCGCGACATCGGCCGGCTATGTGCTGCTGCGCCTGCCGCTGGAGATCAAGGATCTGTTCCGCGAATGGCTGGAGGCGAACGAGCCCGGCCGCGCCAAGCACGTCATGTCGCTGATCCGCTCGATGCGCGGCGGCAAGGACTACGATGCGCAGTGGAACGTGCGCATGAAGGGCACCGGGCCCTATGCCGAGATGATCGCGCGCCGCTTCCACATGGCGGTAAAAAGGCTCGGCCTCAACGCGCAATTGCGGCCGCTGACGCTCGCCAAGTTCAAGAAGCCGCCCAAGGCGGGCGACCAACTTTCGCTGTTCGAGACCGAGCCGGCGCGGGCCAGCGGCTGAGCCGCGCATCCGTTTCGCCGCCTGGTGCATCCAAGCCGAGCGAGCGAACGGGGTGGGCGGCATGCATCGGCTTTGGCGGCTATTGAAATGGCTGGGTTTTTTGAT
>Ga0265320_10001530_pt1 | contig 16753 bp, 18 predicted proteins | sample 4827metaG_FD_202087 | JGI IMG/M metagenome (GOLD analysis project Ga0265320, IMG submission 202087) | Rhizosphere microbial communities from Carex aquatilis grown in University of Washington, Seatle, WA, United States - 4-8-27 metaG | ecosystem: Host-associated > Plants > Roots > Rhizosphere >...
CGCGCGGCCGTCCTGCCCGCCGAGTCGCTCGCCGACAGGCGCGCGGACTACCTTGCGGCCGCGCTCCGTGCGGCCGAGTTCGCCAGGCGCGAGCTCTTCAACCTTCCCGGGGGAATGCCCCGCAGGTCATGGCGCCGCGGATCGGGATCCGGGCCGGGGTTTGCGGAGGACTGCGCCTTCCTCGTGCAGGCCTGGCTCGACCTCTACGAGGCCACGTTCGACGAGGCATGGATTGGGCTCGCGGAGGACCTCCAGCGGGTCCTCGACTCCCTCTTCTGGGACGCCGCCAAGGGCGGCTACTTCAACTCGGCGGCAGGGGCCGCGGATGTTCTCGTGCGGCTCAAGGAGGACTACGACGGGGCGGAGCCCGCGGCGACCTCGACCGCAGCCATGAACCTCTTCCGCCTTGCGTCTCTCACGGGGAGCGAGGCCATGCGCGAGCAGGGGAGGCGGGCGATCGCGGCCTTCCGGGGGCGGTGGGAGGAGGCCCCGCACGCGATGCCCCAGCTGCTGTGCGCGTTTGAGTCCGCGCTCGAGCCGCCGCGCCACGTGGTCCTGGCCGGGAGGCCGGGGACCCCGGAATTCAGCGCGTTGGTCGCTGTGGCCCATGAGGTTCTGGGACCCCGCAGGACCCTGATCGCGCTCGACGCGACTCCGGGTTCGAGGGCCTGGTTCGCGGCCAGGTCGCCGTGGCTGGCGCAAATGGGCGGGCGCGACGCGGGCGCGACAGCCTACGTGTGCGAGGAATTCGTATGCCGGGCGCCGGCCCGGACCCCGGACGAGCTGCGGCAGGCGCTGGGCCGGCCGGGCGCGGGGCGGTGACCCGGGTCCGCGCGGGACCCATTGTTTGCTTGGAACGGCAGGGCCTTTAACATATAGCCTCGACCCCCATGAAGGTACTCGCCGTTGAAGACGACAATATGTCGATGGCGATCCTGCGGCGATCGCTCGAGCGGCTCGGGCACGACGTGATCGAGGCCCGCGACGGGGAGGAGGCATGGTCGGCATGGCTCGCCGAGAAGCCGCGCGTGGCCGTGAGCGACTGGCAGATGCCGAGGCTCGACGGGCTCAGTCTCTGCAGGCGCTTCCGCGCGCAGCAGGGCAACGAGTACATCTATTTCATCCTGCTCACCGCGACGGGAGCCACGACTGCGAACCGCCGGGCGGCGGCGGAGGCGGGCGTGGACGACTTCCTGACCAAGCCGATCGACATGTCGAAGCTGTGGATGAGGCTCAGGGTCGCCGAGCGGATCCTCAAGTACACGACCCAGATGCACCGGCTGGAGGAGATGATGCCGATGTGCTCCTACTGCAAAAAGATCAGGGACGACCAGAACTACTGGCAGCAGATCGAGAGCTACATCAACGAGCGCACGGGGACGGAGATCAGCCACTCGGTATGCCCGGACTGCTACCAGCGCGTGGTCGTGCCGGAGCTCGCCCGCCTGAAGGCGAAGGCGCGGGCCCCGGTCGCTAAAAGGACGCGGTAAGCTCCTGCTGGGCCCCTGGCGCCACGGAGCGCTCCCCGAGCCCGGCGCATTCCGTCTCGTCGTTCTTGTAGAGCCTGAACCTGACCGGGGCGGAGGCCTCGTTCGTCTCCCATCGCCATTTTCCGATCGAGACGAAGCTCAGCGGCACGCCCTTCTCCCAGCTCAGGCCGGGACCCTCGCCCCGGATGAAGAGCCGGTTGCCGATCCCGATGTACGCCGTGACGACAAGGCGGGTGGCGCCGTCCGCGGAAACCGCGGGCTCCGTGACCTCGGGCGCCGAGGGGGCCAGCTGCGAATCGGCCGCGGGCGCCGGCTCAAGGACCAGCTCCGGCGCGGGCGACTCGGGCGCGGGCACGGCAGCGAGCTTCCTCGGGCTGCGCTTGCGCGGGGGACGGGGGGGGCCCGGCGGGCCGGCGGGCGCTGCGGAGGATTCCGGCGACGCCCCGGGCGCGGGCTCCGCCGCCGGGGTTTCAACGGGTGGGAGCGCCGAGTCAGGCACGGAGGCTGCGGCCGGAGCCGGGGCGTCAGCCGGCGCATCGAAAGGGTGATCAGAGGACAGCACGACCGGCTTGATCTCGACGATCCGGCTGGCGATCACCTGCGGGACCTCGGGACCGACCGACGGGGCCGCGGGCGGGGCCGAGGGAACGGCCCTCGCTGCCTCGACGGCCCTCGATACTGCGGCGTCAAACTCGGCGGCTGCCTTCGCGATCTTCCTTGCCGTTGATTCGAGCTTTGCCGCGGCGTCGCCGTCGTCCTTCCTCGCGCCCGCAAGGTGAGCCTCCAGCTCGGCCAGCTTCTTCGCGGTGGCCTCGTGCCTCGCCGCGACCTCGCCGTCGTCCTTTCGCGCGCCCGCGAGGCGGGCGTCGAGCTGCGCTATCTTCTCCTCGATCTGCCGCGAGAGCTGCTCCGACTTGCTGAAATTCTCCTGGGCGGCCTCCGCTATTCCCTGCAGGCCGGTCGCCGCAATCGAGACCTGCTCCGAGACCGAGGCCACGGTGACGGCAAGCGCGTGGAGCGAGCGCTGGCGGTTGTCGAGGGCCTCGTCCTGGCGGTGGGCATAGTCGGCCACGAAGGGGATGACCCCGATCACCGCCGCCACCACGACGCAGACGATGACGGCCACGAGCGGCATGCCGGAAGTCGGGTGGGTCGCGCCGTTCCACACGGCCCAGGCCGTGGCGAGGAGGGCCGCGTCCCCGGCCAGGAATATCCACTTTGGCAGCCTGGGGGTGTCGCTGGGAAGGTTCATGTGAACTGCGCCTGGGTTCTTCTGCTTCGAGTAGGGTGGAATTTCAACATGGAAACGGTCCTGAGGGCGAGCACCGTCCCAAATGCTCCCGGACGGCCGCCGAGAGTCGGTCCCATTCCGCGGGGTTCAGGTCGCGCTTGCGCCCCGGCGAGACCTGGCGGTGGTCGGTGATTCGGTCCGCCCCCCAGCCGAGGGGGGCCCACCGCGCCCCGAGCCACTCGAGGGCCGAGGCGAGCTGCGGGGCGGTCAGCGGGGCGAGGTAGGTGTCGCCCGCGAACGCGACGCCCAGCAGGAAGTCGTTGCAGCGGTCGCGGCCCATGAACCGCGAGGCCCCGGCGTGCCAGGCGACCTGCGTGTCGGGGACCAGCGTGCAGCGGGTCCCGTCGAGATCGATGAGGCAGTGGTAGCTCACTTGGCTCGCCGGGCTGAGCATCCTCTCGATCGTCTCGGCAAAGCCCATCTGGCTGTGGTGGAAGAGGACGCCGAGGCGTTCGTGGGCCCTTTCATCCCGGTTGGGCGAGAGGCGCTCGAATTCCCTGAAGGCCATAGGAGCCCGGGGCTAGACGTGGCTCCACGCCAGCTCGGAGAGGGGGGCGAGGACGGCAACCCGGATCGCCCCCTCGAAGGTCAGCACGACCAGGATCCACTTGAGGCCGCAGTTCCTGCGGATCGCGTACCCGAGGGCCGTCGCCGCGATCAGGACGAGCCCGAAGATCCGCGCCCTCGGGTTGATCAGGAGCGCCGCCATCCAGGCCGCGTACAGGACGATGCACGTGCTCCAGAAGAAGGCGACCAGCTCGCTCGGCCCCATCTCGCGGGGGTCCGCGCCGCGGGCTATCTGCTTAATGCCGACGTAGCGCTCGCTCATGACAAGCTGCCAGATCTCGAATGCGAGGAAGAGCGGCGCCAGCAGCGGAAGGCTGTTCACGTCCGGATCGTGGCCCCCCGGCCGCGCCGGGACAATCCCGATCGGCCGACTTGGTCTTGCGCCCGGCCGGCGCGGCTGTAATCTATGCCTTCGCCGTGCCCATACGAACAGTCATAATCGACGATGAGGTCGTATTCAGGCAGATGCTGGCGTCGGCGCTGAGCCGCGTCCGCGGGATCGTGGTGTCCGGGGCCTTCAAGGACGGCAAGTCGGGGCTCGATTTCTGCCTGAAGGACCCCCCGGGGCTGCTGATCGTCGACCTGTACCTTCCGGGGATGCACGGGCTCGAGGTGGTCCGCGAGGTCCGGGCCAAGCTCCCGAACACGAAGATCCTCGTGCTGACGGGCCATCCCGACGGCGACCTGCCCGCGCGGCTCATCTCGCAGGGCGTGCACGGGTTCGTGGACAAGAGCGCGCCCATTAACTACCTGCTGCAGGCGATCGAGTCGATCATCGCGGGCGGGATGTTCTTTGCCGCCCACGTTCCGCCGAAGGCGGCCGTCGGGGCGGGCAACCAGCCGAAGGTGGAGCCGTCCGTGAAGGCGGGCCCGCAGACGACCTCGGTCGACGCGGTCCAGACGCTCTCCGGGCGCGAGCTCGAGGTGGCCAGGCTCGTTGCGGAGGGCTTTTCCTCGAAGGAGATCGCCGACAGGCTCGACCTGAGCGTCCGCACGGTGGAGAAGCACCGGGCGAACATCATGGACAAGATCAACGTCAAGGAAGTAGCGAGTCTCGTGCGCTGGTGCATCCAGACGGGGATCGTGAAGTCCTGATCGGCCGGTCAGGTCCCCGCGTAGTCGCGCAGCTCGGGCTCGGCCGCCTCGAAGTGCGCGACGGCCGCGGCGATCTCGTCCGGCCGGAGCGCCTCCCGGGTCCCCGAGAGCTTCTTCTCGATAGCCGCCATGCTCTCGGAGAGCGCCGTCGCGCCCATGTGGAGGGCGCTGCTCTTCAGGCCGTGGGCTATCCTCGTCTGCTCCTCGCGGTCGCCGGCGCCCAGGCGGCCGACCGACTCGGGGAAGTCGTGCAGGAACAGGCGGACGATCTCGCGCGTCGCGTCGTCGCCCAGGACGGACGCGAGCTCCTCGATGGCATCGTTCGGGGGAGTCGGGCTCACCCTGCAATGGCCGCCCAAAACGGCCGCGGCCGCAACCGATTAATCCCGCCCTAGAGGCGCCTGCGCCGCGCCCTCCCCGCGGCGGGCTCGCCCTTGCCCGTGCAGGGATCCGGGTCCTCGGCCGCACGGAGGTGCTCCCCCCCGGCGCGGGCCGATCCCGTCTCGGGGTAGAAATGCCACCGGCCATCGGCCTTGTGCGCATGGATGTCGGGCAGGAAGTGCAGGTCCCTCTCGACCAGCATCTGGAAGTACTGGCTCCTGCCGAATTTCAGCTCGCGGCAGCGCACCTCGATGCGCGCCCACATTTCGTGGGTGAAGGAGATCCCTTGGGAGCGTGTGGTTTGGCCCATGCACAATTGTTGCAAATGATTGAAAGCATGTTGACGCATTTCACGTGAAAACGGTTGCGAACGGTGTATGCCCGTTGTCAACGGGCGGCCCCGCCGCGGCCGCCGCCCTAGAGGCCCTCTTCGGAGTCCAGCTCCCCCGGCTTCAGGAGCCCCACGAACGCCGCCTTGTTGGCGGCCTTGAAGTAGGCCTCCTTCGGCTCGATCGTGCCGTCCTTGAGCCGGTTCATGAGGCTCGTGTCCATGAGGACCATCCCGTCGGCGCCGCCGCTCTCGATGATCTGCCTGATGTTCGCGATCTGGCCGCTGCGCACGGTGTTGGCCAGGGACTCGTGCTGGAGGAGGATCTCGTGGACGGCGACGCGGCCCTTGGGGATCCGCTTGCAGAGGAGCTGGGCTACGATCCCGGCGAGGCAGCCGGCGAGCATGACGCGCACCTGGTTCTGGTCGTCCGCCGGGAACGCGTTGATGATCCGGTCCACGGTCTTCGGGGCGTTGTTCGTGTGCAGGGTCCCGAAGACCAGCATGCCCATCGAGGCGCAGCTGAGGGCGAGCTTGATCGTATCGAGCTCGCGCATCTCGCCGACCAGCAGGATGTCCGGGTCGTGGCGCATCGCGCCCTTCAGCGCCGTGGCGAAGGTCTCCGTGTGTTCGCCGACCTCGCGGTGCACGATCACGCTCTTCTTCACCGGGTGCACGAACTCGATCGGGTCCTCGATCGTGATGATGTGCCGGCACATGTTCGTGTTGATGTAGTCGATCATCGCGGCGAGCGTCGTCGACTTGCCGCTTCCCGTCGGCCCCGTCACGACGACCAGGCCCTCGTTCAGGTGGCAGAGCTTCTTGATGGCCTCGGGGAGCTTCAGGTCGTCGAAGGAGAGGATCTTCGCGGGGATCTGGCGGAACACCGCCGCCTGCCCCCAGTGGTTGTACAGGAAGTTGCCGCGGAACCGCGCGAAGCCGGTGATCTCGTGGGCGAGGTCCAGGTCCTTGCGCTCGAGGAAGTCCTTCCAGCGCCTTTCCGGGACGATCTCCTTGAGGAGCTCCTCTATGGCGGCCGCGTTGAGCGGCTGGTCCCCGATCGGTATGATCGAGCCCGAGATCCGGGCCTTTGGCGGCTGCCCCACCATGAGGTGGAGGTCGGAGCCGCCCTTGTCGACCATCATGCGCAGGAGTGAGTCGATCTGTGCCATGGCGCTAGGAGATCTTCGCGCGGAGAACGCGGTTGCTGATGGTTGCTAGGGCCGTTTCCTTGGTCACCTTGTTCTCCTGCCAGAGTGTGTATATCACATTGTCCATGAGGCACATCCCCTCGCGCAGGCCGGTCTCCATCGTGTTGCGCAGACCCGTCGTCTTGCCCTCCCGGACGAGGTTCGAGATGGCCACGGTGTTGACGAGGATCTCGCAGGCCATGACGAGCCCCCCGCCGGGCGTGGCCGACGGCAGCAGGCGCTGGCAAACGATCCCGCGCAGGCTCTCGGCGACGCTCGCCCGGATCTGCGTCTGCTGGGCCGCCGGAAAGACGTCGAGAAGCCGGTTGAGCGTCGTCGCGGCGTCGCTTGTGTGCATGGTGCCGATCACGAGGTGGCCGGTCTCGGCTGCGCTGACCGCCATCTCGATCGTCTCCAGGTCGCGGAGCTCGCCGATGACGATGATGTCGGGATCCTCGCGCAGCGCGCCCTTGAGGGCCGTGAAGAACGACTGGGTGTGCTCGCCCACCTGGCGCTGCGTCACGCTGCAGCCCTTCGCCTTCTGCACCACCTCGATCGGGTCCTCGACCGTGATGATGTGGTCCTTTCGGGTCTCGTTCAGGTAGGAGACCATCGACGCGAGGGTCGTCGTCTTTCCGGTGCCCACGGGCCCCGTGATGAGGACAAGCCCGTTGTGGTAGCTCAGCAGCCTCTTGAGCGTCCCCAAGTGCTGCTCAAAGCCGAGCTCGTTCATCGTCTTGATCTCGTGCGGCACCATGCGGTACGAGCCGGCCGCGCCCTCCTTGTGAAACATGAGGTTCACCCGGTAGCGCTCGGGCTCGACGATCGCCAGGGCATAGTCGAGGTCGTGCTTCCCCAGGAACTCCTTCTTCTGCTCGGGGGAGAGGAGGACGGTGTTCAGGCGGAGCGCCTCCTCGGCGGTCATCGTGTGGTCGTTTATGAATGAAAGCACCCTGTCCTTCCTGACGAACGGGCGCCTTCCCGTGCACAGGTGCAGGTCGCTCGCGCCGTAGCGCACGGACGAGCTGAGCAGCGCCTTCATGCCCTCGCCAAGCTGGGTGTCGTCCATCTTGCCGACGGATGCGAAGTCGAACGAGGGCGGCGGGCTCGGCCCCGTCTTCTTCGAGGCGTGGAGCACCAGGGGCTCCACGAGCTCGTCGGCGGCGATGAAGGGGTCCGTCGGCGGCGGGCCCTTCTGCCCCCTGAGCGACGCCAGCCCGGCGAGCTTCTCCAGGCTTTCCACATCGGTGACGATCTCCTCGTCGATCAGCTTCTGGGCGAAGTCCAGCATGCTGGGCGCGCCCCCGAGCTTGGTCCTGATCTTCACGGACTGCGTCCGGGTGAAGCGGCCTTGGTCGATGCCAAGTTGGACGAACCAGAGGACGTCGGGTTTCATTGCGTGGCCATGCGGCGTTACCGATCATGCGTCAGGGCAACGCCCTGCCAAGCGAGAATCAAATCGGCGCCCATGGAATGGGGGATTGCAAAAAGAGGGAAATGCAGGGACTGTGACGCTTTCATCTAGAAGAACATGCTACGGAAGTTCATTGCCCGGCTGCGCGAATCAATAGCCCCCGCCAAGAAGCCAGCACAAGCTGCGCCGCTGAGCACACACCGCCCGCAGGGCGGGGCGGCCCCGCGCAGGCCGGGGCCATCAGGAGGGGGTCGGCCGCAAGGGCAGAACCAAAGGACTCAGGGAAGGGGATCGGGCCCGCATCAGGGGGGCCCCGCCCAGGGAAGGCCCCAGGAATCCCGCCCCAGGCAGGACGAGCGCCCCAGGCAGGACGAGCGGCCCAGGCAGGACGAGCGGCCCAGGCAGGACGAGCGCCCCAGGCATGGGGAGAGGCGCCCCGCAGGCCGCGGGCCCGTGAGGTCGGGGCCGGCGCGCCACGGCGACGGACGCCGTCCGAGGCCCGTCCGCGACGAGTTCGAGCATCCCGGCCACGTCGCGGAGAAGCCCGCCGTCCCGGTGAACATCCCGAAGATGGACACCCCCTTTTCGAAGCTGGGCCTCTGCGACGCGCTGGCCTTCACCGTCCAGGAGAAGGGCTACACCGAGCCGACCCCCATCCAGGTCCAGGCGATTCCCCTCATCCTCGAGGGCAAGGACGTCATCGGCTCCGCGCAGACCGGCACCGGCAAGACCGCGGCCTTCGCGCTTCCCATCATCCAGCGCCTGGCGGGCCACGGGGCCATGCGCTGCCTCATCCTTGAGCCGACGCGCGAGCTGGCGCTCCAGGTCGAGGAGGCGTTCCACAAGTATGCCCAGTTCACAGACCTGAGGGTAACGATCGTCTACGGGGGCGTCGGCTACGGAAAGCAGACGGAGGACCTGAGGCGCGGCATGGACATCCTGGCGGCGACGCCTGGCCGGCTTCTCGACCACCTTGAGCAGCGCAACTGCTCGCTCGACAAGATCAACATCCTCGTCCTTGACGAGGTCGACCGGATGCTCGACATGGGCTTCCTGCCGGACGTGAGGCGGATCGTCCAGAAATGCCCGGCCGACCGCCAGACGCTGTTCTTCACCGCGACGCTTCCCCCCGAGATAGAGCACCTGGCCAGCTGGGCCCTGCGCAACCCCTCCAAGGTGGAGATCGGCCGCAAGCACTCGGCCGCCGACACGATCTCGCACTGCTTCTACCCGGTCGTCGCGTCGCAGAAGTTCGACCTGCTCCAGCTCCTCCTGGAGCGCACGGACTTCAAGAGCGTCCTCATCTTCTGCCGCACCCGGATGGGCGCGGACAGGATCGCCGCAAGGCTCGTCCAGAAGGGGCACAGCGTCGGGGTCATGCATTCCGACAGGAACCAGCGCGAGAGGGTCGAGGCCCTCGACTCCTTCAAGAGCGGCAAGATCGAGGTCCTGGTCGCGACCGACATCGCCGCCCGGGGACTGGACATCCGCGGCATCTCGCACGTCATCAACTACGACGTTCCGGAGAACGCCGAGGACTACGTCCACAGGATCGGGCGCACGGGGCGCGCCCACCACACGGGAGAGGCCTTCACGCTCGTCACTGAGGACGACGTCAGGGACGCCCGGAGCATCGAGCGGTTCATCGGGGCCTCGGTCGAGCGCAAGAAGGTCGAGGGATTCCCGTACGTGTACTCCGCCCTGTTCGACCAGAAGATCCTGGACGACGCGGTGCCAAAGACATCGACCAGCCGCCTGCACCGCGGGGCCAGGCGTTAAGGGCCGGTTGTCGGCGGCGGGTGGCCGCCCGTCGCCCGGTTTCTTGGCGACCGATTCGGCGGTAAAAGAAATTTATCGTTAATCGATAAACAGGTGTTGACAGTCCGGGGATGGGGTTTATCGTTTATCAATAAATCTACAACTTGCCCTCCAATGAAGATATTCACCAATCTGCCTCGAAGCCTTCGGATGCTCTTTGCGCTGCTGCGCGCCCTTACAATCATGATGGCGGCATTCTGGCTCCTGATGTTCACGCTCAATGTCTGGATCCAGAAACGCTACATGGATGACCCAAAGGTCATCGTCGCAATCGGCGACGGATGGCTGCGGACCGAGCGAAATGCGGTCCGGTTGAGCCCGGACGGCTCGAAGCCGGGTTCCGTGGGGCTGGTCAATCTGCGCGGCCGGCTGCAGGTGAACCTGTGCAGCAAGGATGGCGCACTGGTCTCCGCGGTCTACTGGTCGATCCTCCCTGCGCTGGCGGTGGTGACCGCATTCCTGTGGTCGCTGTTGGGCTCGCTCCGGAGCATCTGCGCCAATATCGAGCGCGGGGAGGTGTTCAGCGAGGCGAACCTTCGTCTGGTAAGAAGAATAGGGTGGATCGTGGTCGCGAACAGCCTCGTGAGTTTCGCGGTCGCGCTTTGGGCCGCCCATGTGATGGGAGGGTACCTCAGCCAGCACGTGGTCCTCACCGGCATCGAGACCAGCCCCAAGTTTCCCGGCGGACTGGGGGCCGTGGGATTCACAATGTCTTCGGACACGATCCCCCTCTCGGGCCTGGGTGGCCTTGTCGTCGGCTGCCTGGTGCTGATGCTCAGCGAGGCGTTCAGGCAGGGACTCGCGCTCAAGTCCGAGAACGACCTAACCGTCTAAGCCATGCCAATCCAACTGAATCTGGAACGGGTGATGGCGGAGCGGGGCATCAGCCTGACCGAGCTCGCGGACCGGGTGGGCATAACGCTGGCCAACCTCTCAATCCTGAAGACCAACAAGGCCAAGGCCGTGCGCTTCAGCACGCTGGAGGCGCTTTGCCGCGAGCTCAAATGCCAGCCGGGCGACCTGCTCGAGTTCGTGAGGGACCGGTGACGCCTACTCGCTTCCGTTGACGACCTTGTAGGCCGTAGCCGCCGCGATCGAGCCGGCCACCTCGCCCGCGAGGAGCACCCAGTAGTTTCCCCAGAAGGAGAGGCCCATCACGGTGATGCCGGTCGCGACGGCGGGGTTGAACGCTCCTCCCGAGACGGGGCCGACCGCGTACGCGCCCACCATGACGGTCATGCCGATCGCGAGGCCGTAGAACGAGTTCCCGGAGGTCCCCTTCGACGTCGCCACGTTGAGGACGACCCAGCAGAGCGCGAACGTGAAGAGGAACTCGGCCACGAACGCGGGCTTCCAGCTGGACATGGCCAGGGGCATCGCGGCGCCCGCCATCTTGAACCTGCCCACCAGCCAGGCGGCGGCGAGCGCGGCCGCGATCTGGGCGGCCCAGTAAGGCGCGACGTCGCGGGACTCGCACCTGCCGCGGATCCAGGCCGCGAGGGTGACGGCCGGGTTGAAATGACCGCCCGAGATGTGGCCGCCGGCGAAGATCATGACCATGAGCGACGCTCCGATGGCGAGGGGAGCCATGGACCCGGCCCCGGGCGGGATGACGGTGCTGCCCACCGTGAAGACGAGGAAGAAGGTCCCGATGAACTCGACCAGGTATCTTTTCATTCTATGGGGATTTCGGGCGAGTGTACGTGGCGGCGCCGCCCGAACGAGCGTTTTTTGGGATTGCGGGCCGGGCGGTTTCAGGCGTGGTTGCGCGCTTCCATGCACCTGCAGATCCCGGACGGCGACTTTGGCGGCTACATCTTTGACCTGGACGGCACCCTGGTGGACACGATGCCGCTCCATTACCTCGCCTGGGAGGCGGCGATGGTGAAGGCGGGGCTCGCGGGCAGCCTGGACAAGGACTACTTCTACGAGCTCGGCGGCGTGCCTTCAAAGAGGGTCGCGAGCCTCCTCGGGAGGCACCACGGCCTCAAGCTGGACCCGGTCGCGGTCTACAAGGACAAGGAGAGGATCTTCATGAGCTCGCTCCAGAAGCTCGAGCTCATCGGGGCCGTGGTGGAATTCGCCAAGAGGGTGAGCAGGACCTGCCCGGTCTCAGTGGCATCGGGGGGGGACCGGGACGTCGTGGAGAGCACGCTCAGGAAGACGGGGCTTGCGCCGCTCTTCCCGGTCGTCGTCACGGCGGACGACGTCGAGCACGGGAAGCCGGCCCCGGACATGTTCCTCCTGGCGGCGAAGAGGATGGGGGTCGAGCCGCAGCGCTGCCTTGTGTTCGAGGACGGCCAGCCCGGCATGAAGGCGGCGGAGGCGGCCGGGATGAAGTGCGTCTTCGTCCCCAGCCGCGGCTCAGTGTAGCGGCGCGCTGCCGGGCTCTATCGCGTCGAGGCTGACGGGGTCGCCGACCTTGAGGCCGGCGGTGCCCACGGCGTCGCCTTGAAACCTCGAGAGGACCGTGCGGCCGTCGGCGTCCGGGAACGCGACCCATTCTCCGTTGCGCACGTCGGTGTAGGTGCGGCCGTAGAGGGTCCTGTAGGTCCTGCCCCCGGCATGGACGGCGCAGTAGGTCATCGGCGGGATGCCGGCGTCCGCGAAATCGCGGGCCTGGGCCTCGAGCAGCACGTTGCCGTAGACCGCGTCCACCTCCGCGACCCGGGTGTCAAACCCGTGCCCGCCGGCATGGGGCGTCGCGGAGGACGGGCCGGGATCCGGCGCGACCGTGGCGTCATAGTAGCGCGCCTGGTCCGCGGGCCGGGGCAGGGCGTCGGCCCCGCGCTCTATCCACGCGTTCAGTGCGCGCAGCGCCACAAGGTGCTCGGGCTGGTTTATGTTGTCGTGGCCCTCCCGCGAGATGAGGAAGAGGGCGGGGGGGACGACCGGCTCCGGGCGCGCGACGAGCGCGGTCAGGTAGCCCCTGGACTCGGCGGCCTCGCGCAGCGTCGCGACGAACAGGAGCGGGATCCTCGGGAGGAGCGAGAGGCCCACAAGGCTGTTGGTCTCCTTCGCGTAGAGCGTCGCGTCGAACACGACGGCCCCGTCATAGGGGCCCTTGTCGCGCTCCGCCATGATCGTGACGATGAGGCCCCCGAGGGATTCCCCCTCCAGGAGGACGCGCTCGGGCTCGCCGTAGGCCTCGGCGATGAACTTCCGCAGCGCGTCCAGGTCGGCAATCGCGTCGCCGATGACGAGGCCGTTGCGCCGGAAGCTCGTCGTGGCGACCATCCATCCCTCGTCGAGGAGGGCCTTGTTCGAGAGCCGCTCGGGATGGAAGTCGGCCACGAGCGGCGCCGAGTCGGGGCGGTAGCCGTGGACGAGCAGCAGGAGCCTCCTGTTCCACTCGCCGGGCGGGCTCGCGATCGCGAACCTGGAACCCGCAATCTGGCCTATGTCGACCTTGACCGCGCGGGCCGGCTTGTCGGCGGCGGCGGCCGGGCCGAGCGCGAGCCCCGCGACGAGGAGGAGGGCCGCGTGCGCGAACGGGAAGGGCCGGGGCAGCATAGACATCTCCTATAGCGCCGGGCGGCCGGCCAGGGCGAACTCCTTTTGGCTTTAGCTGGAGTCCGCGATGGGCTCCAATGGACGCTTCCAACACCGTGAGACAGCCCGCAGAGCTCGCCAAAGCCTTTGTCCTGACCTACCCGACCTACGTGGCGGGCAGGCCCATCGAGGACGTCGCCCGCGAGATGGGCCTCGACCCGGCCGGCATCATCAAGCTCGCCTCGAACGAGAACCCGTTCGGGCCGTCGCCGCTCGCCGTGCTCGCGGCCAAGCGGGCCGTGGAGCAGGGCCAGCTCTATCCCGACGGCGGCTGCTACGCCCTTCGCGAGAGGCTCGCGAAGTTCCACGGCCTCTCCCCCAACCAGTTCGTGATCGGCAACGGATCGAACGAGGTCATCGAGCTCCTGGGGCACGTCTTCGTCGCCCCGAGGGACGAGGTGCTCATGGGAATGCCGGAGTTCGTGGTCTACAGGCTTGTGACGCTCCTGTTCGGCGCGCTGCCGATCGAGGTGCCGCTCGTCAACTTCAGGAACGACCTGGAGGCGCTCGCCGGCGCCGTCTCGAAGAGGACGAAGGTCGTGGTCGTGTCCACGCCCAACAACCCGACCGGCACCGCCAACACGGAGAAGGAGCTCCTCGGGTTCATCCGCTCGCTCCCGGACCACGTCGTCTGCGTGGTGGACGAGGCGTACTCGGACTATGCCGAGCATGCGCCGGACATCCGCCCGCTCATCCGGGAGGGCCGCAACGTGATCGGGCTAAGGACATTCTCAAAGGTCTACGGCCTCGCTTCGCTCAGGATCGGCTACGGCTATTCAAGCGCCGCGCTCGTGTCGCTCCTCGACCGGGTGCGCCAGCCCTTCAACGTGAACGCCATCGCGCAGGCCGCGGCGGCGGCGGCGCTCGATGACCGGAAGTTCACGCGCATGGTCGTCAAGGAGACGCGCAAGGGCCTCCGGCGCCTTGAGGGCGGGTTCGCCGACCTCGGGCTCGAGTTTGTCCCGAGCCAGGCGAACTTCGTGCTGGTCAAGGTGGGCGACGGGGCGAGGGTTTTCGACGCCCTCCAGCGCCGCGGGGTGATCGTCAGGCCCCTCAAGCTCTACGAGCTGCCGGAGTGGATCCGCGTGACCGCCGGGACGCCGGAGCAGAACGAGAGGCTCCTCGCCGAGCTTGCCGCCGCCATCCGATAGCTAGCGCGCGGACGCCCGCAGGAGGCGGTCGTTCAGGGCCTCGGCCAGTCCGGCGCCCCTGGGGCGCTCGACATGGATCCTGCGGAAGCGGCCGTCGTCCAGCTCGCGCAGCGCCGCAAAGAGCCGCCTCGCCGCGCCCCGCAGGTCGCCCCGGGCGTCCAGCCAGAATATGTTCCCCTGTCCCCCCCCGGCGCCGCTCGGCCTTGAGACAAAGAGCCACGCCTCATCCGCCTCCCCCCGGGCCGCCGCCCGCCCGGTGAGCCGCGCGTGAAGGACGACCTGGGTCCGCGGGCTGTAATGGCGCGGCATCTGCCCTGGGGCGAGGAGACCGCGCCCTCCGGCGCGCGACTTCCGGGAACTCCTGACGGGCGTGCCGAGCGCCCTTGCTATCTCGGCGCGCGTGATGGCCCCGGGCCTGAGCAGGGTGGGGCGGCGCGGGTCGCGCAGGTCGACTATCGTCGACTCAAGCCCGATCCTGGAGGGGCCCCCGTCCAGGATGTGGCGCACCGCCGAGCCCAGGCTTTTCCTGACGTGGTCCGCGGTGGTCGGACTCACGTAGCCGAACGGGTTGGCGCTCGGCGCCGCCAGCGGCACCCCGGCCAGCCGGATCAGCCGCCGGAAGAGGGGATGGGCGGGCATCCGGACCGCGACGCTCGTCAGGCCTGCTGTCGCCACGTCCGGCACGGCGCCGGTCTTCGGGAGCACCATCGTGAGCGGGCCAGGCCAGAACCTCCTCGCCAGCTTGAGCGCGGCCGGATTCGGGAGGGCCACGCGGGCCAGGTCCCGAAGGGAGGCTATGTGGACAATCAGGGGGTCGTAAAGGGGCCTCCCCTTTGCCGCGAAGATCCTGCGGCACGCGGCTGCGCGGGTCGCGTCACCGGCAAGGCCGTAGACCGTCTCCGTCGGCACCGCGACAATGCCGCCCGCCCGCAGGCGCCGGGCGAGCAGGGCGAGGTTGCGCGGGGTGCCCCGGTAAATCCTGGCGGATCTGGCCATGGTCGGCGTTGAGGGGGACATTCTGGCAATCCGGGCAAAAAAAGGCCGGAGCTTTTTGAGCTCCGGCAATCATGGATTGGCCGAGCCTTGGCTCACTTGGTGAGCAGCATGTTGCGCGAGTGCTTGATCGTGCGGGTGACGGCCCTCTGGTGCTTTGCGCACAGGCCGGTGTACTTGCGCGGCAGTATCTTGCCCGTGTCGGTGACGAAGCGCACCCAGGCCGGCGGATCCGTGAAGGGAATCTGCGCGGGTGTCGGGGTCTGCTGCTTCTGCTCGGTGGTGCTCATTTCTGGAAAGAAGGGTCTATCAATCAGCCGGGAAAGGCCTTGTCAACCCCCCAGACGGGGCGGCTGTGCCGAGGGGCGGTCTGGTCGGCCGCCATCCGCAGGAGCCGGACAATCGGAGATCAGTGGGACGTGCCGAACTTCATGCTCTCGCCGAAGGGCCGGACGGGCTGCCGGACCGGGGACCGGACCTGCGGATACGCGACGAACTGGAACCATCTGGCGTAGTCGAAGTAGCGGGACGCCAGGGTCTTGATGTCGGACTTGCCGATGGCGGCGCAGTCCGACCGCCGGTCCCTCGCCGCAGCCAGCCGCTCGGGGCGCTGCTGGGCGTCGCGCAGCACCGTGTAGCTCCAGTATCCGTTGTCGCGCGTGTCCTCCTCGCGCTTGGTCAGGAAGGGAAGCTTCACCCGCTCAAACTCGTCGTCGGTGAATCGGCCCCGCTGCAGGGCCTTGATCTCCGACTTGATGAGCTCATCGGTCCTTTGCGCGTGCTCCGGCGCGACCGTGGTGTACACGACGAAGAAGCTGAAGTCCGGGAAGCCGTCGAGCTGCTCGAAGTCAGCGGCGAAGGCGTACGCCGCGCCCAGCTCGACGCGGAGGCGGACCCGCATGCGCTCGGCCAGGAGCGCCGCGAGCAGGCGGCAGCGCCTCTCCATGTGGACGCCGCTCAGGTCGGGCACGGGGCAGAACCAAGTGATGGCCACCTGGCGCAGGCTCGGGTCCGTGGTGGAGACGAAGACGGGCTTGGACGGCCTTCGGGGGACCTTGAGCACCTGCGACGAGACCACCCTTGAGCGCTCCGTGCGCCGGGGCAGCGCCCCCAGGGTGGCGCCGACCCGGGCGGACGCCTCCTCCCACGTCGTGTCGCCGACCACGCTCAGCTCGATGGGCCCCTCCCTGAACTGGGGGTCGATCCAGTCGCGAACCTCGGCGATCGTTCGGGCCCCGAATTCGGGGAACGTCGCGGTGCCGAATCGCCGGTCGCCGCCGGAGAGCACGCGCGTCGACTGCATCGTGATCGGCCCGGCCGGCGAGGATGCGATCGACGCATACATGCTCACGACGGACGCCTTTGCCTGGGCCATTGCGTCGGGCCGGTACGCGGTGTCCGTCAGGTACGCCGCGATGAGCTGCAGGCACAGCCCGAGGTCCTTCGGGGCGCAGCGGGCGTTGAAGTCCAGGGCGTCGCTGTC
>Ga0265320_10001531_pt1 | contig 16748 bp, 14 predicted proteins | sample 4827metaG_FD_202087 | JGI IMG/M metagenome (GOLD analysis project Ga0265320, IMG submission 202087) | Rhizosphere microbial communities from Carex aquatilis grown in University of Washington, Seatle, WA, United States - 4-8-27 metaG | ecosystem: Host-associated > Plants > Roots > Rhizosphere >...
GCCTCGCCATCACCGTGACGGACCAGGAGGGCTTCACCGTGGACGCGGCGCCGAACCTGTGGCACGCGGTATTCGGCGTCTACACCATCACACTGCGGCCGCCGACGATCATCCCGTCGCAGGCCCAGTGCCTGGCCAGCCTCGTGGCGGCCGGCATCCCGGGGGCGCCGCCCGAGCGCGACATCGACGTCATCCGTCTCGCCCCGACCGACGCGCGGTGCGGCACCTACACGGTGCGGGCGGCCCATCCGGCCGCCACGCCGACGCCCTCGGCGAAGCCCTGAGATGCCCGTCGAGCGGCCGGAGCCCGCCGCGCCGAACGCGCGTGGTAGCCTTCGGGGGCAGGCAGACGGAGGAGGTGGCGCGGCCGTGTGGATCCCCCTGGCGGGACTGCTCCTGGGCGTCCTGCTGGGTCTCGTCCTCCAGGTCAGCGTCAGCTTCGAACTCGCCCGCTACTCGGCCGTGGCCATCCTGGCCTCCTTCGACTCGGTCCTGGGGGCCATCCGGGCCGAACTCGACGGCACGTTCAACGACCGCATCTTCCTGTCCGGCTTCATCGTCAACGCGCTGGTGGCGGTGCTGCTCACCTTCCTCGGCGACCAGCTGGGCCTGGACCTGTACCTCGTGGCCCTGATCGCCTTCGGACTGCGCATCTTCAACAACGTGGCGCTCATCCGGCGTCACTTCCTGTAGACCGCGCCGCGCGCGTTAGAAGAGGACTGCCCCACGGTGGAGAGAGAAGCGGTGCTGGTCGCCATCGACGTCGGCACGAGCAAGGTCGTCGTGCTCATCGGCGAGCGCACGGCCGACGGCGGCCTGAACATCCTGGGCAAGGGCGCGCCGGCCTCGTCGGGCCTGAAGAAGGGCGTCGTCATCAACATCGAGCAGACCGTCGGCTCGATCACGGCGGCCATCGAGCAGGCCGAGCGCACCTCCGGCTACAAGCTCGAGGAGGCCTGGGTGAGCGTCGGGGGACGCGAGGTCTACTCCGAGAACACGCACGGCGCGGTGGCCGTCAGCGGGCCTCGCAAGGAGGTCGGCCACGACGACATCGTGCGCGCCATGGAGGTCGCCCGGGCCGTCAACATCCCGTCCAACCGGGAGATCCTGCACGTCCTGCCCCGCACCTTCATCGTCGACGGGCAGGAGGGCGTCCACGACCCGGTCGGCATGAGCGCGGTGCGCCTGGAGATCGAGACCCACATCGTCCACGCCCCGGCGACCGCGGTGCAGAACCTGACCAAGTGCGTCCACCAGGCGGGCGTGCGCATCCACGACTTCGTGGCCGCGCCCCTCGCCTCGGCCGAGGCCGTCCTCTCCGACACGGAGAAGGACCTGGGCGTGGCCGTGGCCGACATGGGTGCCGGCACGACCGGCCTGGCGCTCTTCCTGGAGGGCTCGCCGTTCCACACGGCGATCCTGCCGCTCGGCGGCAACAACGTGACCAACGACGTGGCCATCGGCCTCAAGACGAGCCTGGAGATCGCCGAGGACCTCAAGATCCGCCACGGCACCTGCAACCTGGCGGCCGTCGCGCCCGAGGAGCTGGTGACCGTCGAGACGTTCGGCGACGGCGAGGCGCGGACCGTCCAGCGCGCCGAGATCGCCAGCATCATCGACGCCCGCATGCGCGAGGTCTTCGAGCAGATCGGTGAGCAGATCGAGCGCGCCGGCCACGGCGGCATGCTGCCCGCCGGCCTGGTCCTGACCGGCGGCGCCTCGCAGCTGGCCGGCGTCGCCGAGCTGGGCCGCGAGGTCCTCCAGATGCCCGTGCGCGTGGCCACCCCGTCCGGCGTCGGCGGCCTCACCGATCACCTGCTGACCCCCGCCTTCAGCACCTCCATCGGGCTGCTGCGCTGGGCCTCGCGGGCCATCGACGAGGACCCCGCCCACCGCTACGAGTCGGCCCCCGCATACGGCGGCGTGGCCCGTCTCCGGGAGTGGGTGCGCGGCCTCTTCCCCTAGGGCGCGCCGGTCGCGGCCGGTGCCGGGGTGCACCGGCGCATGCGCGGCTCAGATGACGGGGGGTGCGCAGCGGAGATGGGCCGTTATACTGGCCCGACGCCCGGGACGTCCGTGCCCCAGTGCCCGCCAACGGCGCCCGGCTCAACATGAGTACCTGTACCGGCCAGCACCGGAGGAGACGTCGATGCCGCTGCGGTCCGATTCCGAGAACTTTGCGCTGATCCGCGTCGTCGGCATCGGCGGCGGCGGCAGCAATGCCGTCAATCGCATGATCCGTGCCGAGCTGATGGGCGTCGAGTTCATCGCCTGCAACACGGACGCGCAGGCGCTCCTCCAGTCGGACGCCCCGCACAAGATCCGCATCGGCGACAAGATCACCAAGGGCCTTGGCGCGGGCGGTGACCCGGGCATCGGCCAGCGGGCCGCGGAAGAGGACCAGGAGAAGATCTACGAGGCCCTCAAGGACTCGGACATGGTCTTCATCACCGCCGGCATGGGCGGTGGCACCGGCTCCGGCGCGGCCCCCGTCATCGCCGAGATCGCCCGTGACCTGGGCGCGCTGACCATCGGCGTCGTGACCAAGCCCTTCTCCTTCGAGGGCGCCAAGCGCCGCCTCAACGCCGAGAAGGCGTCGGAGCAGCTGCGCGACAAGGTCGACACGCTCATCACGATCCCCAACGACCGGCTCAAGGACGTCGTCCAGAAGAACACCTCGATCGTCGACGCCTTCCGCGTCGTGGACGACGTGCTCCGCCAGGGCGTCCAGGGCATCAGCGACCTCATCACGGTGCCCGGCCTGATCAACCTGGATTTCGCCGACGTGCGGGCGATCATGAAGAACGCCGGCTCGGCCCTCATGGGCATCGGGCGCGCCAGCGGTGAGAACCGGGCCGTCGAGGCCGCCCAGCAGGCCATCGCCAGCCCCCTGCTGGAGATCAGCATCACCGGCGCCCAGGGCGTCCTGTTCAACGTCACGGGTGGGCCCAACCTGGGCCTCTTCGAGGTCAACGAGGCGGCCGAGATCATCCGCGCGACGACGGATCCCGAGGCCAACATCATCTTCGGGACGGTCATCGACGAGCGCATGGGCGACGACGTGATGATCACCGTCATCGCCACCGGCTTCGACGCCAGCCGCCGCCGTGACATCGGGCGGCTCGAGAGCCCGCACGAGGTCGCCTCCGGCCTGCGCGCCGGGCGTGACAACCGCGACTTCCTGGCGGCCCTTGCGGCCGACCGGCCGCTGACCACCGCCGGCACGCCGGTCATGGAGCCGGCCGAGCGGCGCGAACGCAGCATCGAGCGCACCGAGCGCCCGGAGCGGGTCGAGGCGCCTCGCCGGCCGACCTTCGAGACCGAGGACCTGGACATCCCGGCCTTCCTCCGCCGCAACAAGTAGCCACGGGCCCGACGGTCACCGCCGGCTCGTCGCCCGGATCGGGGGACCCGCTCCTCGCCGTCTACGCGGCCGCCCGCACGCGCGTCCTTGCCCGCATCGCCGACGCATGCGCGCGCGTCGACCGTGACCCCGCCGGTGTCGAACTGGTGGCGGTCTCCAAGACGATCCCCGCCGAGCGGCTGCGCTCGGCCGTCGCAGCCGGCCTGACGACCCTCGGCGAGAACCGCGTCCAGGAGCTGGCCGGCAAGGCGGCGGTCCTGCCCAGGGTGACCTGGCATCTCGTGGGCCACCTCCAGGCCAACAAGGCCCGGGCCGCGCTCGAGGTGGCGTCGGTCATCCAGTCGGTCGATTCCCTCGAGCTGGCCCAACGCCTGGACCGGCTCCTGGAGGGTGAGCCCGGCCCACCTCGGCCGGTCTACCTACAGGTCAACGTGGACGACGATCCGGCCAAGGCCGGCTTCGCGCCACAGGACCTGGGCGCGGTGCTGCCGCGGATCGCGGCCCTGCCGCGACTCCAGCTGGCCGGCCTCATGACCGTCGGGCGGCTGGCCACCACGCCGGAAGCGGCACGGCCCACGTTCCTCGCCCTGCGGCGGCTCTCGGAACGGCTTCGCACCGGCGAGGCGCGGCTGGGGCCGGGGCTGTCGATGGGCATGACCGACGACTTCGAGGTGGCGGTGGAGGAGGGGGCCACCATCGTCCGTGTCGGCCGCGCCATCTTCGGGGAGCGCCCGCCCGCCGCCTGAACGCGCTCAGGGGCCGGTCAGCGTCTCCGGGGCGGCGGTGGCCGGCCAAGGCCGGACGGTCGGGTCGATGGCGCGGACGAACCGACGGCCGTCCAGAACGAGCACGGGACCGGGCTCCTCCAGCTGGTAGGCCTGACGCGTCACGGTGCCGTTCTCCTCCCGGACCTCCAGCGTGCCGTCCTGGGGCACGGAGTAGTCGTGCTCGAGGCGCTGGATAGCTCCCCCGTCGAGGACGATGAAGCGCAGCCAGCCCGCGGGACTGATCTCCATGGACGCCCAGCGCTCAGCGTCGGGCTGGCCGGGATCGGGGATCCAGGCGCCCGCCAGGCGATCGTCGATGCGGCGGCTCATCGGGCGGGTCGCGGCGGTCGGGGCTTCCTGCGCACCTGTCTATAATCGGCCGCGCGCGGCGCGTTCGTGCGGTTGCGGGGGCGATTGGCTCAGTCGGTTAGAGCGCACGGTTCACATCCGTGAGGTCACTGGTTCGAATCCAGTATCGCCCACCACCACGACGCTCCAGGGTGCAGGACCTTCCGGCTGGACGTCCTGGAGCCACTCCCGCCGGAGCTGTGGGGGCGCACCGCGAACGTGATCGGGATGCTCGGCGAGACATGTGCCCGCAGCGCCCGTTACGACGCTGACTGGATGGCCGGCCACGAGCGGGCGCACTGGGCGCACATCGGCCGCCTCGTCGCCGCCCCTGGGAGGCGGTAGCCTACGGTCGATGTCGCCCACCGAGCCGGCCGCCAGGACCATCGCGCCACCCGCGCGGACGATCATCCACGCGACGGACCTTGGCGGGGTGGGCGTGCTGAAGCACGGCGACCTCTACCTCCTGACCGACCTCTTCGGTGACATCCACCCGGGCACCCGCGGGTTGGGTCTCTACCGTGGCGACACGCGCGTCCTGTCCTGCGCCACCCTGACGGTCGACGGCCTGCGGCCGGCCGTCCTGCGGGGGGACACCGCGGACAACTTCCGCAGCACGATCCAGCTCACCAATGCCGACCTGCGGCGCAACCCCGCCGACAAGATGGTCACCGACAAGGTGCTGGCCCACCAGTCGCTCGGCATCACCCGCCACCGGGTCATCGACGGCGCGCTGCGCGAGCGCCTGGTGATCGCGAACTTCACCGAGCACCAGGAGCGGCTGACCATCGAGCTGGCGCTGGCGGCGGACGCGGCCGACATCTTCGAGGTGCGCGGCTACGAGCGCGAGCGGGTGGGCACGAGCCTGCCCATCGTCGTGGAGCCGACCCGCGTGGTCTTTGGCTACCGCGGGCTGGACCGCGTCCTGCGGCGCACGCAGGTCGCCTTCACCCGCGGCGAGGTCCGGCCGGCCGTCGAGGGGAGCGGCGGGGACGGGGCGGCCCTCATCGTCCGCTGGCGTCGCACCATCGAAGCGGGTGGGTCGGTCGAGCTGGCCTGGACCGTGTGGGCGGATGAGCTGCCCGATCCAGACGGCACCACGCCGCTGACCGTGAGCCCGGGGGCCCCGCCGCCGGTCACGGAAGCGGTCCCGGCCGCCGCGTATCGCAGCTGGCGCGAGGGGATGGCCGCGGTCGCTTCCGACTACGAGCCCTTCGACCGGCTCATCGCCCGGAGCGTGGCCGACCTGCGGCTGCTGCTGGATGAGGGCCCCGGCCCGGGCGAGCACTACCTGGCGGCGGGCGTGCCCTGGTTCACCACGCTCTTCGGCCGCGACGCCCTCATCGCCGCCTACGAGGCCATCGCCATGCGGCCGGCCCTGGCGGTGAGCACGCTGGAGGTCCTGGCGGCCCGGCAGGCCACGGCCGACGATCCGACGCGTGACGCGGATCCCGGCAAGATGCTCCACGAGTTGCGGACCGGTGAGATGGCCCGCACCGGGGAGTTGCCCTTCGGCCGCTACTACGGCTCGGTGGATGCCACGCCGCTGTGGCTGATCCTCCTCGGCGAGACGTTCGCCTGGACCGGTGACATGGAGCTGGTGGACCGCCTGTGGCCGCATGCCCTGGCGGCCCTCGAGTGGATCGACCGCTACGGTGACCTCGACGGCGACGGGTTCGTCGAATACCAGCGCCGGGCGCCACTGGGCCTGCTGAACCAGGGCTGGAAGGACTCCCGGGACTCGGTCCGGGATCGGGCCGGCCGGCCGGTCGAGGCGCCCATCGCCCTCGCCGAGGTGCAGGGCTACGTCCACGAGGCCAAGCAGCGCATGGCCGATCTCGCCCGCCGCCGCGGTGAACAGGAGCTGGCGGCGCGGCTGGATCGGGAGGCGGCCACCCTGCGGGCCCGCTTCGACGCCGCGTTCTGGGTGGAGGATCTGGGCTACTACGCGATGGCGCTCGGGCGCGACGGGCGACCGGCCGACGCGCTCACGTCCAACATCGGCCAGGCCCTGTGGGGTGGCATCGTCGCCCCGGCGCGTGCCCGGGCGGTGGTCGACCGCCTGACGCACGAAGACAGTGACTCGGGCTGGGGCATCCGCACCTACGCCGCGGGCCAGCCCGGCTACAACCCGCTCGGCTACCACACCGGGTCCGTGTGGCCGCACGACAACGCCCTGATCGTGGCGGGCATGAAGCGCTATGGCTTCGACGCCGAGGCGTCCGATCTCGCCTCGCACATCTTCGAGGCAGCCCGCTACTTCCCCGACGGGCGCATGCCCGAGCTGTTCTGCGGCTTCGCCCGGCGGGCGGTCGACGTACCGGTGCCCTATCCGGTGGCCTGCTCCCCCCAGGCGTGGTCGGCGGCCGCCCCGCTCCTGGTCATGCGCACGATGCTGGGCATGCGCGCGAGCGCGGCCGACGGGACCCTCGAGCTCTTCCGACCGCACCTGCCGACCTGGCTGGGCAAGCTGACGGTGACCAACCTTCGCGTGGGCCAGGCCAGCGTGGACCTGCTCTTCCACCGCTGGCGTGGCGCCACGAGCGCGGAGGTGCTCCGCAAGTCGGGCCGTCTCGAGGTGATGATCCGCGTCTAGCGGGCCGCCGCCAGGCCCAGGCGGGCGGCGTACACGGCCTCGTAGCCGTCGACCATGCGTTGCGGCGAGAAGCGATCCAGGACGGAGGCGCGGATCGCCCATCGGTCCATCGTCGCCACCTCCGGCAGGCGCCGCACCAGCTCATCGAGGTCGTCGCCGAGCACGCCATCCAGCCCGTCTCGGACGATCTCCGGCAGGCCTCCCGCGCGCAGCGCGATGACGGGCGTGCCGCAGGCCAGCGACTCGATCGCCACCAGGCCGAACGGCTCGGGCCAATCGGCGGGCATGAGCGTCGCGTAGCTCGTGGCGAAGAGCTCGTCGCGGTCCGCCCCGTTGAGCTCGCCCAGCTCCTCGACGTCAGCCCCGCGCGCCTCCGGCAGGAAGACGTCGTCGTAGTAGGCCGCCTCCTCCGGGGTCGCTGGCTCTTTGGAGGCCACGCGGAGCTGCCGCCCGATCGCCCTGGCGATCCTGACCGCGTCGGCGGGGCCCTTCTCGGGGGCCATCCGGCCGACGAAGCAGAGCGCCTCACTGCGCTGTTCGCGGAACGGGGCATGGGTCAGGGAGAGGCCGTTGGGGACGACATCCCAGGCCACCTGGGGCTGCGAGGACGCCTGGTCGCGGCTGATGGCCACCAGCCCGCCCGGCGCGTCGGCCAGGAGGGCGCGCGCCCACGGCTGGTCGATGCGGCCGTGGAAGGTATTGACCACCGGCACGGCGAGGGCCCGCGCCAGGATCAGGCCGGCGAACTCGAGGTGGGCGTGGATGAGATCGAACGAGGACGCCCGGCGCAGGACCGCATCCACCGTCGCGATCGTGTAGGGCGGCCCGTCGTCCACCCGGCCCAACGGACGAAGGGCCCGCTCGACGGTCGGCACCAGCCGCGACGCGGCGGTCGAGTCGCCACTGGCGAAGAGCGTCACCTCGTGGCCGCGCCGCTCGAGTTCGTGCAGCAGCTCGTCCACGATCCGCTCCGTGCCGCCGTATCCGCCGGGTGGCACGGCCTCCAGGGGCGGCGCGACCTGGGCGATCCGCAGGGGCGGGAGGCCCGCGGTCGCTCCTGCCTGGATCGCCTCCTGCGTGACCATGTCCGACGCATCGTCCCACGCGGTGGGCGGGGACGCGTTGCGCGACGGTCGCGCCACGTTGCAGGCGCGTCGCACCCCGAGCGTGGCCGGTGCGCCACGTATGATCGAGGCGTGATCCGCTTCCAGGGTGTCGGCGTCAGCGCGCGCGGGGCGGTGATCCTCGAGGATGTCGACTGGACCGTCGGGGCCGGTGAGCGCTGGGTCGTGGTCGGTCCCAATGGGGCCGGCAAGACGACGCTCCTGCGCGTCGCGGCCGGCTATCTCCATCCCACGCGCGGCCGGGTCGAGCTGCTCGGCGAGACCCTTGGCCGGACCGACATCCGCGCCCTGCGGCCCCGCATCGGCTACCTGAGCGCGGCGCTGCGCGGCCTCGTGGGCGACGAGCTGCGGGCGCTCGACGTGGTGGCCACCGCCGCCGCGGGCGCCCTCGACCCGTTCTGGACCCGGGGCCGGGATGACGACGCGCGGGCGGCGGCCCGGGCGCTGCTCGAGCGCTTCGGCGCCGGCGGGCTGGCGGAGCGGACGATGGGCAGCCTCTCCTCCGGCGAGCAGCAACGTGTCCAGCTCGCGCGGGCGTTGCTGCCCGATCCCGACCTGCTGCTCCTCGACGAACCCTTTGCCGGCCTTGACCTGGGCGGCCGGGTCCAGCTGCTGGCGGCGCTGGGAGCCCTGGCCCGGGAGGCGCGACCCGCGGCCATGGTCCTGGTGGTCCACCACCTCGAGGAGATCCCCGCCGGCTTCGAGCACGCCGCGGTCATGGCACGGGCCCGCGTGACCGCCCAGGGGCGGCGCGACGACATCCTCACCGACGCCGTCCTGAGCGACGCCTATGGCCTGCCGTTGCGCCTCAGGCGCGATGGCGACGGCGGCCTGCGGGTCGGCCCCGCCTGAGCGACCCGGTACCAAGCGCTGACCCGGGCGGTACGCAAAGCCGGGCTGGCGTGCGCCACGCGGCATGCCATGCTCCGCCGACCACGAGGGGTGGACGCGACATGAGCATCGGCCTCGACGGCTACACGATGAGCGGGCTCCTCCACGCGGCGTTCGAGTCCGCGGGGCGGCTCAGCGACGCCCTGGAGAGCGAGACGACGATCCGGCTCGTCAGCGGCCGGCTCGTGCGCCTGGATGCGGGCGTGGCCGAGGACGTGGGCGGCATGGCCCTCCCGGTCGACGACATCTGCCTCGCCGTGGCGGCCCCGGAGACGGCCATCCCCGGCCACCTGGCGTGGCACGACCTGGTGCTGACGGCCGGCCCGTGGCACATCGAGGGTGCCATGCCGACGATGCCGGGCTTCGATCCGGGCCGGGCCCTGGCGCGGCCGCAGGGCACGTTCGTGCTGCTCCGCGACGTCCGCATCGGGCTGGCCGGCCAGCCGGGCGCCGAGGACACCGTGGCCTACGGTTGGGTCAACCGCTACGTCGTCGACCGGGTCGAGGCCGACATCGACCTGGGCTTCTTCTTCCCGGGCGCTGAGGGCGCGACCAGACCCACCGCCGTGCCCGATCCCACCGCCTGATCGACGCCACGGGGCCGTGACCCCGTACCATGCGCGCGTGGCAGGACGCCCCGGACCACGCGCCGCCGCGCCCCTCGTGCTGACCCTGGCCGTGGCCGCGTGGCTCGCCGGGTGCTCCGCGGTGGGAACCCCCTCACCGTCGCTCGCGCCCGCCACGCCCACGCCGGTGCCCACCGCGGCCGCGTCGGTGCCCCTGGACCTGTGTGCCAATACCGGCGCGGATTGCCTGGTCCAGGCCGGCCAGTACCTGGCCCAGCAGTTCCAGCCGCCGATCGGTTTCACGCTCCTCGACGATGGCTGGGACAACGGCACGTACGTCGAGCGGGCCATCCAGCTCGTCCGCGGCGGTATCGACACGGCGACCCAGAGCCTCTCCATCGTCAGCGGCCAGCTTGACGGACCGACTGGGACGGCCTCCGCGGCCGGCACCACCGCGGCCCAGTTCCTGACCTACGTCCGCGCGCTGAAGGGCCTCACGCTTAGCGGGCAGGCGGCCCTGCTCGTCGGCGGCCAACCAGCGACCCAGGTGGATGTCAAGGTGGGCAAGGACAACGTCACGCTCTTCGATGTACCCATCAGCGGCACGCTGGAGGATCCCTTCGAGCTGCGCTCCGGCGAGATCGCGCGGCTCGTGGTGGTCGATGTCGCGGGTCAGCGGGTCGTCTTCGTCATCGAGGTCTTCGGCACGGCCAGCATGGCCGACTTCCTGGCGACCGAGGTGCAGCCCTTCCTGGCCAGCGTGACCTTCCCGACCCCCTGAGCCGCCCGTTCGGGTGGATCAGCGGCCGGGCACCAGCTGGCGCAGCACGAAGAGCACGTTGGCCGGCCGCTCGGCGAGTCGCCGCATGTACCACGGGTACCAGGCCGTGCCGTAGGCGATGAGGCAGCGCACCTCGTGGCCCTCCTGGGCCAGGCGGCGCAGGTCGGCCGACCGGATGCCGTACAGCATGCCGATCTCGTAGTTGGCCCGGACGATGCCACTACGGTCGGCCAGCGCGGCGATCCGCTCGAGCAGCGAGATGTCGTGGGTGGCGAAGGCCGAGCGCAGGCCGTCGCGACCGCGACTCAGTTCGAGCATGCGGGCGGCCAGGGCCAGGAAGTTGAGGTCGACGTCGCGCTTGGCCGGGAAGGCCACCTCCGCCGGCTCGGCGTAGGCGCCCTTGACGAGGCGCACGCCGATGCCGCTGCCGGCCAGCGCCTCCAGGTCGGCGGCGGTCCGCCGCAGGTACGCCTGCAGGCAGACCCCCACGACCGCGCCCTCGTCACGCAGGGTCCGCACAAGGGCCAGCGTGCGGTCCACGTAGGTGTGGTCCTCCATGTCCAGCCAGAGCATCCCGCGCGCCTCGGCCTGGCTCGCCGCAAGGCGGCGCGCGTTGGCCAGGGTGGCCGCTTCATCCAGGTCGAGTCCGAGCTGGGTCGGCTTGACCGAGATCTCGGCGCGCAGGCCGGCCTGCGCGACCAGCTGGAGGGCCTCGACGTAGTGGTCGGTGACCGACCGGGCCTCCTCCAGCGAGGTCAGGTTCTCGCCCAGGTGGGTCAACCACACGCCGATGTCGTCGCCGCGGAGGCGTTCCGCGGCCGCCAGCGCGGCGGCGAGGTCCTCGCCGGGCATGAAGCGACGTGTCGCCCGCCGCACGAAGGGCCAGCGCGGGACGCTCGCCCGCAGCCACGCGTTGCGCGACGCCCAAAGCAGGGCGGAACGCAGCGGCGTCACGCCTCGGCGGCGAGGCGGCGCAGGACGGCCGGCAGGATGCCGCCCTGGCGGTAGTACTCCACGTCGATGGGTCCATCCAGGCGCGCCACGGCGGGGAACCGGCGGCTGGTGCCGTCCGCCCCGGTGACCTGGACCATCACCTGCTGGTGCGGCCGTAACCCCTCGGCCAGGCCAAGCACGTCGTAGCGCTCGCGGCCTGTCAGCCCATGCGACTCGGCACCCTGGCCGGGCAGGAACTCGAGGGGCAGGACGCCCATGCCGACCAGGTTGGAGCGGTGGATCCGCTCGTAGCTCTGGGCCAGCACCGCCCGCACACCCAGGAGCACGGTGCCCTTGGCAGCCCAGTCGCGCGACGAGCCGGACCCGTACTCGCGGCCGGCGATGACCAGCAGCGGCACGCCTTCGCCCTGGTAGCGCATCGCGGCGTCGTACAGGAACATCGCGTCGCCCGTCGGCTGGTGTGTCGTGTAGGGGCCCTCCTTGCCGTCGGCCAGGGCGTTCCGCAGACGGATGTTGCCGAACGTGCCGCGCATCATGACCTCGTGGTGGCCGCGGCGGGCGCCGTAGCTGTTGAACTCGAGCGGGGGCACGCCGTGCGCCTGGAGCCACGTGCCAGCCGGGCTCCACGGCGGGATGGAACCGGCGGGACTGATGTGGTCGGTCGTGACCGAGTCGCCGAGCAGGGCCAGGACTCGTGCCCCGCTCAGATCGACGCGGGGTGCCGGGTCGCGCGCCAGGCCGGCGAAGAACGGTGGCGGAGCGATGTAGGTCGAGGCCGGATCCCAGGCGTAGCGATCGCCGTCGGGGATGGGCAGGGCGCGCCATAGCTCGTCGCCGTCGAAGACGCTGGCGTAGATGTCGTTGAAGAGCTCGGGCGAGATGGCCTCGCCGATGACCGATCGGATCTCCGCCTGGCGCGGCCAGATGTCGGCCAGGAAGACGGGACGGCCGTCACGGTCGATGCCAAGGGGTTCCCGCGTGAGGTCGATGTCGACCCGGCCGGCCAGGGCGAAGGCGACGACCAGCGGCGGGCTGGCGAGGTAGCTGGCCCGGGCCAGGGGGTGGATCCGTCCTTCGAAGTTGCGGTTGCCCGAGAGGACGGCCACCACCACCAGGTCGTCCGCCTCCACGGCCCCGGCGACCGCCTCGTCGAGCGGCCCCGAGTTGCCGATGCAGGTCGTGCACCCGTAGCCGACCAGGTCGAAACCGAGCCGCTCGAGGGGCGCCATCAGGCCCGCCTTCTCGAGGTAGCCGGTCACCGCCCGCGAGCCGGGGGCCAGGCTGGTCTTGACGGTCGGCGCGACCGACAGGCCGCGGGCCACGGCGTTGCGGGCCAGGAGACCGGCCCCGACCATGACCGTCGGGTTGGAGGTGTTGGTGCAGCTGGTGATGGCGGCGATGACGACCGACCCGTTGCCCAGCGTCAGGCGCTGCCCGTCGACCTCCACGGGGACCTGGCGGTACCGCCGCGGGTCGAGGGCGACCGCCGCCCCGACCGACCCGGCCTCCACGTCCGCTGCCGCCGCGGCCTGGTCCGGCGGCAGGTCGCGCGTATCGGCCGCCCCACCCTCGTCGGTGAAGCGCGCCTCGGCCGTCCGGGTGTCGGCGGTCTCTTCGAGGCCATCAGGGAAGGACGCCCGGAAGGAGGTCTTGAGGTCGGCCAGGTCGACGCGGTCCTGCGGCCGGCGCGGCCCGGCCACGGCCGGACGGACGGTGGCCAGGTCGAGCTCCAGGGTCGCGTCGAAGTGCGGTCCGCGGCCCGGTTCACGCCACAGGCCCTGGGCCTTCGCGTAGCGCTCCACGAGGTCCACCAGGTCGGCCGGGCGACCGGTCAGGCGCAGGTAGGTGAGGGTCTCCTCGTCGACGGGGAAGAGCGTGGCGGTGGCCCCGAACTCGGGGCTCATGTTGCTGATCGTGGCCCGGTCGGCCAGCGTCAGGCCGGCCAGGCCGTCGCCGGCGAACTCGACGAAGGCGCCGACCACGCCGTGCGCGCGCAGCCGCTCGGTCACCACGAGGACGAGGTCGGTGGCCGTCGAGCCGATGGGCAGCTCGCCGCTCAGGCGCACGCCGACGACCCGCGGCATGGGTTGGTAGAGCGGCTGGCCGAGCAGCACCGCCTCCGCCTCGATGCCGCCCACGCCGTAGCCCAGGACGCCCAGGCCGTTGATCATCGTGGTGTGGGAGTCGGTGCCGACGAGGGTGTCGGGGAAAGCCAGCACGGTCCCATCCGGAGCCGTGCGGCGCGCCACGACCGTGGCCAGGTACTCCAGGTTGACCTGGTGGACGATGCCCGTGCCGGGCGGCACGACGCGCAGATCGCGGAACGCGGTCTGGGCCCAGCGCAGGAGCTGGTAGCGCTCGCCATTGCGCTCGTACTCGCGCTCCACGTTGAAGGGGAACGCGTCGCCCGTGGCCCAGCGATCCACCTGCACGCTGTGGTCGATGACGAGGTCGGCCGGCACGAGCGGATTGATGCGGGCGGGATCGCCGCCCAGCTCCGCCATGGCGTCGCGCATGGCGGCCAGGTCGACCACGGCGGGCACGCCCGTGAAGTCCTGCAGGATGACCCGCGCGGGCAGGAAGGGCAGCTCGGCCTCGATCGCGGCACCCGGCTGCCACGCCGCCAGCGTGGCCACATCGCCGGCCTCGGCCAGCCCGCCGCCGGCGTGGCGCAGGAGGTTCTCGAGGAGGATCTTGACGGTCATCGGCAGTCGGCCCAGGTCGGCCGCGCCGGTCGCCTGGAGGGGGGCGTAGGCCACCGTAGAGCCGTCGGCCAGGGTCAAGCGCGCACGCGCCGCGACGCCGTCGGGTGGGGTCGAAGATGTCATCGTCGGGGCCTCCTCGGATCCCGCGCCTCGGCGCGGGCGGGTCGGCGCCTGACGGGTGTGCCCGCCTCGGGTCGAGCGTGCTTGACCCACCGAGTATACGCCGCGCATGGCAGCATGGACGGCATGGCCGGCTTCCCCGCCCACGAGCACGGCGACCGCGTCCTGGCCGATGTCCACGCGCGGGCGCACGCCGCGGGCCGCGCTCACCTCCACGCCCGTGGCGACGACGACCCCGACGCTCCGCCTCGCCTGGGCATCATCGGCGCGGGCCACGTCGGGCTGGTCCTGGGCCGCGCCTTCACGGCCGCCGGCTGGCCTGTCGCGGCGGTGGCGAGCCGCGATCCGGAGCGGCGGGCCCGGTTCCAGGCGGCGGTCCCCGGCGCGCGGGCGTACCCGGAGGCCACGCCCGTCCTGGACGACGTGGAGATCGCCTTCCTGACCGTGCCCGATGACGCCATCGCCACGGTGGCCGCCGGGCTGCGCCTCTACGCCGGGCAGGGGCTGGTCCACACGAGCGGGCTGGTGCCGGCCGCCGCCCTGGCGCCGGCCCTCTCGGCGGGCACCCTCGCCGCGTCGTTCCATCCGCTCGTGGCGTTCGCCAACGAGGAGGAGGCGCTGGCGGCGTTGCCCGGAGCCACCGTCGCGCTGGAGGGCGACGAGCCGCTGGTGTCCATGCTTGCCGAGCTGGCGACGGCCATGGGCGCCCAGCCCGTACGGGTGCCGGCGGGCGCCAAGGCGGCCTACCACGCCGCGGCGGTCATGGCCGCCGGGGCGGAGATCGCCCTGCTCGACGCCATCGTGTCGCTGGGCCGCGGGGCGGGGCTCGACGAGGCGGCGTCGCTGGCGGTCTACCTGCCGCTCGTGCGACAGGCCCTCGCCGGGGCGGAGGCGCTGGGCGTTCGGGCGGCCCTGACCGGACCGATCGTGCGGGGGGACGTGGGGACCGTCCGGGCCCACCTCGAGGCCCTCGCCCGACTCGCCCCGGACACCCTGGACCTCTACCGCGCGACCGCCGAGCGGGAGGTGGCCATGGCCCTCGCCGACGGACGCCTGACCGCCGAGCAGGCAGCCACCCTGCGCGCGGTCCTGGCCGCCCGGGGCTGAGGGCGCTCATCCCGGCGCGTGCTGGCAACGGCACGGGCGACCACGGTGTGTTGCATCGCGGCCCGGGCGCGTTACCATGCGAGAGATGCACAGCAGCGTTGCCGCCATCCGGGGCGCACGGGTCAGCGCCCGCTTCGTTCGGCCGTCCGCGCGCCACCGCCAGCGCCAGCTGGGGCTGCAGCGGAGCGACCTGACGCGCCTGCTCCAGGCGACGCATGCCCAGCCGCTGGCACCCACCGCGTCGCTCGTCGATCGCCTGCACGGCCGCCACGGCATGGTCGTGGCTGAACCCCCGACTCGGGCCATCGCCCCGCTCCGCAGGAGTGCTGTGGTCAGCTGGGCGACCGGGCCGGTGGCGCTCTCGCGTCGCCCGCGGCCATACCGCGCGGCGCCGTGGCGCGGCTGACCGGGAAGTCGCGACCCCGCCTGCGCAACGCGCAGGCCACCTCAGCCGGAGGGATCGTCGTCCGCGTTGGTCAGGGCCGCCACGAGCTGGTGCTCGGCCTGCGTCGGCTGGACCGTGACCGGGAGTTGTGGACCCTGCCCAAGGGCACGCCCGAGCCGGGCGAGACGATCGAGCAGACGGCCCTCCGGGAAGTCAGCGAGGAGACCGGCCTGGGTGTCCGCATCGTGGAGCCCGTGGGCGAGATCGAGTATTTCTTCATCCAGGAGCGTGTGCGGATCCACAAGACCGTGCACTACTTCCTGATGCTGCCTGAAGGGGGCGACATGGCCACGCACGACCACGAGTTCGACGAAGTGGCCTGGATCCCGCTTGACGAGGCCCATGCGCTGATGCGCCACGAGACCGAGCGCCAGATCGTGGCCCGCGCCCGTCCGGCCATCGAGCGCACCCTGCCCCTGACGATGGCGGCCGCCTGATGCGCCGCACGTCGCTCTACGACCGCCACGCGGCGGCCGGCGCGCGCCTCATCGAATTCGGCGGCTGGGAGATGCCCGTCCAGTACACGGGCATCCTCGAGGAGCACCGCGCGGTGCGCCAGGCAGCCGGCCTCTTCGATCTCTCGCACATGGGCGAGCTGTTCGTCGAAGGCCCCGGGGCCGCCGCGGCGCTCGCCTACGCCCTCGTTTCCGACCCCGGCCGGCTGGCCATCGGGCGGGCCCAGTACTCCCTCATCTGCGCCCCCGACGGCGGCCTGATCGACGATCTCATCGTCTACCGCCTGGGCGACGAGCGCTTCTTCGTGGTGCCCAACGCCGGCAACCGGGAGGTCGTGACCGAGGCCGTACGCGAGCGCCTGGCCGGCTTCGAAGCCCACCTGGATGACGCCTCGCTGCGCACCGCCCTGCTCGCGGTGCAGGGTCCGCATGCCCTGGGCATCGTCGCCCCGCTCGTCGACCCCGACCTGGGCGCCCTGCGCTACTACGGCATCACGCCGGCGCGGGTGGCCGGTACGGACGCCC
>Ga0265320_10001532_pt1 | contig 16743 bp, 16 predicted proteins | sample 4827metaG_FD_202087 | JGI IMG/M metagenome (GOLD analysis project Ga0265320, IMG submission 202087) | Rhizosphere microbial communities from Carex aquatilis grown in University of Washington, Seatle, WA, United States - 4-8-27 metaG | ecosystem: Host-associated > Plants > Roots > Rhizosphere >...
ACTTTGAAGCAGGCCGGGCAGGGCTTAAAACCTACAACAACCGGCGCGGCATCGTTTCGACCTTCCTCAAGTTCGCACTGCAACGCGATTGATGTGCGCCTCACCCTAGGTAACGACCTTAATCTCGGCCACCTCGCAGGGCGGAATGCTCGTGCTCGATCCCCACGGCTCCTTATACGACAGCCTCATCCGTTGGATGGCGTGGCGCGGAATCGTGCTGCGACCAACGCGAATCAATGGTACGTGACAATTTCTCGTGCCCGACAAAAGGTGCTGATCTTCACGCCCGACAAGTCGGCGCTCCGGGCTCAAGTGCAGCAGGCGGGCACGCGTGAACTCGCGATGGACTTGAAACTGGAAAAATCCCCGGCGGTTGACGCCCGGCAATCAGAGTGGACCAGACGCTCAATCGTCGCGGCGGAACGCATCCGCCAGCACGAGGCCGTCCTGGCCTCAATCAACCAAAACCAGTCGAACCATCAACGTATTCATCTATGAGCGCATTACCCTGAGAGAAGCCCTTGACGAAAAGAACCGATGGCCCCACCGGACATCCCGTGTGTGGAAAAAAGATCATCGCGCAGTCTCCATGATCATGTTCTGTCCGTGGCAGGAAACTTAGCGCTTTCAAATCAGTGCACTCGCATTAGAACGAAGCAGATCGAGACAAAAGAGCGCATTCCACCTCTCTCCAATGCAGATCATTCTCCTCCAAATCACTGCAGTTTTTGTTTTTGCCGTCGGCTCATTATTGTTGGGCCGCTGGCTTAGGCGCTCCATGACGAAGGAGACGGCAGAGCGTGCAAGCCGGTATAGCCATTTCATGTATTGGGGTCTTCTCGTATTCCCGGGGTTGATCGGATTTTTCAATCCCGGCTTGACCCACTATGACGCCATCCTCGGGGTCCCTTCGCTGCCGCTTCGTTTTTTAGGCGAAATCATTGGCGCCTTGCTCGTATTGATGGGTGGATTCCTTTTGATCATTACCAATAGATCCTTGGCTAGAGTCGGAAACGGCGCGGCAGCTTTCATTTTAACAAAACGTGTTGTTATCGAGAGAGCCTACAAGTACACAAGAAATCCAATGTCATTAGGGTACTATGTTGCCTGCTTGGGCGTTGGTTTTCTAGCCGGATCGACGTCCCTTGTCGTTGGGACCCTCCTGGTCGTTATTCCCGCGCATATCTTCAATCTAAAGTATTTTGAAGAATTGGAGCTGGAGCTCCGTTATGGCCAGCCATACCAGGAATATAAAATTGGCGTACCGTTTTTACTCCCGAATCTGATGGCTCGGCGTACAGCGGCCAAATAGTTCTGCCGTTAAAGAACCCTTTATTAAAAATTGTGCGGAACCGCCTCCAATCAAGGCACCGCCTTGGGGGGCGCGGCCCAATACGAAACATGTGTTTCGTATTTTTACCAAACCCCTCCTCGTGAGGTCTTCTGGCCCCCTGTGATATGATCCCCCGCAACTGCGGAAAACAGAAAACGACACATGCCGTGTCGCATTTCTCGATCGCCTCATGTGGGCTGCTAATACTTTTAGTTGAAATAGGGCCATTGTTCGGGACCCCGAACGGTGGCCCTATTTGGCAACACATGTTGCGTATTTACAAAAGCAAACGCCGCGCGGTCTCAAAACCGGCGCGGCGCGATTGCGTCGAGATGAAGGTCAGCCGTCAGCCTCGGGCCGGAACCTTCAGCTTGGTGCGGATGTGAGCGGAGACTTCGGCGGCGTCGTAATAGACGAAGTGACCAAGGCGGTGATGAGGGATGCGACGGAATTTCGTCCAGTCGCGCAGCGTGCGAATCGAGGGCTCTTTGCCCGTGGGAAAAATCCCGCTGAGGCGCAGGCCGGTTATGTCGGTGAGCTGGCTTTGCGTGGGGGTGATGATTGTGGGTGTTTCCATACCCCTGCTTGCGCGTCAACCGCCGCAAGCAGGGGTTGGCTGCATTCAGGCCGCAAACGACACGATGTCGTTTGTCTTTTCCGGTGCGGCAGTGGCGGCACTGCGAGGCAGAATTCCGAAAAATTCCGCTGCCTCCTCCGGGCTCTTCAAATCGAGGTAGTGACGGCGGATGATCCCCTCGGAATTGCCCGCCTGAATCGCCGCCTCGCCGATGGACCGGAATTTGGCAACGAACATCGAAATGAACGTGTGCCGCATCACGTCGTGCGAGAGCGGGAATTTGAGCGCTACCTTTTCGCGGATATGCTGAAGATTCGCCGGGATGATCGGAAATTTGTCCAGCGGGTAAGCTTTGAGCCACGCGGAGAGATTAGGTTGAATCGTGATGTTGCGCGGTTCGCGAACTTTGGACGCCTTGGCGTCGAGACAAATCATGCTGGCGTCGATTTTAACGTGCTCTGCGGGGAGTCGCAGGATTTCGCCAGTGCGGAGACAGGGGCGGATGCCAGCGAACAGGCACAGGGCAAAGAACGGCACGGCAGAGGTGTGATGCTCCTCGACGTAGGCCATGAGGTCTTTCGCCTGCTGCGCGGTGAAGGTAGTAGCGCCGCCCCGGCGGCGGCGGATGCGACGGGGCGGAATTTTCATAAGCGGATTGTCCGTGATCCAATCGCGTTGCAGTGCGAACTTGAGGAAGGTCGAAACGATGCCGCGCCGGTTGTTGTAGGTTTTAAGCCCTGCCCGGCCTGCTTCAAAGTAGCCGACGAGCCGCGCCCCGGTCAGTTCGGCCACGGTCACGCCGGGAAAGTGCTTTTCCAGCCGCTTTAGATCGCGTCCTACCCGCGTCAGGTGCGGCTCGGAAAGCAAGTCCTGCTCGTGTTCGTGCTTCTTCGTCGCGAGGTATTCCTTGACCGCCTCGGTGAGCAGCTTTCGCGTCACCGGGTCGCGGTAGTTGGCGAAAGCGTACTCCATGTAGAAGGACAGCGGATAAGGCCGGCCCGCCAGCCGGCGAAACATCGCCTCCGCTTCCCGCAACTGATCGGTGGTCAGGAACGTGGTGGCCGATTGCAGCCCGGACTTGGTTTGCTCGGAATTTACCTCAAGAGCGGCCTTCTCGGCGGCAGCTTCCTCCTGGGTCTTGAAGTTACGGCGGATGCGCACGCAGTGGAGACGGCCTTCGACACGGTATGAGAACACGCCATTCCGATTTTTAAACCGGGTGACGGAGTACTGATTTTTAGATTTCATGCTTAGGTTGCCCCGTCAACTGGGCAACCTAACTTCGCGTTTTCGCTCTTCAGAGGGAAAACTTGGCGGAGAGGGGGGGATTCGAACCGTTACCGGTCCGTGAGGCCAAGTCGCACGCTGGCGTGGACTTGGTTGAATTTCACTCTAGCAGAACAGGCAAAGAAAAGCAGATCGTGGAAACGAGTGGAAGCAAGAAACAGCGTTTCTGGCAACTTCGTGGCAATCGGGTTTGCTCCCCCAAAACGAATTGCCCGGAATTGCCTGGGAACAAACCATGTCCTCGGATCATACGATGTTCTGGTTGCTGGCGCGACGCCCCCGTTTTCAGCGCCCTGCCTATCGGTGTGATGTCATTTGCTGGGCGTCTTTCACATCAGATGAGCTTATGATAAAGAACCCAGAATATCGCCCAAAGTGTTTCCCTTCGGTATTGCTCAACAGAAAAGCAAATCCCTCGTTCTGTGACCTTGCTGCTTTGGACAGGCCGGACAAGCTAGGTTCACTTTGGATCAAAAAATTCCCATTTAATTTTGTGCTGATCTAAATTTTCGCAAAGTTTGGATAGCACTTCAGCCTGTTTTGTTGCGGGAAGGATTTCGCTGCCATCGTTCCACTTAAGATTTTGACGATGAATCCTTGCCATGATGGGTGCTGACATCATTTCCACGTATATTTCAATGGAACGCCCGTTTTCATAATACTGGTTTGAGTCCCTTCCAGTTCCAGCGACAAAGGCCGCCGCAAAACTGCGATTCAAGCGGCGCTTTTCTACGTAAGAAGAAATTATTTCGAGAAGCCTATTTTTTTTTGAACATAGATATTTTGCGCTTAAAACTACTTAGAGCTATACCCCGCAGCGGCTGTGCCTCCAAGCCCCGATAAAGCGGCGGCAGCGCTGATCAAAGGTCGGGAGGGAAGTGAAGACGTCACGTCTTGACTTTTGACAGAAGGCAGAATCCGGCATCGGCTTGTCAAGAGTCAAGACATGACGTCTTCAGATTGGCTTCACCAATGGCTATCACGTTGTATTGAGCGTCGGTGTTTTGACGGTCACTACCGAATTTGGTGTAGACGGCCTACACCAAATTCGGAAGGTGCGCTTCGCTGAGGGCAGCGGGATCTGGATGCGGAATAGATAGCATGAAAACCAATGCCGTTCATCTCGGACTTATCTCCGAAACTGTCTCACCCGCCGTGCGCAGACTCCTTAATTCCGCGCGCTTTCAAGTCATTGTCGAATTTGGTGAAGGTGTCACTGTTCCCTCACTTGTGTGTTGAAGCCTCGTGCGTTGAACCTTCGTGCGTAGACTCAAGTCCGAGTGCCGCAGCCGCTTTGGATTCGGCATAACCTTCCGCCAAAGGTGAGCTGAAAGTATCCGTGACAAATACACACAAGGTTAGGCTGCAAATTTCCAATCCTAGAATTCATGAATAGTGAATTTGGATTCCTTTGGCGTTTCTCCCCTCTCAATTATTTTAGCAATATTTCGGTATTCAGCCGAAATCTCGGAGATTCGTCTGACGGTTTCCTTGTCGCCATCACGCAGCATCTGGATTGCCAAATTGGTTGCTGCCACAAAGACGCGATCTTCACTATAGCGATGTAAACGGCCCTTATTGTAGGGCAGCCACATTACATGGACCCAGCCGTTTGCGGGCTGGGTGGAGGTCACAACTGTTTTGACCTGAACAGTTCGGAGTGATCCATTTCCGACACATGCAGACAACCGAAAAAAGCACTATTGTCCCTTGGCTTGCGACCGTTTGGGCACTATTGTTAGTTAGTGGTTTAATATATTATTTGTGGTACGCATGGAGTAAGCGAGAAGTCATTCAGATATGGCGGTGGGGCGTGGAAAAAATTTCTAGAGACACGAGACCGTTTCTATACTGGGCTATCTATATTTTCTACATCCTGATAGCTTCAGGACTGTTCCTGATTTTAGGTCTGCGGGCTAACAACTTGCTGAAATAAGGCAGGCCGGGAAAGTCATTCCCCTTTCCAGAGGAACACAAAGGCCATGAGCGTGGCTCCGATTACTAATAAGCCAATACCGCAACGGCGCCAAATACGTCTATTTCGTTCAATCTGACTGGAGTTCAATTTCTCGCTCTTAAAAAAGAAATTGGGATTCAGGACACCTAGGAATCCAACCGCCAAAAATAAAGCTCCTATAATGATATTCATATTTTGCAGGGATTACTTGTGCGTACTACTCGGTTGATTGAATGATCCTCGACTAAGGGATGGCTCCCCAGTTGAACCATGGCTGTTGTCCTCCTGAGCTTCGCCAGACTCCTCAGTGAAAAGATCGTACGTCTCCTTTCCAGACAATGTTGCTGCGGTCGCATCCAAACCCAATTGGGTTACAGGTATCGTTAGTTTTTCTGCTTCAGTAAAAGCCTCGTGCAGTTCAAATGAGGATTTGCCCAAGCTACCAGCATCCCACACAAAGCCACCGATAGTTTCGCTCTTTTCGCCAAAGGAGGGACTAATTGCATATCCAGACAGTCCAACTAACTGTCCCGGATTAGACGGATAGACTTTCATGAAACTTGCCGCCTGAGGACTTAGCGGTGCCGATGAGAGTCCTTCGCCAAGGGTCATTAGTCCATGAGTAATTCCCAGAAAAACCGTGGGAACTGCCACGGTTACAGCGCCCGCAGAGGGCACTTCAGTTACTGCGATACCTGCTGCTGCAAGAACTCCACCGATTATCTCGGCTGAACCTATCCCGATTTTCTTCCAACTAAAGAGTCCTAACGGATCATTCAGCATGATCGGATTGCCGTTCGCAAAAAGCCCAATACGCCCTCCGCCCTCATTATGCGGGTCGCTGTAGAACACGGAGGTTTCGACGGAGCAGCCTGACGGCTGGAAGAGAAGGTTCTCCAGTTCGTCGGGGCTCAACGCGCAATCGAAGGCGGCTATCACGGCTTCACCCTGCACAAGCCCACCGCTGCACTCCAGCTGTATTTTTAGCCGTGCTTTTTGTCCTGCTCCCTCGGATGGAAACGGCGGTGAGCCTCTTTTAATTCGGTGATGGTGAGGTGCAGGTAACGCTCGGTGGTGGCGAGGTTCTTGTGGCCGAGGATTTCCTGGACATGGCGGAGGTTGGCCTTGTTCTGCAAGAGGTGCGTGGCGCAGGTGTGCCGCCAGAGGTGACAGGTCACATGCTTTTTGATCTTCGCCTTGGCCGCGTATTTTTCCACCACCGTGCCGACCGTGTTGCGCGCCATCGGCTGACCGCGCAGCGAGATGAACACCCGATGACTTTTTCTTTTCCCCAGCAGTTGGGGCCGCACGGCCTTGACGTAGGTTTCCAAAAACGAACACGCAATCCGGGTGAGCGGCACCACCCGGTCCTTGCCGCCCTTGCCCGCATTGATGCGCAGCAACTCCTCGTCCAAGTTCACGTTTTCCAGACACAGGTTCATCAGCTCGTTTTTGCGGATGCCGGTCGCGTAGAGGACTTCCAAAATCGTGCGGTCGCGGTAGCCGAGTATCGTGCCCGTGTCCGCCGCCTTGATGACGGCCCGCGCTTCCTGTTGCGTCAGCACGTTGCGCGGCAAGGTCTGCGGCTCCCGAGCGTATTCCAGTTCCGCCGCCGGATTGTGCGGGAGCAAACCCTCCAGATGCAGGAAGCGGAAGAAACTGCGCACGGTCGTCAGCACCCGGTTTTGATAGGCCACGGAACGCGCGGCCCCCTGGCCGGTCGGCTCGTAATGGTGCCAGCGCTGGAAGTCGCGCAAAATGGCGGACGTCACGGCCTGGGCGTCGGGCACCTTGGTCTCGGCGAAGAAGCGGAACACTATCCGCAAGGCCGAGGCCCGCGCGGCGTTCGTGCGGTCCGCAAAGTGGCGCAACTCCAGATAGCTGGCGTAACGCTGGGCGAGTTCGTCAAAGGTCATAGGCGGGATAGCGGCCTTTGATGGTGCCCCGGCCCGCGACCGGGGCCACCTGGGCCGTCGTCTTGGAACGGGCACGCGGATGTGAGCGCCGGTGCGTGCGCCGGACCTCGGGCACGGCCACGCGGGTGTAACGCTGCGTGGTGGTGAGGCTCTTGTGGCCGAGGAGCCGCTGCACGTAGGCGATGTTGGCCCCGCTTGAGACCAGGTGCGTGGCGCAGGTGTGCCGCCAGAGGTGCGCGCGGCCCCGCGCGATGCCACAGGCCCGCAGATAGCCTTTCACGATCACGGCCACCGCCTGATTCTTGAGCGGGCCATGCGGCGCATATACCGAGAGCCACAAGGCGCGCTCGTCGCGCTGCGTTTTTGACCACTCGGCGCGAACGTGCTTAAGGTATTCGGCGACACAGTCCGCCGCTTTCCGCCCTATCGGCACGACGCGGTCCTTGCCACCCTTGCCCTTGAGGACGCGGGCAAAGCCGTTCTTCACGTCCACGTCGTGCAGGGCGAGCCGGGTCATTTCCCCGCAGCGCAGCCCGGTGGAGTAGAACATTTCCAGGAGGGCGCGGTCCCGCAGCCCCAGCTTGGTTTGCGGGTCCGGCGCATCGAGGAGCCGCTGCACCTGCGAAGGCGTGAGCACCTGGCGCGGCAGCCGTGCGCCGATCCGGGGCGTGACCAAAGCCGACGCCGGGTTCACAAGCACGGCGTCGGTCTTCTCCAAAAATTCAAAGAAACGGCGCACGCCTTCCACGCGGCAGGCGAGAGTCCACGGGCTGTAAGACTTTTTTTGCAGCCAGATTTGGAAGCCGCGCAGGGTCTCGCGGGTGACGGCCCGCACGTCGCGCACCTCCGTTTCCATCAGGAAACGCAGGAGCTGGTCCACGGTGGCGGCGCGGGACTCCACCGTTGCCGGGGCGGCGCTGCGCACGCGCAGCGATTCCAAAAAGTTGTCCCGGGCCTGCCGGAGTGCCGCCGGGAACGATTCTTTAGGCTTACGTGGAAAGCTCATGCGGCGCTCCCGTTCAAGGCCGGTATATGTTCCCCCCGCAGACCTGCGAGGTGGCCCGTGCGCGTCCCGTTTTCAGAGGAGAGAACGGATGTTTTCAACCTCGCAAACACGGCTTGCGAGGTGGCTGCGAGGTGCCCGTTTTGACCTGCGAGGTTGCCGTTTGGGGCTGCGAGGTTGGGGCTTTCTCCGCCGATCCCTGCGAGGTTGGCCTCCTGGCGCAACTGCTCGACCGATTTGAGACCCGGCATGAGCCGCGTCCCGCTGCGGATCACGTCCGGTGCAACGAGCAGCCGGTAACGGAAGGCGCTGCCGTAGCCGCCGCACAAGGGCGTGATGTATTCCAGGCGGATCAGTTCGCCCAGGTGGATGCGCAACCGCGCATCACTCCACTTGATCGCCTCGCGCAAAGCGCGCCGGGTGAAGTCCGTTTTTTCCCAGCCGGTGCGGCACCGGGCGGCCTCGGCCGCCACATAACCGGCCATGAGCCCGGCCAGATTCCGGCTGGGAGCGGACAGGTCATCGAGGGCCGCGCCAAAAAGTTCGGTCGCCAGTTCGTTGGCAATCGCGATGTCGTCCAGCGTGGCCTCGATGTAATCGCCCAGCACGGGATGATGCCGCAAGGGCCGCTGCATCTGGTGCAAAAAGGCCACGGCTAAAATGAGGTTCAGATATTTGGGCTGGTCGCGCCGGGTCGTCAGCCGTTCGTCGCCGTAGCCCAGCAAGGGCTCGTAGGGATTGACAACCGCAACCGGCGACAAAGCCCGCTGGAAGGCGTGATGCCGCCGCAACAGGGCCGCCCGTTCCTTCTTCGCCACGAGGGCCGCGAGCGTGTGGCGCTGCCGCTGCGCCTCAAGGATCGCCGTGGTTTGCTCCGGTGATTCGTCAATCGAGAGCAGCAAGAAACGGCTTTTGGTCTCCGCGTCCGTCTCGGGCTGCGTCGTCGTTTCAAAAACCGCCGTTGGGCCGTGCACCGTGTTGGTCTGCGTTTCCATTTTTCCGGTGAGCGGGTTTTTGATCGTCGCCTCGATCGTAAGTTTTTTGGCGCTGATCAAATTGCGCACCGCGTAGCGTGCTCCTTCGGCCCCGGCCACTTCCTCGACGGCGAGGCACTTGTGGCGCAGCGAGTCCTCGCCTTTGTAGAACAGGGCCTGGTCGGTCAACGCCGTGAGCTTGATCAAATCCTCCTCGGGGCAGAGCGCGAGGACGCCGTCCTGCAGGTAGCTTTTCCCCGAACCGCTGGAAGAGAGGATGTGCACGGCCAAGGGATCGCCCATTTTGCGGCTCGTCATCGCCAGATAGAGGAGGAGCCGGTTGTTCTCTTCGCCGATTAGCCCGAGTTTGCCCAGGTCGCGCTGGATCTCGCCGACGAGATCCGCGCTCTTGCCTAATTTCATCGCCTCCACTTTGTCCGGCTCGCTTAAGATCGTGACGAGCGGCTGCGCCGTCAGCAGTTTCGCCGCGTGCTGTTCGGCGGCGAGCAAGAGCTTGTCCAGGTCGGCCTCGGTCGTTTCCACCGGCAGGCGAAAGAGCCGTCCGGCTTCCGCCGCGAACAGACGCCGCGACCGGGCCGAGTAGAGATCAATCGTCTCGACGTGGAACCGGCCCGGCTCCAACCCCAGCGCCTTCACCGTGGCCCGCAACCGCGCCGGGCTCGGTTTTTCCACCGCGACCACTTCGTAACGGCGGTTCGGATACGACAGGACAAAGCCGTGCTCGGTGGTCCCGATTTTTTCCTCGGACGGAGCGGAAGATTTTTCTTCTCCCGCCGTGGCGTTTGGCTCGGTGAGCAGCGCGGCGAAGGCCGAACCCGGACGGCTGGCAAAAAAAGCGTTGGCGTCCTTCACTCCCTCGGGCCAGACCACGACGCGCACCCGGCGCGGCGGCGTGAGCGTGAGGGCCGCCAGCCTGGCTTGGAGGGCGGCGGTGCCGTCGCGTCCGGCCTGATCGTTGTCCAGGGCGAGGACGATTTCCGGGGCGCTGCTCTCGCGCACCGCCCGCTCGTGGTGTTCCGTCCAGCCGCCTTTGCCGTAGAGCGGCACGACCGCCCGGTGCCCGGCCTGCCACAAGGAGAGCGCGTCAAAGATCGCCTCGGTGAAGATGATCCGTTCCGCCGTCTTCGTGGAACCGGCGTTGAACGCCGCCCGGTGGCTCCCGGTCAGATACAGGTGCGGAGTCGAGTCGGCGGAGAGTTTTCCGCCTGAGCCTTCCACTTTGCGGCCGTAGAGCCCGACAACCAGCGCCCCGTCGAGGATGGGCACCGTCACCCGGCCATAAAACACCTCGTTGCCTTTGGCGTTGAGCAGGCCCAGCGCCTTCAACTGGTCGATCACTTCGCCCGACTTGGGCAGCGCACTTTTCAAAGTGCCGTTGCAATAGCCCACCCGGAAGCTTTCCAACATCGCCGGATCGGCCAGATTGCGGGCAACCAGATAATCGAGCCCGGCCTTGTCCTTAAAAAGTGTGCGCTGATAAAACGCCGCCACCCGGTGCATAAGATCGGCGGCGACATTCGGCGGCACGGCGACAAGTGCGACAGCCTTGGCGATGACAGCGGGAGAAGAAGATTTTTGTTTCTCCAGCTGTGCCGCCGTCTTCACGCCGGGCAGCGTGGCGAGCAATTTCAGGGCCGCTGCCTTGTCGCTGATTTTTTCTTGGCGGGCCACGAACTGGATCACGTTGCCCGAAGCTTCGCAGCTCATGCACCGCCACAGGCCCTTGCCGGGCGTCACGCGGAGCGATGGTTTTTTGTCCGCGTGGAACGGGCAGAGCCCGACCCAATCCTTCCCCGCTTGTTTCAGGGCGACGCCGTGGCTCTGGATCACCGCCACCAGGTCCGTCGCCCGTTTGATCGCCTCAAAGTCGATCTTAGCCATTTTTTGGACTCCTTTCCGCAGTTTTTAAATATTTTGTGGTTTTCATCTGCGATTAGGTTGTGTTATTAGTAACCCAACATGCAAGCTCCAATCCCCCAACTGGCCTATTATTGGCCCATGCCTGGAGGTCGTCCCGCCACTAAACCCGCGCCGAAGTTCGGCCAACGCATGGCCGCGTTCCGCGTCGCCAAAGGTCTTTCGCAAACACAACTCGCGAAGGCGCTCAACACGACGCGTGATCGCATCGCTTATTACGAACGGGCTGCGCGCAACCCGAGTTTGGAAGTTGTGCAGCAAATCGCCGATTTCTTTGCCGTCACCGTTGGCGAGTTGCTTAACGACACGGCCAAAGCCCGCAGCAAGCCCGGCCCGGCTTCGCAGTTCGCACAACTGGCCAGCCGCCTCGATCAACTGCCGCGCGCGCAACAAAAGACCGTCGCGCAGATGCTGGAAGGATTTCTCAAGCAGGCCAGTTGACCCGCTTTTTCTTTAGCTGCTCCGGCACCGTTGGGCCTCGCTTGACACACCCCGGATAATATCGGCCATGCCCGCACTCCCCCTCATTTATCCCGCCTCCTTTGCCGCCACGGCCGCCCTGACGGTCACTGACTGTAACCGCCTCGATCTCCTGACCCCGGAACAGCGCGCCGAACTGGAGTCCGGCCATGCCTATATCCGGGCCATCAACCTGGGGCCGCGCCGCCGCAAATTCGAGCCGCTGCCCAAAGATTTCCGGGCCAAGGTCGCCTCCTATTGCGACGCCAAGATGACCCGTAAAATGGGCCTCCCGGCCGCCGTCACCTGATGCCCTCCGGCCGTCATGCTCACCCCTTGGCCGTCGCCGCCCTGGCCTTTGCCTTCCGGTTTTTTCCGGCCTGGGTCAGGTGCGCCCGGAGTGCGCTGAGACTGACCGCCAGACCGCTCGCCTTCAGCTCATGCGCCAACTGCTGATAGCTCCAACCTTCGCCGTGCATGACCAGCAACCGGTCTGTCACCGGAGCGAGCGCGTCGGCAACTTTCGTTCTGCGTTTCGGCGGACCTTTCTCCCGCAACTCCTCCAGCTTTTTGTCGAGCGCCGGATAGTTCACACTCTCGGCAACCTTTGTGTAGTTGATTCGTTCGGTCATGAGTTTTCGGTTGGTTTTCTGCCTGTCAGATTGGCGGATAATTCATCAACTGAGAAGCCGTTTTTTATCTGGCAGGCTGTTTGTCAGTCTCTTTGGCAGTCTGTCTGCGTTTTGTTTGGCCGATGATCTGACAGGTTCGCCAACCTTTTTGAAAGGGGTTGGTGTCCTACCTTATTTTGCCTTGATTGCGTTTCACAAAATCTCGTCTTTTTGCTGATTTTGTGCTTGGGTTTTTTGCGAGGAAAACGCGCATGTTCACCGCCAAACCACAAAAGAACCGGGCTGCTGCGACGACTTATTTTGACGAACATCTTTCCCATAATGACTACTACACCCAAGGCGAGACTCAGGCCGGATATTGGGTTGGTCAGGGAGCGCAAAGACTGGGTTTGAAGGAGGGAGAAGCGGTCAACCGGGAAGCGTTTTTAAGGCTCTGCGATAATCAACGGCCGGACTCGGGAGACCAGCTTACTCAGCGTCAGTTTGCGGGTCGGAGAGTCTTCTTTGACTTCACTTGTTCGGCTCCAAAATCGGTTTCAATTCTGGCGGTGACGATGGACGACAAGCGCATTTTACAGGCTCACCGGGAAGCTTCGGACGTGGCCTTAAAGGAACTGGAAGCCTTCGCCGGGACCAGGGTCAGGAAGGGGGGAGCAATGGAGGACCGGCTCACGGGAACCCTGGTCGGAGCGGCTTTCCGGCACACGTCGTCCCGAGCTTTGGACCCGCAGCTCCACACGCATTTTACCTTGTTCAATGCGACCCTTGATCCGGTCGAACAGCGGTGGAAGGCCCTTCAGTCTTCCGGCATGTACCAGGCCATCAAATATGGCACGGCCGTTTACCAAAACGAACTGGCGAACCGGCTGCATGGGCTCGGGTACGGCACGAGGCAGACGGCGCATGGTTTCGAGGTTCAGGGCGTCGATCCCTCCATCATTGACCGCTTTTCCAAGCGGTCAAAACAACGGGATGAGGCGGTCGCCAAACGGGAAAAAAGCCTCGGCCGCAGACTCAACAAGGACGAGATCAGCAACGTCGTCCACAAGTCCCGGCCGCGTAAACTGAAGGATGCCTCCGAAGCCGAGGTCCGGGGCCAACAGTTAAGCGAGCTGGGCTTCTTTGAGAAACGGATTTTGAAGAAGGTCATTGCCGAGGCCAATGGGCAGCGGCTGGAACCGACAGAACGGGTGCAGCTGGGACAGGCGACGGACTACGCCATTGCCCACGTTTTCAGCCGTCAGTCCGTCGTCCCGGAGCACACGCTTTTGGAGGCGTCCTTGGTCAAGGGTTACGGTCAGGTGCGACTGGCCGATTTGAAAGCGGCGGTCCGGGCTGACCGGAAGTTGGTCAAGGTGGGGAGCGAGTATTCCACGCGGGAGATTCTGACGGCTGAGCTGCGGCTCATTCACACGGTCAACGACGGGCTCAACGCCCTGCCACCGATTGCGGAACGTTTCTCCTTCTCACCTAAAATCAGCGACGATCAAAAGGCCGCGCTGGCGCTCGTCATCAAATCGCCGGACCGGGTGACGGGATTTCAGGGACAGGCGGGCACCGGCAAAACCACCGCGTTAAAGGAATTGGAGCAGGCCCTCACCGTCAACGGCTTCGCGCCCGTCTTCTGTGCTCCGACCGCTGCCGCCACGGATGTGCTGCGCAAGGACGGGTTCACTCACGCCGTCACCCTGGCCAAGTTTCTTTCCGAGCAGAACGCCAAGGGCACGATCACCCACAAGTCAGTCGTGGTCCTCGATGAGGCCGGAGCCGTGGGCACGGCTGACATGCTGCGGCTTTTGCACACGGCCCATGCGGGCCGGGTCGTCTTGGTCGGTGACACGGGCCAGCATACCGCCGTCGCTCAGGGTGACGCCTTGCGCTTGATTGAGGAACATTCGAGCTACCGGTTTGGACGGCTGACCGAGATCAGACGGCAAAAGACCGAGACCCTGCGCGAGGTCGTCGCCCTCGCTGCCGCCCAGAAGCCCGCTGAAGCCTTCCAGAAGCTCCAAGCTCAGGGCGAGGTGGTCGAGATACCCTCCGGTGCCGTGGACGCCGGGCAACTCTACCAGAAGGCGGCGGCGGCTTATCTGTCGGCCGTCGATCACGGCAAGGCGGCTTTGCTAGTTTCTCCAACGTGGGCCGAGATCGAGGCCGTCACCAAGGAAGTGCGCGAACAATTGCGGCAACGCGGCTCCTTGGCGGCTAAGGAAGAAAAAATCCGCACGTTTGATTCCCTCGGTTGGACCGATGCGCAAAAAGGTCTCGTCTCCCATTACGAACCGGGCTCGCTCGTCCGCTTCGTCAAGCAGACGGAGCATTTTAAGGCCGGTGAGATTGCCGAGGTCGTCCGGGTTGAGCGGAAGACGATATTTCTGCGGGACACGGCAGGAAAGGAGATCGCCTTCCATCCTAGCCGCTCTCCTTCGTCGTTCGATGCGGGACAAAAACGCGAGCTGGCCGTCGCGGCCGGTGACTGGCTTCTCCTCCAGGCCAATGGTGGCGGCTTCATCAATGGCGAGCGTGTCCAGGTCAAAGAAACCGGACCCGGTGGCTTTGCGCTCAAGGACGGGCGCACGCTGCCGGCATCGTACCGGACTTTCACGCACGGTTACGCCGTCACTTCCCATGCGGCTCAAGGGAAGACGGTGGACGAGGTCGTCGTCGTCGCCTCGTCGCGTTCGTTTGCGGCCGTCAGTCAGGAAAGTTTTTATGTGGGGATTTCACGGGCGAGAGAACGGGCGCAGGTCTTCACCGATGACGCGGCTCTCCTCGGGGAGCGCGTCCTGGACCGGCACACCCGCAAGGCCGCTCTGGAGCTGCAAGGGCTACGCGAGGAACTGGCCAAGCATGGGCTCCTCAAAATCAAACCTCCTGTGGCAGTGGAAGCGGTGACGCCCTCCGCGCGGGCCTCGGTCGCGGCCAAAACCAAGGAGGTGCCCGCAGTGGCACGGCGCGAGAGCCAAGCTTTCCGGGTCATGCGCACTCTCCGGCAGGATGTCGCGCAACGGCTCACGCAATGGGGCGGGGAGTTGCACCGCTGGGTCGGTGAGCGCATCGGCCAGACCCACCCGGTTGCTCCGCGTATTTCTCGCGAGCTGACGGCGCGCCAACGCTTGATGGTCCCGCCGCCGCGCCAGCGTCCCGATGGCCCGCAGCAATCCCGCGGCTACCGTATTTAATTTTTCACCATGTCCGATCCCTACGAATGCTTTTCATCCAACCAGAACGAATCTTTTTTGGAGTTCTGTTCCGACCCACTCCACGGCCACGGGTTTTCCCTCGCCCAATTGATTCACTACACCATCGAACCAGCCCAGGGGGAATTGGGCACGGCACCCAAGCAACGCCTGGCCCTGGCCTTTTCCACCGCTGACGTCATCCTCACCGGCTGGAATCTGCACCGGCTCACCGAAGCAATTCGCGCCCACAAAGGCGGCATCGTCAAACTCCTCCCCGGCGGCGTGCGTTATCAAAAACTTGAGACCTACCACGCCGCCGTCACCAAAATCGAAATCATCCCCGTCACCAAGGAGTGAGCGAATGGAGGGATTTCAAGGGACGACTAACTGCCACCGGCCACTTGATCCGGCATCTTTTTTCTGAGCCAGACTCGAATCGTTTGCACAGAAAAAACACCGGCTAAAATCCAAAGCACAAAAAGCGGGACCAACCAGTGACTCCGGACAACCACCTGCTCCACACCATTTATACCCGAGCCTTCCGTTTGCGAAAATGTGACTATCTCCCATCGACGGAGTGAGTCGGGCAGTATGATATAAGACCGTTGCGTTTCTTTCCGCCAACTCCCGCCAGCACTGCCTACGCTGTGCTCACTATGTGAGCTAGTGCCTATCAGCAGGGCTAGACCCGCAAAACCTTCTTCCTTTAGTTTTTCTTGAGCCTGCGGCCAAGGCTGAAGCAAACCATATACAGGCATGAGCGGAAGCACGATGACCCAGAGCATTATGCCAAGAGTCGCAAACCAACGGATGAACTTCCACCAAAGTTGAATTAGATTTTTCATCGGACTATTTGTTTTTGCACCCGGAACTCGGCTTCTCGCTGGTAATTCCGTCCCACACTTTCTCGAAATCAATAGACAGCCCGACCTCAGCTAAAAGCACTTGAGCAGAAACGCCGACTTTGAACCATTCACTGCTATCACCTTCGAGCTTCTTCAAACCCCAACCAACGACCGGGTCAGATGACTCATCAAAATAATATTTGTGATCTTCATTATATCCAAATTTCGCCTCGTAAGAATAAGCAAGGCCAAGCTCTCCCTTACCTACCTCAGCTTTCACGCCAGCATCCATACTTGTGTACTGGCCAGATTCCCCAGCTAAATTTCCCCAGCCACCGACCATAATCACCCGTGCGCCTGCTTCGACATCAAGTTTGCTAATTTGAATTTTAGCCTCTCCTCCTGGACCAATCCCACCCTTATATTCGACCGCTTGCCCGATAGTTTTCCAATTCCACGAATAGGGATTGTACCATTCTCGTCCATCCGGGTCGATTTTGTTAATTGGATCATTGGAGCAAAAAAGCCCAATACGCCCTCCGCCCTCATTATGCGGGTCGCTGTAGAACACGGAGGTTTCGACGGAGCAGCCTGACGGCTGGAAGAGAAGGTTCTCCAGTTCGTCGGGGCTCAACGCGCA
>Ga0265320_10001533_pt1 | contig 16732 bp, 12 predicted proteins | sample 4827metaG_FD_202087 | JGI IMG/M metagenome (GOLD analysis project Ga0265320, IMG submission 202087) | Rhizosphere microbial communities from Carex aquatilis grown in University of Washington, Seatle, WA, United States - 4-8-27 metaG | ecosystem: Host-associated > Plants > Roots > Rhizosphere >...
TAGTTCTTCCGTCCAAGCGCGACGGCGCGCAACGCCCGTTCCGCGGCGTTGTTGTCCACCTCGATCCGCCCGTCATCGCAGTAGCGAGTGAGCGCAGCCCACCGGCCCAGTGCGTAACGGATCGCCGAGGCAGTTTCCGACTTCTTCGACACCTTGGCCAGGGAAGCCTCGAACCACTGGTGCAGTGACTCCAGGATCGGCCGGGCGCGTGTCTGTCGAACCTTCAATCGCTCGTCCGGTGGCCGGCCTCGGATCTCGGCCTCGATGGCATACAGTCGGCCGATCCGCTCCATCGCTTCGGCCGCCAGCGGGGATGCGTGCGCCTGGTGCAGGTCGAAGAACTTGCGCCGAACGTGCGCCCAGCACGCCGCCTCCTGCACGCGGCCCTTTTCATACACCCGGTTGAAGCCGGCGTAGCCGTCCGCCTGTAGCGTGCCGATAAAGCCGCTCAGGTGCTGCTCGGGACGCTCGCCTTTCCGATCCGGCGAGTAGGCGAACCACACTGCCGGAGCAGCGTTGTCGCCTGCCGGACGATCGTCGCGCACGTAAGTCCACAAGCGCCCGGTCTTGGTCTTGCCGTTGCCAGGAGCCAGCACCGGAACCGGCGTGTCGTCGCCATGCAGTTTGCCGGCGCTCATCACGTAGCGACGAAGCTGTTCGATCAGTGGCGCCAAGGCACGGCTGGAGCCGCCGACCCAGCCGGCCAGCGTCGAACGATCTAGTTCGATTCCTTCGCGCTCGTAAATCTCAGATTGCCGGTACAACGGAAGATGATCGGAGTACTTCGCCACCAGCACATGCGCCAGCAGCCCCGGCCCTGGAACACCGCGGTCGATGGGCCGGCTCGGAGCCGGCTCCTGTACGATGCGGTCGCAGGCGGTGCAGCTCAGTTTCGGCCGCACCAGCCGGATCACCTCGAAGTGCCCCGGCACGTACTCCAGCATCTCGGAAACGTCCTCGCCCCACGGACGCAGCGGGCCGCCGCAATCCGGGCAGGTTTTCTGTTTCGGGGCGTGCGTTCTAGTTCTGCGCGGCAGTGAGTCCGGCAAGGGCCGGCGCGCCGGTTTGTTCGATGCGGATTCCGGGACCGGAGTCTCTGGCGCCGCAGGAACTTCACTCGCGGTTGTTTCCAGATCCTCGAGACCAAACTCAAGCTGTTCGACCAGTCGGTCCAGCTTCTCCGACTTCCTGCCGAACTGCATGCGCTTGAGCTTGAGCACCAGCAGCTTCAGGTTCTCGATCTCGGCGCCGCGTGACAGTAACTCGGCCTGCTGCGTCAGCACTAAGGCCCGCAGCGCCTCAGTGTCGAGCGTTGCCAGGTCTGGGAGTGTTGTGCGCGCATCGGGCACCTACATAATGTGCCACAATCGGGTCCTTAATTCAAACATTTTCTGCAAGAAATGTTTTATTCGTCAAACCGCGATCTGTGGCGGCGCAGTGCGCACCGGGCGACGCCAATCGATGCCTTCCAGCAGCATCGACAACTGCGCCCGGGTCAACGCCACCGTGCCGCTTTCGGCGCGCGGCCAGACGAAGCGCCCGCGCTCAAGGCGCTTGGCGAACAGGCACAGCCCGTCCCCGTCCCACCACAGCACTTTGATCAGATCGCCACGCCGGCCGCGAAACACGAAGACGTGCCCGCCGAAGGGATCCTGTTGAAGCTTGAGCTGGACCGCCGCGCTCAGTCCCGTGAAGCCGCGCCGCAGATCCGTAACGCCGGCCGCGATCCATACCTGCGTGCCCGCAGGAAGCGCGATCATCCCAGCAAGCACTCCAGCACCAGGCGAAGCGAGGCCGGATCGGCTGCGCCCTCGATGCGTAGCCGCCCCTTGGGCAACTGCAGCTGGATGATGCCCGGCGCGATTGGCGCCGAGACGGGAGGTGCCGGCTCCAGTGCCACCGGCGCTTCCGATACGGTCACGGGCAGGAGCGCGGCTTGCTGTACGTCTCCGCCCAGCAGACCGCGTTGATACTGCCGCCGCCAGCCGAAGACCAGGTTCGCGTTCACGCCTCGTTCGCGCGCCACGCGGGCCACCGACATGGCTGGCGCCAGTGTCTGTTCCACGATTCGGCGCTTCTCAGCGATGGAATAGCGACGGCGCTGCGCCGCTTCAGTTGATTCAGGATCGATCGTCTCGCGGTCTGCACTGCTCATCAACTAAGGATGAACCGGTGCTCCGTCGCCGTCCAGACGGCCCAGACCAAACGCTTACTAGAAACCAGTACCGCGCTGGGTTCTTATCGCCAGAGAGGAATCGGTTCCCACCGGCAAATTGGCCGGAACGACTTCGATGCGTTTCGTTGGCCTTTCTGCGGGGTCCTGGCATGACGGACTTATTGATCTCTCGACTGAGACAGGCCGAGTGACCGCAGCAGAGAGGGGAATCTCGGCTCGGCACGCAAAGCGTCGAAGCGAGGATCGACGCCCAGGAACGCGGCGCGAGGAGACCGCTCCCGGACCGCTGCCTCCAGCAGATCGATCGTCTCCTCTTTTCTCCCGAGCCCCGCGGTTGCGGTCGCGAGATCGTAGGAGGAAACGAAGTGGCTCTTCGCAGCGGTGGTCAGCTCCAAAAGCACCTTCCGCGCCCGACCACCCTGGCCCGCGGCGCCAAGGGCGTGAGCGAGCGACCCCGCATAGATCGAGTTGCCACGGCCCAGGCTGGCGGCGCGCTCCAACTCCGCGATCGCCTCCGCGAACATTCCCTTCTGCTCGTACGACTGGCCCAGCACCAGACGCGCTGGCGCGAAGTTCGGGGCGATCTCGACGGCGTTGCGGCCCTCCTCAATCGCTCTGTCGTACTGCCGTGCGAAGAAGTACCGCGACGATACCCAGGTGTTGACGATGTCGGACAGCGGGTCGAGCGCCCGCGCCCGCTGTGATTCCGAAATGGCTTCCTCGTGCCTGCCGACCAGCGACAGAAACTCCGCGTACCAGTGATGTCCGTTCGAGTAATTTGGATTAAGATCGATGCCGCGCCGGAATTCGCGTTCTGCCCCTGCCCAATCGCGATCGTAATACAGCTTGATGAACGCCAGCGAGGTGTGCGCTTCGGCCAGCGAGTCGTCCAGGCTCAAGGCTTTGCCTACTGCCGCGTTGGCGTTGGGGAATGTGTCCGCAGGCGACCGGTAGCCGTACCATCCCAGAGGGAGCCAACAGTCGGCCAGACCGTCATAAGCCGCCGCGTAATCGGGATCGATCCGGATCGCCTGCTCAAAGAAGGCAATGGCCCGCGTTAGGTCCTCCGCCGTGCGCTTGTTCCAGAAGAACCGGCCCTTGGCATACGCGCGATAGAGATCGGGGTTCGACGGAGCTGTTCGCGCCATCCGCGCGCGTTCGCGCGGCGTGAGCGCCACACGGATCTCATCCGCGATCGCGCGGCCTACTTGCGCCTGCAGCCCGAGCACGTCTCGCAGCGGCCCTTTGCAGCTGTCCCTCCAAACCGGCTTGTCCGTGTCGGCCCGAACCAATTCGACATTGATCCGCACGTCGTTGCCTGAACGCAGCACGGATCCATCGACTACGGCATCGACGTTGAGCTCGCGCGCGATCTCGGGCAGCGGCTTGCCGTTTCCCCGATAGTGAACCGAGGACGTTCGGGAAATCACCTGCAGGGCTCCGATCGCCTGGAGTTCCTGCCGAATGGCGTCCGTCATCCCATCGACGAAATAGTCTTGGTCGGGATCTCCCGAGAGATTTGCGAGTGGTAGGACTGCCAGGGATCGTATCGAACCGGCAGCCGCGAGGCTCCGTTCTGCGCGGACATGTCGGGTTGCCCAAAAGGCGGCTGCGGCCACAACGAGAAACGTCGTGGCCACCGCAAGTAGGAGAAGACGGCCTCGCGCCGGACCGGGCACTGCGGAAGACGTTGTTTCCGGAGCCTGATCGGCCGGTTCCTGGATCGGGGCGATGAAACGGTAACCGCGGCGGGTCAGGGTTTCGACGAATCGCGGAGCCTGCGCCGAATCGCCCAGAGCCGCGCGGAGTCTCTTGATTGCGGCGTTCAGACTGTGCTCGAAATCGACGAATGTCTCGGCCGGCCAGAGGCTTTTTTGAAGCTCTTCGCGCGATACCAGCTCGCCGCGCCGTTCCAGCAGAATGGCCAGTACCTCGACGGGCTGTCCCTGCAGTCTGATGCGCAGACCGTGTTTGCGCACTTCACCAGTCAGGCGGTTAAACTCGAACGCCCCGAAGCAGACGGTCTTCCCAGTCGCGCTCAAGCTGGTAATGCCCCCGTGTCTCCAGATTAACACTCTCTCTGAATAACTCCGGTCATGTCACCAGAACCGATAAGGGCTTTCGCATAAGGAGTTTACGGTATCACCAGGATTTCGCCGCGCTTCCATTGCGATCTGCTGCCCCAATCGGCCATCCTGCTTGCGTGCCAGGAGACGAATGCGATTGACCGGGCACAAAAAGACGTTAGAGGGGCAGAAAACGATGAAGAACCTAGTTCGAATCTCACTTTGTTTTACGGCGGCCGTCGGGTTTGCAACGGCGGACGACGTCACAGATTGGAACCGAATCACGCTGGACAGGTTACTGGGGCCTCCAGCAGTCGGCGCGCCGCTCGCCCAAAGGCCGGCGGCAATGGTTCAGGCCGCCGTCTTCGACGCAGTGAACGGGATCGCGCGCCGCTACACGCCGGTCCATGTCCTTCCCGGCGCCGCTCCGGGCGCCTCCAAACGGGCGGCGGCCGTTCAAGCCGCCTATGCAATCCTGATCCGGCTCTTCCCCGGCCAGACGGCCGTTCTGGCCCAGAAGCGGGCGCTTTCTCTGGCGGCCATCGCCGCGGATCGGGAAGAGGCTGAGGATCAATCGATAGAACGCGGGATCGAATGGGGCCAGACCGTAGCCGACGCGATCTGGGCATGGCGGAGCACGGATGGTTCGTCCACGGTACTTCCACCCTTTACAGGTGGTCTGGCGCCCGGCGAGTGGCGGCCGACGCCTCCGAGCTTCGCACCCGGGCTAGCGCCTCAACTGGCGCAGGAGACGCCTTGGGCCATTCCCTCGCCTTCCCGATTCCGGCCCGGTGGGCCTCCAGCGCTGACCAGCGATCGCTACACGGCTGACTACAATGAGGTGATGTCACTAGGGGCGGCCAACAGCGCGACCCGAAGCGCTGATCAGACGCTGTATGCTCATTTCTGGCAATCCGCCAGCCCCGTGGACTTCTGGGATCCAGTCGCGACTTCGCTGAGCACCGCACGCGACTTCAGTCTGCTCGAAAATGCGCGCTTGCTGGCGTACTTGAATCTTGCTCTGGCCGATGCTGTGACCGGATGCTGGGATGCGAAGTACACGTATGTTTCGTGGCGGCCGGTTACTGCAATCCAACTCGGCGACATGGATGGGAACCCGGATACCGTGGCCGACCCGGCGTGGGCGCCGCTCATCACGACGCCCCCCTTTCCGGAGTATCCATCCGCCCACTCCTGTGTCAGCGGCGCGGCCGGGCGCGTCCTTTCCGCTTACTTCGGCGACAACACGCAATTCAGCGTGACCTCGGACGGAATGCCGGGTGTGTCGCGTTCCTTCTCCAGCTTCACCGCGGCACTCGACGAGGTGAAGAACGCTCGCATCGTCGGTGGTATCCATTTCCGGAGCGCATGCGAGGATGGTCAAGGGCTCGGAGTTGCCGTGGCCGATTACATCCTGCGCCATTCACTTGTACGCATCCCGGACGACGGAAATGAGCAGAGCGATCGCTAGGTCGTTTCGCACGAGTGCGGCGATCCTGATGTTGCTGGGACCGCTCTCGGGCAGCCAGGAGGGCCATTCCGGACATGACGTCGGGGCGGTACATTTCCCGGTGTCCTGTTCGCCCGCGGCGCAGAAAGTGTTCGACCGGGGCGTGGCCCTGCTGCACTCGTTCTGGTATGACGAGGCCCGCAGGACGTTCACGGAAGTGGCTGAGATCGATCGGGGCTGCGCCATGGCCTATTGGGGCATGGCAATGAGCCTCTATCATCCGCTGTGGGCTCCTCCAACCCCGGGCGATCTGGCGAAGGGACAAGCGGCTGTCGAGAAGGCTAAATCGGCAGCCGCGAAGACACAGCGCGAGCGCGACTACATCGTCGCGCTCGAGGCTTTCTACCATGACTCGAATTCGCGTTCACACAGCGCCCGTGCCTTGGCGTGGCGGAAGGCTATGGAACGCCTCTCGGAGAGATACCCCGAGGACCGGGAGGCCGCCATCTTTTTCGCCCTTTCGCTGCTCGGGACCGCATCCGCCACGGACAAGACGTACGCCAACCAAAAGCGGGCGGCCGTGATTCTGAATCGCATCCTGCCCGAGCAGCCCAACCATCCCGGCATCGCCCATTACCTGATTCACGCTTACGACTCGCCGCAGCTAGCTGCGCTGGCTCTGCCCGCGGCGCGGTCGTATGCCAAGACTGCCCCTGCCGTGCCGCACGCCCTTCATATGCCGTCGCACATCTTCACGGCGCTGGGGCTCTGGGACGATTCCATCGAGTCAAACCTGGCATCGGCCTCCGCCGCGCGGAAGCATCTGGCGAACCCATCGCCCGGGTTTGCGTCGCAGGATGAGTTGCACGCGATGGACTACCTGGTCTATGCGTACCTGCAAACCTGCCGCGACTCGGCCGCCAGAAGTTTGGTGGAACGGACGGCGGCCATCACCAGCGTCGATCAGAATGTGTTCCAGGCGGCATACGCTCTGGCCGCGATTCCAGCGCGCTACGCGATCGAGCGCCGCCGTTGGTCGATTGCGGCGTCGCTCGAAGCCCGGCCATCCTCAATCGCCTGGAGCGAGTTCCCTTATGCGGAGGCGATCACGCATTTCGCCCGGGCACTGGGTGCGGCCCGGAGCGGCAACCCTGCCGCGGCGCGAGCCGAAATCGACAGGCTCGCAGCAATTCGACGCGCGTTGACGCAAGTCGAGGGGCAATACGATTGGGGCGCGCAGGTGGAGATCCAGAGGTTATCGGCAACCGCGTGGGCCGAGCACTCCCAAGGAGACGACGTCTCAGCCCTTCACGCGATGCGCTCCGCGGCAGAGCTTGAGGACAGCACCGAGAAGCATCCTGTCACACCCGGGCCGGTCTTGCCGGCGCGCGAACTCCTGGGCGAATTATTCCTGGAGTTGGACCGTCCCGAGTTGGCGCTTGCGGAGTTCGAAGCAGTGCTGCGCCGTTCTCCCGGGCGCTTTAACGCCACGTACGGCGCGGCGCGTGCGGCCGAGCTTTCGGGCGACCAGAAGCATGCGGCGAAGCGGTACCGCGACCTGCTCGGTTTGTGTGACCACGCCGACACGGAGCGGCTCGAATTGCAGAATGCTCGATCATATCTGAAAGGCGCCGCGCCGGACCGGTAGAGCGGCAGGGCCCTATTCTTACCCGCCGTCCACGCTTCGCACGCCAAGCTCGATGCTCGCCGGACGGCGCGGTTGGTCGCCAGGAGGCCGGGGTGAAGGTTCAAGTCCTTTCATCCGCACCATCTAATGTTTTGACCTCGTTTCGCAAGCTTCTGCTGTCAATCTGCCTGATATATTAGGCAACAAGCTTGCAAGAAGTCACAATGCCTAATATACTAGGCATATGCTGGATCTCATCTCCATCGGCGAACAGATCGCCGCACACCGCAAGCGCCTCAAGCTGACCCAGACCGAGCTCTCGCACAGGGCGGGCATCAGTCGCGCGACGCTCGACGCGCTCGAAAACGGACGCGCCGGAGAGCTGGGTTTTTCAAAGGTTGCCAAATTGCTCGCCGCCCTTGGCCTTGAGCTGACGCTGCAGACCGCAAGCTCGCACCGCCCCACACTGGACGAACTGATGCAAGAGGATCGCGATGATCAGAGTCTGGACCGACGCCGCTGAGGCGGGACTGCTCGACCGTCACGGCGAACGCGGAAGCACGTTCGCCTATCTGCCGGGCGCGCCTGCCGCGCGTGCCGTATCCGTCACGATGCCCGTGCGCCTGCCCTCATGGAGCGTGCCCTTTGGCCTGCTTCCCATCTTTGAGATGAATTTGCCCGAAGGCTTCCTGCGCGAGCGTCTGCGCCTTGCTTTCGCGAAGGCCACCGGGACCTTCGACGAATTCGATCTGCTGTCGGTCGTCGGTCGCTCGCAGGTGGGCCGGATCCGCTATACCGGCGAAAAGGAACAGCTACACGAGGACGTGCCGTTTCAGTCAGTCGACGAAATCCTCGAACGTAAGCGTGGTGGCGGCCTGTTCCGCTACCTGTTGGAGAAGTTCGCGTCCTTCTCCGGCATCAGCGGCGTGCAGCCCAAGATCCTTGTCCGTGACGAACAAGCCTTCGCTGAAATGGAGCACTCCGGCCACCGGCTCTCCCAGAGCTGTAAGGGCGCAACGCACATCGTGAAACTGTGGGAGCCGGACGAGTTCCCGCAACTGGCCGCCAACGAGTATTTCTGCCTTACAGCCGCTCGCAAATGCGGACTCGACGTGCCCCCCTTTCGCATCGCCGAAGACGGCATGGCCCTGGTCATCGACCGATTCGATCTGCGCGCGGACGGGACCTATCGGGGATTCGAGGATTTCTGCGCTCTTAACGCCCGCAGGACCGACGAGAAATATCGCGGCAGCTACGAAACCTCGGTGATGAAGCGATTCGCTCAGTTCGCGAATTCCCCGCATGTCAACCAGGACATGGAGAAGCTGTTCACCCTGATTGCGCTTAACTGTGCGCTTCGCAATGGCGACGCGCATCTGAAGAACTTTGGGATTGTCTATGACGACGTGCAGGGTGCGGCAAGACTGGCGCCGGTCTACGATCTTGTGACGACGTCCGTCTACCTCGCGAAAGACAGCTTGGCCCTGACGCTCAACGGTTCGACAAAATGGCCCACGGCGAAGGAACTGAGGCGACTCGGTGAAACGCGGGCCGGCGGCACCCCTGCGAAGATCAGGCAGATGTTGGAACGTATCGACGAAGCGATTCGAGAGACGGCAACCGAAGTCCGCTCCTACATGCGGCAGCACGCGGAATTTGCCGAGATTGGAGAACGGATGCTTCAGGAATGGGCGAGCGGCTCCAATACCTCGCTGTGCGGCTGAAGCTCTTGCCTCCTGGTCTCGCCGCGACCGGTACCAGTCGGGCGTCGTTATCCCGCCCTGCAGGTTCGCGCCTCGCCGCCCTACGGAAACCCGCCGGCCCAGCCGATACGTAGTCAAGAGGTCGCGACCTCTTCGAGGTGAACCCTGCGGCAGGAAATCGGCATCGTGGATCGCGTCGGCCTGGCCGCGGCCGTCGAACAGGCCGCGGAAGGTATCGTCATTACCGCGACCGACGGGACAATTCAGTATGTGAATCCCGCCTTCTCCGCACTGACGGGATACACCCGCGAGGAAGCCGTCGGCCAGCAACCGCGCATCCTCAAGTCCGGGCTCCAGTCCGCGACGCTCTACGAGGATCTCTGGAATACCATTCGACGCGGCCAGGTCTGGCAGGGTGAGATCGTCAACCGGCGGAAGGACGGAACGTTCTACACCGAGGAGATGCAAATCACGCCGGTCGAAGATGCCGGCGGCCAGATTATCAGCTACATCGCGATCAAGCGGGACGTGACCGGCCGGCGAGCGGCGGACGAAGCGCAGGCGTTTCTGGCCGCGATCGTCGAGAGCTCCGGGGACGCCATCCTCACGTTCACGGTGGCTGGGATCATCCTCACCTTTAATCGCGGCGCGGAGGCGGTATTCGGCCATGCCGCTGTGGACGTGATTGGAAAGGACGGCTCCATTCTGGTGCCGCCCGACCGGCAGGTCCGCCTGGCGAAACTCCTCGAACGCGCACGCCAGGGCCAGGTGGTTTCGCAACACGAGGGCATCGGACTGCGCAAAGACGGGCGCAGGTTTCCCGCCTCCGTCACGGCCTTCCCCACCCGCAACTCCTCCGGAGAAGTGGCGGCCGTCGCCATGATCCTGCGCGACGTCACGGCGCGGCACGAGGCGGAGCGAAACCGGGCTTTGCTGGCCTCGATCGTGGAATGCTCGGACGACGCCATTCACGCCGTGAACCTGGATGGCACCATCGTCAGCTGGAACCGGGGCGCCGAAAAACTGTTTGGGTACTCGCCCCAGGACATCGTTGGCAAGAGCATAGCGATTCTGGCTCCGCAGGGCCGCGGCGAAGAAGTAGCTCATTTCCTGGAAGCCGTTGCCCAGGGGGACTCGGTGGCGCCGTTCGAAACGGTTCTCCGGGCCAAGGATGGTCGCGAGGTGGACGTAGCGCTCTCCATCTCTCCGATACGAAACGCAAACGGAGACGTAGTGGGCGCCTCGGCCACCGCCCACGACATCCGCGTGCGCATCGAGGCCAGACGGAAGCTGCGGGAAAGCGAAGAGCGATTCCGCGATCTGTTCGAGCACGCGCCTTCCGGAATCTGCGTGGCCGGCCTGGACGGGCGCTTCATCAAGGTGAATGCGGCTTTCTGCCAGATGACGGGGTATACCGAACAGGAACTGCTTGCGACCTCTTTCGACAAGCTGATCCATCCCGACGATCTGGAGCCGTCCCTCCAACTCAGGAAAACTCTCTTCAGGGATCCGGACCGCAGCCTGGAAGTGGAGACACGCTACTTTCATCGCAGTGGACGTCTGGTCTGGGGCCGCATGAGGGTTTCGGTGCTGCGCAGCCAGGATGGCGGGCCGCCTTGCTTCATAGGCCACGTGGAGGATATCACGGAGCGCAAGCGGGCCGAACAGGCCCTGCGCGAGACCGAGGAGCGATTCCGCGAAGTTTTTGAACACGCCCCGTTCGGAATGTTAGTGGCGGGCCTGGACGGGCGCTTCATCCAGGTCAACGCGGCGTTTTGCGGAATGCTGGGGTATTCCGAACAGGAACTGCTGGGCCGGCAGTGGGCGGAATTCACCCACCCCGACGACCTAAACCGGTGCCAGGGGCTCGCCGGCCAGCTTGGCGAGAGCGAAGACCGGTGCGCGGAGGACGAAAAACGCTATATCCACCGCAGCGGGGCCGTGGTGTGGGTGCGGATACGGATTGCGCAGCTCCGCAGGCCCGGCGGCGAGCCATCCGTTCACGTGGTGCACGTGGAGGACATCACGGCCCGCAAGCGGGCGGACGAGATCCTGCGCGAAAGTGAAGAGCGCTTCCGCATCCTGGCGGACGGTTGTCCGGCCTTGATGTGGGTGACCGACGAGCAGGGCGGCATTCGGTTCATCAACCGGGCTTTTCGCGAATTCTTCGGTGCCACCTTTGAAGAGGTGAACGGAGACAAATGGCAGGCACTGATGCACCCGGACGACGCGCCGGAATACCGCCGCACTCTCTACCTCGCGGTGCAGGATCACGGGTCATTTAACGCGGAGACCCGCGTCCGGCGGGCCGATGGCCAGTGGCGCTGGGTCGCCTGCTACGCGGAGCTGCGCCTATCTCCGGCTGGCGAGTTCCTCGGGTTCGTCGGGCTGAGCCTGGACATCACCGAGCGCAGGCAAAGCGAGCAGGCCCTGCAGGCAAGCGAAGAGAAGTTCCGCCAGCTGACCGAGAACATTCGCGAGGTCTTCTGGATGATGTCCGCCGCGGCGGATGAGGTCGTCTACATCAGTCCCGCTTATGAGTCGATTTGGGGTCGGTCCTGCCACAGCCTCTACCAGGACCCCATGGCCTGGGCGGCCGCGATCCACCCCGACGACCAGGAACGCGCCCACGCAGTGTTCGCCAGGCAACTCCAGGGAGAGTCTCTCGAATCGGAATACCGCATCCGCACGCCAAACGGGCAGGAGAAGTGGATTCGCGACCGGGCTTTCCCCGTCCGCGACCGGGCCGGGCAACTGATTCGGGTCGCCGGAATTGCGGAGGACATCAGCGAACGGAGGCGCTACGAAGAGGAGTTGATTCGCGCCCGCCGGGACGCCGATGCCGCGAACCGGGCCAAGAGCTGCTTTCTGGCCAATATGAGCCACGAAATCCGCACGCCCATGAACGGCGTGCTGGGCATGCTGCAACTGCTGCTTGAAACCGATCTCACCGCCGAGCAGCGGCAGTGCCTCGATGTGGCGCAAAACAGCGGCTGGGCTCTCCTGGCCCTCATCGACCAGATTCTGGACCTCGCCAAGGTCGAAGCTGGCAAACTGGCGCTCGAGAAGCTCAGTTTCAGCCCCCGCGACACCATCGAGAATGTCGTCCAGCTCATGCGCGTCCAGGCAAGAGAGAAGAGCCTGAACGTCTATTCGCGCGTGTCATCGGAGGTCCCGGACGTCCTGCTGGGCGACGCCCAGCGCTTGCGCCAGGTGCTGATGAACCTCGTCGCCAATGCCGTCAAGTTCACCGAGCGGGGCGAGGTGGCGGTCGCAGTGGCTGTCGACAGCCTGGCCGGCAGCACCGTGACGCTCCGCTTCACGGTGACCGATACCGGAATCGGGATTCCCCTGGATCGGGCCGCCGAGCTATTCTCACCATTCACTCAGGCCGACGCTTCGACCACACGCAAGTATGGGGGCACCGGGCTCGGGCTGGCCATTGCGAAGCAGCTTGTCGAGCTGATGGGGGGCGCCGTGGGGGTCAACAGCCACGCGGGCAGCGGTTCCATCTTCTGGTTCACCGCGATTTTCGATCTGGCGCCTGCCGCCCGGCAGCAACCTGTGCCGAACTGGACGGGCGCGGGCTTTCGTCAGCCGGTTGGGAAGACTCGTCTTGCGTCGAACGCGAGAATTCTGGTGGCGGAGGATAACGCCACGAACCGCGACGTTGCTCTCGCGCTCCTGGGGAAGCTGGGATATAAGGGCAGCGCAGTCACCAACGGCGCCGATGCCGTCGAGGCGCTGCGGCACGGCCGATACGATCTGGTCCTGATGGACTGCGAAATGCCGGTTATGGACGGCTTCGAAGCCACCCGCCAGATCCGCGCGTCGGCTCATCCGGCCATTCCGATCGTCGCGCTGACGGCGGACGCCATGGCGACCGACCGGGACCGGTGCCTGGCCGAAGGGATGAACGACTATCTCTCCAAGCCCGTGGATCTGCGACGGCTTGCCGAAGTGCTGGCGCAGTGGCTCCCCGATCCCGATCCCTGGGCGGCGGACCAAGCCGGCCGGGAGGCGGTCGCGGAAGGGGCTCGACCGGCCTTCGATTCCGAGGTCCTGGTGAAGAGGCTCATGGGAGACAAGGATCTGGCCCGCGTAATCGTCCAGGGGTTCCTCGAGGATTTCCCGTCGCAGTTGAACATTCTCCGGAAGCGGCTGGCCGAGGCGGACGCGGCAGGCGCCCGCTTGCAGGCACATGCGCTCAAGGGATCGGCGGCAACGATATCGGCCACCGGTCTTCACACCGTTGCCCTGGAGATGGAACGGGCAGCCGCCGCGGGTCAGTTGGATCGGTTCGGCGAGATCCTGCCTCGAGCGCTGGAGGAATTCGAGAAGCTCAAAAGCACGCTGGAGCGCGCCGAATGGGTATAGCCGACAAGGACGGCACTCTATGAAAACGCTGATTGTTGAAGACGACTTCACCAGCCGTCTTTTTCTACAGACCCTCCTCTCCCGCTATGGCGAATGCCACATCGCCGTCAACGGCAGGGAGGCCGTGAAAGCATTCCGGATGGCGGCCGGCGACGGGTCGCCCTACGACCTGATTTGCATGGACATCATGATGCCCGAGATGGACGGCCAGGAGGCCCTCAGGGAGGTCCGGGCTTGGGAAGCAGCACGCGGTCTTGTCCCGCCCCATGGCGTGAAAATCGTCATGACGACCGCAGTGAAGGAAATGAAAGAAGTGTTCCGATCCTTTCGGGCGCTTTGTGATGAATATGTGGTGAAGCCCATCGACACCGCCGAGTTACTAAGCAAGCTGACGTCTCTTGAGCTCATTGACTGAGCCCGATCCACGCCCCGCCAAGCTGCGGCGCCGGCCAACTTAGTGCGCTCCCGATCGCGGGCGGGAACGAACCACCCAGGCCGCCGCCGGGGCCGGATGGAATCAGGGTCGTGCGCGGCAAGCCCCGGCGAATCCGGTCAGCGGCACAGGCGGACCACTTCGCCGCCAGGTGCCCAAGCGGCAGCGTGCGATCGACGCCACCCGGGCGGATCGCTTCCGCAGGCATTCTGAAGACCACCTAACTTGCCTCATCCTCCGCGAGGTTGGTCACGCCCTCCTTCTTCCTCCTTCCTCTCCAACGTCATCGAGCGGACCCTCCACCGGGAGCGGTACTCCACGCGTCGCCCGTGCGCCGACTGCGCTATAATCAAGTCAGACGTCGAGCCGCGAGAGTGGGCGAAAGCCCACTTTTTTGTTGGCCCAGTGATAAACAGGCACAATGAACGAAGACATCGCCGCCAAGGTGACCGAGGTCGCCCGGCGTGTGGCCGAATCTGAGGGTCTGGAAGTCATTGAGGTACAACTGCTTGGCGGGGGCAAGAAGCGGATGCTGCGAATCACCATCGACAAGCCGGCCGGTGTTTCCCACGCCGATTGCGAACTGATCTCCCAGCAGGTGGGCACCATTCTGGATGTGGAAGACCTCATACCGGGCAGCTACACCCTCGAGGTAAGCTCTCCGGGAGTGGAGCGCAAGCTGCGCGGCTCGGCGGATTTCGAGCGCTTCGTCGGCCGAAAAGCCAAAGTGGTGCTGCGCGAACCGGTCCAAGACCGGCTTTACTGGGAAGGCATTCTGGCCGGGTTCGCCGGCGATGTCGTCACCTTGGAGCCCTCGCCCGGAAAGACGGTCCAGTTCACCGTCGCCCAGGTCGAGAAGGCAAACCTGAAATTCGACTGGTAATCCCGAACAGTCAATGAGGAAAGTATCTTGGGCACGATCTATCAATCCATCGAGATTCTGAGCAAGGAAAAGGGCATCGACCCGCAGATCATCGTGGACGCCGTCAAGGACGCCATGCTGGTCGCCGCGCGGAAGCACTTTCACACCGAAGAGGATCTCGTGGCGGAGTTCGATAAGAAGACCGGCGCCATCCAGATCTTCATCGTCAAAAAGGTCGTCGAGACGGTGGACGTTCCTCTCAACCAGCTCACGCTCGATCAGGCCCGGGCCATCGATCCCGCTGCCGAAATCGGCTCCGAAATCAGGATCCCGAGAGCCACCGACCTTCTGGGCAGGGTTTCCGCGCAGACCGCCAAGCAGGTGATCCTGCAGAAAGTCAGGGAGGCCGAGCGCGAGACGGTATACCAGGAATTCTCCGGCCGGGTGGGTGAACTGGTGAACTGCTCGGTGAAGCGCGTCGAGGGTCCCGACCTGGTGGTGGATATCGGGAAAACCGAAGCCCGCCTGCCGAAAAAGGAGCAGTCCCGCCTGGAGAGCTTCAGCGTGGGCGACCGCGTTCGATGTGTCATTAAGAGCGTCGAAAAGACCGGCAAGAACCCTGGCGTGATCGTCTCCCGTGCGGTTCCGGAACTGGTGGTGCGCCTGTTCGAGCAGGAAGTACCGGAGATTTACGACAGCACGGTGACCATCAAGGCCTGCGCGCGCGAGGCCGGCGAGCGCACCAAGATCGCCGTGCAGAGCCGTGATCGCGACGTGGACAGCGTGGGCGCCTGCGTGGGCATGAAGGGCATGCGCGTCCAGTCGATCATCCGGGAACTGCGCGGCGAGAAGATCGACATCATCGAATTTTCCGAGGACTCGATTTCGTTCGCCACCCATGCTCTCAGCCCGGCCAAGATCAGCCGCGTTACCATCCTCGATGCCGAGCAGAAGCACATGGAAGTCATCGTCGACGATACGCAGCTCTCACTGGCTATCGGCAAGAAGGGGCAGAACGTGCGCCTGGCCGCCAAGCTCCTGGGCTGGAAGGTCGACATCAAGAGCGAAGAGGAGAAGCGCCAGGAAGTGGAGTCTCAGATGGAGGCGCTGGTTGTCTCGGGCGCGCCCGTCTCCGTGCTGATCGACAACGGCATCACCGACCACATCCTCGAGAAGCTCATCGAGGCCGGCATCGCGACCGTCGAGCAGCTCGGCTCCATGACCCCCGAGCAGCTCGAAGAGATACCGGGGATCGGGCCCAAGACCGTCGAAACCATCCAGCTCGCGGTGAACGGCTACTACGCGCAGTTCGAAGACCAGGGTGGCGCGGCCGGCGAGGCTGCCGAACCGGCTGAAGGGGCGGTCGAGGCCGGAGCGGTGGACGAGTTGCAGCCCGTCGAAGAGCCGGTCGAAGAGGGCGTGGTGGACGAGCAGCAGGCCGGCGAAGAGTCGGTCGAGGCGGCCGTGTCGGACGAGTCGCAGCCCGGCGACGAAGCCGCCGGCGAGGCCGAAGAGGGCGCCGAAAAGCCAGTGGAAGAAGTGCTCAAAGCGACGGCCGACTCACGGCCCCAGCCTCCGCCCCCGGCCGGAACGGAGCCCGAATGACGGAACTCTGCTACCATAAAGTACTCGGTTTGCGTGCCTCGGGGGTAAGACTACAGACGGCGCCATCTCGGGGAGTGTGTCTTGCGGTTTTCAACAGGGAGAGATTCGTCTCCCGGGGTAGGCGGTCCAACTGAATAACGTTGTTATGCGGAAAATTCGGATTAACGAGCTGGCGAGAGAGTGCGAGCAACCAAACAGCGCGATCATCGCAGTTCTGCCGCAGTTTGGCGTAAACGACAAGAAGACGCACTCCAGCTCGATTGAGGACGACGTCGCGGATAAGATCCGGCGGCATTTCGGCGTCTTTGTCGAACGCCCGGCTGGGGAAGCGCGCGAGGAACCCGCCGAAGAACTCGAGGCACCGGTAGAGGCGCAGGCCGAGGCGGAGGAGGCGGAAGCCCCCGTGGCAGCGCCGCCCCAGGCAGCGCAGCCG
>Ga0265320_10001535_pt1 | contig 16720 bp, 14 predicted proteins | sample 4827metaG_FD_202087 | JGI IMG/M metagenome (GOLD analysis project Ga0265320, IMG submission 202087) | Rhizosphere microbial communities from Carex aquatilis grown in University of Washington, Seatle, WA, United States - 4-8-27 metaG | ecosystem: Host-associated > Plants > Roots > Rhizosphere >...
CTTCGTGCCTGCGCAGGTCACCACCACGCGCGAACTGGCGGCGTTGCAGCGCGCGATGTGGACCCTTATTTCCCGGCCGCTTACCGCCGGCAGCCGCATGCCGCGTCGCTGGCTCGACGGCCGGCCGACCCGCGAGATCGCCGCGCAGATCGCGAAGCCCAACGACCGGCTGACCTCTTTTGAGCGGCTCGAAATCTACAGCCGCGTCTATTGGTTCCGGGTGCTGGACAGTCTTTATGAGGACTGCCCGGGCCTGCGCGCGATCCTCGGCGGGCCGAGGTTCATGCAACTGGCCGAGGCGTATCTCGTGCGTTATCCGTCGCGTTCGTTCACGCTGCGCAACCTGCCGGACCGGCTGGCGCGGTTCATCCGGGAACAGCCGGCGTTAACCCGACCCTACACCGCCCTCTGCCATGATACGGCCCGTTTCGAATGGGCGCGGGTGGAGGTGTTCGACACCGCGGCCTTTCCGGTTTTTACCGCGGACGATCTGCGCTCGGCCAATCCCGCCCGGCTCAAGCTGAATCTGCAGCCCTATCTCCAATTGCTGAAACTCGACTACCCGGTTGACGAATTCATTCTCGCCGTCAAGCAGCGCGAGGAACTGTCGCGCGGAGAGGCGAGCAACACCAGCCTGGCGGCTCCCGCCCAGTCTGTCCGCGCAAAGAAACTGCCGCGACCCCGGCCGGCCCGGACCTACGTCGCCGTGCATCGCGTGGAAGGCACGACCTATTTCAAGCGGCTCGAGCCGGCGGCTTACAAAATCCTTGTGGCCATCCGGGCGGGCCGGACCCTGCAGCAGGCGCTGGCGGCCGGTATTCCCGCGGCGCGTCATCCCCGCGGCGACTGGGCGGCCACGATTCAGGACTGGTTCCAAAACTGGATGCAACTCGGCTGGTTCTGCCGCCGGGAATAATTTTCTCTCCCGCAACTCCCACGCCCATGAAACTCCGCCCTGTGCTCGACAAGTTTGACTGGCTCGCTTCCTGGCTTCAGTCGCCGTTGCTGCTCATCATCCGCCTCTACTGGGGCATTTCCTTCGCCCAGACGGGCTGGGGCAAACTCACGCATCTCGAAAAGACCACGGCGTTCTTCACCGATCTCCACCTGCCCATGCCCCGGCTGAATGCGATGGCGGCCGGCTCCACGGAATGCTTTGGCGGGGCGCTGCTGGCGCTGGGACTTTTCGCGCGGCCGGTGTCCGTGCCGCTCATCTTCACGATGGTCGTGGCGTATATCACCGCCGACCGCGAGGCGTTGATGGCGATCACCAGCGATCCCGACAAATTCGTCAGCGCAGCGCCGTTCCAGTTTCTGTTCGCGGCGCTTATCGTGCTCATCTTTGGCCCGGGTAAGTTTTCACTCGACGCGCTGTTCTTCAGAAAATCGGCGTCCGCGAAGTGACCCGCCGCGTAGCAAGGGACATGACCCTGCTTCGCCTTCTCATTTGTGTGGTTCTGCTGGCCGGTACGGTTGCATCTGCAGCACCCGCCCGGACTGATGCCGCCATCACCTGGCGGCCATGGTCGGATGAGGTTTTCGCCCAAGCGAAGCGGGAAAACAAATTCGTCCTGCTGGTTTTGGAAGCCGTGTGGTGCCACTGGTGCCACGTCATGGCGGAAACAACCTACCGCGATCCGGCCGTCATTGCGTTGATGGGCGAACGCTATCTCGCCGTCCGCGTGGATCAGGATTCACGTCCCGACCTCGCAAGCCGCTATGAGGACTACGGCTGGCCGGCGACGGTCATCTACGCACCTGACGGCACCGAGATCGTGAAGAAACAGGGTTACATTGAACCCGCGGGCATGGCGCGACTGCTGCGGGCGGTCATCGACGACCCTTCGCCCGTTGCCGCGCAGAACAGCAGCGACGAGCACGCCGTGGCCAGCGAGACCGTGCTGGCGCCCGAACGCCGCGCTGTCTTGCGCAAGGCCTGGCTGGCGGGCTACGACGACAAGGAGGGCGGCTGGGGTTTCAGTCACAAATACCTGGATGCCGACACCCTCGAGTTTGCCCTGCACGAGGCCGCGCAAGGCGATGTCCGCGCCGCGCAGATGGCGCGTGATACACTCCGCCTCCAGCGCAAGCTCCTCGATCCCGTCTGGGGTGGCGTCTACCAATACTCCGCGGGCGGCACGTGGAATGAACCGCACTTTGAAAAAATCATTGCCATGCAGGCGGACAATCTGCGCCTCTGCGCCCTCGCCTCGGCGCAGTGGGGCGATCCCGCATGTCTCGAAACGGCCCGCGCCATCCACGGGTACCTGCGGAAATTTCTCACCAGCCCGGACGGGGTGGTTTATACGAGTCAGGATGCCGACCTCGTGCCCGGCGAGCACAGCGCGGACTATTTTGCACTCGACGACCCCCACCGCCGCGCTCGGGGCGTGCCGCGCATCGACACCCACATCTACGCCCGGGAAAACGGCTGGGTCATCAGCGCGCTCGTGCAACTGGCCGCGGTCACCGGCGACGCCACATACCGCACCGAAGCCGAACGGGCGACGCATTGGGTGGTGGAAAATCGCGGCTTGCGCGACGGCGGTTTCCGGCACGACGGGCGCGATGCCGCCGGCCCGTATCTCGGTGACACCCTGGCCATGGGCCGGGCGTTCCTGGCCCTGCATCAGTTGACACAAGATCCCGGGTGGCTCGCCCGCGCCGGGGCGGCGGCCAAATTCATCGAAACGCACTTCCGCCGGGCGGAAGCACCGGGCTATGCCGCCAGTGATGCCACGAGGGAGACGTTCCCGGCGCCGCGCCCGCAATTCGACGAGAATGTGAATCTGGTGCGATTCACCATGGCGCTGGCGCAGGTGACCGGACGCGCGGAGTTTCGCGCCATGGCACAGAACAGTCTTCGCTGGCTGCTCGCGCCCGGCCTGCCGGATAACCGCAGCTTTTATGTCGGCGGTTTGCTGCTGGCCGAGGAGGAGGCCCGCACCGAGCCCGTCCATGTCATGATTCTGGGCGGAAAGGATGATCCCGTAGCGCAGGAGATGTTCGCGACAGCGCTGCGCCTGCCCGTGCAATACAAGCTGGTCGAGTGGTGGGACCGCCGCACCGGCCCCGCCCCGCGCGGTGAGGACATTTTTCCCGAGATGGGGCGCCCGGCGGCGTTTCTGTGCGCGAACGGCGCGTGCTCCACTCCGTTGACGACCGTGGCGGCGCTGGAAAAAAGACTGGGCCGACTCAGCCGGCCCTAGGGTCTCACAACCTTGGTGCCGGCAATGAGGTCGTGCAGGCAGCGGTGGTCGTTCCGGAAGATGAGGGATGAGTCGACGATCCAGAAAACCAGACCGGCCACGGGAATCTGCTCGAAAATGAACGGCACTGTGCCGCGGAGGAGAAAGGCGCGGTATAACCCCGGGGCCGCGCCATCATCCTGGCGCACGATGCGGAGACCGAGCAGGAGTTTGCCGACCGACTGGCCGCGCCAGGCCAGCAGGCAAAGTTGGACCAGCAGCAGGCAGCCGAACAGGGGCAGCGCCTGGGGCAGGTGGGCGTTCACCAATTCGCTGGTGAGTTGCGAGACTTCAGTGAAGGAACGCTGCCGGCCGTGCAAAGCCTCCGCCAGGACCACGCGGACCAGTGGAATGGTGATGGGCAGGTAACACAATGTTTTGAGGAGCCCGTCGATCAGTGCCGCCGGCAGGCGCAGCCAGCAGATGGCGGCAGCGGAATCAACCGACGGTCGGATCGACTCCGGGTTCCGGGCCAGCAGAGGCGGCGCCACCGCGACAATGGGATCGCGGCCGCTGAACTCGGCGAAGTCCCCGAGGGTCTTCCACTCGTTGGCGCGGTCGAGCTTGGCCCTGGTCTGGAGATTGGCGCGTCCATCCCGGATCCACTCGATCACATTGCCGGCGGTGACCGGCCCATATTCCTTTCCGTCGGTCCCGAGGATGGTATACATGCCGGAACGTTGCCCACTAAGCGGCCGGGGTCAACCGTCCGCCTCAGGCCTTCACGACCTTGGTGCCGGCGATGAGATCGTGAATGCAGCGGCGGTCGTCGCGAAAGATAAAACAAATGTCGACCAGCGAGTAGAAAAACCCGAGGAACGGAACCGCTCCGATCAGGCCGTTGACGAAAGCCCGCAGCAAAAAGGCCTTCACAAACCCCGGGTTGGATTCGTCGTCGAAACAAACGATTCTAATCGCCAGAAGTTTTTTACCGATGGTCTGGCCGCGGGTGGACAGCAGGTAGATCTGGACGGCCAGCAACGCCAGTTCGGCAATGCCCAGCACCAGAAAGCCGGGAAGCATGAGTGCGAGATTGGGCTGGTTCGACCTCGTAAAGATTCCGCCGGCCAGCAGCAAAGCCATGCCCGGCAGAGCGAGAATAAGGCCGATGATGCTATCGAGCAGGACAGCACCCAGCCGGAGCCAGCGGCTGGCCGGCGCAAGCGCGAGAGCCGCGGCCGAAGCGGCGAAAACCGGTGCAGGTACGGAAACCGGCGCGGGAGCAAGCGGCGGGGTCGGCGCGGGGCCGGCGTCGCTCACCGTGCCAAACTGGCTGAATTCTGGAAAATCACCGAGGGTCTTCCACTCCGTTTCGCCATCGCGACGCGCCCTGGTTTGCAGATTGGCGCGGCCACCCGCGATCCACTCGTGTATCTTGCCGGCGGTGACCGGCCCGTATTCTTTTCCGTCCGCCCCGAGAATGGTGAACATAGTGGGATAATTCTCTGCAGAATAGGCGGAGGCGTCAACGCTAGGCATGTTGAACGGCCTGGGCGCTTGCTCCCCAGCGCCCAGGCTACGGCGTGCAGGGGGCCACGCCCTCTTGTTTCCTCACTCCTCGCCGGATTTTTCGCGCACGCGCTGCCGCAGGCTCTGCGCTCCTCTTTTGGAACGTGATTTTTGCTGCTGTTGCGCCTGCCGGTCATGACGGCGCACCTCGTGCGCGGTGGCGCGGCCCAGGCGCAGATAACTTTGCCAACGGCCCAGGTCGAGCGATCCATCAGCCAGCGCAGCCTGCACGGCGCAGCCGGGCTCGACAGTGTGGGCACAATCCCGGAATTTGCAGCATGCGGCGATTTCCGCCACATCGCCGAAAGCCGCCTCCACCCCTGCGCCGGCCGCCCACGGCTGGATTTCGCGCATCCCCGGAGTGTCGATGACGATGAAGCCGTCGGGCGCGACGAGCAGTTCGCGTTGGGTGGTGGTGTGCCGGCCTTTCCCATCGGCGTCGCGCACCTCCTGGGTATCCTGCAGTTTTTCGCCGACGAGCCGGTTGATGAGGGTGGACTTGCCGACGCCGGACGAGCCGAGCAAGGCGATCGTGGTCCCGGATAGCAGGTAGGGGGCGAGGGCCTTGAGACCGCGGCGGGTCTGGGCACTGACGATGAACACCGGCACGTTCGGCGCAATCGTCGTGATTTCTCGCGTCCGTTCATCCGTGTTCTCGGTTAGATCTGCCTTGTTGAGCAAAATGACGGGTTGTGCCCCGCTGGCCCAAGCGGCGGCGAGGTAGCGTTCGATGCGATGCAGGTTGTAATTGGCATCGAGGGCGCTGACGAGAAAAACGGTGTCGATGTTGGCGGCGACAACCTGCTCTATCTCTTGCTCGCCAGCGGCCTTGCGGGAGAACCGGGTGCGGCGTGGTAGCACAGCGTGAATGTGCGCCCGGGTGTCGTCGCCGGTCTGCAGGGAAACCGCCACCCAGTCGCCGATGGCGGGGAATTCCGCCGGGGAGAGCGCAGTGCCGGCGAACTTGCCCGTGCACTGGCCCAGCTTTGCGCCAAACTCGCCCGTGACCTCGTAAAAGCCCTTGAGTTCGAGGGACACTCGCGCCGGCACGCAACCCTCCGCCACGTGCGGTACAAACGCCTGCGCGAAAAAGTCGTTCCAGCCAAGTTCAGCCAGTTTCATCAAGTTCAGGCAGCAGCTTGGAGCCTTCGGTCCCGGAGCGCCAGAACAACGCTGTGTGACCGACCGCCCCCACGCATTCACTGTGGGTCGCGGCGGCAAACACGGTGTGCAAGGCGGCGCGCTCATGCCGGTCCTGTCCGCCGGTGAAGCGGATCTTTACCAGTCCGCGCCGCACCAACTCGAGATCGAGCTGGGCAATCACGCTGGGGGTAGCGCCGTCACGACCGACGTGCAAGGCAGCGGGCAGTTTCTGGCCGAAACCACGCAAGCGGGTTCTTTGGGCACCGGTTAGAGGAGTGGTGGACATGTTATAATGAACCATGAAAGGCCTGCGGAGCGCAGTAAAAGCCAGAAAAAAGGGCGGATTGGCCGGCAACCTATGCATGACTAAAGCCAAGGAATGGCTAGAATGACGGGAGGTTAGGGACTATCTTTATGACATGCTTCTTTATACCCGCCCCGCGCCGGTGCAGGAAGTTGCCGGCCCAACTGCCGCCTCTTACGACCTACCCCTAGGCCAGCACAACGCGCGTCCCACCCCCCCAAAAAAAGCCGGCAATTTCCGCTATTACGGCATATCACAGACTACCGGTGCTTTATGGGTCGGCGTTGCCATCTCAGTCGGGTTGCACGCTTTCGTGCTGCTCGGTTTCAACCGGCATGCGGTTGCCCGAAAAACCGCGGTGGCGGAGGCGCCGGTCGAGCAAATGCTGATGATGCCGGACCTCAATGATCCGGAGGAGGACAAGCCGAAGGAACTGAATGACGATGATCAGATCACCGCGCCGGCGGTCAGCGTGCCCATGTTGGCGGACGTTCTGATGCAAGTACCGGTTGACGCCAATTTTATCCAGCAACTCGACCCTACGGTCCCCCTGAAATCAGACCCGATGGCCGGCAAGCTCGTCTCCATCCCCGTCAATATTCAACATGGCCGGCCGGACCAGAGCGGAATCAAGAACCTGTTTAACATTTCCGAACTGGACCGCGCGCCGGAGCCGGTCGTGCAAGCCCAGCCGGACTATCCCTTTGAATTGAAACGGGCGGGCATCGACGGGCGGGTCCGGGTCGGCTTTATTGTGGACAGCCAGGGCAATGTGATCCTGCCCTACATCGTGTCCGCCACGAACACGGGGTTTGAGCGGGCGGCCGTTGATGCCGTCAAGAAATGGAGATTCCGCCCGGGCATGAAAAATGGCCGGAAGGTGAACACCCGGGTGGAGCAGCCGATTGATTTCAAGGTGTCGGCCGACGATAAATAGAATGGCTGGCGCCATTCAAGGGGCGGACAGTACGCGGGCAAAGACAAGACGGTCGACATTGCCGCCAGTGAGAACCACACCCACCCGCCGGCCGGCCCAGCGGGTGCATTCCTGCAAAAGGGCGGCGAGCGCCACGGCACCCGCGCCTTCGGCGGCATTGTGTGTGTCGGCAAACAGCGTGCGCATGGCGGCCTCCACCTCGTCATCCGTCACGGTCACGAATCGCTCGACGTGGCGGGCAATGATCTCCACCGCTTGCGGATCGGGCTGACGGATCGCGACCCCGTCGGCAATGCGGGTTGTGACGGGATGGGTGACCACCCGCCGGGCGGCAAACGACCGGGCATAGGCCGGAGCCTGGGCGGAAACGGCCGCGATGATTTTCACCGGCAGACCGAGTGCATTCCGGGCGGCGATTATCCCGCAAATCCCCGAACCCAGACCGACCGGAACGTAAATGGCGTCGAGCGGCGGGGCTCCGCGCAGAAACTCCAGCGCATAGGTGCCGGCGCCGGCGACCAGCCGCAGATCGAACGAAGGCACAAAGTGCAACTCCTGCGCCGCGGCCAGTTGTTGCGCGTGTTCAAACGCCGCCTGGAAATCCTCGCCGTGCTCGACCAGTTCCGCCCCCAGCGCGCGCATCGCGGCGTTTTTTTCCACGCTGTTGCCGTGCGGCACGACGATGACCGCGCGCAATCCGCTGCGCCGGGCCGCAAACGTCACGGCCTGGCCGAAATTGCCCCTAGTCGCGGCCACTACGCCGGGCAGATTGGGCCGGGTCCGCAACAGTTGGTCGAAATAGACGAGCGCGCCCCGGGCCTTGAATGAACCGACCGGCGTGTGGTTCTCGTGTTTCACCCAGACCTCGAGGCCCGCCCGCGCATTCAACAGCGGCCAGGTGAATTGCGCGGTGGGCGGAACCCACTGGCGGACCACGGTGGTGGCTGACTCCAGTTCGGACAGAGTGGGCAGTTCGCTCATGGCCCAAGGGCAGCGACCGGCCGGCCGGGCGTCAAACCAGGGTGGCGTGTGCCGGTGGGATTTTCAGGCAACAGTCATAGCGCGGCAAAAGTATCCAGCGGCAGCTCCCGCCATTGCCCGGCGGGGAGGTCACCGAGTTCAAGGTGACCGAAGCGCGCGCGGTGCAGCATGAGCACTTCGCAGCCCTGGCCCGCCAGCATGCGCCGCACCTGGTGGTAACGGCCCTCGGTCAGGATCAGCTCGGCCTCGCGGGGCGAAAGAATTCTCAGCTCCGCCGGTGCGCATGGCTCCGGTTCGTCTTTCAGCCGCAGGGTGCCGCTGGCAAAAAGCGGGACCAGCTCCGGCGCCAGGTCGGCCTTCACCGTGGCCCGATAGACCTTCGGGACCTTGTGCTTTGGCGAAGTCAGCCGGTGCACGAGTCCGCTCTGGTCGGTCAGCAGCAGCAGGCCGCTCGTGTCCTTGTCGAGTCGGCCGATGCTCGTGACCGGCGGATTGCGCTGCCGCCAGCGGGCGGGCAGCAGGTCGTAAACGTTCGCGCCCTCGCGTGCGTCGTGCGAGCATACCAGGCCGACCGGCTTGTGCAGGAGCAGCAGCAGACCATCGGGGTGGTCGGGCGGCTTGCCGTCCACCCGTACGTCGACAGGTTCGGCCTTGGCCCCGAAATCATCCGTGACCTCGCCGCGCACGGTGACGCGGCCGTCTTGGATCCAAAGGCGCGCTTCACGGCGGGAACAGTAACCGAGATTGGCAAGGAGCTGGTCGAGCCGGCGCATGAGGGGGATTAGCCACGAAAAGCACGAAAAGACACGAAAAGAATCTTCCGGCGATTCAGGTTCTTTTTTGTACCTTTTTGTGCCTCCTTGTCGGCGCTCCACCCGTATTCTTTTCCCATGCGCGGTATCCTTCTGCTCCTGTCGCTTTTGCCGGCCATCGTCTCGTTGCTGACGGTTGGGCGTGCCCCCGACTGGGTTTGGACATGGAAACTGGCAATCCTCGCCGGCGAATACGGTCACTGGCTGGTTCTGCTGCCCGTTGGACTGGGCCTTCTGGCCTGTCTCCGCACCACGGGAGTCTGGCGCATGGCCATTTTGGTTTTATGCGCAGGCGCGGCCGGACTTTTCCTGCGGCCGGTGTTCAGCGCCCGGCGCATTGCGGCGATTCTGCCCGCGGAAATGAAGCTGGCTTTCGGACGCGATGAATCAGCACCCGCGGTTTTCAGTCCCGGCCGGCTCTATCTGGGCGGGCACACTCCACGGGTTGAAGTGACGACACATGTTTTCGCCCGGCCTGACGGACAGGAATTGAAGCTCGATTTTTATGCCCCGCCTTTTGCCAAGGACACAACGCAACGCCCGCCTTGCCTCGTCGTGATTCATGGCGGCGGTTGGGACAGCGGCGACCGGACGCAACTGGATGGTTGGAATTATCGCTGGGCAGCGCGCGGCTGGGCCGTGGCGTCCATCGAATATCGTCTGGCTCCGCACTGGCAGTGGCCCGCACCGAAAGAAGATGCGCTGGCCGCACTGGCCTGGCTGAAGACCAATGCCGGGCATCTGAACCTCGATGCGTCGCGCTTCGTGTTGCTCGGACGTTCGGCCGGCGCCCAGATCGCGGAGGTGGTCGGCTATGCCGCGCATGATCCGGCCATCCGCGGAGTGGTGGCCTGTTATGGGCCGTCCGACATGGCTTTCGCCTACCAGATTGCCGATGAAAACGACGCGATCAAATCACCGTCGCTGATCCGCGCCTATCTCGGGGGCACACCGGAGCGGCAACCGGCGCGCTACGACGACGCCTCGGCGCTGCGCTATATCGGACCGGGTTCGCCGCCGACCCTGATCCTCCACGGCAGTCTCGACACCCTGACCTCGCCCCGGCACGCCGGGCGGCTGGCGGCGCGGCTGGCCGCGGCGGGAGTGCCGCATTATTACCTGTCCCTGCCGTGGGCGACGCACGGATTTGATTACAATCCCGACGGGCCCGGCGGCCAGCTGGCCGATTATACCATCACCCGGTTTCTCAATTCCGTCACCGCTAGCCCGGCTTCTTTGTAACATAGTACGTTACAAAAACCATCTGCTACCAGGCGGCACGGATGCCGGCAAAAGCCAGGCGCGGGGTGCCGGTGTTGACCAGGCCGCTGACGCTGCGGCCGGTTTCGATCCGCACATTACCGAGGTTTTCCACCGTGAGAAACAAGGCGAGTTGCGGCGTGAGGGGATAGCTGACGTTGAAGTCGGCCACGACCGCAGCCCGGAGAATCAAAAGATTCTGGTCATCCTCGAACTGGCGGCCGAGCCAGCGCACGCGGGGCGTCAAGGTCAGCCCGCCCGGTCCGCGCCAGTTGGCCCCGAACGCGGCGCTGTTCCGCGGCACCTGCGCCAGCTGCTTGCCGACGAGCGCGGGGGCGACCGCGGCGCGCTGCACGGCCGTGTCATCGTTGAGATAGCTGGCGTCGAGCGTGAGCGAGGGCACCGGCTGCCATTTAACCGAAAGTTCGGCGCCGTACACCTGCACGCGATCGAGGTTGAGTCGCTGGACCCCGGTGCCGCCGGCCGGAATGAACCCAAAAAGCGGAAAGGTGCCCGGACCTTGCGCCACGGTCACATTGCCCACCGCGTCGCGGAGTTCGTTCCAGAAAACCGCCGCGCCCAGCGTGAGCGTGGCCTGCGTGTAATCCAGGCCGAGTTCCGCGCTGGTCGCGTGCTCGGTCTTGAGCGCGGGATTGGCCTCGGTGATGACGTTGCCAACGCGAAAAGGCCGGTAGAGCTCGTTCAGAGTGGGTTCGCGGAACGATTGCTGGGCCGCCGCCCGCACCCGCCACGCCCCGGCGGGCTGCCACACGAGGCCAGCACTGGGACTGAACTCGACGCCGTCGCGCCCGGCGTGATGATCATCGCGCAGCGTGGCGCCGCTGGCCCGGACGGTTTCAAGACGATGGCCGTCGGTCTCGCGCCAGAAATCGAGCCGGCCGCCAAACGTTGCCCGCAGGTCGGCCGTGAGCGGACGCTCTTGCAGCGCGAACAGTCCGGTGAAATTCTGGACGCCGCCGGCGACGCGCTGGCGGGTGAAATCACCGCTGGCGAAAGAAAAATTCTCGCGCGTCTCACCGCGCACCCGGCGGAGATCGGCACCAAAACTGGTGCGGGCATCGGCGGAGTCCGTCCAGACTGCGGTCCACGCCGCCCCCATGGCGACGGCCGGAACGGCGAACTGGTCGCTGGCGGGCGTCTCGGCCGTGCGCGCGGCGTTCACGGAGCTGAACGTGCTGGCGAACGACTGGTCCTGGGCGTAGGCGGTGGCGGTCCACGCGAACGACTTGGCGGGCTGCGCCTGCCAGACCACCGAACCGAAATTTTCGCGCGAGGAATTGCGTTGGTAGGGCGTGCCGTTGCCGCGCGCCTCGGTGAAAGTGCGGCCGGTGAAAATGATTTCGGCGTTGTCGCCGACCGGTTGGCTCCAGCGGGCGGTGAGCCAGCGGTGCCGGCTCCATGCGGCGGTGTCAATCGGACCGCGGTCCTCGGGTGCGACGAGATTGAAGCCATCGGTGGCGAAATCGCGGCCGGACAGTTGCAGCGTACCGGCACCGAGCGGCTCGGCAACCGCCAGCTCGACACTGCGGGTGTCAAAATCGCCACTGCTGGCCATCCATCGTCCGGTGGTCTGCCCCAACAAGTAACCTATTGGGTTACTCAAGTCTATGGCTAGCTTGTCATTCTCCCTGGGTGGTCCGGTGCCAGTGTAACCTATTGGGTTACTTGTTGGATTGATTGTGAGCAGTTGCACGACGCCCCCGAGAGCGGCGTTGCCCCAGGCGGTGGCGCCGCCGCCGCGGACCAGCTCGGCACTGGCGAGCGATTCGCGCGGCACTTTGCTCCACTCAACCCAGCCGCCGAAGGGATCGTTGAGCGGCACGCCATCGAGGAGCACCAGCGACCGGCTGGCGCCACTCGGGCCGAGTCCGCGGAGCGAAACACCCTGCGTCGTGGGGTTGGCGGTGAAACTGTCGCTGCGCCGGAAAAGACTGAAGCCCGGCACGGCGCGGAGGGCATCGTCGAGGGTCGCGGCCGGCGCGGCGCGCAGGGTCGGGCCGTCGAGGACAATCAGGGAGAAGGGAACCTGCCCGGGTGCTTCAGGAGCGCGGGCGGCGGTGACGACCACCGGCTCGAGGCTCACGGGCTGGGCCTGCAACACCGGCACCAGCCAGGCAAACGCGAGCCAGGATCGGCGAACCTTCACAACCGGGCGCGTTGCGCGGCGACTTGGGCCGGCGTCACCTCCTTCGCGCCGGGCGCGAAGTTCTTGCGCAGGTAATTTATCAGGCTCGCGAGATCGGCATCACCATACACGGCGGCAAAGGGCGGCATGACATTGCCGAATTTCTCGCGGTCCGGCGGCAGCACGGCGGCGGGGCCGCGGAGCAGGACGTTGATCAGCCGGTCGGTGTCACCGGCGACCACAACGCTGCCTGCGAGCGGGGGTTGCATGCTCGGCACCCCGCTGCCGTTGGGCATGTGGCACGCGGCGCAGACCTGCAGGTAGATTTTGCCGCCGGGCGTTTCGGCCCCGATGGGCGGAGGGGTTTGCGCCGCGCTGACCACGGAAGGCTTTCTCGCCGCCGCCGGCTCACCCGTGTAGATGATGCGCCAGATGCGGCCCTTTTCGGAATCCCCGACGTAAAGCGAGCCGTCGGGCCCGACCGCGAGTCCGGCCGGGCGAAAACGGGCCGCACCGGTGTCGGTGAACTCCTCCACGCCCGGAAAGCCGTCGGCAAAGGTCTCGTAGGTGCCGAGCGGCGCACCATGGCTGTCGCAGGGGACATAGACGACCCGGTAGCCGGCCTGCGAGCGGGGGGCGCGGTTCCAGGAACCGTGGAAGGCGATGAAGAAACCGCCCTGGTATTTCGCGGGGAATTGCGTGCCGCTGTAGACCGCCATCTGCAACGGCGCCCAGTGGGCCGGGAACGCGATGACCGGTTTGTCGTAAAGCGGGTTGTCGTCGCGCTTGCGGTTGTCGCCGCCAAATTCGGGCGAGACCATGCGCGCCTTTTTGATGGGATCCCAGTAGCTGTAGGGCCAGCCGAGGTTCACGCCCTCGCGCAGCAGGTGCATCTCCTCGGCCACGCGCTCGGCGTTGTCGAGTTCGTCATAATATTCGGGGGCGACCGTGTTCAACTGGTCGCGGCCCATCATCACCATGTAGAAGGCCTGGGCCGCGGGCTGCCAGGCGAGGGCCAGCGAGTGCCGGTGGCCGGTCGAGAAATGAAAACCGTCGGCCTGGGTCTGGTTGGGCCGGTCGGGATCGAAGCGCCAGAAACCGCCGTGGGTCTTCAAAAACTCCGTGGCGTCCTTGCCCTTGGCCCCGTAAGCGCGGTCGCCGTCGCTGTAATCGTTGGCGGGCGAGCCCACCTCGACCATCAGCCGGCCCTGACCGTCAAAGGCGAAACTCTTCGCCTCGTGCTGGTGGCCGTTGGGCAGGCCGCTGATCATGAGCTCGGCGTCGCCGGACGGCACGAGCTCGCCGGGCGTGTATTTGAAACGGTAGACCGCGTCGTTGGTGGAGTGGTAAAGCCAGCCGTGGTGGAGCGCGATGCCGGTGCCGCCGCCCGAGCCGAACTGCTTGATGACGTCGGCGCGGCCGTTGCCCGTGGTGTCGCGCAGGGCGAAGATCCCGCCTTGGGAAGTCTTGGCATAGACGTCGCCGTTGGGCGCGACGGCGAGGAAGCGCAGGTTGCCATTGGACTTGCGGGCGGCGACGAGGTTGTCGGCGAAGACCAGCGCCCTGAAGCCGGGCGGCAGGTTGATGGCGCCGTTGTCGGCGTCGGGGACGGGCAGGGCGCCCGCTTTCGCCGCGGTTTCCGCCGTCGCTGAAGCTATGGCGGACGGGTCGGCTCGGCCGGACGTGGAAAATGCGGTGGCTGCAAGCGCGAGCGCCAGCAGAGCGTGGAGTTTATTCATAAGCGGAACGGGGTGGAAGCGTGGACTCGACCAACCGGATGAAAAGCCTGTTTGCCCGGATTGCAATTCAAGGCCGGAAGAATTTCCGCCGCATTGTCCGCTGTAGGAGTGGCTTTTTGCCGCGATTCTGGCTGCGCCCGTCCGTCCCACTCAACCAGCCTTTGCCGCAAACCCCATCGCCCGTGACACCTTGATGCGTTTTTCCCGTGCAACGGGCGTTGACGGATATATAGGGTGAATCATCAACTGTGCGCAATCCGCCTGCCCAATCGCCGCCGCTGCAGGCCTCCGACCCTTGCCGCTGAGCCCGACATCAGGCCAAGCAATCCCTTCAAAGCCCAAAATGGCTTTCACCACGAACCCGATCTGCTGTGCCGGCCTGGCCTTGCTGCTGGCTTCCTGCCGCTGCCTGGCGCCTTCGGCACCCGATGCGTCCGCGCTGAGCGGAATCGACCGCGACGTGCGGCAGATGGCTTCGGCCATTGCCCGCGACGTGGCCGCCGATGGCCCGAACGCCTGGCTCCGCTATTTCACCGACGGTGGCGAATTCTTCATGGCGAACAACGGGAAGCTGCAGTTTTCCAACTTTGAGGAGGCCCGGATTTTCCTGAACAAATTCTCCGCGGGCGTCGCCCATCTGGAACTCACGTGGATTGAGCTCAGGGTGGACCCGGTGGCTCCCGGCGTGGCGGTCATGGCCTCGCCCTATCGTGAGGTGTTTACCGACAGGGCTGGACACACCACGCAATTCGAGGGCTATTTTACCGGACTGGCGGTCAAAACGAAATCGGGCTGGAAACTTCGTGACGCGCACTGGTCGAGTCCCGTGGCGTCTCCCTAGGCAGAAATGCGAAATGTCCTGACCCTCCTTCCCGATTTCATCGGGCGCACACGCGAAGGCGCCGGATGAGATTGAACGCCGCCCTTTCGCCAGCGCTACTTCCCGGGGCAAGCCCCGAGGATTCTACGCGCGGCTTGCACAGCCCCGTTGGCACGGGGCTGGCCGGGCGGCGCCCTAATCTCATTGGGGAAACCCCGCAGCAAGCTGCGAGGAATGTCTCAGCATTGAACCATCAGGCCCGGAGATTGAGCGCCGTCCTGGCTTGGCTGGTGCTGCTGGTGCCGCTCTCCCGGCTGCTTGGCGAATCGACGGGACTGAAGTACCGGGGATTCACGATCAACCAGTCGCAGGTCGGCAATCTGCCTGTCGCAGCGGCCGTGCTCAAGGCGACGAGGCAGCAGATTGACATCGTGTGGGCGGTCGGCGTCCCGGAGGAAATCCTGGAGTTCTTCGAGAGTGTCCCCTTTGTCCTGGTGCCAGCCAATACGGTCGCCGGCGGGACCCCGGGGCTCTACTGTGGCAGGGTCCGGGGCGTAGAGGTCACCACCGGGATCGTGACGACCGGGCACAAGCCCGTGCTGTTGCATGAACTGCTGCATGCCTACCACGACCAAAGGCTGCCGCAGGGATTCAAGAACGGGGAGATTCTCGGTTTCTATGCGCGGGCCAAAACCCTCGGCGCCTATGAGCCCAAGTCGCACATGATGCAGAATGAGAAGGAATTTTTCGCCTGTGCCGCGACCACCTATCTTTTCGGCGTGACCGCGCAGGAGCCGTTTGCCCGGGACAAGGTTAGGAATAGCCAGCCGGTATTCCATGCCTATCTCAAAAACCTCTTCGGCCCCGGCACCGGGAATTATGTGGGGTCGTTGACCGAATGAGCGACAAGATGAAGCGGTTGAATGCATCTCCGCATTCGACGCAGCTTGCCTCGGGATCTTCATTTCCGTTTTTGCGATTTTTGTGCTTCTTGTGGCCATTCCCCTCCGGAATTTGGATTGAATCATTCCTTCGCCGCAGTGCTTCGCGTCTGGTTGACGCCGGATTGTCACCTGCTTCCCCTCTACTTTAGGCTGGCGTCGGGCGGGGCGATGGGGGATGCGTTGCCCTCGCATGTCATCATGGGAATACAAACTGATCTCCAGCGGACCGCTGGGATTTGCGTCGATGCAACTGCTCGAGCAGCACCTGGGCCAGCTCGGCAAGGACGAGTGGGAGATCATCAGTTTCACCACCAAGCCCGACAACCCGCTGGTGTTTCACGGGCTGGCGCGCCGGCCCGTCGCCCGCGACTGGTTTCCGCCCGCCGCCGCCAAGCCCGCCTACACCCCGCCGCCCATTCCCGCGGGGGAGGAGGATGACGACAAGGACGAGCGCTCCTTCGCCGACGAACTCCCGCCCACGCGCCCGGCCAACGCGCCGGCCCCGGCCGACCTCGGCCTCGGCAGCTTCGACGATCTCGGCGGCAGCGAGGAGGATCTGCCCACGCTGTTCGAGGCGCTGCAGCCCTTCCTGAGGAAAAATCCCCGCGGCGACCTGTCCGTCGAGCTCGATTTTCTCGCGAAGAAGTTCGAGCAGGATGCCCGCGAGCTGCTGGCGGCCTTTGAGGAATGCGGCCTGAAGGCGCCCGCCCAGTCCGATGAGAAGGGCGGGGTGGTGGACCACGACGGTTCCCTCTACTGGCTCGAACGCGACAAGCGGGGCCGCATCTGGGTCAACACCCGGGACAAAAAATTCAAGACCGCGAAAACCACGGCCGTGCCGGCTGAGCCGCAATCGGTTGAACCTGTGGGAGGGAGT
>Ga0265320_10001538_pt1 | contig 16692 bp, 11 predicted proteins | sample 4827metaG_FD_202087 | JGI IMG/M metagenome (GOLD analysis project Ga0265320, IMG submission 202087) | Rhizosphere microbial communities from Carex aquatilis grown in University of Washington, Seatle, WA, United States - 4-8-27 metaG | ecosystem: Host-associated > Plants > Roots > Rhizosphere >...
TAAAGGTCGTGAAGAACGTCGCCGGCTTCGATCTGCCGAAGCTGCTCGTGGGATCGCTGGGGACGCTGGGGCTCATCGCGACCGCCACGTTTCGCCTGCACCCGCGACCCGAGACCGCGGCGACGATCGCCTTCCAGCGCCTCTCGCTCGCCGACGTGCAGCGGCTGCTGCGCGCGGCGCGTGAAGCGCACCTCGAGCCCGAGGCCGTCGCTGCGCTGTCCGACACACCCGATGGCGCGGCCTGGCGGCTGGGCATCCGTTTCGCGGGCTTCGCGCGCGGGGTCGCCGATCAGAGCGCGCGCCTGCTCGACGCCGCGACCAAGGTCGAACGGGGCGACGACGGCGCCGGCGATGTCGGCGCGATCGAGGCCGACAACGACGCCGGATTCTGGGACGCGCACGAGCGGGCGCGCGCGGGCGACGCAACCGTCCGGATCAAAGTCGCCTTGCAGCCGTCGGATCCGGCGGCTGCCGAGCTGTTCGCGAGGCTGTCCGAGCCGCTGGCACGCGCACGAGCCGTCTTCTACCCGACGCTGGGCCTCGGCTTCGTGAGCGGCGACGCCGGCGAGCCCGACGCCATCGCCGCGGCGATCGAAGCGGCGCGACGGTCGCTGGCCCCGACCGGCGGCAGTGTCGTCGTGCACGATGCGCCCGCGCCGGTGCGCGCGCGACTCGACGTCTGGGGTGTCGGCGAGGGTCCGCGCTCGGCGGTGCCCCTGATGCGCAGCCTCAAGCAACGGCTGGATCCGGAGCGGCGACTGGCGCCCGGCCGCTTCGTGGCGGGACTATGAATGATATGAGCACCGGCGGCGAGCCCCACAGCCACGCGCAGCCCCACGAGCGCGCGCGCGATCCGATCGACGACTGCGTCCACTGCGGATTCTGTCTGCCGCACTGCCCGACCTATCGCCTCTGGGGCGAGGAGATGGACAGCCCGCGCGGCCGCATCTATCTGATGCGCGGCCTGCGCGACGGCGAGCTGCCGACAAACCCGATCGCGGCCAGCGTCGCGCAGCACTTCGATCGCTGCCTCGGCTGCATGGCTTGCATGCCGGCCTGTCCGTCGGGCGTCCGCTACGACACGCTGATCGAGCGCACGCGCTCCCAGCTCGAGAGCACGCGCCCGCGCTCGCTGACCGATCGGCTGTTTCGCGGGCTGCTGTTCGCGCTCTTGCCCTATCCGCACCGGCTGAAAGCGCTGGCGGTGTTGCTGTGGCTCTATGCGCGCAGTGGTTTGCAGCGGCTGGTTCGCGGCAGCGGCCTGCTTCGCCGGCTACCTCCGCGAATGGCGCAGCTCGACGCGCTCGCGCCCGACCTGCGCTTTCGCGATCTCTTCGCGGCGTTACCGGCGCACGTGGCCGCGCAAGGCGAGCGACGCGCGCGCGTCGGCATGGTCAGCGGCTGCGTCCAGCGCGTGTTCTTCCCCGGCGTCAACCAGGCGACGGTGCGCGTGCTCAGCGCCGAGGGCTGCGACGTCGCCGTGCCCGAGGGCCAGGGGTGTTGCGGCGCGCTCTCGATGCACGCCGGACGCGAGGGCGAAGCGAAATCGCTGGCGCGCGCGTTCGTCGATGAATTCACGCGCCAGGGAGTCGACATCATCGCGGTCAACGCCGCCGGCTGCGGCTCGCACCTCAAGAGCTACGGCACCCTGCTGGCCAACGAGCGGGTGTGGGCCGACAAGGCGCGCGCCATCGCAGGCAAGGTGCGCGACGTGAACGAGCTGCTCGCGGCGATGCCGCCGCGCGCGCCGCGACACCCGGTGCCCGTGCGGGTCGCCTACCACGATGCCTGCCACCTGGCGCACGCGCAGGGGATCCGCGCGCAGCCGCGCGCGCTCTTGCGCGGCATCCCGGGCCTCACGCTGGTCGAGATCCCCGACGGCGATCAGTGCTGCGGCAGCGCGGGGACCTACAACCTGACCGAGCCGCAGGCAGCCAACGCGATCGGCGAGCGCAAGGTCGACAACGTGCTCTCGACGCGCGCCCAGCTGCTGGCCGCCGCCAACGCCGGCTGCACGCTGCAGATCCAGAAGCTGCTGCGCGCGCGCGGCGCCACGCTGCCGGCCGCGCACCCGATCGAGATCCTCGACGCCGCCATCCGCGGCGTCCCGCTTCAGTGCTTGAGCGGCGGCACCGGGATCATTCCCGGGAAGACGTAGGCCTGCAAGAGCGCGATGATGCCGATCACCGCCGCGCCCGCCACCGAGTGCCACCAGACCTTGCGGAAGATCGGTCCCACGGCGTGCGCGCGCTCCTGCGGGTTGTCGTAGCAAGCCGCGCCCGCGACCATGATCGACTGCGCATCGATCATCTTGCCCATCACGCCGCCGGTCGAGTTGGTGGCGACGATCAGGATCTCGTTCAGGTGTAGCTGGTTCGCGGTGATCCGCTGCAGGCTGCCGAAGAGCGCGTTCGACGCGGTGTCGGAGCCGGTCAGGAAGACGCCCAGCCAGCCGAGGTAGGCCGAGAAGAACGGATAGAGCGCGCCGGCGCTGGTGAACGCGAGCCCGAGCACGGCGTCGGTGCCGGCGTAGCGCGTGAGGTAGCCGAGGCCGAGCACCTGGCCGATCACCAGCACCGGCGTCTTCATGCGGCCGGCGGTGCGCGCGATCGCCTGCTTCCACTGCGCCCACGACAGCCGCAGGACCAGCCCGGTGAGGAGCGCGGCGAGCACCACGCCGGTGCCGGCCGCCGACAGCCAGTTGATCGTGAACTTCGCCGCCTCCGGCTTGGCGCCAGCCACGACCGCGGGCGGCACGCGCTGAACCAGGTTGTGCAGGTGCGGCATCTCCCAGGCCGGCAACGACAACGGCCCGCCGAACGGCGAGCCGAAGAGGTGTCCCTTGATGATCGTGCCCGAAAAGAGGCCGTTCAAGAACTTCTTGAAGTCGGGCGCCCCCCACAGCGCGCAGCACAGGATCAGGATCGCCCACGGCAGCCACGCATACGCGGTTTGCGCGGCCGTGTACTTGTAGGCGTCGGTCGTGGAGGCGCCGCCGGACGCGCGCTCCGAGGCCAGCAGGAACCGATCCTTCGGCTGCCAGACGAAGCGCAGGAACAGCGTCGTGCAGATCAGCGAGAAGACGCCGGACACGACGTCGGTGATCAGATGCAGCGCGTTCGTGCCCGACGCGAAGTGCTGCATGATCGCGAACGACGCGCCCGCGCACAGCGCGCACGGCCAGGTCGCGAACGCCTCTTTCCAGGTGCCGCCCTCCATGCGCACGAACGTCACCACCAGCCAGAACGGCACCAGCACCGAGACGAACGGCAACTGACGGCCCGCCATCGCCGACAGCGTGACCTGGTCGAGCCCGCTCACCGACGCGAGCGTGACGATGGGCGTGCCGATCGCGCCCCACGCCACTGGCGCGGTGTTCGCGAGCAGGTTCAGCACCGCGGCCTGAAAAGGCGAGAAGCCGAGACCGACCATGACCGCGCCCGCGATGGCGACCGGCGTGCCGAAGCCCGACGTCCCTTCGATGACCGACCCGAAAGAGAACGCGATCAGGATGACTTGAATGCGCCGATCGAACGAGATGTGCGTGATCGATTCTTTGACGATCTCGAACTTCCCGGTGATGACGGTGATGGTGTAGAGGAACATCGCGCCGACGACGATCCAGATGATTCCGAGAAATCCGGACATCGTCCCGAGCGCGAACGCCGAGATCGCCGACACGAACGGCATGTGGAACGCGACGCACGAGATCACGAACGCCGCCAGCACCCCGGCGAATGCGGCGTAGGGCGCGGCGATGCCCAGGTGCCGCTTGCCGGTGGCGTCGCGCCGCGGGTGAATCGCGATGAAATAGAGCAGCACCAGGATCGGGACCGCCGCCAGCAGCGTCGAGAGGAAGACGCTGCCGGTCGGGTTGTAGTTCTGGTAGAACATGCGCGCTCCTTCTCGAAGGATGGGTACGGATTCGACGTCACCCGCGCCAGGGAGGCTGGCGCACCGCTCAACTCGACCGGAAATTTAGAGTTGACGGGCGGCTCATCGCCGACGGAGACCTGGTCCCGGCAACCAAGGCGGACTGTCTCACGTGGGGCCCAGCGCCGGCAATCCCCAGATCGAGGTATCCTCAGCGGCATGGCTGACCGCACCGTACTGATGATCCCGGGTCCCATCGAGCTCGACGCCGACGTGCTGGGCGCGCTGGCGCAACCGCAGCGCGGCCACATGGATGGCGCGTTCGCCAAGGCGTTCGGACGGGCGCTGGGCCACGCGCGCGAGGTCTTTCTCGCGCCCAGCGCGCAGCCGTTCGTCGTCGCCGGCAGCGGCACGCTGGCGATGGAGATCGCGACCGCGAACCTGATCGATCCCGGCGAGCGTGCCGTGGTCGTCAACACCGGCTACTTCGGCGATCGCATGCGCGCGATCCTCGAGCGCCAGGGCGCGCGCGTCGACGAGGTGCGCGCGCCGCTCGGCGAGGTGCCGGATCTCGGCGCGCTCGAGCGCGCGCTGGCGGGCGCGCCCGCGAAGCTGGTCACCGTCACCCACGTCGACACGTCGACCGGCGTGCGTGCCCCCGTCCAGGAAGTGGCGGGCATCGCGCGCGAGCACGGCGCGCTGACCGTCGTCGACGGCGTCTGCTCGGTCGGCGGTGAAGAGCTGCGGCAAGACGCATGGGGCCTCGACGTCGCGCTGACCGCGAGCCAGAAGGCGCTGGGCGCCCCTCCCGGCCTGGCGCTGGTGATGGCCGGGCCGCGCGCGCTGGCGGCGCGCCGCGCGAAGAAGGTGCCGGTGCCGTCGCTGTATCTCGACTTCCTCGAATGGCTACCAATCATGGAGTCGTACGAGAAGGGCGCGCCGCAATACTTCGCGACGCCGGCGACGAATCTGGTGCTGGCGCTCGACGTGAGCCTGGGCCAGCTGTGCGCCGAGGGCATGGACGCGCGCTTCGCCCGCCACGCGCGGCAGGCTGCGGCGTTTCGCGCCGCGTGCAACGCGCTGGGCCTATCGATGCTGCCGGCGCGTGACGCCATCGCCGCCAACACGCTGAGCGCGTTTTACTACCCGAGCGGCGTCGACGCGGCGCTGGTCGGACGCGTGCGCGCCGAGGGGATCATCATGGCGGGCGGACTGCATCCCGATGCGAAGGCCAAGTACTTCCGCGTCGGGCACATGGGGGTGATGACCGCCGCCGATATTCTGGCGGCGGTCGGCGCGCTCGAGCGCGCCCTGGCGGCGAGCGGCCATCGCTTTGAAGTCGGGGTCGGGCTCACGGCGGCGCAGCGGCAGCTGAGCCAGGGGTGAGCTAGGGGACAGCCTGCGCGACCGGGGCCGGAGACGGCCCGGCAGCGTGCGCCGGCACGGGTGTCGCGTCGACGAACGGACGCGGCATCAGGCCGCGCACGGCGGGGCCGTTGAGCACCGCGCCCGCCAGATCGAAACGGCTGCCGCACGACGGACAATCCCAGCTCTTCTCGGCGCCGTTCCAGCGCACGTGGCCGCGCCCGCTGGGGCACGCGGCGCTGAGCGCGCGCAACGCGCCGGTGGCGCTGCGGTAGATCGCCAGGCGCTCGCCCTGACGCCGGATGAGCATGCCCGCCGACGCCGGCAAGTGCTCGACGTCGGTGACCAGCTCCTTGATCCGTCCGGTCAGCCGCCGCTTGGCCGCCGCGAGATTGCGTCCCATGTTGCGGCCCACCGAGGCGAGCGAGCGCGAGCGGTCCGGCGCCAGCAGCCGCGCCCACGGGTTGGCGTGCCCGCGCACCAGATCCGCGAGCAGCAGCCCCGCGAGGGTTCCGTTGGTGATGCCGTTGCCCGACAGCCCGGTCGCGAACAGGACCCGCCCGTCGTCGGCCGCCTCGGGACCGACGTAGGGCAAGCCGTCGGCGGTCTCGATGATCTGGCCCGACCAGTGGTGCGTCACCTCCAGCGGCCCGAAGTGGGTGCGCGCGAACTCGTCGAGCTCCGTCAGGATCTGCCGCGTATCGATCTCTTCGCCGACGCGGTGGTCGCCGCCGCCCGTGATCAAGAACTCTCGGTTGCCGATGCGCGCGGTGCGCGCGTGGTGATACGGCGTGGCCAGATCCCACAGCAGCGCGCCCAGCGGCCGGCGCACGCGCGCCGCGATCGCGTACGAGCGATACGCCGCCAGCTTCGCGCGGATCGCGGAGCGATCGCCGATCGGCACGTCGGTGGCCACGATGACTCGCTCGGCGATCACGTCGCCGCCGCTGGTCGAGACGCGGCAGCGCGGCCGCGCGGCGTCGCTCTCGATCGCGTGCACGCGCACGCCGCGCACCACCACGCTGCCGTGACCGTAGATCTGCGACTCCAGCGCCGCGACGTACGACCCCGGGCGAAACTGCGCCTGGTTGTCGAAGCGCAGCGCGCCCGCGATCGCGAATGACGCCGGGATCTCGGTGGTGCGGATGTCGCTGTAGCCGAGCGCGTCGGCCGCTTCCGCCTCCGCCTCCAGCGCCTGGCGCTGCGCGCGATCGCCCGCCTCGGCGTAGAGAAAGCCGGGCAGCCGCTCGAATCCGCAGTCCATGCCGCTCTCACTCGACAGCTGCTCGATGTGTGCGATCGCCAGGCGCTGTCCTTCGATCAGGAGTCGCGTGTCGTCGAGCCCGAAGCACTTGAGCAGCACCGACAGGCGCGTGTCGGGAACCTCGCTGAGGTGCGCGGTCGTGCGGCAGCTCTCGCTCTCTTTCAGCGGGCGCGCGTCGAGCACGATCACTCGTCGCGACGCGCGCTTGAGCGCCAGCGCCGCGGTCAGGCCGGTCACGCCCGCGCCGATGACGATCACGTCGCCTTCGAGCCCGTTCACGCGCGGGATTCCGCGCACGCAGTCGGCGGCGTCCTGCGGCGGTTCGTGAACGAGCCGGCGCACGGTGACCTCGTGATGGGTGCTGCGCGGGCTCTCCGCCACCGGTCCGGAATCCGTCACGTCCCCGCGGCCGTCGTCGCCATCGGGCATGGAATCGAGCATGGTACCTCCGAGATCTCGTTATGAGAGTCGGCGCGATTCCTTCAGGTCTCGTGCCAGGGCGCCGGATGCCCGGAAATGAAGTCTTTTCGCGGGCCGGGTGTGCCGAGCTGCTACAAACCGGTAACGGATCGCGTCGCCTGGTTACCCCGTGGTAGCCCGCGCGCGATGACGCTCTCGCCGAAACAAAGGACAAGAGCTGAAAGATCTTCCCCGTCGGGAGATTGATTTGCATGGTGTTCGACGACGCCACCAGATGTGCCTCGTCGTCGGCGAGCGAGATGTCGAGCCACGGGTTGCGCATCAGCTCCGCAGCCAGGTCGGGCGCACGGCCGCTTCGGGAAAGCGGAGCCGGACGCAGGTGCCACGGCCCGGCTCGCTGTCGATCTCCAGATCGCCGCCCAGCGCCTGCACCGCCGCGTGCAGCGCGCCCATGCCCAGGCCGCGCCCCGACGTCTCGGTGACCTCGCGCGCGGTCGAGATCCCGTCGGCGAAGAGCGCCGCCACCAGCTCCTGCCGCGACGGCGCGGTCACGCCGCGCGCCCGCACGCGCAGCCGCACTTCGTCCCAGGGGATACCGCGCCCGTCGTCTTCGATCTCGATCACCACGCTGGCGCCGTCACGCCGGCCGCGCAGGTCGATACGGCCGGCGCGCGGCTTGGCCGCCGCTGCGCGCTCGTCCGCAGGCTCGATGCCGTGGTCGACGGCGTTCCGCACGGCGTGCACGAAGGCTTGCCAGAGCTTCGCGCATTCGCGCGCGTCCAGGCGCAGGCCGTCGTGCGAGATGCGCACCGCGATCTCCTTGCTCAGGCGCTGGCCGATGCGCGCCGCTTGCTCGCCGAAGTGGCGCAGGCGGCGCTCGATCGGCTCCAGCGTCAACTCGTGGATCAGCCGCGCCATCTCGCCGTTGCTGCCGTTGCCGGCGCGCGCCGCGCGCTCCAGCGCCGCGACCTGCTCGGGCGACACTTCGATGACATGGCGCCCCTGCCCCAGCAGGCGTTCGACCTGCGCCGACACCCGCGACCAGCGGTCCTCCAGGCGCGCGAACGCCTCGGCGTCGGGCAGCATGCGTTCGTCGATCAGCCGCGATTCCAGCTCGTGGCAGATCTCGGCGACGCTCTGCAGGCCGAAGAGCGCGGCGTTGCCCTTCAGGGTGTGCAACGCGCGCCTGATCTCCAACGAATCGCCGGTGCGCGCGGCGATGACCCGCGCCATGATCTCCGACGCCTCGTCCATGAAGCCGATGAAGCCGGACCGATCGGCGAGCATGTGCTCGAACAGCGACAGCATCTCCTTGCGTTCGCGCTGCAGCTCCTCGTGCTCGATCGCCTGGGTCTCGTCGGAGACCACCACCAGGAAACGAGCGGGCGGCTCGGCCCCGATCGCGGCGTACGAGAGGCGAAAGCGCCGGCCACGCGCGGCCAGATGCCGCGGCAGCTGCGCCAGCGCGAGCTCGAGCGGAATCACGTCGTCGACCAGCTGCTCCCAGGCGAGCTCCAGATTGGCGGCGAACGCGCCGTCGTGGCGACCGAAGTAGCGCGGCATGGGCTCGCCGGAGGCGACCGGACCAAACCACGCGGTCAGGATCGCCGCCTGCTCGGGCGACATCGCCCCCGCGCGATCGACGGTGAAGAAGCCTTGATCCACGTTGTCGAGCACCAGGCGCATGTCCGCGTTGCGGCTGGTCAGCTCCGCGGTGCGCAGCTCGACCCGCCGTTCCAGGGTCTGGTTCAGCGCCGCCAGCGCGCTGGCGGCGGATGCCCGCGAGGTCTCGGTCGCCTCGAGCCGGTCGATCATCTGGTTGGTGACCTCGGCGAGCGCGCCGACCTCGTCGCGCTGGTAGAGCGGCACGCGGCCCACGCGCGCGACGTCGCCCTGGCGCGCGATCGCGCGCATCACCGCCGCCATCTCCGCGACCGGCCCGGTGATCGTGGTCGCGAGCAACGTCGCGCACAGCAGCGCGAACAGCACGATCGCGGCGAAGAAGATCAGCACCGTCATCAGAAGATGCCCCGCCGGCTCCGACGGGGCGCGCGCCGCGAACACCACCGCCGCCATGTAGAAGACCGGCGCCAGGCATAGTCCGAGGCAGTAGAAGACGAGCCGGCCGCGCAGGGTCAGCGGCGGCGCCGGGATCGCCACGCCGTGCGTGCGCGCCGCCAGCGACACGCCGCGGGTGACCGGACCGACCAGCCAGGCGCCCAGGCTGTGCGCCAGCGGCAGCGGGCCGCTGGCCATGGCGGCGCAGAAGAACCCCGAAACGAGCACGCTCGGTGAGCCCCCGAGCACGGTGATGGACACGAAGAGGAGCAGCCACTCGGCCGACCAGGCGATTGCGATCTGCTGCGGGAAGCGCTGCGCGGCGAGCCCCGCCTCGAGAATCGCCGTGCGCGCTCGTGGGTCATCGGCGCTTCCCGCCGCCTCGATCGCCGCGCCGCCGCGCCAGCGATCGACCGCGCGCGTGACCAGCCACGCCACGACCGCCCAGGCCGACAGCGCGATGGCCCCGGCTTTCAGGCACAGCGCCAGGCGCGAGGTTCCGTCGGCGCGCCGCCCGACCGCTTCCAGGTACCCCGGGATGATCAGGCTCTTGAACGCCAGGTCCATCGGCAAGAAGAGACCGATCACGACACGAGCGAAGCCCGCGGGTCGTCGATATGCCTGGTTGAGTGCGCCGTCGATGTCCACGCGCTGGTCCCTCCGTGCCCGAGCGGTCTCGTGCACCATGCATTAACGCCCGACCGTCGAGGGATGAGCAAGCACGGAGCGACATGGCGGCGATCAGAACCGATAGTTCGCGCCGGCCATCGCGTAAAAGGGCACGGTGAGGTGGATGCCGTCGCATCCCACGCTGGCGGCGACTGCCAGCGCCAGCAAATGCCAAATTAAGAAGTTGACCGGTTTCATCGATCTCCCTCCGTTGTTGTGGGAGGAAACACCGCCGACACCCGCATGTGTCACCGAGCACGGTCGAACATCGAACCGGCTTCAGTCGCGGTACTTGACGCTGCCCTGCGGAACGAAGACGACGGTCTTGAAGCCGCGCACGCGCAACTCCTGGAGCAGGTGCGGCAACACGATCACCGTCTGCTCGTGGATGTCGTGAAAGAGAATGATCCCGCGCCGCGCCCGATCCAGCTGCTGCAGCACGTTCAGGAACAGCTGGTGCGGGTTGCGGATCTTCCAGTCCTGCGAATCCATGTTCCAGAAGAACGTGGTGTTGCCGCGCTTCTGCACGAACAACATCTCGGCCGGCGTCTTCGCGCCGTAGGGAAAGCGAAAGAACGGCACCTCGGTGACCGGCCGCCCCAGCGCCAGTGAGACGCTGGCTTCGCCCGATTCGATCTCGGACTCGGCGTGCCGCTCGGGCAGCTTGCCGAGATCCGGGTGACTGAACGTGTGCGAGCCGACGACGTGGCCGGCCGCCGCCACCTGGCGCGAGATCTCGGGGTGAGCCGCGGCGTTGCGCCCGATCTCGAAAAAATCGGCGCGCACGCCGGCGACGCGCAGGATCTCCAGCACGCGCGCCGTGCGCGTCGCGTGCGGGCCGTCGTCGAAGGTGATCGCGATCTGCCCCTCCGCAAGCAGGCCGTCGGTGAAGACGCCGTCCCGGCCGAGGTCGACCGGGATGGCGATGCTCTCCAGCTGCGCCGGCGCCGCCGACAGCGGGTGCGCCTCGGCCAGACGGCCGGCGGCCGCGCGCCAGTAGGCGTCGATGCGGCGGAGGAGCGCCGGCGCGCACGACAGGCGCGACAGGTGGTCAGGCTTGCGGACCTCGTCCTCGAACAGCTCGAGCTCGTCGTCGGCCAGCTCCCCGAAGGCCGCGCACAGCTCGGCCCAGGCGGCGGCGCTCTCCAGCGCGTGGATGCGCTCGACGATCGCGGTCGGATGATAGGCGCTGGCGTGGTAGTCGCCGAGCGTGACCTGCTTCTGCAGCTCGCTCTTGGCGCGGTGCACTTGTTGCCGCACGGTGCCGAGCGGGGCATCGGGGCCGGCCGCGACCGCGGACGAGCCGCCGGCCGAGCCCGCCACCACAACCGCCAGCGCCACCGCCACCCGCGACAAAAAAGAGCGGGCCCGCGAAAAAAAGGGAGTGACCATGTCGATCTGTGCGGCCGCCGTTTGACGTTCGGACAGGAGCGAGGTTCGAATCCAGTCGAGGTCGACTGGGGGGCCCGCTCCCAACACCAAGGAGGCGAACATGAGGTTCCTATGTATCTACAAACCGAGCAAGGCCGAGAGCGACGCGCCGCCGACGCAGGAGGAGATGGCCGCGATGGGCAAGCTGATCGGCGACATGCACAAGGCCGGCGTGCTGCTGGCCGCCGAGGGGTGCCTGCCGAGCTCGAAGGGGTCGCGCGTGCGGCTCGACGGCGGCGGCAAGTTCACCGTCACCGACGGGCCGTTCCCGGAGACCAAGGAGCTGATCGCGGGCTTCGCGCTGCTGCAAGTCAAGTCGAAGCCCGAAGCGATCGAGTGGACCAAGCGGTTCCTCACGGTCGCGGGCGAAGGCGAGAGCGAGGTTCGCCTGCTGCATGACATGCCGGCGGCCTGACGTCAGGACACGCTCGCCCGTGCTTGCGCGGGCGGGCGAGCGTGCTTTGATGAACGGCGGTGGCCCCCTCCCCTGACGACGAGACCAGGCGCGCGATTCATGCCGTGTGGCGCATCGAATCCGCGCGGCTGTACGCCAGCCTCGCGCGCATCGTGCGCGACGTCGGCGTCGCCGAGGAGCTGGCGCAGGACGCGCTGGTCGCCGCGCTCGAGCAGTGGCCGGCGGCGGGCGTGCCCGACAACCCGGGCGCATGGCTGATGGCGACCGCCAAGCATCACGCGATCAATCATTTGCGCCGCGGGACGCTGCTGGCGCGCAAGCACCGGGAGCTGGGGCAGGCGCTGGACGCCGAGCAGGAGAGCGCAAGGTCGGAGTCGGAGATGGTCGAACGCATCATCAACGGTCTCGACGACGATGTGGGCGACGATCTCCTGAGCCTGATCTTCGTGGCGTGCCACCCGGTGCTGTCGCCCGAGGCGCGCGTCGCGCTGACGTTGCGCTTGCTGGGCGGGCTCGGCACCGACGAGATCGCGCGTGCGTTTCTCGTCGGCGAGCCGACCATCGCGCAGCGGATCGTGCGCGCGAAGCGCACGCTGGCGGAGGCGCGGGTACCGTTCCAGGTGCCGCGCGGCCTGGACCGGGCGCCGCGGCTGTCCTCGGTCCTCGAGGTCATCTACCTCATCTTCAACGAAGGCTATTCGGCGAGCGCCGGCGACGACCACATGCGGCCGGCGCTGTGCGAGGAGGCGCTGCGCCTCGGCCGCGTCCTGGCCGGGCTCGCGCCCGAGGAGCCGGAGGTGCATGGCCTCGTCGCGCTGATGGAGCTGCACGCATCGCGCGCCGGCGCGCGCGTCGGCTCGTCGGGGGAACCGGTGCTGCTCCCCGATCAGGATCGCTCGCGCTGGGACCAGATCCTGCTGCGCCGCGGGCTGGCGGCGCTCGCGGCGGCGCAGGCGCTGGGCGCCGCGCCGGGGCCTTACCAGCTGCAGGCGGAGATCTCGGCGTGCCACGCGCGGGCGCGCGCGGCGGACGAGACCGACTGGGCGCGCATCGTCGCGCTCTACGAGGAGCTGGCGCTGCAGCTCCCATCGCCGATCGTGCACCTCAATCGCGCGGTCGCCACGGCGATGGCCGTCGGACCGGCCGCCGGGCTGGCGATCATCGATTCGCTGCGCGACGAGCCGGCGCTGCGCGACTATCACCTGTTGCCCAGCGCGCGCGCCGACCTGCTTGCGAAGCTGGGACGGCGGGGCGAGGCCCGGGCCGAATTCGAGCGCGCGGCGGCGCTGGCCAGGAACGCGCGCCAGCGCGAGCAACTGCTGGCGCGCGCCGCCGCCTGCGGTGACTGACCGCCCCGCAGCCGGATGCGGGGGGGGGCCGGCTCAGGGCGCGAGCGTGCGGATCGCTTGCAGCTCGGCATCGAAATACACCGGCAGCTGGCCCCACGGATTGGGCTCGGACTGATCGGTGGCAAACACCCAACCCGCGCCGTTGGCAATCGCGCGAGAGATCGCCGCCCCGGCGTCGCTGGCCGGGACGTCGCTGATGAAGTGGCAGAAGCGTTCGGGCGAGCCCGACGGCATCCACGTGGGAACGACGTACGATTGATAGTCGCTCCAGCTCATTGCGAACTCGACCATCAGATCGAAGAAGTAGACGTAAGTCGGGCAGTAGTGCGTACCGACCGCGAGGTAGGCGTGCGCGTCGCGCGCGTGCGCGGCGTCGGCCACGCTGCGGTATTGCGCCTCGAGCGGCGTGCAGTCGGCTTCCATCGGCCCTTCGGCGAGATAGATCCCCGACAGTGAATAGAGGTTGTAGTAGCTGTTGACGTCGGCGATGACGTCGGCCACCGGGCGCTGCCCGTAACTGGTCGACACGTAGCCGAGCACGACGATCCCCGCGGCGCGCGCCTGCGCGATCGCCTGCGTGTACTGCGGATCGGTGCTGGTGCCCGGCCCGCTCGCCGGGTTGACGATGATCATTCCCACCGTCGGAGCCGCCGCGATCAGCCGCTGCCACTCGGGTCCGGGCGCGAAGTAGGCCGGCACGGCCATGCGCACGCTGCCGGGCAGCACGCCTTGCGCGTCAACGGTGATGGCCGTCGCTCCGTCGGCGGCGTCGCCGCGATCCGGCGGGGCACCGTCCGGATCCGCCGCCCCACCACCGCCGCCGCACGCCGACAACCCCAGCAGGCAGACCGCACCGAGCGCTCGTGTCCGACAGGATCGCATCGCGACCGACCTCCCCTTCCCGCGCATCGCTCCTCGGAATTAATCATCCGCCAGCGGCGGCGGAAGTCAGTTGCGCTATGTTGATGCCTTGATGGCTCCGACGCCTCCTCCGGCCGAGATCCCAGCGCAGGCGTCCCCCGACGCAGTGCCGTGGTTCCTGCGGGGCGGCGGTATCTCGGGCGCGACCGCGCGCGCCGTGCGCTGGGAGGAGACGCCGCTCGGCTCTCCCGACGGCTGGCATTCGACGCTGAAGACGACGCTGGCCACGATGTTTCGCGCGCGCCAACCGATGTTTCTGTGGTGGGGGCCCGAGCTGGTCCAGTTCTACAACGACGGTTATCTACCCAGCTTCGGCAGCGGCAAGCACCCGCGCGCCATGGGGCAACCGGGCCGCGACTGCTGGCAGGAGATCTGGCCGATCATCGGCCCGCAGATCGACGATGTCATGCAGCGCGGGATCGGCAGCTGGAATGAAGATTCGCTGGTTCCGATCCTGCGCAACGGCCGCAACGAAGAGGTCTACTGGACGTATACCTACTCGCCTGTGTTCGGCGACACCGGCGCGGTCGAGGGGACGCTGGTCATTTGCACCGAGACGACAACCCGCGTGCTCGGCGAACGGCGCGCGAACATGCTGCACGCGCTGGTTGGCGAGACGTCGATCGCGGACGATCGAGCGTCACTGATCGCAAAGGCGTTGGCGACCATCGGCCGCAGCACGGCCGACATTCCGTTCGCCGGGATCTACGAGCGCGAACGCGCCGGCGGCGCGCTCTCACCCGCTGCCGCGGTCGGAATGGACGCGGAGGCCGCGCGTGTGATCGCCGAGCGGGTCGGCACCGAGCTCGAGCACCGCTCGGTCGGCGGGCCGTTCCTGGTCTCGTTGGCGGACGGACCGGCGCCGGCGCGCGCAGGCGAGGCGACCGCGGCCGAGCCGGTGCGCGACGTCTACGTCGCGCCGCTGGTCGTGCGCGCTGGCGAGAAGGCGACGTTCCTGCTCCTCGGTCTCAGCCCGCGCCTGTCGTTCGACGAACCGTACGGTCGCTTTCTCGAGCAGATCAGCGGGAATCTGCAGCTGGCCAAGACGCGCGTCGACCACCGGGCCGAACGCGAGGCCAGCGACCTCGAGCGGCGCCACCTGGTCGAGCAAACGCAGGCCGAGCGCGAGGAGCTGCTCGGCGAGCTACAGGCCGCGAGCCGCGCCAAGGACGAATTTCTCGCGATGCTCGGCCACGAGCTGCGCAATCCGCTGTCGCCGATCATCACCGCGCTCCGGCTCATGCGGCACAAGAGCCAGGGCGCGTTCACGCGCGAGCAACTGGTGATCGAGCGGCAGGTCAACCACCTCACCCGCCTGGTCGACGATCTGCTCGACGTCGCGAAGATCGCGCGCGGCAAGGTCGACCTGCGGCGCGAGATCGTGGATCTCGCCGACGTCACCGTCAAGGCGGTCGAAATGGCGAGCGATCTGCTCGAGCAACGCCACCACCGGCTGTCGATCCGTTGCGAGAAGGGGCGCTTCCTCTGCCATGCCGATCCGATCCGGCTCGCGCAAGTCATTGCGAACCTCTTGACCAACGCCGCTCGCTACACCGATCCGGGAGGGGACATCGAGCTCAGCGTGGAGGCGCGCGACGAACAGTTGATCCTGACCGTGAAGGACAGCGGCATCGGCATCTCGGCCGAGATGCTGCCCCGGGTCTTCAATCTCTTCGAACAGGCTGCGCGCTCCGCGGATCGCGCGCAGGGCGGCCTGGGGCTGGGCCTGGCGCTCGTGAAGAATCTGGTGGTTCTGCACGGAGGCACGGTCTCCGCGCACAGTGACGGCCTCGGACGCGGCAGCACGTTCACGGTGTCGTTGCCGGCCGCCGCCCATCAGACGCGCCTGCCGTCGCCGGCGAAGGGGAGCGTGGCGCAGGCGGGCTCGCGCTCGGGACGCGTGCTCATCGTCGACGACAACCTCGACGCGGCCGAGTTGCTGCAGCACGCGCTCGAGGCAACGGGCTACGCGGTCGAGATGGCGACGGATCCGATGACCGCGCTCGATGTGGCGGCGCGCTTCGCGCCCGAGGTCGCGATCCTCGACATCGGGTTGCCGGTGATCGATGGCTACGAGCTGGCGACGCGACTGCTCGTGTTGCCCGAGACCGCCGATTGCCGGCTGATCGCGCTCACTGGCTACGGCCAGGAGCACGATCGACAGCGCAGCCTCGACGCGGGGTTTTACGAGCATCTGGTGAAGCCGGTCGACGTCGATCGGCTGGTCCGTCTGGTCGAGGCGGTGCGCGCCGCGCCGCCCTGGCCATCGCCATCGCCCTCGCCCTCGCCGTCATCGGGCGGCTGAGCGGACCCGAGGCGGCGCGTCCGCTGCGCTCCCTGGGGTGCGCCCTTGACCGGACAGCGCCTGCACTCAATTTGGGAGTAGCAACCGAAACCACGGAGGCGCCATGCGAATCACAACCGCGTTCGGGAATGCGTTCAGTCGGGTCGTTGGGTTCCTGCCCAACCTGATTGCTGCGCTGGTCATTCTGGCCGTGGGCTTCCTGATCGCCATGGCGCTCGAGCGGATCGCCCGACGCGTCCTGTCGGCGATCGGACTCGACAAACGGCCGTGGGCCCGCCGGTTCCTGGGATCCACGGCTGGCCTCCAACGCTTGCCGAGAACCGGCGGGCGGATCGTTTACTGGGTCTCGGCGCTGATCACAATCGGCGTCGCGATCGACGCGCTGGATCTCTCGTGGCTGAGCGCCGGCCTCGCGCGCGTCTTCGCGTACCTGCCCAACGTCCTCGCCGCCGCCGGCATCGTCGTCGTCGCGTACATCGCCGCCAACTTTCTCTGCCGGGAGACGCTGGCGCGTAGCGCGGGCACGGTCCTCTGGGCACGGCTGGTGCGCGGCGCCATCCTCACCGTCGCTGGGTTCATGGCCCTGCAGCAGCTCAACATCGCCACGGCGATCGTGACGATC
>Ga0265320_10001539_pt1 | contig 16677 bp, 18 predicted proteins | sample 4827metaG_FD_202087 | JGI IMG/M metagenome (GOLD analysis project Ga0265320, IMG submission 202087) | Rhizosphere microbial communities from Carex aquatilis grown in University of Washington, Seatle, WA, United States - 4-8-27 metaG | ecosystem: Host-associated > Plants > Roots > Rhizosphere >...
GTTCACTGAAGGGCCAGAGTCGCTGGTGGAGGTGGGGGTCGCAAGCAGAAAAGAAATAGCGGAGCTCCAGGCCCCGTCGCGAAAACATGTGACTTCTCGGCGGGATTCTCCAAGCGTCCCTCCGTGGCCTTGGATTCGCCCCGACTCGGTGAGGTATCGATGAGGGCGCCGGAATTTCATCTGGCGAGCACCCCAGATCAGAAGGTCGCCCTGAGCGACTTCCTCGGCCGGCCTGTCGTCCTCGTGTTCTATCCTGCGGACTGGAGTCCGGTGTGCAGCGATCAGCTCTCGCTCTATACGGAGCTTCACGAGGAGTTCGCGACGTACGACGCCGAGGTCATGGGCATCTCGGTGGATGGGATCTGGTCGCATCTCGCCTTTGCGCGCGATCGCAAGTATCACCTGCCGCTGCTTTCCGACTTCGAGCCGAAGGGAGCGACCGCGAAGGCCTACGGGGTCTACCGTGAAACCGATGGATTTTCCGAGCGGGCGCTCTTCGTCATCGATCGCGAGGGAATCATCCGCTGGCGGTACGTCTCGCCGGTGGGCGTCAACCCAGGGGCCGATGGCATCCTGCGGGCCCTGGAGGCGTTGCCCGCGAAGGCAACAGACTCATGAGCCAAGACGAGGAAGCAAAGTTGTCGGTGCCGGTGACCAAGTCGGACCATTTCGCTGGCGGCGCCGCCGCCCGCGTCACCCTGGTGGAGTACGGCGACTACCAGTGTCCCTATTGCGGGCAGGCCTATCCGTTGGTGAAGGAGATCCAGCGCCGTATGGGCTCGAGCCTGCGTTTCGTCTTCCGAAATTTCCCCCTTACGAACGCCCATCCCTTTGCGGAAGCCGCAGCCGAGGCCGCGGAGGCGGCGGCAGGCCAGGGAAAATTCTGGGAGATGCACGATCTCCTCTACGAGAATCAGCCGAATCTTGGGACGGAGTTGCTGGTCGAAGCCGCCTCGAGCCTGAAGTTGGACGCCAAGCTCTTCCTGGGCGATCTGGAGGCGAGGAAGTACAGGGAGCGCGTGCGTCACGACTTCATGGGCGGGGTTCGCAGCGGCGTGAACGGGACCCCGGGGTTTTTTGTGAATGGTGTCCGCTTTGACGGGTCCTGGGCGTCGGATGAGCTGGCCGAGACATTGGCGGCATTGGCGCGCGAGTGATCGCTCCACCTCGGGCAAATACCGTCGGGCGCAATTTCCGAGAAGGCTGCGCAAGTCATTGACCGCCAATTTTCAATTGGCGCATCCCGAACGTGGCGTTCGCTCGCGCGACGCCTCAAGCTCGGGGCTTTCCGGAAAGGAGGGCTCGCAAGCGATCGGTGGCCTGCTCGCGGTTCAGCTTCGAAGCTGCGACGTCGAGAGTGAGCTCCTCCCATTCGGGGCCGTCCGGGTTGGGTTCGATGCCATTCAAGCGTAGAAACACAACGCAGGCGCCAAGAGCGGTCCGCTTGTTTCCGTCAACAAACGGGTGGTTTCTGCAAAGAAAAAAGAGATATGCAGCGGCGATCTCGAGTACGTCCGTGTAGACGGCCTCCCCGCCGAAGCTCGCCTGAGGCGCGGCCACGGCAGATTCAAGCAGCGCCGACTCCCTGATCCCGTCTGAACCGCCATAGAGGCGTATCGCCTCGCCGTGAATCTCCTGGACGTTGGCTACGGTAAGATGGAAGAAGGATGGGGCGGGCTGCTTGCTCACGCCAGGCGGCGCAAGGTGCGCTCATAGTCCTTCATGGTGCGCTTGATGGTCGCCGAGACCTCCTGCTGCGAGGGCTCCTTGCGCAGCGGCGTGATGGTGATTGTGCCGCCCGAGTGCACTTCCACGTTCACCTCGTCGCCCGTGCGCATGTGCGCGAGTTCCATGAGCGCGGAGTCGAAGATGATTCCCTGGGAGTTGCCGATCTTGGAGATGGTCTTAAGCATGGCGTAATACTATGTTTTACGCCTTTCAGGTCAAGCCTCAAGCCCGGTTCGGGAGGGCACGTCGTGTGCACGGCTCGCGCCACACGTTCCGCGACTGCGATTCCCCAAAGACGAAAAAGGGCGGCCGCTTGGCCGCCCTGGGGATTTCCGTCTCCGAATGAAGCCCGGATCAGCTCTTCTCCGCCGGGGGCGGCGGGGGCATCTTGGTCATGAGGCTCGTGTCCGCCCTGTCGGCGATCATCCTCGTGAAGCGCTGCAGCTCGAGGTCGGCGTTGTGGCGGGCGACCTCCTGGAGCTCGATCTTCTTCTCCATCTCGAAGGCCTCGCGGGTCAGCTGGTCCTTCTGCTTGTGGAGCGTGTCCAGCTCGATCGTGAGATCGGAGACCTCCTTGGCATACTTCTCGGCGGAGGCGTTCGACCTGTCCGTGTCGGCCTTGATCCGCGCCATCTCGGTGTTGTACTTGTCCTCCTTGTCCTTGGCGGCCTTCGCCTCGGCGTTGGCCCGCTCGATGTTGCGCCGCTCCGCGTCCTCCATGGCGGTCTTCTCGGCGATCGCCTTCTTGGCGTCGGCCTCAGCCTTCTCCTTGGCCATCTCGGTGCGGTGGGCCTCCTCCTTGGCCTCAGTCTCCTTGACGCTGCCGAGATAGACGATGATGAAGACCCCGAGAAGTACGGTCGGGAAAAGGACGTAGAACCATTTTTTCATGTGAGCGCCTTGTGTGTGTTAAGGGGGGCGTGGGCTAGTTGCCGGCGTTTTTCTTGGCGGCCGCGGCCGCCGCGATTGCCGCGTTCTTCGCGATGGCTGCGTCGGCGGCCTCGATCTTCGCGATCACGTCCGCGAGCTTCGCCTGGTTGGCGGTCGCTTCCGCGATGTACTCCTTCAGGAACTCGAGCTGGCCCACGGAAGTCTTTTCGTCCGCCTGGATCCTGGCGATCTCATCCTTGGCGGTGGCGACGTCCTTTGAGAGCTTGTCGGCCTGCCGGCTGAGCTTCTGGGCCTCCTGGTCGGCCTTCTCGCTCTCGAGCCGGGCGTTCTCCCTGTCGTCCTTCTGCTTGCGCTCCTTCTCCTCGCGCGCGGCCCGCTCGGCCTTGCGCTGCTTCTGGGCCTCAAGGGCGTCGTGGATCGCGGCCTCGCGCGAGGCCGCCTCGAGCTTCAGCGTCTCCAGCTTCTTCTCCTTGGCCGCCGCGACGATCGCCGCCTGCTTGGCCTCGTACTGGGAGCTGAAGTTCCAGTAATACGCACCGAAGAGGACGAGCACGAGGACGGGCGCGATGATGTAAATCTTGTTTTTCTTCATGGTGATGCCGGAAATTAGGGTGCCTTTTCAGGCGGGGTTTCGGTCGTCTTCTTTGAGTCCCTCTCCTTGATGGCCTCCTCGATGGCCGCCTTGAGCGAGAGGGCCTGGTGGTCGGGCTTCGCGCCCAGGAGCTCCACGGCCTTGTCGATGGCGAGCTTGGCCTCGTCGAACTTGCTGAGCTCGTAGGCCATGTACGCGACGAACATGTAGGTCTGCTGGGCCTTCGCGAGGCCGCCCTTCTGGAGGGCGACCATCGCATGGTTAAAAGCCTCCGGGTTATTGTCCAGCTGCTGGTAGACCTGCGCGATCTTGAACTCCAGCTCGCCGTTCTTCGGGTACCTCTGCGCGGCCTCCTTCAGGACGTCGATCGCCTCGAAGTCCTGGTTGATCTGCTGGTAGGACGCGGCCAGGAGCAGCCAGTTCTGGAGGTCGGAGTCTATGGTGCCGGCCTTCAGGCCCGCGTGGAGCAGGTCGGCCGCGAGGCCGTACTCACCCGTGTTGTAGTAGAGGGTGAAGAGCGTGTAGTTGTCCCGCGGCGTCTTCATGAAGCCCTTGGCCTGGGCGCGCTCGATCGTGTTGATGGCGCGAATGTTATACATCCTGATCTTCTTCTCGTCCTTCAGCTTCGGGTCCTGCGCCAGCGCCATGTAGAACATGTCGAGGTCCATCCAGTAGCTGCGGCTGTTCGGGTTGTGGGCGAGGAGCAGCTCAAGCACCTCGGCGGCGCGGGCGTAGTTGAGCTCCTGTTGCAGCGTGGCCAGGAGGAACACGTACAGGCTGTCCTTCGGGTGGATGCTCATCGTCAGCGTCTTCTCGACCTGCTCGCGGGAGCGGCGGATCAGGTCGGCGTCGGGGTGGGCGGGATCCTTGGCGACGGCGTCGGCATAGAGGAGCTGGGCGTAGTAGAGTGAGTTGTCCTCGGTGATCTTGGGCGCGACCGTGAACCAGCGCTCGATGTAGCCGATCGCCTTTGCGTACGCGGCCACCGTCGCGGGGCGGTCGCCCTTCTGCTGGTCGGCGAGCTGGTAGTAGAGCTGCGAGAGGAAGTAGAGGATGTCCGCCTGCTCCTTGCCCGTGAAGAAGTTGTGCCTGTCGGAGATCGCGAGCGCCCTCTCGAGGGGGGCGACGACGCCGTTGTAGTCGCCCTTCTGGGTCAGGATCTGCGCCTCGGTCCTGTTGAGGACGGCGGCGTCGTAGCTGTCGGGCGCGGCCGACTGGAGCAGGCCCTCGACGAGCGTCATCGCGCCGTTCCAGTCCTTCGCGGTCAGGAAGGGCTCCAGCTTGCCGAGGCCGTCGCCGACGGAGTCGGAAAGCGTCGGGCCCTCGTCCTTTTCCTCGGCGCGAAGGCCGGCCGGCGACAGGAAGAGGAGCGCCACGGCGGCGACGCCGAGGAGGAGGGTGGAGGGGCGTTTTAGGGTCGAAGGCACGGTCTAGTTGTCCTCGGAGAGGGTGAAGACGATCGGCACCTGCATGTGCGTGAAGACGGCGTGGCCGTTCTTTCGGCCGGGCTTGAACTTCCACTTGCTCACGGCCTGCACGGCCGGGCTCTCGAACTCGCGCTGCGAGGAGTGGACGGCGAACGCGTTCCTCACGTCCCCATTCGTGTCGACGATGAAGTCGACCTGGACCTCGCCGGAGATCCCGGCGCGCCTCATCTCAAAGGGGAAGGTCGGGCGGGCCTGGAACTTGGCTACGGGCGCCTGGTCGAGCTTCGAGATGTCGAAGACCTCGATCCCACTCAGGCCCGAGCGCGTCTCGGGGATCTTCACGATGTTCTTGGCGAGCGCGGAGAGGTCGGGCGGCGGGGGCTCGATCTGCTGGACGAAGGAGTCGGGCGTGGCCACCTGGGGGATGTCCTGCTGCATCGGCGGTGCGATGTCCTGCGGGACCGGCGGCTGGTCCTCGACGACCTCGGGCTCGTCGGGCTCGATCTTCGGCATCGCTATCTGGATCACGTCGTCCTTCTCCTTCACCACGGGCTTCGGCTTGTAGTGGGTCAGGTTGCCGCCCCAGCCGACCAGAAACTCCACCGTTATGGTGAAGATGAATCCGATGATGAGGTCTCGTCGCATTGTGGGATTTTTGTCGTTCGCGCTGGGCTATTTGCCCGTGTCGGACACGCGCGTCTCGATGGACACCTGCTCGATGCCGGCCTTGCGCACCTGGTCGAGCGCGAAGCACGTCGGGCCGAACTTCGCCCGGCTGTCGCCCGATATGAGGACGCGGGGAAGGTGGGTCTGGCTCTTGTACGAATCGAGGCGGGGCGCCAGCTCGACGGCCGAGATCGGCTCCTTGTTCCAGAAGTAGGTGCCCGCGTCGGAAACCTGGAGCGTCACCATGTCGTCGTCCTTCTGCTGCTGCATCTGGGTCTGCGCGACCGGCAGCTGCACGGGCAGCGACATGATCCGGTTCAGCGACAGGGTGTAGAGGACGAAGGTTGCGAGCAGGAAGAAGATGACATCGATCAGGGGGATGATCTCGATGCGCGCCTTCTTTGTGCCGCCTGAGGACTTTTGTGAGCCGCCGCCTGCCATGGGGTGTGTGGGTGGGGGAGAGGGTTTGGGTTACGAGCCCGCGGCCGCCGCGGATTTGACGGTCGTCTCGATCAGGACCTTGCTGATGCCGACCTTGCGCACCTCGTCGAAGACGTAGATGACGGACGAGAACGAGGCGTCGGTGTCGCCGTTGATCAGGATGCGGGCGTCCTCGGGGTGCTCGAGGTGGAACTGCTGGAGCCTCGCCAGGAACTCATCGAGCGTCACGGGATCCTTGTCCCAGGCCATCGTTCCCTCGCCGGTCACCGTGATCGTCGCGGTGCCGGACGGGTCGCGGGGCTCGCCCGTCTCCGAACTCGGCAGGACGACGTGGGGACCCGCGGACTTGTTCAGCGAGAGCGTGAACAGCACGAAGGTGGCCAGCAGGAAGAAGATGACATCGATCAGGGGGATGATCTCGATGCGCGCACTCTTCTTGCCGCCGCTGCTGCCTGAGCTTGAGCCTGACATGTGGGTTCGCCGTGCGGCGGCCTCAGTGCGATGCGGACTCGGATTTCTTGATCAGGATCTCGAGGGCATGGGAGGCGTCGGCCACCTCCTGCTTGGCCTGCTCCATGCGGGCATTCAGATAGTTGAAGGGGAAGAGGCAGGTGACCGCGATGCCCAGTCCGCACATCGTGGCGATGAGGGCCTCGGCGACGCCGCCGATGACGCTGTTCGCCGCGGCGCCCATGTCGCTGCCCGAGGCGCCGAGGGCGCCGAAGGTGCGCATCATCCCGGTGACCGTGCCGAGGAGGCCGAGGAGGGGGGCCGCCGTGATGCAGGTGTCGAGGGTGGCCATGCCCTGCTGGTAGCGGGCGAGCTCCTGGGCCGAGGCGCGGAAGAAGGCGTTGGAGAGCGAGTCGATATGGGTCAGGCTGTAGACCACGATCCGGGCGACCGTGTCCTGGCTCTTCCTGCCGAGCGCCAGCGCGCCCTCGATGTCCCCCTTCTCCACGCTCTCGAGCATCTTGGAGACGACCTCGGGCTCGCGGTTGCCGTTCTCGCGGATGATGAAGAGGAGGCGCTCGATGATGACGGTCAGGCCGACGGTCGCGACGAGCAGGATGGGCCACATGACTTTTCCGCCGGCCGCGAACAGCTCCATCGGCGTTTTGTTGAGAAGGACAATGAAGGCTAGGCTATGTGTGATCATGGTTGGTAAAATGAACTGCGGGGAATCGTGTCAGTCTTGGGGCAATTGCGTTAATTTTTCAGCAGTCTCGGAAATTGGTACGGCTGCGCGGCAAATCGTTCTGCAGGAACCGTGCCGCTTGAGTTACTTGGGGTGTCTGGGGGTTCAGAGGGGGGCGAATCTGTGCGAGGGCTCAGCTAGGAATGCGCATGAGTGTTCATCGAAACTAGAGTGTCAACCCACATTTCCATTGGCTCATACCTAATTAGGACACCGGGCCTGCGCAACTCTTAGGTTAATCGTTTGGTTACTTCCCTGGGACGTGGGCGTAGCCACCCGAACGACAGCAAACCCGTGGGTGCAGCCACCCGGTTGCGCACCCTCGGCCCCACTTCCCCGCTTAACCCCGCACCGGGGTATTTTCCTTCATGTTCCGCGATATTAGGTCTGAAATTGGCTGCCCGGCATGGACTCGAACCATGACAAAACGAGTCAGAGTCGTTTGTGCTACCATTACACCACCAGGCAGTGGGATTGTTTGGGAAGTGGAGCCGGCTGTCGGGGTTGAACCGACGACCCTCGGTTTACAAAACCGATGCTCTACCACTGAGCTAAGCCGGCTCGGAAATCTGATGGCTCCAACGTCTTGGATGTGAAAAAACCTCGGGAAAAGATGGTGGCTCCCTCGGGACTCGAACCCGAAACCTACTGATTAAGAGTCAGCTGCTCTACCATTGAGCTAGAAAGCCATCAAACTGAGGAGTCAAAAGCTCAAAATATAGGGGGGCAAGTCAACCTGATTTCGCCCCCCTGACCCTAATAAGTCAGTATTCTAAGTGGATGCGAACGGCGAGGACATTCACCGGGCCCCGGTCGCGGTTGTAGCCCGGGTTCGAGACGAACTGGTAATCGAGCGCCACCGCGAGCCCTTTTGCGGGCCTCAAGTTGTAGTAGGTCTCCAGGATCTCCTCGGGCTCGTAGCTCAGGCGGCCGTCCCCGACGATGAACCCGTAGCCACCGGCGGCCAGGTACTCCCGATGGAGCGGCGAGAGGCCGTTCGCGACGCCCGCCACACCCAGGGTGTCGTCGGGCCGGCCCCAGCGGGTGCCGGCGGCGCTGACCCCCGCCGACGCCGTGCGGTCAATCTCGGTGTAGGCCCACGTCTCGGTGTGGCCGTCGTCGAAACCCGCGCGCGCGAAGAGACCCACGCCATCGGCCACCTCCTGCTCCCAGTTGAGGCCGGCTCCCGTCTTCGAGCGGTACTGGCGGCTCAGCGTGACATCGGGGGGCACGGGACCGTCAAGGGCGTCCTGGTAGGAGCCCATGTGGGCCCGGTTCCAGAACACCAGGGCGCGGAGCGCCCCGGGACGTCCGCCAGTCGCGTAGCGCTGCTCCCCCTCCAGCGCCTGGCCATAGGCCCGGTCGATCCGGTCGTCCAGGGGAAGCCCGTTCGCGTCCTTGGGCTCCATGAATATGCCGTAGCGCAGCGTCCGGGCGCCCTGGGTCCACTCCACCGTGGCTCCCCCCGTGTAGCCTTTCGCGTCGGCGGGGTAGTCCCAGGCCCCGTCGTCCACCAGCGCCCAGTTCAGGAACTGCGTCCGGGCGTCGTGGCTGTAGGCGTTCGTGTCGAAGACGTCCCCGGCGCTCATCTTGCCGAGCGTGAAGGTGAGGCGGTCCAGGTCCTGGGTCCCTGCGACCTGGTTCTGGTCGTCCTCCACCTTCGCCGACGCCCCGCCGAGGTTCACCACCTGCCGTACGAAGAGCCGGGCCGTGTCGTACTGGGGTGTCACCGACGAGGCCCGGGAGCCCTCGCCGTTGGGGAAGCCCGCGATGCCGGTCGTGTTGCTCAGTCCCTGGCCCTGAGTCACCTCGGGGTCGTAGTAGAGGGAGGCCCCGGGCCACAGCGTGTGGCCCATGAAGAGCGTGAGGGAGACCGTGTGCGCCCAGTCCTCCCGCGGGTCGAGGCTGTTCGTCCCGGAGTAGGGGGCGTCGAACCCGGGGTGCATCTGGTCGACGAAGGTCGACTGGGCATGGAGGGTCCAGGCGGCGGGGGACGCGGCCACGACCTGGGCGCGCGCGCCGAGGGGCAGGAGCCCCAGGCACAGGACGGCGACACGGGCGCCCGTCGAGCCTAGCGCGGGTAGCTCCATCGGTTTCGCACACCAGCGGTGGATTTCATTATGGCAGATAAAAATGGTAATTTTGAGCAGTCAAAGAGAAAATGTATCGGATTGGGAGACCGTGACGTTTCTCGATAACCAGCGACCTCATTCCGCGGAAACCGGGCAATGCAAAAGCATCTGCCCCACGTTAAGTTTGCATTAACTCTCGGGCCCGCCGGGACCCGGGGAGGGGACCCGTTCCGGATGCCCCAATGGGGCGGGGATTTTTCCCCTTGCCAACGGGTCCCTCACTCTATGGTTTTGACCGCTCCTCACATGCTAAAGACCAAGAAATCCGTAGCCAAGCGCTTCAAATTGTCGGCCCGCGGCAAGCTCGTGCGCCGCACACCCGGCTTCCGCCACATGCTTTCGGCCAAGTCGACGAAGCAGAAGCGCCGGGCCACCAAGGATAAGCTGGTCGCCGAGGGCCACGCGAAGCCGCTCCTGCGCTGCCTGCCCTTCGGCCTCTAGAGCCGGGGTCCCGGCCCGTTTTTCAATCCCAACAACGCCCGGCGGGTGATTTTTCAAGCCGACCCGCCGGCGATTAACTAAAAGGAACACCACAACATGGCTCGTGCAACAAACTCACCCGCGTCGCGCAAGCGCCGCAAGAAGGTGCTGAAATACGCCAAGGGCTATTTCGGCAACAAGTCCAAGCTCTTCCGCTACGCGAAGGAGGCCGTCCAGCACGCCTGGCAGTACGCCTACCGCGACCGCAAGAAGAAGAAGGGCGAATGGCGCGGCCTCTGGATCGTGCGCCTGAACGCGGCCTGCCGCGCCAACGACATCAGCTACAGCCGCTTCATCGAGGGCCTCAAGGCCGCCGGGATCGGGCTCGACCGCAAGGTCCTCGCGGACATCGCCGTCCACGACGAGGTCGCCTTCAAGGCGCTGGTCGGCCAGGCCCGCGACGCGCTGAAGACCAAGTCGTCCGCCAAGAAATCCTGACGCCCCGAAGCAGGACGGAGATGCAAGAGCAACTCTCCTCGCTTCTCGCCAAGGCCGCCTCGGAGCTCCAGGCGATACAGACCCGCCCGGAGCTGGAGTCGGCCAAGGCGCGCTACGTGGGCCCCAACGGGGAGTTCACGGCGCTCATGAAGCAGATGGGTTCGGTCGCCAAGGAGCTGCGCCCCGCGGTGGGCAAGCTCGTGAACGAGTCCAAGGCCTCGCTGCAGGCGCTGCTCGACTCGCGGCTGCGCGCGATCGAGGAGTCGGAGCTCTCCGCCAGGCTCGGCCCCGCCGTCGACGCCACGCTGCCGTCGCCCGACGAGGGCCCGGGCACGTTCCATCCGCTGACCCTGGTGCGCGAGGAGGTGTGCCGGATACTGCGCAAGGTCGGGTTCACGGTCGCCGACGGCCCCGAGGTCGAGACGGAGTTCTACTGCTTTGACGCCCTGAACACCCCGCGCGACCACCCGGCGAGGGACGCCCAGGACACGTTCTACCTGCCTCCGGGCGCGGCCTTCGCCAACGTCTCCCGCCACACGCCCGGCGAGCGCTACCTCCTGCGCACGCACACCTCGTCGGTGCAGGTGCGCACGATGCTGAAGGGGCCGCCCCCGATTCGGATCGTCTCCCCCGGCCGCGTGTACCGGCGCGACACGACCGACGCCTCGCACAGCGCCAACTTCCACCAGGTCGAGTGCCTCTACGTCGACCGGAACGTGACCGTGCGCGACCTGAAGGCCCTGATCGACTACCTCTTCGAGGCGCTGCTCGGGCCGGGCACGAAGACCCGCTTCAGGCCGCACTACTTCGGGTACACGGAGCCGAGCTTCGAGGTCGACCTCTCGGCCAAGCACCTTCCGAAGGTGAACAAGGAGTGGATCGAGATCGGCGGCTGCGGGATCGTGGACCCCGAGGTCTTCAGGTCGGTCGGGTACGACCCCGAGGTCTGGACGGGCTACGCCTTCGGGATGGGGATCGAGCGCCTGGCCATGACCCTCTACGGCATCGACGACATCCGCGTGTTCTACCAGAACGACCTGCGGCTCCTTAGGCAGTTCACGGGCGGGATATGAGCGCGTCCCCCCACACCGGATGAAGATCTCGCTCAACTGGATCAGGGACTACGTCGCGCTGGAGGCCCCCGTGGCCGAGATCACCCGCGCGATCACGTTCCTCGGCTTCGAGGTCGAGCACGTGGCCTCGACCGGCGCGCCCAGGCTGGACGGCGTCGTGGTCGGCGAGGTGCTGACCCGCTCCAAGCACCCGAACGCCGACAAGCTCTCGGTCTGCACGGTCGACATCGGGCCCGCCGGCGGCGTCAAGACGATCGTCTGCGGCGCCCAGAACTACACGGTCGGGGACCGGGTCCCCGTGGCGCTGCCGGGCGCCGTGCTCCCGGGCGACTTCAGGATCAAGCAGTCGAAGATCCGCGGCGAGCTCTCCGACGGCATGCTCTGCTCCGGAAAGGAGCTCGGCATCGGCGACGACCAGTCCGGGCTCCTCATCCTGCCGGGGCGCCCGGCGCTCGGCGCCCCGATCAACGACGTGCTGCCCCCCGGGGACACGGTGTTCGACATCGAGATCACGCCCAACCGGCCCGACTGCCTCTCCCACATCGGGATCGCGCGCGAGCTCGCCGCCTGGTTCCGCAAGGACCTCGCGTATCCCCAGGAGAGGTTCCGGGGCGACGTGGGCGACGCGGCGCAGAGCGACCTCTTCTCCGGCGTCACCGTGGAGTCCCCCGAGGACTGCCCGCTGTACACCGCCCACGTGGTGGCCGGCGTGAAGGTGGGCCCCAGCCCCGCGTGGATGCAGGAGCGCCTGAGGGCCGTGGGCCTGCGGCCGATCAACAACGTGGTGGACGTCGGCAACTACGTGATGCTCGAGTACGGGCAGCCCCTCCACGCGTTCGACGCGAAGAAGCTCGCCGGGGGCCGGATCATCGTGCGGCGGGCGGCGGACGGGGAGAAGATCACGACCCTCGACGGCAGGGAGAGGACGCTGGCGAGCCGCACGCTCGTGATCGCCGACGCGGCCAAGGCGGTCGTCGTCGCGGGCGTCATGGGCGGGGTCAATTCCGGAATCGACGAGGCGACGACCTCGATCGTGATCGAGTGCGCTATCTTCAGGGCGTCCTCGGTGCGCTGGACGTCCCGCACGCTCGGGCTCTCGTCGGACTCCTCGTACCGCTACGAGCGCGGGGTGGACCCCCACACGGCCGTCGAGGCCGCGTGGCGCGCGATCGACCTCATCCTCGCGACGGCCGGAGGGACGGTCGTCGGGCCGGTCTGCGTGGTCGGGCGCGACGTCCCCTGGAAGCGGGAGATCACGGTTTCCTCGGGCTTCATAGCGGAAAGGCTGGGCTTCGACATCCCGGCGCCCGAGATGAGGTCGGCGCTGGAGTCGCTCGAGCTGAACGTGACCCGCGAGACCGAGGCAGGGGGCGGCGGCGCGGAGTGGACGGTCTCCATACCGAGCTGGCGCGACGACCTCGACCGGCCCATAGACCTCGTGGAGGAGGTCCTGAGGATCCACGGGACGGACAGGATCCCCGCCTCGAGGGTGGCGGCGGTCGGCCTGCCCGCGGAGGACGACCCGGTCGTCCTGTTCAACCGGGCGGCCTCGTCCTACCTCGTGGGGCACGACTTCCACGAGTGCGTCAACATCACGCTTCGGCCCGGCTCCGAGATCACGACCTGGGTCTCGCAGGCCGCCGCCGCCGAGCTCGCCCTCGCGAACCCCTTTGTCGAGGACCAGTCCCACCTGCGCCCTACCATCATCATCGGCCTGCTGGACTCGCTCCTCCTGAACCAGTCGCGCGGCGTCCCCGCGACGCGGCTCTTCGAGGTCGGCAGGATCTTCGTCGAGAGCAACGGCCAGAACTACGAGGGCGCGGCCGCCGGGTTCGTGATCGCCGAGGACAGGGCCCGGCACTGGAAGCGCCGGGAGCCGGCCGACTTCTACACGGTGAAGCACCACCTGGCCGCGATTGCGGCCGCGGCCGGGATCGACCTCGGCGCCCAGGAGCTTGAGCCCGTCGCCGGACCGGGGTTCGGCTGGCAGCCGGGGCACTCCGTCAGCTCGGGCTCCGTCGACAGGGGATGGGTCGCGCGCCTCGGCCTCGTGAACCTCTCGATGCTCAGGGCAAAGGGTATCGAGGGAACGGTGCTGGCGGGAGTCTTCACGATTCTTCCCGAGAAGCTGCCGTCCGCCCGGACCCGGGTCCGCGCGCGCGAGCTCAGCCTCTACCCGGCGGCCCTGCGGGACATCGCGCTCGTGGTCGACCGGTCAGCCCGCGCCGAGGACGTCAGGCGGGACGTCGCCAGGGCCGCGGCGGCGGCGGCGGCCGGCCAGTTCACGGTCGAGGGCGTCGAGGTGTTCGACGTGTACGAGGGCAAGGGGCTCGCCGAGGGGAAGAAGGGCCTCGCCCTCTCGCTCGTCTTCCGCTCGCCCTCACGGACGCTGACGGACGACGAGGTGAACGCCGTCCTTAAGGGGACCGTCGGCGAGCTCGCGAGGACGACGCCCCACCAGCTGAGGACCTAGAACGCCATGCCCAAGCCCCAAGACCTCAACCTGGACCACGTGGCGAACCTCGCCCGTATCGCGCTGACGCCCGAGGAGAAGGCGCGCTTCGGCGCGCAGCTGGGCGACGTGCTGGCCTACATCAATCTCCTCAACGAGGCCGACGTCGAGGGGATCGAGCCGACCGCGCACGCGTTCCCGGTCGTGAACGTGTGGGCCGCGGACGTGCCCGAGCCCGGCCTCTCGGTCGAGGACGCGCTTCGCAACGCGCCCGAGAAGAGGGACAACATGTTCGTCGTTCCCAAGGTCGTCGAATAGCCGTGGCCGACGAGATCTTCTATTCCACGATCGCGGAGCTTTCCCGGAGGATGGGCAAGGGCGAGCTCTCGTCCGCCGAGCTGATGGCCGCGGTCATCGCCCGGACGAAGGCGGTCGACGGGCGCGTGAAGGCGTTCAACTCGTTCGACGAGGCGGACGCGATGGCGCAGGCGCACGCCTCGGACGAGCGCCGGGCGAGGGCCCCGGGCGCGTGCGGCCCCCTCGAGGGGATCCCGGTCGGGATGAAGGACGTCATCTCCGTCGCGGGCCAGCCCCTCACGGCGTCCAGCAGGATGCTGAAGGACTTCGTCTCGCCCTACGACGCCACGGCGACCCGCAAGCTCAAGTCGGCCGGGGCGATCTGCTGGGGGCGCCTGAACCTGGACGAGTTCGCGATGGGGTCCTCCACCGAGAACTCGGCCTTCCACACGACGTGCAACCCCTGGGACCTCGAGCGGGTGCCCGGCGGCTCGTCGGGCGGTAGCGCCGCGGCCGTGGCCGCGGGCGAGGCGATCGCCACCCTCGGCTCGGACACGGGCGGATCGATCCGCCAGCCGGCGGCGCTCTGCAGCGTGGTCGGGCTCAAGCCCTCCTACGGCAGGGTCTCCCGCTACGGCCTGATCGCGTTCGCGTCCTCGCTGGACCAGATCGGCCCCTTCGCCCGCTCGGTCGGCGACGCCGCGTCGGTCCTGGGCGCCATCGCCGGGCACGACCCCAGGGACTCCACGTCGGTGAAGGCGGACGTGCCCGACTACGCCGCCGGCATGGCCGAGATGGCCAGGTCCGGGCGCACATGGAGGCTCGGCATCCCGAAGGAGTACTTCGGGGAGGGACTCGACCCGGAGGTCGGCTCCGCCGTCCAGGAGGCGATCGCGGAATACAGGAAGATGGGGTGCGAGATCAAGGAGGTCTCGCTGCCCCACACGAAGTACGCGGTCGGGGCCTACTACATCATCGCGACCGCGGAATGCTCCTCGAACCTGGCGCGCTACGACGGCGTGCGCTACGGGCACCGCTCGAAGGACGCCAAGGACGCGCTCGACATCTACTTCAAGTCCCGCGCGGAGGGCTTCGGCCAGGAGGTCAAGCGCAGGATCATCCTCGGGACCTACGTCCTCTCGAGCGGCTACTACGACGCCTATTACCTGAGGGCCCAGAAGGTGCGCACGCTGATCCGCCGCGACTTCCTCGAGGCGTACAGGGAGGTCGACGCGATCGTCACCCCGACGTCGCCGACGCCGGCCTTCAGGGCGGGGGAGAAGGCCGCCAACCCGCTCGCGATGTACCTGAACGACATCTACACGATCGGCGTCAACCTGGCGGGGCTTCCCGGGATCAGCCTGCCGTGCGGCTTCACGAGGGGCGGCCTCCCCATAGGCCTGCAGGTGATCGGCCAGCCCTTCAGGGAGACGGAGCTCCTCGCCGTGGCCCAGGCCTACGAGGGGCGCACCGCCTGGCACGCGAGGAGGCCCAGCCTGTGACCTACGAGCCCGTCATAGGCCTGGAGGTGCACGTGCAGCTCAAGACCCGCTCCAAGATGTTCACGCGGGCGGCGGCGGGCTACGGCTTCCCCGAGAACACACTCACCGACCCCGTGGTCCTCGCGCTGCCCGGGACGCTGCCTGTCATGAACAAGGAGGCCCTGGACAAGATCATCAAGTCCGGCCTCCTCCTCGGCTGCGAGATCGCGGCCGTCTGCAAGTGGGACCGGAAGAACTACTTCTACCCCGACTCCCCGAAGAACTACCAGATATCCCAGTACGACCAGCCGCTCTGCAAGGGGGGCCAGGTCGAGATCGAGCTGCCCGGGGCGGCCCGCAACGTCATGGGCGAGCACAAGACAATCGCCCTCACCCGGATCCACCTGGAGGAGGACGTGGGCAAGCTGAACCACGGCGACGGGGAGTCGCTCGTCGACTTCAACAGGGCGGGGACGCCGCTCATGGAGATCGTCTCGGAGCCCGTGATCCGGAGCGCCGAGGAGGCTTTCGCCTACCTGACGGCGCTCAAGACGGTCATGATCTACGGCGGGATCTCGGACTGCGACATGGAGAAGGGCCAGCTGCGCTGCGACGCGAACATCTCGATCCGGCCCGTCGGCTCGACGGGTCTGGGGACGAAGGTCGAGCTCAAGAACCTGAACTCGATCTCCTTCGTGCGCGACGGGATCGCCCAGGAGATACGCCGCCAGACGGCGGTCGTCATGGCCGGGGGCAAGGTCGACCAGGAGACCCGCGACTACGACGGCCAGACGGGGGCCTCGCAGTCCCTGCGCTCGAAGGAGATGGCCCACGACTACCGTTATTTCCCGGACCCGGACCTCATGCCCGTCGAGGTGGGGGAGGCCTGGAAGGCCGAGATCCGCGCCACGTGCCCGGAGCTGCCTTTCGACAGGCAGCGCCGGCTGCTCACGCAGTACGGCGTCCCCTACACGATCACCTCCGTCCTCGTCCCGGACAGGGACCTGGCCGACTTCTTCGAGGAGGCCGCGAAGGGCTCCAAGAACCCCCAGGCCGTCGGCAACTGGATCGCGAACGACCTGCTGCGGGAGCTCGGCGCGGCAAAGGTCGGCCTCGCGCAGTCAAAGGTGAGGCCCGCGCACGTCGCGGGCCTGGTGCGGCTCCTCGAGGAGGGCGCCATCCTCAGCAACGCCGCGAAGGAGGTCTTCATCGACATGTTCCAGACCGGGGAGGCGCCCGAGGCCGTCGTGGCGAGGCGGGGCCTCAGGGCCGAGACGAACATGGACGAGATCGAGCGCTGGTGCGCCGAGGCCGTCGCCGCCAACCCGAAGTCCGTCGCGGACTTCAAGTCCGGCAAGGACAGCGCGATCAACGCCTTCAAGGG
>Ga0265320_10001543_pt1 | contig 16648 bp, 16 predicted proteins | sample 4827metaG_FD_202087 | JGI IMG/M metagenome (GOLD analysis project Ga0265320, IMG submission 202087) | Rhizosphere microbial communities from Carex aquatilis grown in University of Washington, Seatle, WA, United States - 4-8-27 metaG | ecosystem: Host-associated > Plants > Roots > Rhizosphere >...
GGAGTACTGCTTGGCCCCGACGTGGTCGCCGGGCACTCGCCCCAGGTGATCGTGCCTCCCGGCTGCTGGCAGGCCGCCGAGCCGGTGGGGGCCTGGACCCTGGTGGGGTGCACCGTGTCGCCGGCCTTCGAATTCGCCGGTTTCGAAATGGCCCCCAAGGGATGGAGTCCGGGCAAATGATGTTGCGTAGCTTGGCCGTCGCCCTGTCGCTGTCCGTCCTGGCCGCCTGTACCGGCTCCGATACGGTGAGCAACCGCTTGCCGCCCGGTTTCGTCTCCGACGCCGCCGAGATCGTCGCCGCCACCGATTGGGCGGCGCCGGAAGAGGTGCGGGTGACCATCGCCGACCATGCCTTCAAGCCCTCGGAATGGACCTTCCACCGCGACCGGGCCACCAGACTGGTGCTGGTCAACGCCACCGATTCCGATCATGGCCTTGCCGCGCGGCAGTTCTTCGCCGACATCGCCGTGGAAAGCGTGCGCGGTGGCGGCCAGACCCTCAAGGGGCCATGGATCGAAAGCCTGTCCATTCCCGCCGGCCAGACCAAGGAATTGTGGTTCGTGCCGGCCCGCTTCGGCGCCTACACCTTCGAATGCTCCGCCATCGGCCACCCCTCCCTGGGCGAGCGCGGCGTAATCGACGTGGTCCGCTGAGATGATGACCCGCGTCGCCGCCCTGATCTTCGACGTGGACGGCACCTTGGCCGAGACCGAGGAGGCGCATCGCTACGCCTTCAACCGGGCCTTTTCCGAATCGGGGCTCAGTTGGACCTGGAATCAGGCTATCTATCGTCAGTTGTTGAAGGTGTCGGGCGGCAAGGAGCGTATCCTGGCCTTCGCTCCCGATGCTTCACCCGAACTGGTGGCCGGGCTGCACAGCCGCAAGAACCAGATCTATACCAAGATGGTGGCCAGCGGGCAGGTGTCGTTCCGCCCCGGCGTGGAATCGCTGATTTCGTCGGCGCGGGCCCAGGGGCTGAAGCTGGCCATCGCCACCACGGCGACGCGGGCCAATGTCGAGGCGCTGCTGGGCGCCCGCAAGGCCTTCTTCCACGTCATCGCCTGCGCCGAGGACGTGCGCAGGAAGAAGCCCGATCCGGAGGTCTACACCCTGGTGCTGAAGCGCCTGGACCTGCCCGCCGACAAATGCCTGGTGCTGGAGGATTCCCCCAACGGGCTGGCGGCGGCCACCGCCATCGGCCTCAAGGTGGTGGTCACCCCCAGCCTCTATACCCGCGGGCTGGACTTCTCGGCGGCGGCGGCGGTGCTGCCCGATCTGGGCGGGGTGAGTCTGGCACAGCTGATCGATCTCAAGGGATGAACGGCGGACTCGACGCTTTGGCGGCCCGCATGCGGGCCTGCCGGGTGTGCGAGGCCCATCTGCCGCTCGGCCCCAATCCGGTGTTCCGCCTGTCCGAAACCGCCCGCCTGCTGATCATCGGTCAGGCGCCGGGCACCAAGGTGCACGAGACGGGCATTCCCTGGAACGACCGTTCCGGCGACCGGCTGCGCCAATGGCTGGACCTGGACCGCGATACCTTCTACGACGTCTCGCGCATCGCCATCCTGCCCACCGGCCTGTGCTATCCCGGCCGTCTGCCGCGGGGCGGCGATTGCCCGCCCCGGCCGGAATGCGCGCCGCTGTGGCACCGGCCGGTGCTGGAGCACCTTCCCGACCTGCGCCTTACCCTGCTGGTCGGCTCCTACGCCCAGGCCCATCACCTGGGAGAGCGGCGCAAGGCCACCCTGACCGAGACGGTGGCGGCGTGGCGCGACTACCTGCCGCGCTTCCTGGTGCTGCCCCATCCGTCGTGGCGCACCACCGCGTGGGAGGCGAAGAATCCCTGGTTCACGGACCAGTTGTTGCCCGAGGGGCGGCGGCTGGCGGCGCGGTGTTGCGGCGGCTGAGGCCGGGTGCCTTCATCGCAGGCGCCGGATGAAGGCGTTCGGCCAATAGGTCACCCGCTTGGTGACGAGCCCCTCGTTGAAGGGCGGGAGCGGCTCGTCCAGGATGTAATCGGGGTGGGCCTTGACGAAGTCCTCGGCCGCCGCCTTGGGGTTGTTCCAGGTCCAGTCGGCCTGGGTCCTGGGTCCGCCGGCAACCTGTTCCATGATGCCGTCGGTGGCGACGATGAAGGAACCCGGCGAAACCAGCGGGGCATAGGCTTCCAGCTCGTGCAGGACATGGTCCTTGGTATGGCAGCTGTCGAGCAGAATCAGAACCGTCTCGCCGGGGGTGACCATGGCCCCGACCTTTTCCACCACCGCCGGGTCGATGGAGCTTCCCTCGACCAGTTGGATGTAGGAGGACAACGGGTGGGCTTCGATGGCCTGCCGGTTATGGGGGCGGATTTCGATATCGATGCCGATGACCCGGCCCTTGCCCAGCACCTGGCACAGCGAGGCGTAATAGACCAGGGAGCCGCCGTGGGCGACGCCCGTTTCGATGATCACATCGGGCTTGAGGTCGAAAATGACCTCCTGGATGCGAATCATGTCCTCCGGCAACTGGATCACCGGCCGGCCCATCCAGGAGAAGCTGTAGACGTATTTGGTGTCCCAGCCGGCCCGGAGCCAGGCCCTGGACACAAGGTCGAAAGCCTCCGGGCTTGCCATGGCGTATTCCTGCCGGCCGGACTCGGTCTCGTTCACCACGATGCCGCGCGCTTCGTCGATCGTAATCATGGGAGCCTTGTTTCCTTATGATCGCTGTTGGCCTGTGTCGCTCAGCCGGAGCGCCGCGACGATATCGGGTATTGTGCTCAATATCGGCCGGTGCCTGACATTGAATTCATCCTTGAGCCGCCGGACATCCAGGGGTGGGAAACTCCACGACGGCGCGTTCGTGCTTTCGCTCCATCCGGCTCCCGTCGCCTTGGCAACGGCTTCGGCGATGGCGGCATTGGTGACGTTTTCCCCGCTGCCGAGGTTGTAGAGGCGCTGGCGGCCGGTGGTGGCGATGCGGATCAGCAAGTCCGCCACGTCCTCCACCCAGATGTAGTCCTTTTCCGAGGAGCCCGCGGTTTCCAGCACGAACTCGCCGTCGGTGATCGCCGCGCGGATCAGCGCATTGACGAAATTGCCGGAGGCCCCATCCGGGCCGATCACATTCGACAAGCGCGCCACCCGGACCGTCGGCGACGGATGGCGCAGGCAGATGGCCTCGCCCGTCAGCTTGGACAGATTGTAGAGGTCGGAGGGGTCCTGGGGCGACACCACCAGAGGCGTGTCCTCGGCCGTTTCCTTGGCCTTGGCGTAGACCCGGGTCGACGAGAGGTAAAGCAGCGAGATAAAGCCGCCGGCGGCGACGATCCGGTTCAGCCCGCACACATGGGCCTCGATGGTGTCCCACGGGCGCTGGCGGAAATCCGAGGTCAGGCCGGCGCAATAGATCAGGTGTCCCAGGGATTCCCGCCCGCCGGCCGGTACCCAGTCGCGATCGGGCACCACCACCTCGGCCCCCTGGCCGCGCAGCCGCCCGACCACCGCCCTGCCGACGAAGCCGTGGCCGCCCAACACGGTGAAATGCCGGCCCGCCGCCATTACCTGGGCCGATGAATGGGGGAAACCGACGACTTGACCACCACATCCTCGGGAACATGCGAGGTTACGACCGTCCCGGAGGCGATGATGGCGCGCGAGCCGATGCGGAGATAGGGCTCGACCGCGACATGCATGCCCAGGCGGACGCGGTCGCCCATCTGCACGCGGCCGGACAGCGTGCAGCGCGGCCCGAAGGCGCAATGGCTGCCGATGACGCTGTGATGCTCGATGACATTCTGGCTGGCGAAGAAGTTGTTGTCGCCCAGGGTGACGCCGGCGGCGAGGAAGCCGTTTCCCATGATGACGTTGCCCCGGCCCATGCGGACGTAGGACCGCACCTGGACCGACGGGTCGATGATATTGGAAAAGGCGATGCCGGCCGCGCTCAGGGACTCGAACAGGGCGGCGCGCTGATCGAGGTCATCCGTGAACAAGATGACGGCGCCGTCGAATTTTTTTGCCTCCCACAGTTCCTCGATGAGATCGAAATTGCCCAGCACGGGGACGCCGATGGAGGTCATGCCATGGGTGGCCGGATTGTTGTCGAGGATGCCGACCGGCCGCTGCTCGAGTCCGCCGCGCATCATGGCGTCGATGGCGATCACCCCGGCTCCCGCCGCGCCGCCCAGCAGCAGAACCCGTTCGGGGCGGTGGCAAGGATCGTATCCCCGATCCGTCAGGTCGCTGCCCGCCGAACGCTCCTGGACCTTGGCCTCCAGCACGTCGGCTTCGCCGACGACTTTGCCGGGCATGGATGCGGCCAGGGCTTCCAGATCGATTCCTTCCCGGCGAGCCACCAGGAACGCCTTCTTGGTCCAGCGGCGTTCTTCCGCCGCGCTGGCGGGCGCGCCGTCTTCCGCCGCCAGCGCGGCGGCATAATCCTCTCCCTTCTCGGAGGTCAGTACGGCGATGGCCTTGTTGACGGCCACCACGTCGCCTTCCGAGACCAGATGGACCAGATATCCTCCGGCCGGCGCCTCGATTTCGACTCCCGCCTTGCTGGTTTCGATGGCGCAGATGGCCTCGCCGGCGCGGACAAGCGTGCCCGTCTCCCTGAGCAGGGTGACGATCTTGGCGGTTTCGTCGTTCGGACTGACGCTCGGAAGGCGCACGATCTGAATCATGCCAGCATCCTCATAATGGTGGACTCGATGATATCGGTGGAAATGAGGGTGGCGGCCTCGCCGTCGCGGGACGCCGGAATGCTTCGGGCCTGCGAACTGAGGCGTTGGATCGGCGGCAGGCGGGTGCCGGGCTTCAGTCCCTCATGCAGGGTGGCGATCACTTCCGCCCCCCAGGTGAACCCCGCCGTTCCCTCCTCGACGATCAGCAGGCGGTCGCACCCGGTGGCCAGACGGATGAGATCCGCCGTGGGCAACGGATCGAGACTGGCGACGAGGCCCGCCGAAATGGTGATTTCCTCGTCGGCCAGGGTTTCCAGCAGCGGCATCAGCAGGCGGCTGGTTCCGCCATAGGTGATGATGCCGACGTCGGCCCGTCCCGAGCCGGCGAAATTCCGTGCTTCCAGGGTCGGGAACGGGTCGTCTGTCAGGGCGGATACGCGCACGGCGCCGTGCGGCGCGTACAGTTCCAGGGGATAGAGCATCTTGTGTTCCACGAACAGGCAGGGGCCGTTCAGGTCCTTGACCGCGCGGGTCAGAAGCTCGCCGGGATCATGAAGGTGCGAGGGCGCCACCACGGTCAGGCCGGGAATGCCGCAGAAATACTTTTCCAGGCTCTGGCTGTGGGTGGCGCCATAGCCGCGCCCGCCTCCCATGGGAGTCCGGATGACTACCGGAACCGGCAGATCGCGTCCGTACATGTCACGGAACTTGATCATGTGGTTCAGGATCTGATCGAAGGTCAAGGTCATGAAATCGCCGAACATGATCTCGACAATGGGGCGCAGACCGCGAAGGGCCATCCCGGTGGCGATTCCGGTGAATCCCGCTTCCGAAATGGGCGTGCCGATGACCTGGTCGGGGAAGGCCGAGGAAAGCCCCTGGCTTATCTTGAAGGCGCCGCCATAGGGATCGAGGATGTCCTCGCCCAGCAGGTGGATGGACGGGTCCGACGCCAACAGGGCGTTCAGCGCGCCGTTGATGCTCTTTCCATAGGTGGTCATGGCGCGCGCAGCTCTCGTTGCAGATCCTCGATGATGCCGGCCACCTCGGCGGCGATCCCCGCCTCGACGGAGTCGCACCACTGAGGGTCGAGTTGGCGGCGTGCCCGGCGGCAGGGGGCCTCGGCGGCATGGGCGGCGATTTCATCGCGATCCCTGAAATCATCGCCCTTGCTGTGCGGCCCGAGCCGGTAGGTGTTGGCGACCAGAAGCGCCGCCCCCGATCCCCGTCGCCGGTCTTGCACCAGATCGGCGGTGACGCGGCATACCGCCTCCACGTCGTTGCCGTCCACCGACACGGCGGCAAGGCCGAACGCTTCGCCCCGCCGCGTCAGATCGCCGGCGATCTCGCCGGCGATGGCGGTGCTTTGGGCGTAGCCGTTGCTCTCGCACACGAACAGTATGGGCAGACGCCACAGGGCCGCCATGTTGAAGGCCTCGTATACCGTTCCCTCGGCCATGGCGCCGTCGCCGATGAACAGGACGACGACACCGTCGCCGCCCGCCTTCTTTTCCGCCAGGGCCATGCCGGTGGCCACCGGGGCCATGCCGCCCAGGATGCCGTTGGAATAGAAATTGTTGAAATGCAGATGCTGGCTGCCGCCGATGCCGCCGGAAATGCCCGAGGACAATCCCATCACCTCGGCGATCAGGGCGCGCGGCGGGCCGCCGACCGCCAGATAATGGCCGTGGCCGCGATGATTGGTGCAGACCACGTCCCGGTCGGGCCGCAACGCGGCGGCGACGCCGACGGCGACGGCCTCCTGGCCGAGGCAGGTATGGACCGTGCCGCGCAGGGCGCCGGTCGAGAACAGTCCGAGCAGACTTTCCTCGACGGTCCGGATCAGAACCATGCGCTGGTAGCATTCTGCCAGGGTCGGCGGCGGGGGCGCGCTCATCTCAGGGCGATCTCTCGTGTAGGCATGGCAGGGAACGGTCGCGCTCCGACACCTGAATCTCGCCGGGCAGCGGCCAGGCGATGCCGAGGGCGGGGTCGTCCCATCTTACCCCGCGAGAGGCATCATGCTGGTAAGGAGTTGATATCTGGTAGAACAATTCGGTGTCGTCCTCCAGCGCCTGGAAGCCATGGGCAAAGCCGCGGGGAACAACCATGGTCCACCGGTTGGCGGCGGACAGCGTCTCGGCGTGCCAGCGTCCGAACGTCGGGGAGTCTTCGCGCAGGTCGACGATCGCGTCGAATGCCATGCCGGCGGTGCAGCGGACGAGTTTGGCCTCGGCCCAGGGATCGGCCTGATAGTGCAGTCCGCGTACAATACCGCGACGGCGGTTATAGGACACGCTGCATTGGACGTAATCGGCTTCGATCCCATGGCGGGCGAATTCGTCGCGGCACATCAGCCGGGCGAAAAACCCCCTGTCGTCGGATATCGGCTCGGGCTCGATCACGAAGGCTCCGGCCAGGGGAAGGGGCCGGACGATCACGAGATGATCTCGAGCTGGGGGATCGCGACCACGAACTTACCGCCCCAGGCCCCGATACCGGCCATCTGCCGGCATATCTCGTCGCGCAGGTTCCAGGGCAGGATCAGGACATAGTCGGGCTTCTCGGCGAAAATACGGTCCGGGGGATCGATGCGCAGATGGCTTCCCGGCAGGTAGCGCCCCTGTTTGTGCGGGTTCATGTCCACCGTGAAGGCCAGCAGGTCGTCGCGGATGCCGCAGTAATTGAGCAGCGTATTGCCCTTGGCCGGGGCGCCGTAGGCCGCCACCGTCTTGCCGGCGGCACGGGCTTCCAGCAGGAAGGACAAGAGGTCGAATTTCACGCGCCGCGCCCGCTCGGCAAATCCCAGGTACCCCCGTCTCTCCGCCAGACCGGCGGCGGTCTCCTCGGCCAGCACGCGCCGGACGCTCTCCGAGGGCGTGCGGCCGGCCGAGGACAGGCCGGCGAAGATGCGCAGGCTGCCGCCATGGGTCGGCAATTCCTCGACGTCGAACAGGTCCAGGCCGGATTTCGCGAATATTCCGCGCACCGCCAGCAGCGACAGATAGGAAAAGTGCTCGTGGTAGATGGTGTCGAACTGGTTTTCCTCGATCTGGCGCAGCAGATGGGGGAATTCCATGGTGATCACGCCCCGCTCCTTCAGCGCGATGGCCAGCCCGTCGGCGAAGGCGCCGATATGAGGGACGTGGGCCAGCACGTTGTTGCCGATGATCAGGTCCGCCCGCCCGAACTCCTCCACCACATGCCGCGCGGTCTCGACGTTGAAGAACCGTTCGATGGTCGGGACCTTGCGCGTGTCGCGCGCCACGGCGGCGCAATTGGCGGCCGGCTCGATGCCGAGGACCGGGATGGCGTGCGGCAGGAAGTTCTGCAGCAGGTAGCCGTCGTTGCTGGCGATCTCGACCACCAGCGAATCGGTGCCGAGATTGAAGCGTGGGATGGCCATCTGGACATAGGCGCGCGCGTGGGCCAGCCACTGGGTCGAGTAGGACGAGAAATAGGCGTAATCATTGCTGAACAGCGCCTCGGGGGCTTCGAATATGTCGGCCTGCACCAGGTGGCAGGCCGAGCACACATAGGCCCGCAGCGGGTAGTGCCGTTCGCCCCGGTTGAGATCGTCCTCGCGCAGGAAAAAGTTCGACGGCGGGGAAAAGCCGAGATCGAGGAAGACCTCCATGTCGGAGCCACCGCAAAAACGGCAAGTCCGCTTGTCGGAACATGGTCCTGTCATCGGGGGGCGCTCCGTTGCTTCACGCGTTTGGCATCATCCGAGGCCATGTCTGGTCAATCTCCCCCATGGGACGTGAAGGCGCTGATCTGTTCGAGCGAGAGGGCCTGCATATCCTTCCCCTCCATGTGCGCCCTGTACCAGCCGATGGTGTGCCGCAAACAGGCGGACAGGTCCCAGCGCGGGCGCCAATTCAGTTCCCGCGCCGCCTTGGAGGTGTCGATGCGCAGCATGTGGGCTTCGTAGGGCTGGCCGGCGGTGCCGTCCTGCTTCCACGAAGCTTGCTGGCCCCACAACGCCACCATCTGGTCGGCCACCGCCGAGACCGGGCGGCAATCCGCATCGGCCGGCCCGAAATTCCACTCGGAATCCCACCGGCCTACGCCGTCGCGGTACAGTTGTTCGGCCAGCATCAAGTAGCCGCGCAACGGCTCCAGCACGTGCTGCCAGGGCCTTACGGCCATGGGGTTGCGCAGCATCAGCGGCCTGCCTTCGGCAAAAGCCCGCATGGCGTCGGGGATCAGGCGATCCTTGGCCCAGTCGCCGCCGCCGACCACGTTGCCGGCGCGGGCCGTCGCCATGGCGAGGGAGTTGCCTCGCTCCGCGGCGAAATAGGTCCGCCACGCTTCGGTCACCAACTCGGCGCAAGCCTTGCTGATGCCATAGCATTCCTTGCCGCCCAGGGCGTCGGTCTCGCGGTAGGGCCAATGCCACTCGCGGTTCCTGTACACCTTGTCCGAGGTGATGGAGACAATGGAGCGCAAGTCCGGGCAAGCCCGCGCCGCCTCGAGCACCTTGGCGGTGCCGATGATGTTTATGTCGAGGGTCTCGATCGGGGCGGCATGCGCCTCGCGCACCAACGGCTGGGCGGCCAGATGAAACAGCACCTCCGGATTCGCCCGGCGCATGGTCGCCGCAAGCTTGTCGTAGTCGCGAATGTCCACGAGGTTGGATCGCACGGCCTCGCCGACGCGCGCCGCCACGAAAAAGCTGGGGTCGGTGGGGGGCGGCAGGGCGATGCCGTGCACTTCGGCCCCCAGACTGCTCAGCCACAGGCTGAGCCAGCCGCCCTTGAATCCGGTGTGGCCGGTGACGACGACGCGGCGCCCGGACCAGAATTCCCGGGCGGGCTTCACCACGTCTTCCACGGGGCATTGCCCTCTTGCCACATTTCGTTCAGCAAAAGCATCTCACGATAGGTATCCATGCATTGCCAGAAGCCTTCATGGCGATAAACCGACAACTGGCCGTCCTGGGCCAACTGTTCCAGCAGCCCGCTCTCCAAAGCCACGTTGGTGTCGGCGGGAACGCGGTCGAGGGCGCGCCGTTCGAAGACGAAGAAGCCGCCGTTGATCCAGCCCTCGTTGGTCTGCGGCTTTTCCTTGAATGTGCTGACCACGTTGCCGTCCAACTGCAATTCGCCGAAGCGGGACGAGGGATGCACCGCGGTTACCGTCGCCAGCTTGCCCGACCGCTTGTGGTGGTCGTACAGCGCGTCGAGGTCGACGTTGGAGATGCCGTCGCCATAGGTGGCGAAGAAGGTGTCGCCGCGCAGATACTTGGCCGCCAGAACCAGGCGGCGTGCCGTCAGGGCGTCCACTCCGGTATCGGCCAGCGTCACCCGCCAGTCGAGCCCGGCCTCGTGGGCCAGAGACGTCACCGCGCCGCTTGCCAGGTCGACAGTAAAATCGGATCGGTGGGCATTGTAGTTAAGGAAGAAATCCTTGATCAGGTCGCCCTTGTAGCCCAGGCACAGAATGAAGTCGCGTAAACCATGGACGCGGTAATGCTTCATGATGTGCCAGAGGATGGGATGCCCCCCGATTTCGACCAGGGGCTTCGGCTTGAACTCGGTTTCTTCCCGCAAACGGGTGCCTTGGCCGCCACATAGGATCACTACGTCAAGATTCTGGGTCACGGCTCGATCTCACTCGTACGTCTGGAGGGCGACAAGGTAATTCGTGGCGTGAATTATGAGCGAGAAAAGCTTGATATTTTCTTGACCGCCATCCCCACTAAGGGAATGGCGGATTTACCCGCGCTTAATGCCCTTGGGACCATATTGAACCCCCTGGATGCCGTCAAGGCAGGCGAAGTTGTATCGCAGCCATGTGGCTTGGTAGTGTCAATTCTCGACATGGATGTGTCAATGGCTAAGCGGAAAACAAACGAAGCAGTCGTGTCGGCACCTTTGAAGTTGAGTATTTGCCTTGTTACCTATAACAGGGCTAAATATCTTGATGCCGCCCTTGGCGATCTTTTTAAGGAAAAGCCATTCGATTTTCCTTTCGAGGTTATTGTCTGCGACAATCACTCGACGGACGACACTCCCGCCGTCGTCGCGAAATGGCAGGCTCGCCAGCCGGAGATCCGTCCGATCCGCCAAACGTTCAACGTCGGCCTGGAAAATAATATCACCACGGCCTACCGGCTGGCCGAGGGCGATTACAGCATCTACCTGGCGGACGACGACCGGCTGATCCCTGAAGCCGTTTCCCGCTATGTCCATTACATGGACGAAAATCCCAACATCGTGGCCTGCCACTCGCCGTGGGAATACTGGGACGACGTCAAGAAGGTGGCGCTGGGGCGGTATTACGAGCTGCCCAACGACATCGTCATCGGGAAGCAGAACGCGTTGGAGTTGTTCAACGTCATCGTCAATCATTCCGCCTATCCCGAGATTCCGTTCTCGCGCACGTCGGTCCTGCACAAATACCGCACCGCCAGCTTCAGCCTGCACAGCGGCATCGTCAACGCGGTGCACAGCCTGGGTTACGGAGATATCTGCTTCCGGGCGGAGCCGTTCTACCGCACGGTGTCGATTGGCGACATTCCCGCCTGGGCCGAGCACGCCGGCTGCAACTGGCTGATCCACCAGCGCGACATGTTCTCCGGAGGTCTCGAGTTCCTGGCGAAGAAGGCGTTCAAGCATGCCGGCTTCGACGCCATCCCGCCGGAGCAGGCCGAGATGATGGCCCGGCTGGTCGACAAGCACATGGCCGGCAAGCTGGCGACGGCGGTCAACGTCCTGGTCAACATGGGCAACTTCCACGGGGCGTATGAATTCGCGGTTCGCGCCCAGGCGCACGGCTGGGGCGGGGCGGAAATCGAGCGCAGGTGGCCCTTCCTGCATCTGAAGGCGGCCGCCCAGAATATCATCGAGACATTGGAGGGAATCTCGGTGGTCAAGGGGTTGGCGCTCAAGGGCTTCGACGGCTACCCCGTGATGCTGGAACTGATCCGTTTCCTGCGCCCGGCCCTGGCGGTCACTCAGGTGAACGCCGACAACGAGGCGGACCTCGATCGGTTCCTGATTCTGACGTTCAGCGAGGAGGAGCGTCAGCAGTTGCTCGGATACGGATATTCTCCGGGTCTGATCATGAACCTGCCCGACGTGCTGGCGCTGTTTGACTTCTAGTGGGGGGGCGGGTCTGATACATCGTCCCGCCTGACCTGTGTGCCGCCCCAGGTCCAACTCCGTCCAAGTGAGCAAGCATGTTCCCTGACAATCTGCTGCCGGTTTTCGATCGTACCGACGTGATCTTCGAGCGCGGCGCGGGCGCCTGGCTCACCGCCGCCGATGGCCGCCGTTTCCTGGATTTCGGCGCGGGCGTGGCGGTGAATGCCCTGGGCCATGCCCATCCCCGTCTGGTGGCGGCGCTGGCGGAACAGGCGGGCAAGCTGTGGCATTGCTCCAACCTCTACCGGGTGCCGGGGCAGGAGCGGGTGGCCCGGCGGCTGGTCGACGCCTCGTTCGCCGATACGGTGTTCTTTTGCAACACCGGCGCCGAGGCCATGGAACTGGTGATCAAGATCGCCCGGCGCTACCACCACTGCGCCGGCCATCCCGAGCGCAACCGTATCGTCGCCTGCACCGGCAGTTTCCACGGCCGCACCATCGCCACCCTGGCGGCGGCCGGCACCGCCAAGTACCTGGAAGGCTTCGGCCCGGCGGCCGCCGGCTTCGATCACGTGCCCTATGGCGACCTTGCGGCGGCGCGGGCCGCCATCGGGTCGGCCACCGCCGCCCTGCTGGTCGAGCCGGTGCAGGGCGAGGGCGGCATCCGCCCGGCCGACCCCGCCTATCTGCGGGGCTTACGCGCCCTGGCTGACGAGTTCGGCCTGCTGCTGCTCATGGACGAGGTGCAGACCGGCATCGGGCGGACCGGCAAGCTGTTCGCCCATGAATGGTCGGGCATCGCCCCCGACGTCATGGGGCTCGCCAAGGGGCTGGGCGGCGGCTTCCCGGTGGGCGCCGTGATGGCGACGGAAAGGGCGGCGGCGTGCATGACGCCCGGCACCCACGGCTGCACCTTCGGCGGCAACCCGCTGGCCATGGCGGTAGCCGAGGCGGTGCTGGACGAGATCATGGCGCCCGGCTTCCTTGATCGGGTGCGGGCGGTGGCCGCCCTGCTGCGCGGCAGGCTGGACGACTTGGCCCGCCGGTTTCCCCAGGCGATCGCCGAGGTGCGCGGTCAGGGGCTGATGCTGGGCCTCAAGACCGTGCCGCTGAACACCGAGTTCAACGCCCGCCTGTTCGCCGCCGGATTGCTGGCGGTGGGGGCGGGCGACAACGTGGTGCGTCTCGTGCCGCCGCTGATCATCGGCGAGGCCGAGGTGGCGGCGGCGGTGGAGATTCTGGAAGCGGTCTGCGCCGGATGATTTCTCACCGGGGCTGACGCGACACGCAGAAGCTCTCCTGAATCTCGGCGAAGATCAGCATCAACTGGCGCTGTACCCAGTCGATGAACTCGTGCAGGCCCAGGTCGATGACCTGATCGATGGTCTGGTCGGTCAGCGCGGCGCGCAATTCGTCGAGCAGCTCCAGCGCCTTGACCCCGCCGCGCAGGTGGTAGCGGGTGCGCAACTGGGACAGCAGCCAGTCCATCTGCCGCACGCACAGGATCACCGAGCGCGGGAAGGAATCCGAGAACAGCAGGAAGGCCGCCACCGAGCGCGGCGTGATCTTGCCCGCCATCACCCGGCGCGACGCCTGATAGCCGGCCACCGCCTTCAGCAGGGCGTTCCAGTGGCTGATGTCCAGCGCCGAGCCCACGTCCTCGGGCCGGGGCAGCAGGGTGTGGTACTTGATGTCTAAGAGGCGGGTGGTCTGGTCGGCCCGCTCCACCGACTTGCCCAGGTGATAGAAGTAGTGGGCCTGGTCGCGGTAGAAGGTGCCCTCGGTGATGCCCACGTGCAGTTGGCAGGCCTCCTTGATCTCCTCGCACAGGGCGGCGAGGTTGGCCGGCGCCACGGCGTTGGGCGACAGGCCGGTCATCCAGCTGTTCATGCGGTTGATCTGGCGCCACATCTCGATGGAGATCATGGGGCGCAGCGTCCGCGCGTTCTCGCGCGCCGACTTGACCGAGGACAGGATCGAGTTGGGATTATCCGGGTCCAGGATATAGAAGTGCGGCACCGTCCGGGCGTCGGCCTCCCGATGGCGGGCGAAGAAGCGCTCCTCGTCGGCGTTGATCTGCACCACAGCCAGCCAGTTGCGCCCGGCCCGGTCGCGGGCGAAGGTCTCGGCCACGCCCAGGATGCGGGCCAGATTCTCGGCCCGCTCCATGTAACGGGCCAGCCAGACGATGCAATCGGCGTTGCGGGCAAGCAATTCGCTCATTGGCCTTCTCCCGCCAGAACCCAGGTATCCTTCGACCCGCCGCCCTGGGACGAGTTGACCACCAGCGATCCTTCCTTCATGGCCACGCGGGTCAGGCCGCCGGCCAGCACCCGGGTGGAGGCGCCGGTCACCGCGAAGGGGCGGAAGTCCACGTGACGGGGTTGGGTGCCCTTGTCGGTGAGGGTGGGCGAGACCGACAGGCCGATCATGGGCTGGCTGATATAATTGGCGGGGTCGGCCTTCAGCTTGGCGCGGAACTCGTCGATCTCGGACTTGGTGGCCTTGGGGCCGAGGATCATGCCGTAGCCGCCCGATTCGCCCACCGGCTTGACCACCAGATGCTCCAGGTTGTCCAGGGTGTATTTCAGCCCCTCGGCCTCGCGGCAGATGAAGGTCTCGACGTTGGCTAAGATGGCGTCCTCGCCCAGGTAGTACTTGATGATGCGCGGCATGTAGGCATAGACCGCCTTGTCGTCGGCCACCCCGGTGCCCGGCGCGTTGGCCAGCGACACGTTGCCCTTGCGATAGGCCTCCATCAGCCCCGGCACGCCCAGCATGGAATCGGGGCGGAACACCCTGGGGTCCAGGAAGGCGTCGTCGATGCGGCGATAGATGCTGTGCACCGGTGCCCGGCCGGCGGTGGTCAGCATGTAGACCCGGTCGTTTTCCACCACCAGATCGCGGCCCTCGACCAGCGGCACGCCCATCTCGCGGGCCAGGAAGACGTGCTCGAAGAAGGCCGAGTTGTAGATGCCGGGCGACAGCAGCACCACGGAGGGCTCATCCACGCCGGCCGGCGCGATTTCTTTCAGCGCCTGGCGCAGCATCAGGCCGTAATCGTCCACCGCCCGCACCCTGGTGCCCTCCATCAGGTCGGGGAAGCACTGCAGCATCAGGTTGCGGTTCTCGACCACGTAGGACACGCCGGACGGAGTGCGGGCGTTGTCCTCCAGCACCCGGAACAGGCCTTCCTGATCGCGGATCAGGTCGATGCCGCACACATGGGAATAGGTGCCGCACGGCACCTTCATGCCGCGCATGAACGCATGGAAATTGGCGTTGCCCAGCACCAGATCGGCGGGCACCACCTTGTCGGCCAGAATCTTCTGATCGCCGTAGAGGTCGGCGAGGAACAGGTTGATGGCGGTGACCCGCTGGATGATGCCGGCCTCGAGGCGGGTCCACTCGCCCGGCGTGATCACCCGGGGCAGCACGTCGAAGGGCAGGATGCGGTCGATGGCGTCCTTGTCGGAATAGACGGTGAAGGTGATGCCTAAGTCGAACAGCTCCTTCTCGGCCCTGGCGGCGCGGCGGCGCAGGTCGTCGGGGTCAAGGGCGTTCAGCCGGGCGGCGATGGCCGCCAGCCGGGCGGCGCCGTCATCGCGCGGCGACAGCATTTCGCAGAAGAATTCGGTGGGATCGTAGCCCGACAGCAGGCCGGGGCCGGGCAGGGCGATTCTTGGCCGGGTCATCGTTCGTTCCCCCTTTCGGCGCCGTTTCCGTGTGGCGCGAAAAGCAGCTTATCGCCTTGCTGCGAATTGATCAAATTTAAGGCACGCATACCACCATGCTGAAATATGAAGCTTTTACTGCGGGCGCCGGGGCGGCTCTGTGCTACCCTGATGGCTGCATCTCGCCACTGCCTCCGGGTGATCATGGGCATTCACGTCAAGCTGCGCCATACCACCAGCTACAAATATGACCGACCGGTCGTTCTGTCGCCGCAGGTGGTGCGGCTGCGTCCGGCGCCCCACACCCGTACCCCGGTGCTGTCCTACTCCCTGGATATCGAGCCCAAGGGGCACTTCATCAACTGGCAGCAGGACCCCCAGGGCAACTGGCTGGCCCGGCTGGTCTTCCCCGAGACGGTCGAGTCGTTCACGGTGGACGTGGATCTGGTGGCCGACCTGTCGGTGGTCAATCCCTTCGACTTCTTCCTGGAACCCCAGGCCGAGCATTTTCCCTTCGCCTACGACCCGACGCTCGATCACGAGCTGAAGCCGTTCCGGCTGTGCGAGGCGGCGGGGCCGCTGCTGACCGATTACGTGGCCTCCATCGACATCAGCCGTCCGACCCGGACCGCCGATTTCCTGGTGGCCCTGAACCAGCGGCTGCAGGGCGATATCGGCTACACCATCCGCATGGAGCCGGGCGTCCAGACCCCGGAGCAGACCCTGGCCCTGAGGAAGGGCTCGTGCCGCGATTCCGCCTGGCTGCTGGTGCAGATCCTGCGGCGCCTGGGGCTGGCGGCGCGCTTCGTGTCGGGCTACCTGATCCAGCTGGTTCCCGACGTCAAGCCGCTGGACGGCCCGGTGGGCACGGCGGAAGACTTCACCGACCTGCACGCCTGGACCGAGGTCTACCTGCCCGGTGCCGGCTGGATCGGCCTGGACCCCACTTCGGGCCTGCTGACCGGCGAGGGACATATCCCGCTGGCCGCCTCGCCCGACCCCACCAGCGCGGCGCCCATCACCGGCGCGGTGGAGATGTGCGAGGTCTCCTTCGAACACCGCATGGGCGTCACCCGTGTTCTGGAAACGCCGCGCGTCACCAAGCCCTACGGCGAGGAACAGTGGCGGGCCATCCTGGCCCTGGGCGACGCGGTGGACGAGAGGCTGGCCTTGGGCGACGTGCGCCTGACCCAGGGCGGCGAGCCCACCTTCGTCTC
>Ga0265320_10001546_pt1 | contig 16637 bp, 13 predicted proteins | sample 4827metaG_FD_202087 | JGI IMG/M metagenome (GOLD analysis project Ga0265320, IMG submission 202087) | Rhizosphere microbial communities from Carex aquatilis grown in University of Washington, Seatle, WA, United States - 4-8-27 metaG | ecosystem: Host-associated > Plants > Roots > Rhizosphere >...
ACGCGCCGCCGACATCCTGGAGCGCCGCCTGCTGTCGACGCTGCCATCCTGCCACCACCGCCGTCCGGGCGAATTCGGGCGGGGTCTGCTGCATGTCCTGCCCGACACCATGCCCGCCTATACGCCGGGCATCGATCTGGCGTCGCCCGACCGCCGGGTCCTGATCAATTCCGATCTCGGCCGCCTGGGCGAGTGGGTTGACCGGGCCGGCGGCGACCTCCCGGCCAATCCGGCCATGCCCGCCGAACTGCGCCGGGACCTGGGGACGGCGCTGTCCCGCATGGCGGAGCCGACGGGTTTGCTGCCACACGGAATATCCCGCAGGCGAAGCGCGCTGGCCGCGGCGGGACTGGCGGCGGCCCTGATCGTCGCCCTGGTCTCCGAGCGGGTCGGCTCCGGCCCCACCCTGCCCAACGGCAAGGAAAACGAAATCCAGGATGGACGCGCCGTCTTCACCCTGCCCACCTTCGTGCCCGCTCAGGCGGAATGGGCGGTAAGGAACGCCGTCGAGGTGGCCTGGGACGATCCCGACCGTCCCATCCGATGGCGCCACGGCGAGTTGACCGGCACCGTCCAACAGCTCCCCCGGGACGGCCGCCCCTGCCGGGCCTTCCGCATCGGCCTGGACCTGGGCGGCGCCGCGCAATTCGAGGACCGGCGGTTCTGCCGGTAAGGACTGGGACTCGACAAATTCGGGGTTAAATTCCCGCGCCGGCCTCGATGATGCCGGTCTGGCGTTCCACCTCGACCAGCAGGGTGTGCAGTTCCGCCTCGGCGAAGCCGTCGCTTTCCAACTGGCGGATAGTGTTGATCAGATAGTCGCGGTTCAGCCCGCCCTGGCCCTCGGCATCCATGATGATGGCCGCCGCCTGCTCCAGCGGCAATTGTCCGGCATAATGGTGATGGCCGGTATCGGCGACGAAGGTGTAGGCCTCGACCACGCGACCGTCGTCAAGGCCGACCGGCAGATGGCGTGCCACATAGGCGTAACCGACCAGTTCGCGTTCATTGAGGTAGTCGATCACGTCCGCCGCGCGGGCCGCTTCCACCCGGAAGGCCAGCCCCCGGCACGAACCGCCCGTGTCCAGGCCCAGCACCAGTCCAGGCCGTTCCGGCGTGCCGCGCCAGTGTCGGGAATAGACGCAGAAGTCGCGGTGCCAGCCGTCGAGGCGGGCCCGGCAGACTTCATCGGCATCGAAGCCCGGCCGCCACATCAGCGAGCCGTAGCCGAATACCCAGAGATCGCGGTCCTTGGTCATGGAAGATCGTGGCGTTACAGTCGGGATCAAGAATAGCCCCCGCCCCCGGCCGGGGTGAGGAAAGGGAGCGAAGAATGACAGATCGGGCCGCCGCCATCCAGGGCGACGACACATTGACCGACGCGGATCGCCTCGGACTCTATCGGGTGTTGCTGTCGCGGCGCGACGTGCGCGGCCAGTTCCTGCCCGATCCCATCCCCGACGAGGTGCTGGCCCGCATCCTGGTGGCCGCCCACCATGCCCCCTCGGTGGGCTTCATGCAGCCGTGGAGCTTCATCCTGGTGCGTTCGCCCGAGGTCCGGGGCCGCATCAAGGATGCCTTCGCCAAGGCCAACGACGAGGCCGCCGGCATGTTCGAGGGTGACGCCCAGGCCACCTACCGCTCGCTGAAGCTGGAAGGCATCCTGGAATCGCCCGTCAACATCTGCGTCACCTGCGACCGCGACCGGGTGGGGCCGGTGGTGCTGGGCCGCACCCACATTCCCACCATGGACCTCTATTCCACCGTCTGCGCCGTGGAGAATCTGTGGCTGGCCGCCCGCGCCGAAGGCCTGGGGCTGGGCTGGGTCTCCATCATCTCGGAGCCGGCACTGAAGGAGATTCTCGGCCTGCCCGAACGCGTGGTGCCGGTGGCCTATCTCTGCCTGGGCAAGGTCAGCCACTTCTTCGCCCAGCCGGAGCTGGAGACACGGGGCTGGCGCAAGCGCCTGCCGCTCGCCGATCTGGTCAGCCTGGATCGCTGGGAAGGCCCCCGCGACGAAACGCTGGGCGTGGCGCTGGCCAAGGCGCAGGAAAAGGCGGAAGGCGGAGACTTGGCCTGATCACGCCCCGCGCAGGGTGAAGAACATGGTCGTGCCTTTTCCCGGTTCCGATTCCATCCAGATGGCGCCGCCGAAGCGATGGACGATGCGGCGGCACAGCGTCAGGCCGATGCCGGTTCCCTCGGTCTCGGCGGCCGGGTTGAGGCGCTGGAAGATCTCGAAGACCTTGTCGTGGTATTGGGGCTCGATGCCGATGCCGTTGTCGGCCACGGCGAAGCGCCAATATCCCGGCTCGGCCGGCTCGGCGGTCACCGAAATCCTTATGGGACGCCCGGCCGAGCGGTACTTGATGCTGTTGCTCAGCAGATTCTGGAACAGGCTGACCAGATGGGACGGCACCGCCGCCACCTCGGGCAGTTCACCCACGCAGATTTCCAGGCCGCTCACCTCGAGTTCCGGCCCGAGATTGCTCAAAGCCTGGGCGACGGCCTCCGATGCCGAGGTGGGTTCCAGCGGGCCGGTCTGGCGTGAAGCCCGCGAGTACTCCAGCAGATCGAAGATCAACTGGGTCATCTTCTTGGTATTGGCCACGATGAAGCCGATGAAGTCGTCGGCGTCGGAATCCAGCCGCCCCTTGTAGCGGCGCTCGAGAAGCTGGGTGTAGCTGACGATATTGCGAAGCGGCGTCTGCAGATCGTGGGACGCCACGTAGGCGAACTGCTCCAGATCGGCATTGGAACGCTTGAGCGCCTCGTTCTTTTCCTGCAACTCCGCCGTGGCGCGGGCACGCTCATCCTCCAGGCTGCCCAGCTTTTCCGCCATGCGGTCCAGCTCGTCCAGCACGCTGTTTCCGTCGCCGAAAGGAGAAGACGAGGAGACGGAAAAATCCCCCTGCCCGATACGGGTGATCCGCTCGTGCACCTCGGGCACCGTGCCGCCCAGGATGGAGCGGGCCTCGGCATAGGTCAGCCAGAGCAGGGTGCCGACCCCCACGGTGAAAGCCATGAAGACCAGACGCAGGACAAAGGCGACGTTCTCGGCATGGCGGACGGCGGCCAGCGTCCGCCGCTCCACCAGATCGTTGAACTCCCGGATGGGCGCCATGATCGCCACCTTGGCCCGAAGGTACCCCTCGTCATGGAGCAGGCGGATGGCCTTCACATGGGCCGCCTGATCCTCCGGACCGGCGGCCTCGATCAGGCGCATGGCCTCGAATTCGCGGGCGGTCAGGGCATCCGACAGGGATTTCGCCTCGATCAGCCGGCGAAACTCCTCGTCGGTGAAGCCCGCCCGGCGCATCAGGTGCATGAGGGGCTCGCCATTCCCCACCTCGGGGCGCATGAAGCCGGGGGTGAACGGCGCCAGATGCCAGTAGAAATTGTCGTAATTGTCGGGCCGCCGCCTGAGCCCCTCGCGGATGTCGAGGATGTCCTGATAGGCCTCCTTGAAGGAGACGTCGCCGGTGGCGACATAGGAGCGGACCATCCGGGTCAGGTTGTCGGAGGATTGGCGCAACTGGTCGGCCAGACGGTAGGAAAGCTGCCGCTGTTCGTTGGCGCGGTCGATCTGCTTTTCCCAATAGACGTAGACGGCGAAGGAAAGCACGAACGCCACGAACAGGAGGCTCGTCTGCCAGACTCTGTGGGATAATCCTCGCCCGCCGCCATCCTTCAGCATTAACCGGCCATCCCCCGCCACAGCCTATTCCTAATATCATAATGCATATTCGGTAGGGCGAGAAGGCCGGCGGCCTTACAGAACCCTGACGAAGCGGCACCACTGGAATTTCTGAACGTTCCCGCCCGGCGTCACATGCTCGTGGCGGGCCTCCTCCACCAGACGGAAGTCAGGTCCCAGCAGGGCGGCAAGGCTGGCGGCATCATGACGGCAAACGGGAAGACCCGAGCATTTCTGCGGCCCGTCGGGCGCGAAGGTGGCGAGGACCACCGTCGCCCCCGGCCCCAGCGCCGCCTTCATCACCTCCACGTAGCGGGCCTGATCCGCCGGCTGGTCGAGGAAATGCAGCACGGCGCGGTCGTGCCACAGATCGAACAGGCCGGGCACCGGCCGCCAGCCCAGCACGTCCGCCTCGATCCAGGTGACGTCGTCGCCCATGGGGCCAAGGCGCTCCGCCGCCTGGCGCAGCGCCGCCTCGGCGATGTCGAGCACCGCCACATGGACGTAGCCGCGCTCCAGCAGGCGATCCACCAGGACCGAGGCGCCGCCGCCCACATCGATGATGGCGGCATCCCGGCGCAATCCGGCGGCGGTGATCATGGCCAGCGAAGGGGCGGGATCGTCCTGGTACCACGACACCTCTTCCGGCTGCTTGGTGGTCCAGACCGTCTGCCAGTGGGTGGCTGCGCCGCTCATTTCGATCCTCGGATTTTTCATGGCCGTATCTCGTTGTCCGGGCTGGAAATATACCGCACGGAGTCGTATAGAGAACGGCTCCGTTTCGCCACGGTGAAACGCGTAGCGAGAGAACGACTTTTCGTTTCGCAAGATGCGGAACGCCAGGAGATTGAAGTCCCATGTCCGAGAACTGGTCGCCGGAAAGCTGGCGCGCGAAGCCGATCCATCAGGCCCCCACCTATCCCGACGCCGACAAGCTGGCCGAGGTCGAGGAGCGCTTGCGCGACTTTCCGCCGCTGGTCTTCGCCGGCGAGGCCCGGCGCCTGAAGGCGTCCCTGGCCGACGTGGCCGACGGCAAGGCCTTCCTGCTGCAGGGCGGCGATTGCGCCGAAAGCTTCGCCGAGTTCCACGCCAACAACATCCGCGACACCTTCCGGGTGCTGCTGCAGATGGCGGTGGTGCTGACCTATGGTGCCGCCATGCCGGTGGTCAAGGTGGGCCGCATGGCCGGACAGTTCGCCAAGCCGCGCTCGGCCGATACCGAGACCATCGACGGCGTCACCCTGCCCTCCTATCGCGGCGACAACGTCAACGGCGGCGAATTCACCGCCGAGGCCCGGATTCCCGATCCCGAGCGCATGATCCGCTCGTACAACCAGTCGGCCGCCACGCTGAACCTGCTGCGCGCCTTCGCCCAGGGCGGCTATGCCGACCTGCACAAGGTGCACCAGTGGACGCTCGGCTGTGTCGCCGGCACGCTGCAGGCCGCCCGCTATCAGGACCTGTGCGACCGCCTGGACGAGACGCTGGCCTTCATGGAAGCCTGCGGCATGACCTCGGACACCACGCCGCAACTGCGCGAGACCGATTTCTTCACCTCGCACGAAGCGCTGCTGATGCCCTATGAGCAGGCGCTGACCCGCATCGATTCCACCACCGGCGACTGGTACGACTGCTCGGCCCACATGCTGTGGATCGGTGAGCGTACCCGCCAGCTGGACGCCGGCCACGTGGAGTTCCTGCGCGGCGTACAGAACCCGCTGGGCTTCAAGGCCGGTCCCGGCATGAGCCCCGACGACCTGCTGCGCCTGATCGACCGCCTCAACCCCGGGAATGAATCGGGCCGCATCACGGTGATCACCCGCATGGGCGCCGAGAAGGTGGAACAGGTCCTGCCCGGCCTGATCCGCGCCGTCAACCGCGAGGGCCGCAAGGTGGTGTGGTCGTGCGATCCCATGCACGCCAACACCATCAAGGCGGCGGGCGGCTACAAGACCCGGCCGTTCGACGCCATCCTGGCCGAGGTGCGCGCCTTCTTCGCCGTGCACAAGGCCGAGGGCAGCCATGCCGGCGGCGTGCATTTCGAGATGACCGGCCAGGACGTCACCGAGTGCACGGGCGGCATGACCGCCATCGCCGAGGCGGATCTGGGCGACCGTTACCAGACCGCCTGCGACCCGCGCCTCAACGCCACCCAGTCGCTGGAACTGGCGTTCCTGATCGCCGAGCAACTCAAGGAAGAACGCGCCCAGGCCCGCCTCAAGGCCCAGGCCAAGAGCCGCTGAGGATTTACCGATGACCTTCTCCGCCCCCATCACCGATCGCTGGTTCGAGGATTACGTGCCCGGCGCCATCCACGAATTCGGCTCCATCGCCGTGGAGGAGGAGGAGGTCATCGCCTTCGCCAAACGTTACGACCCCCAGGACTTCCATACCGATCCGGTGGCCGCCAGGGACACCGTCTTCGGCGGCCTCATCGCCAGCGGCTGGCAGACCTGCGGCCTGATGATGCGGCTTTACGCCGAGCACTACCTGACCAAATGCGCCAGCCTGGCCTCGCCCGGCGTCGACGAATTGCGCTGGGTGCGCCCGGTGCGGCCCGGCGACACCCTGTCGGTGCGGGTCAGCATCCACGACGCCGTCCCGTCCAGATCCAAGCCCGATCGCGGCGTCGTCACCTCGTTCATCGAGGTCCTCAACCAGAAGGCCGAAGTGGTGCTGAGCATGCGGGCGGTCAACATGATCGCCAGACGCAATCCCGGTTGAATCGCGTAACCGTTCATTACTGGAAGTTATAGGCAGGCGGGATTACTCTCGAACCAATAGCGCGAGTTGCTCTTGGGGGGGGGGAAGACCGCATGGCCGGAAAATCGGGAATTCTACTCAAACTGCTGTCCACCGCCGTCCTGGCGCTGGCCGGCTTCGCCATCCTGTCGGCGGTGGCGCTGACCCAGTTGCGGAACTCCATGCTGAGCGACCGCATCGAGAAGGTCAAAGCCCTGAGCGAGGTGGCGCGCGGCACCCTCAAATCCTTCCACGACCGCGCCAAGGCCGGCGAATTCGACGAAACCACCGCCAAGGCCCAGGCCATCGAGACCCTGCGCCCCCTGCGCTATCAGGGCGAGGAATACTTCTTCGTCTATACCGGCGACGGCACCGCCCTGATGGTTCCGCCCAAGCCCGAGCGGGAGGGCAAGAACTTCATCGATGCCAAGGATGCCGACGGCGTGCCGTTCATCCGCAAGCTGATCGAGGCGGCCCAGGCGGGCGGCGGCACCGTCCACTACAAATTCCCCAAGGCGGGCTCGGACATTCCCGTGCCGAAAATCTCCTACACCCTGCCCTTCCAGCCCTGGGGCTGGACGGTGGGCACCGGCATCTACATCGACGACATCGACACCGAATTCCGCGCCGCCGCCTTGCGCTTCGCCGCCATCGCGGTGGCGGTCGGCCTCGCGGCGCTGCTGCTGGTCACCATACTGACCCGCAACATCGCCACGCCGCTCCGCCATCTGGCCGACGTGGCGCAGCGTCTGGCCCGCCAGGACTATTCCGCCCAGGTGGAGAAGACCGACCGTACCGACGAGATCGGCACCCTGGTCGCCGCCATCGCCGTGCTGCGCGACGAGGCGGCCAGCGCCGCCGAGGCCCGCACCGCCCAGCAGGAGAGCTACAAGGCGGCCAGCGCCCAGCGCAAGCAGGCCCGCCTGCAACTGGCCGATGACATCGAAACCTCCATCAAACGGGTCACCGATGTGGTGGTCCAGGCGGTGGGCGAGATGGAAAGCGCCGCCAACATCGTCTCGGGCGCGGTGGGCGAGGCCGGCACCAAGGCCAGCGCGGCGGCCAATTCCGCCGAGCAGGCCTCGGGCAACGTCGCCACCGTGGCGGCCGCCGCCGAGCAGCTATCCTCCTCCATCCACGAGATTTCGCGCCAGGTGCACGAATCCTCCAACACCTCCAGCAAGGCGGTGGCCGAGGCCGAGCGCACCAACGCCCTGGTCAGGGGACTGGCCGAGGCGGCCGGCCATATCGGCGAGGTGGTGACGCTGATCAACGACATCGCGGCGCAGACCAACCTTCTCGCCTTGAACGCCACCATCGAGGCGGCCCGCGCCGGCGAGGCGGGCAAGGGCTTCGCCGTGGTGGCCAACGAGGTCAAGCATCTCGCCACCCAGACCGCCAAGGCCACCGAGGAGATTTCCAGTCAGGTGGGAACGGTGCAGAGCCGCACCCAGGAAGCGGTCGACGCCATCGGCTCCATCGCCGCCACCATCGGCCGCATCAACGAAATCGCCGGCGCCATCGCGGCGGCCGTCGAGGAGCAGGGCGCCGCCACCGCCGAGATCGCCCGCAACGTTCAGGAGGCCTCGGCCGGCACCCAGGAAGTCTCGGCGGTACTGGGCGATCTGGCCTCGGCCACCGCCTCGGCGGGAACCAGCGCCGATTCCGTCCAGGGCATCGCCCGGCGCCTGACCACCGAGGCCCAATCCCTGGACCGCGAGGTGCACCAGTTCATGGCCTCCATGCGCAAGGATAACGGAGCCGAAGGGTAAGGCATGCTCAGAACGCTTCTTGTCGGGGCACTGCTGTTGCTGACCGGCACCGCTTGGGCCGAAGAGGTACCCTCGGCCTCGGAATTGCGCTCCGCCGCCATGGGGGCGCCCGATCTGGTTTTTCCCACCGAAACGTCCGCCCTGGATGGGATGACGGTGCCGCGCATGGCTCTGTTCAAGCCGGAGGGGGGCGGCCCATTCCCCGCCCTGGTGCTGTTCCATCAATGCGGCGGCCTGGGCCAGCACGGCCGAGCCAATCTCTCCATGCTCGACTGGGCGCGGCGCGGCGTGGACAAGGGCTACGTCGTTCTGCTGATCGACGCCCTGGACCAGCGCGACGTCGATACGGTCTGCATGGGTCCCAAGAACGGGCTGGTCTTCGCCCGCGGCGTCCGCGACGCCTTCCAGGCCGCCCGGCATCTGCGCAGCCAGCCTTATGTGGACGGCCGGCGGGTGGGACTGGCCGGCTGGTCGTGGGGCGCCATGGTCGGCCTGCTGGCGTCGCGCGCCGCGTGGGCCGAGCCGCTGGCCGAGGGCGAGGGCTTTCGCGCCGTGGTCTCCATGTATCCCGGCTGTTTCACCATCCGGCCGCGCACCGCATCGGCCTTCGACATCGCCGGGGCCGACGTGACCACTCCGCTGCTGGCGCTGCTGGGCGGCCAGGATACCGAGACGCCGGCCACCGATTGCCTGCCGCGCTTCGAGGCCGCCAAGGCGAAGGGGGCGCCGCTGGACTGGCACCTTTATCCCGACGCCACCCATTGCTGGGATTGCCGCCAGTTGGACGGCTTTTCCAAGGTCGACGTCCGGGGCAGCCGGGTGACCTACCATTACGACAAGGCCACCACCGAGGATTCGGCGGAACGCATGTTCCGCTTCCTCGACGGCGCCTTGAAGCAACCCTAGATCAGGAACAGGTTGTCCAGGGCCTTGAACAGGTCGTCGGCGAAGCTGGAGCCCTTGAACAGCACCGGGATGCGCTTGGGCAGCAGCTTCAGGATGTCGTCGTCCTTGTCCAGGCTGGTGATCACCGCCAGGGGAATGTTGCGGGTGGACGGCATGGCCGACAGCGCCATGGCCAGATCGATGCCTTCCAGATCGGGCATCATGGCCGAGATGATCACCAGATCGGGCTTGGTCTCCACCACCATGGCGAAGGCGCGCAGCGAATCGGCCATCAGCGAGACGCGATAGCCGCATTGCTGCAGCTCGCGCTCGACGAAGCGGGTCTGGGCGCCGTGGGGCATGACCAGCAGCACTTCGACGTTGCGGATCTCGATGTCACCCAGGTCGAAGCCCAGCTTGGCCGGCAGGGCGCGCACCAGGGCGGCGGGATCGGTGTCGGCCGCCTTGCCCTGGGCCAGGCGGACCATCAGGTCGAAATAGCCGGTCAGGTCGTCCCAGATGCGCGGCGGCGCCACCTCGGGGGTGTTGGCCAGATATTCCTCCAGCCGGTGGGCGACGGTGGCCAGGCGGTGCATGGCGAAATTGGCGGCCTGCCCGCGGAACTGCACGGCGGCACGGCGGCAGTCGGTAACCAGCTTGCGGATATCGCATCGCCCGTTACGGGCGGCGTCCATCTCCACGTCGAGGGATTGCAGGGTCTCGGTCAGTTCGTCGACGAACTCCAGCCGCAGCTGTTCGACGACTTCCTGGGCACTTCGGCCATGATGGCCATTCGCAGAATCCGACATTTATCCGAATCCGCCTTTCTTTAACGGGACACCGGTCCGAACACCCGCAGGCAGTCTAGCCGAGACGGCGGCGTATGACCATGGTTTTACGGCGGACACGCCGCTGCTCGGCAGTTGCGCCTTCTTGCAAGTTAGAGGAAACTAACTGTCGGGCGTTTACTTTTGTCAGGACCGTTATTCCGTGTCTTCCGACCAGACCATCGACCGCATCGTACAGAAGACGCTGCTCAACTGTTCCCCCAACTCCACCGTCCTCGAAGCCGCCCAGACCATGGCCGCGGCCCATTGCTCGTCCATCGTGGTGGTCGAGGGCGGCAAGCCGGTGGGCATCTGGACCGAGCGCGACGCCCTGTCCATCGACCTTACCGACCCCCAGGCGTTCCAGCGCCCCATCTCCGAGGTGATGAGCGCCCCGGTCAAGACCATCCATTACCAGAGCACCATCGGCGACACCGGCATGCGCTTCAAGCTGGAGGGCGTGCGCCATTTCGTGGTGGTGGACGATGCCGGCGACGCCATGGGCATCGTCAGCCAGAGCGACGTCATTCTCGGCCACGGGGTCGAGCACTTCCTGGTGCTGCGCCCGGTGCGGTCGGCCATTTCGCGGCCCATGGTCACCATCCCCGGCGGCGCCAGCCTGACCGAGGCGGTCGGCCTGATGCACTCGGCCCGCGCCGACGCAGCCATCGTGCTGGGTGACGAGCATACGCCGCCCGGCATCATCACCGAGCGCGACGTGTTGCGCCTGATCGCCGGGGCGGACGTCATCCCCCCGACCGTCGGCGAAGTGGCCAGTCGCCCGCTGCTGACCATCACCGAGGACGATTCCCTGCTGGCGGCCCGCGCCATGCTCGAGCAGAAGGGCATCCGCCACATCGGCATCACCGCCGCCGACGGCAAGCTGATCGGCCTGCTGTCCTTCTCGGACATCCTGGCGACCCTGCAATACGAATACGTCCATCGGCTGGACGAGGCCCTGAAGGAGCGCGACGCGGCGCTGCTGCGCTCGCGCAAGGACCTCAACCTGGCCCGCAAGGTGATCGAGGCCTCGCTGGACGGCATCATGATCGTCGACGCCGACCAGAAGATCGAGTTCGTCAATCCGGCCTTCACCCATATGACGGGCTACACGGCCGACGAGATCATCGGCAAGAACCCCAGCGTGCTGAAGTCCGGCCATCACGACGAGGCCTTCTACAAGCACATGTACACGGTGCTGTCGGCCCAGGATTACTGGCAGGGCGAGATCTGGAACCGCCGCAAGAACGGCGAGATCTATCCCGAGTGGCTGACCATCAACGTCATCCGCGACGACGGCGGCGAGATCACCCAGTACGCCGCCATCTTCAGCGACATCACCGAGCGCAAGAAGACCGAGGAGCGGATCAAGAACCTCGCCTATTTCGACGTTCTGACCGGGCTGCCCAACCGGCGGCTGTTCACCGACCGCCTGCAGATCGCCATCGCCAACGCCCACCGGCACGGCCACCAGCTGGCGATCATGTTCCTCGACCTCGACCTGTTCAAACGCATCAACGATTCGCTCGGCCACGGGGTCGGTGATCAGGTCCTGGTGGAGACGGCGGCCCGCATCAGCCACTGCGTCCGCGAGGGCGACACGGTGGCGCGCCTCGGCGGCGACGAATTCACCATCCTGCTGCCCGAGCTGGACCACCTGGAAGACGCCGCCAAGTTGGCCGAGCGGGTGATCAACCACGTCCGCCAGCCCTTCATGGTCGACGAGAACGAGCTGTACGTCACCACCTCCATCGGCATCGCCGTCTACCCCGAGGACGGGGCCACGGTGGAAAGCCTGATCAAGAACGCCGATACCGCCATGTACCGGGCCAAGGATCTGGGGCGCAACAGCTACCAGCTCTATACCGCGGCCATGAACGCCCGCTCGTTCGAGCGTCTGACCATGGAATCGGCCTTGCGCCACGCCCTGTCGCGCGACGAGTTCCGCCTGGTCTATCAGGTCAAGGTGGATTCCGAGGACGGCCGCATGTCCGGCGTCGAGGCGCTGGTGCGCTGGCACCATCCCGACATGGGACTGGTCTCGCCGGTGGAGTTCATTCCCCTGGCCGAGGCCATGGGGGTGATCTCGGATATCGGCGAGTGGGTGCTGCGCACCGCCTGCCGCCAGTGCAAGCACTGGCTGGACCTGGGCCTGCCGCCGGTGCGCATCGCCGTCAACGTCTCGGCCCAGCAATTCGTCGAGACCAACGTTCCCGAGGTGGTGGCCCGCGCGCTCCGCGAAACCGGCCTGCCGCCCCAGTACCTGGAACTGGAACTGACCGAGACGGTGCTGATGCAGCGGGTGGACGAGGTGGTCGGCGTGCTCAAGGCGCTGCGCGCCATGGGCGTGCGCATCTCCATCGACGATTTCGGCACCGGCTATTCCAGCCTCAGCTATCTGAAGCGCATGCCCATCGACGCGCTGAAGGTGGACCGCTCGTTCGTCAACGACATCTTCGACGACAATTCCAAGGTCACCGAGGACGGGGCGGAGATCGTGTCGACCATCATCAATCTTGCCCACAACCTCAAGCTCAAGGCCATCGCCGAGGGCGTCGAGACCCCGGAGCAGGCCGAGTTCCTGCGCGCCAAGGGCTGCGACGAGGTCCAGGGCTATCTGATCAGCCGCCCGGTCTCGGGCGAGGACCTCATCAGCCTGTTCGACCGCAACCTTCTGCCCCAGGGCAAGGAAGCCTGAGCTACTCCGCCGCCGCCGGAACCGCGTCGCGGTCCCGCTCGGCCGGCAATTGCCAGGCGGCGAGCGCCACCAGGGCGGCCGAGACGGCCAGGACGGTGAATACCATCTCGAAGCCGCCGCCCCAGCCGCGGATCAGCGACACCATGGGCACGCCCAGCCCCGACACGCCGAAGGACAGCACGAATTTGAGGCCGAAGGCGGTGCCCCGCCACTTGGACGGCGTGTAGCGCGACAGCAGCAGGTTCTCGGCCGGAATGCCGGCCATGTTGAAGCTGACCGCCAGCACCGCCACCAGCAGCAGGCCGAGCCCGCTGGCATGGGCGAGCCCCAGCAGCAACGGCACCTGGATCAGCGCCGCCACCATATAGATGCGCTTCGGGCTCATGCGGTCGGCCAGATGGCCGGCCAGGATCTGGGTCAAACCGGCCAGCAGGTAGACCACCGTCACGCCGCCCGCCGCCGCCAGCAGGCCGAAATCGCCCAGGCGCTCCTCGAACAGCTTGGGCAGCGACGGCTGGGTGGCCTGATAGACCAGACCGGCGCACAGCATGGTCACCGACAGCACGATGCCGGCCCGTACCGTCTCGCCCCGGTCGGCCACCGGTTCGGGCTTGCGGTCGGCCTTGGTCTCGACCACCACGCCCCGGGCCAGCATCACCAGGAACAGCAGACCGGTGCCCAGCACCACGACGCCGGGCACGATGAAGGCGGCACGCCAGCCCGACACGGCGATCAGACCGCCGGCCACCACGCCGGCCAGGGCGGGGCCGACGCCGCCGAACACCCCGTTCAGCCCGATGGCCTTGCCCTTGTCCACGGCGTTGCGGACCAGCCAAGCGATGCCCACCGGGTGATAGATGGAGCCGAACAATCCCATGAAACCCAGCGCCACCGCCAGCATCACCGGCCCCTGGGCCAGCCCGACGCCGATGGCCGCCACGCCTAAGCCGATGAAATAGACGGCCATCATGCCCACCGTGCTCCAGCGGTCGCCCAGCCAGCCGGCCAGGGGCGCCGGCAGGCCGTAGAGCAGCTTGCCCGCCACGATCAGGGCCAGCACCTCTTCGTAGCTGAGCCCCATCTCACCGGGCAGCACCAGGGCGACGATGAAGAAGATGGGCTCGAAGATATGGGCATAGGCGTGGCCGGCACAGGAAAAGGCCAGTGATGCCTGGGCGGAACGCTGGGAAACGGCGGACGACATTGTAAACGTCTCGACAACAGAACAAGTGGTCGGACCAATGTCGCACTCCAATTGATCGTAAAGCAACATGAACGTAACCATCCGCCGCCCTGCCGGACTTGCATCGCTCCCGGCTTTGAACGACATTGGAAAGGATTCCTTAACACCTCGCGTCCCGGTGGCCCCCGTCCATGAATATGTCGACCGTCCTCATCATCAGCCTATCGGCGGGAGTGATCCTGGTCGTCGGCGGCGGTCTGCTGATGTACATGGCCCAACTGGTCAAGAACGCCTATGAGTTGAAGGTTCAGATCAATTCCGAGGTGGATGAGCGCCTGACCAAGATGACCGAGGACCTGGACAAGAAAAGCCGCTGGATCAAGCGCGACCTGATCGAGGAAATCGAGAAGATCAAGATCGCCATGGAGACCTCCAACGCCCAGAAATTCGCCGAGCTGACCGAGCCGTTCAACAAGCGCCTCGAGGCCATGGAGGAGATGCTGCGCAAGGACCGGGCCGATTGGATGAAGCTGCTGCAGGAGGACCGCGAGGTCATCGCCAAGGTGGACGCCAAGATCGGGGCGATCCGCCGCGAGTTCAAGCAGGCCACCGAGGGAGCCAATCCGTCCCTGGACGCCGCCATGGCCAGCCTGGCCGCCGCCAAGGTGGCCGGCGGCGAGGTCCCGCCCCAGGACCCGACGGCTGCCGCCGCCGACCAAGCCCCGCCGCCGCCCGTTCCACCGCCACCCGCCGTCAACAACACCATGAGCGGCTTCCTGCCCGACCTCGGTCGCAAGGCATAGGGCCGTGCCGCTCGGAACCTCCCTGAACCGGCAACTGGCGCTCCGCCTCTGCGTCGGCGGGCTGATGATCGCCACTCTCCTGGGCGGTGCCGTCTTCAGCTACGAGATGGAGCGTATCGACGACGCCTTCGTCGAGGAAGCGGTCGAGCAGGCCCGCACCCTGTCGCCCCAGCTTCCCCCGCGCCTGGACAAGGCCGCCAAACCCCAGGTCCAGGCCCGGCTGGAGGCCTTTCTGCGCGAGCGCCGCAGCGCGGCCTCCCACTTCGCCGGAGCGGAAATCTACGCCGCCGACCGCACCTCGCTGGCCGAGATCATGGCCGAGGACGGCGGCATGCTCGGCCCGGCGGTCGACCGCTCCCGCCACGTCTTCCCCGAACCCGGCGCCAGTTGGTACACCAAGCACATCATCGGCGGTGAGCTGTACCTGTTGGTCATGACCGGCCTGTCCTCGCCCGAGCGCCCCGACGGCGGTTATTTCGAGGGCATCTACCATGTGTCCCGGGCCCGCGTCGCCGTGGCCAGCCGCATGGGACTGCGCACCTCGATCCTGGTGATCCTGTCGGTTCTGGCTACTTCGGCCCTGCTCTATCCCGTCATCACCCGGCTGAACCGCTCGCTGGTGGAACGCTCCCGCTCGCTGCTCTACGCCAATCTGGGCGCCATCGAGATGCTGGGCAGCGCCATCGCCAAGCGCGACAGCGACACCAACAGCCACAATTACCGGGTTTCGCTCTATGCGCTCGGCCTGGCCGAAGCCGCCGGCCTGGACGATGCAGGCATCCGCTCGCTGCTCAAGGGCGCTTTCCTGCACGACGTGGGCAAGCTGGCCATCCCCGATTCCATCCTGCTCAAGCCGGGCAAGCTGAACGACGCGGAATTCGCCGTGATGAAGACCCACGTCACCCACGGCCTCGATCTGATCGAGCGTTTCCAGTGGCTGAAGGACGCCGCCGACGTGGTCGGCTGTCACCACGAGAAATACGACGGCAGCGGCTACATGGCCGGGCTGGCCGGCGAGCGGATTCCCCTGGCGGCCCGCATCTTCGCCATCGCCGACGTCTTCGACGCCCTGACCTCGAAGCGCCCCTACAAGGAGCCCATGGAGCCCGCCCAGGCCACCGCCATCATGGCCGCCGGACGGGGCAGTCACTTCGACCCGGCCCTGCTCGACCTGTTCTTTTCCATGGCCAACGGTCTGTACGGGGAATTCGGCGGACGCGAGGATGAGGGCTTGGTGCACACCCTGCGTCTCAGGACCCTGCACTATTTCGAGGAAGCGCTGGAACGCTGAGTATCGCCGCCTCGATCCGCCAGCCGGCAAGGGTGGCGGATCGAGGGGCGGCCCATCCCTCCCCAGGGATCAGCGAAACCGCATGCCCCATGGTATTCCTACGTATGCTTTTGTAAATCGGGTCCCTACCCTATTTGGGCAGACGCCCTCCCTATTTAGGCAGGCGATAGAAATCGGCGATGCAGTTCCACGCCTCCTCGGCGGTCTCCACGAAGGTGAAGATGTCCTTGTCCTCGAGGGCGACCATGCCTTCGTTGATCATGGCGTCGATATTGATCACCCGCTCCCAGTACTCACGGCCGAACAGCAGGATCGGAATGGGGTCGATCTTGCCGGTCTGGATCAGGGTGGCGGCCTCGAACAATTCGTCCAGGGTGCCGAAACCGCCGGGGAACACCACCAGCGCCTTGGAGCGCGTCAGGAAGTGCATCTTGCGGATGGCGAAGTAGTGGAAACGGAAGCACAGATCCGGGGTGATGTAGGAATTCGGCTCCTGCTCCATGGGCAACACGATGTTCAGCCCGATGGACTTGCCGCCGATATCGTCGGCACCGCGATTGGCCGCCTCCATGATGCCCGGCCCGCCGCCGGTCTTGACCACGAAGTCGCAGACATGCTCGCCGGCGCAGGTGCCGGTGACGATGCGGGCGAAGCGCCGCGCCTCCTCGTAATAGCGGCTGTTGGCCACCATGCGCCGGGCCACCGCCAGCCGCCGGGCCGCCACGCGATCCTTGGGCCG
>Ga0265320_10001548_pt1 | contig 16624 bp, 10 predicted proteins | sample 4827metaG_FD_202087 | JGI IMG/M metagenome (GOLD analysis project Ga0265320, IMG submission 202087) | Rhizosphere microbial communities from Carex aquatilis grown in University of Washington, Seatle, WA, United States - 4-8-27 metaG | ecosystem: Host-associated > Plants > Roots > Rhizosphere >...
CGGACGAAGTTTGCGCATCCACCGTGATTAACAAGCCCTGATTGGTTCCGATTAGAACGGTGCCGCCGTCCCCGGGAAAGGTGATGTTGATCGTGGGTTGCAACGGGATTATCTCGTTAAAATCCGCCTCCACAATTCGAGCCCGGCTGGCAGCCAGCACCCGGACAAAGCAAACCAAATTATGGGGATCTGAATTGGCATACCCGATCAAACTCATCTCCCCGTTGGCGTCGGTTGTCAGCCGGAGCCCTTTGTAATTGTCTCCGCCGCTGGCCGTTCGCAATTCCAGGTCGCCAGTGATGACTTCCACCGAAACGGGCGCATTGCTTAACGCTGCACCGTTGGTGTCTGTCACCTTGAAAATCAAAGGTTGCGGACATTCCGTCCCAGCCTGAATCCATTGGTTGGTTCCGTTCAAGATGGTCAAATTCGGCGGTTGTCCGTTGTAAAAATCAACATACGTCGGGGCCATGGTGGGTAATCCGTATTCATCGCTCCAAACCGGATCCGCCATGGGCGATGCATCTGAAGCTCCCCACTGCCATAGCTGGCCGTCCGCTTCGATAGCGGCACTGGCATCCGAACCGCCGCCAATGGTGGTGATATTCGTCAGGCCGGCCACCAACATGGGAAGATTGGTACTGTCAAAGCCAATTGTTCCCAACTGGCCCGCATTATTGTACCCCCAAGCCCAAACATTATTGTCGCCGTCCAAGGCCAGGGAGTGACTTTGTCCGGCGGCAATTTGCACCACGTTGCTCAACACCGTTGCTGGCAGATTGAGGTTGTCGTTTCCACCGTTGCCAAGCTGACCACTCCAATTCCCACCCCACACCCAGACCTGGCCATTGGTATCCAAGGCCAAACTGTGATCGTCGCCAGCACAAATGGCCACAATGTTACTCAACCCTGAAACCCGGACTGGCATGTCACTATTATCCCATGCCCCATCGCCCAGTTGACCACACCAATTCGCGCCCCATGCCCAAACGGTTCCGTCATTCAGCAGGGCCAGAGCATGCCCGTTCCCCGCGGCTGCGGCGATGGCATTGGTGAGCCCGGCTTTTTGCGTCGGAATGAAACCAAGATTCCCGCCCCAAGCCCAAACCGTACCGTCGCCAGTTACGGCCACAGGATCCACGCCGGTTTGATTCAAATCATGCGCGGCAATCTGCCCGCGCAAATCCTCGCATGTCCTTAAGGTTGTGCCTCCTTCATAATTTGCGATAGCCGCCGCAATGGCGACGACATTGGATAATTCCAAGACCGGCACCGGGAGGTTTGTGCTAGCCGTGCTCCCATTGCCCAATTGCCCGGACTGATTATCGCCCCAAGCCCAGAGCTGGCCATGGGCATCGACCGCCAAAGTGCAGAACAATCCAGATGCAATCTTAACGATGTTGGTCAATCCAACCACGTGAACCGGATTGGTGCTGTCGATGTGGGTGTAGTCTCCAAAATCACCAACCTGGTTTCTGCCCCAGGAAATCACGTCTCCGTTGGTGGTGAGTTCCATGATGCGCTCACCTCCAATCGCGATCATGGGAAGGATTCCGGCGCTTTCAGCAAAAACGACCTGTTCCGTGTTGGTCCCGATTTGAACGCTCACCGTCACCCGGTTGGTACCATTGAGGGCAGGCAGTTTCAACCATGCGGAAGTCTTTCCAGCCGCCCCAGTTCGCAACTGTATGGAATGGTTCGTGGTCCCCGCCTCAACCTCCGAGAGGACACCGTCGCCTTGTGTCACAGTGAAAGTCAACGGCGCATTCGGCAAGGGAACGGCGTTGGAATCAGTGACCCGGACGGTCAAAGGCAATGCCAGCCAACTGCCGGCAAATCCGCGCTGCTGGTTGCCGCTGACGATTGTGATAGCAGCCAATTGCCCGTTGTAATAATCCGTTGGATCGGTGCCGGCCTGGTATTCCTCCAGATTGCTCAAGCCGTCCCCGTCCGGATCGGCGTCTGGATTTGTTCCCAGTTGCCCGAAATATTTATACTCCCACCAATCGGGAAGGCCATTGGCATTCTCGTCAACGCCCGTCCAATCCCGCGCCCAGACGAACAGGTTCATCCGGGTCAATTGGGAGACCGTGAATAACGTCGGTTCCTGATTCGTTGCCGGCCACAGTTCCCGTTCGATGTTCCATTGGCTGTCCAGCAGGTTGGTCTTGCTCCAGACTTCGTAAACTTCGTCGGTGGCTTGGTGCAGGCTGAAACAGGCCAGTCCGTTGGATAGGCCTGTGATCTCCAGCCACAATTGATTGCTGTCGGCCGGTGGTCCGGCGGCGTAAAGACTTTGAGCGTGAATCCAAGATAGCATCAGGATCAGGAGTGCGCTCGCCATCCACCTGATGAAGTTCCATCCGGGCGTTTTCATAATTCCATGTGAGCCTGCGTTTTCCGGGTGTTGGACAACTAATTGTGACCCGATCTGAGTAGAGATACTTGTAAACACATTTGAGAAGAATAAGCAATAATCTTCAAAAGAAAGTTCGTGCTGACAGCCCCTTAAAGAAGTAGCAGCCGAGGTGAGGCTCTAACCCGGATATTTCATAGCCGTCACCGCAGTTTTTCCACGTGAATTTTCGCGGGGTCGTTCACGCCCAGTTGGAGCAGGCTGGCGTTGGCGTAAAGCTCCAGATTGGGTTTGAATTCCGGCGCGTTCAAGGCGCGGCGTTCACGATCGAGTTCCTTGATAGCCAGCGTGTCGAGCGCCACGGGGTCGTGACTGAACCACAGTTGGTTCAATACCGAGGAATAATGCAGCAGGCCGCGCGAACCGCCTTCGTATTGGCCGATCAACGCGTCGGTGATGTTGAGCGCGACGCGGTCGCCGAGCACGGGCAATGCATTGATTTCCGGCACGGCGACGGCCAGCCGGTCGGGATCATCCGCAAAGCGCAGGGTGTTGTCCACGCTGCCCATGGCCAGGCCGTAAAGATGTCCGCAAACCCCGGTGTATTCCTGGTTCAGCAGCGGCGCGACGCTGATGATTTTGGTGATTTGCTGGCTGATGATTTTGGAGACAAAGGATTTTCTTCCGACGCCCTCGCCCTTCCTGCCGAATTCCAGGTCGCCCCAGACGAGGTTGCCGATGATGGCGGTATCGGGTTGATAAAATGTGGCCGGGTCGTAACCGGCTTCCGCGGCACCCACCACCCGCACGCCGAGCTGGGCGCCGAGCTTGAAAAATCCGGCGGCACGCAAATCATCCGCGTGTTTGTCCCAGATGATGATGTGTTGCGGCGGCACGCCGGCTTCGAACAATCCGTGAATCACCGCGGCGACCACCGCGGGCCGTGTGCCGCTGAGCATGCCGGCGGCGGAGAACACCTTGATGCCAACAACATCCTGGGTGGAAACGAGGCTGTGCCAGGCGGTGGCGACCGTGGCCTGACCGGTGAGATTGGTGAGACCGCGATCCAGAATGAGTTGCACCCATGGGGCGCTGGGTTGAAAATCGGTGGTGGCGTTTGGATTTTCAACCGTGACGACCCGGGCGACGGCATTGGTGGAATGATTGAAGGGCGGACCGGCTGCCCCGGCCGGCAAACCGGCCAGCCCAATGGCCGCTGCGGCCACCAGCCGGCGGATCATTTGCACGAATTGAGCTTGCGCGTTTCTTGACACTTTCGGGCGTGGATGCTACCACCAGCGCCGATGCTGGCCACTAAAATTGGGCAAAGCGAGGATGGAGGATGGAAGATGGAGAATGGAAGTTCGAGGCGGCGCGCCATTTTCCATCTTCCATCTTCCGTCTTCCACCTCCATTTTTTACTTTTCCTGGTGGCGGCCCTCTTGATTTCAGGTTGCACGCCGTCCGGTCCCCGCGCCTTGCTCAAGGGCAAAAAACTTCTGGAGCGCGGCGATTACGCCAATGCCGTGGAAAAACTCAAGACGGCCACCTCGCTCCTGGCCACCAACGCGCAGGCGTGGAATTATCTCGGGGTGGCCTGCCAGTATGCGGGCCGGCCCACGGAAGCGGTCACGGCCTATCAACGTGCTCTGGCGCTTGACCGTGATTTGATGGAGGCGCATTACAACCTGGGCTGCCTCTGGCTGGAGCAGGGCAAACCCGACGCGGCCGGGAACGAGTTTACCGCCTACACCTTGCGGCGCAGCAAGGCGCCGGAAGGCTGGCTCAAGCTGGGACTCGCCCAATTGCAGGCGCGCGATCTGGCTGCGGCGGAAAAAAGTTTCAGCACCGTGCGCTATTTGAACCCGAAGAGTGCCGAGGCTTTGAACGGCTTTGGCCTCGCCTGCGTTCAACGTGGAAATCCTCGCGACGCGATGCAGTTTTTTGCTGCGGCGGCAAAGGAAAAACCGGATTTCGGGCCGGCCCTGCTGAACCTGGCGACGGTGGCGCAGCAGTATCTGCACAACAACGCGCTGGCCCTGCAAAATTACCGCGCGTACCTGGCGCTGACGCCGCACCAGGCAAATTGGGACGCGGTCAACGACATCGCGAACGGCCTGGAGCCGCAGGCGACAGCCGCCACGGCCAGTGAAATGCCCGCGTCGGGGCCGGAGAGCCGGCTGCCGATCACCGTCAGCGTCCCTCACGCGCCCGCGGGGTCGCGGACGCAGGCGGTCGCCCGGGCCACCTTGAATCCCCCGCGCCAGGCAACGGGTACCGCCCAGGTTGTGAAAGTGCCGCCGGAACCGGTGATTGTTGGGACGCCGGTGGCGGCGGACTCCGCGCCGGGAAAGACCGGCGCCTTAAACCGGCTGAATCCACTGAACTGGTTTCGTTCCTCCGAGCCGGAGAGCAATCCACCGCCGGCCGCAGTACCCCGGCCAACGCCGACCACCGCCCCCCGGCCGCCGGCGCCGGTGGCGAACAACAGCCGGGTGGGCATCACACCGTTGCCGTCCGCCAATTCGAGTTCAGCCGTTTCAACCGCCTCCGTCGCGGCACCGGTGGTCCCGGCGAAGCCGGTTAAAATTGCCCAGCCGGCGTCACCGACGTTTCCGCGTTACCTGTATCTCTCGCCGCGCAAGCCGAAGGCGGGCGACCGGCGGACGGCGTCGAACGCATTCACGCAGGCCCGGGCGGCCGAGCAGGAAGCCCGTTTGGCGGATGCGCTGGAGGCGTATCATCAGGCGACGGAATCGGATCCGAGCTGGTTCCAGGCGCAATATAATTACGGCGTGATTGCCTACCGGCTGCGGAATTACAGTCAATCGCTCGCCGCGTACGAAATGGCGCTGGCCATCCAGCCGGATTCGGCGGATGCGCGGTTTAATTTCGCGCTGGGGCTCAGATCGGCCGGGTATGTGACCGATGCGGTGAATGAGTTGAAAACCATTCTGGAGGATCATCCGGATGAGACGCGCGTCCATCTGGCGTTGGGAAATATTTATGCGCAGCAAATGTATGACCCCGCGGATGCGCGGCAGCACTATTTGAAGGTTTTGCAGTTGGAGCCGCGCAATCCGCATGCGTCGGACATCCAATTCTGGCTCTCGTCGAACCCGCCTTGAGGGCGATTTGCACCGGAAGGTCCAATCTGGACCTGGAGCCGCCCGGTCCTGGCAAGGTAGCGAATTGAAGGCAAATCGTTTGCTGGAGCGGGGATATCCTCCTGAAAACTGGCATGAAACGGGCTGTAAACTGGATTGGCGGTTGTCGATCCGCGGGTTCAATCCCGCCCCGAACTCCGCCAGATTATGATGGTAGCAAGCATACAGGATTTTGCCGTGGACAAGATGCCGTTCAACTGGTTTGACGTGGCATTGGTGGGTATTTTGATTCTGGGCCTGTTCCGGGGACGCAAACACGGCATGTCCAAGGAATTCCTGCCACTGTTCAAATGGGTGACACTGATTCTGGTGTGCGGGTTCTTTTACCCGATGGCTGCCGAACTGCTCGCCAACACCGCCGGGCTGGGCAAGGTATCGGGTTTCATCTGCGGATATTTGTTGCTGGCCTTCGCGATCTGGATTTTGTTTTTGGTTTTCAAACGGCTGATCGGTTATCGCATGGGCGAAAATAATTTCTTTGGCAGCGGCGAATACTATCTGGGCATGTCCTCGGGTATGGTCCGGTTTGCCTGCATGCTGCTGGCCGGGCTCGCCCTGTTGAACGCGCCTTACTACAGCCAGGCGGACATCAAGGCCCAGGAGGCCTACACGAAACGATGGTTCGGCGGCGGGGTCTATACCGGCAATTATTTTCCCACGGTGCAAACCGCGCAGGAATCAATCTTCAAGAAGTCCTTCATCGGGCCGTACATCAAGGATTATCTGGGCGTACTCCTGATCGAATCCACCCCCCCGGAAACCAAGGAAGCGCCAAAACCGCAAAAAACGGCGGTGGTCAATATTCAGAAATAAGTGTAGCGTCTGGCCAACGACATGGCCGGCACGCTTTCTCCCGCAACCCGTGAGCGCATCCGCGCGGCCAGTGACATTGTCGATATCATCGGGTCGTACCTGCCACTGAAAAAAGCGGGCGCCAACTTCGTGGCGCTCTGCCCGTTTCACAAGGAAAAATCACCGAGCTTCAACGTCAATCCGCACCGTCAGATTTTTCACTGCTTTGGCTGTCACAAGGGCGGCGACGTGTTTACCTTCGTCAAGGAATACGAAAACATCGGGTTCATGGACGCCGTCCGCCGCCTGGCCGAACGCGCCAAGATTCCGCTCGAATTCGACCAGACTCCCGGCGAACTACAATCACGCCATCTCAAGGACCAGTTGCTCGAAATCCACGAGCAAATCACCCAACGCTGGCAAAATTGTCTCCTCAACGAAGCCGGCGGCCAGTTGGCCCGCGATTATCTCGCCAAACGCGGGGTATCGGAGGAAGCCGTAAAACTCTTCCGCCTTGGTGCCGCCCCCGATGCCTGGGATGACACCGTCAACTGGGCCAAAAGCAAGGACCACGACCTGGCGCTGGTCGAAAAGGCCGGGCTGATCATCCGCAAGGAGGAAACCGGAAATTATTACGACCGCTTCCGCGGGCGGCTCATGTTCCCGATCTGCGACGAGCAGGGCCGGGTGATCGGCTTCAGCGGACGTGTCTTGTCCGGCGACGAAAAAACGGCCAAGTACGTCAATTCACCGGAAACACCCATCTTCACCAAGAGCCGGGTTTTCTTCGGCCTCGATAAATCCAAACGCGCGTTGCTCGATGCCGGGTTTGTCATTGTTTGCGAAGGCCAGCTCGATTTGATTGCGTGTTTCATGGGCGGGGTCCAAAACGTTGTGGCGCCGCAAGGCACGGCCTTCACCGCCGACCACGCGCGCATCATCAAACGTTACGTGGACGAGGTGGTGCTCTGTTTCGATTCAGACGAGGCCGGACAGAATGCCGCCGTGCGTTCGCTCGACCACCTGCTGGAATCCGGCCTGGCTGTGCGCGTGGCTGTGGTGCCGGCGCCGCACGACCCGGACAGTTTCATCAAGGCCAACGGCGGCGAGGCGTTCCACGAACTCATTGAAAAGGCCGAAGGATATTTTGATTATCTTTTGAACCGGCTTTGCAGGCTGGACGACGCCAATACCGACAAGGGTAGGAATGCTATCCTGCGCGGCATGGCCGAGGCTGTCCACAAGACCGGCAACATCGTGCTGGTTGACAAATTCGCGCAAAAAACCGCGTTGCGCCTCGGCGTTTCATCCGATGCGGTCCGCGCCGAGTTTTCAAAGTTCAAAGGTCAAGGTTCCGGGTTCAGGATGCAGGAATCGGAGCCGGACGAATCGATGGTGGAACCTGAGATCGAAACGCCGCGTCCGTCCGACAAGGAATTCTGGCTGCTGAAACTTTTATTGTTGCATGACGATCTGGTGGCCTGGACCGGGTTGCATCTGGATGTGAACTGGATTTTGCATCCGTCGGTGCGGCAGATCGTCGCGCTGCGGTTTGCCGCGCAGACCAACGAAACCTGGCAAAGCCTGGCCGCATTTCTGGATGAATGCGAATCGCCGGAGATGAAAGGACTCATCACGGAAGCCGTCGCCGAGGACCGCAGGCTTCCGAACCCCGACCGGCAACTGGCCGATGTAGTGACCTTCCTGCGCAATCAATTTCTCGACCGGCAGATTGCGGCATCCCTCCAGCGCGCCAGCCAGCCTGAAACTTCCGAGACCGACCGCCTGGAGTTGCTGCACCAGCAGCAGGAATTGCGTCAACAAAAACGAGCACCGTTGAAGTGACATGTGGCGGATGGTGGGTAACGAGTGGCGCGTGGCAAGAAACGGCGTAGCGGCGCATCGGCAGACCGCCGCCATAACTTCAAGCAATTGTCAGCAATGTCCTGCCTAATATCAGCGTCAGACAGCATCATTCGGCGTGAATTTCGTACCGCCGGAAGTTATAATCGTTAATGTATGAGGGTGTTAGTGGATTCAAATTATCCTCAGACCGAAACCCAATTCGCAACTGGCACAAACCGCCCATGAAAACTCATCCGGGAAATTATCTCGCTCTAACGTTGGTCGTGCTGGCGTTCCATTCATTCATCATTCAACCGGTTCGAGCCGCTGGCTGGATCACCAACAACCCCATGATCACCGCCCGCTATGCTCACACGGCGACGTTGTTGCCCAATGGGAAGATCCTGGTCGTGGGTGGCCCTTCTGGTGACGGCAGCTCTCTCAATACCGCTGAACTTTTCGATCCCGCCATCGGAAAATGGACGGCAACGGGCACCCTGGTGACCCGGCGTTATGACCATACCGCAACCTTGCTGCATAATGGAAAGGTGCTGGTCACTGGTGGAATTTGGGGCGGGCCGCTTTGGGAAGCTGAGATATATGATCCCGTCACCGGGATGTCGACGGCTACGGGTAATATGGCCTCGTCGCGCTATGGCCATACGGCAACCCTGTTGCCCAATGGTAAGGTGCTGGTGGCTGGCGGATTCAGCGGCAGCGGTTGGCTGGTCAGCGCGGAGCTATATGATCCGGCAAGTGGAGCATGGACCAGCGCCGGTTCGATGCGCGCGGGACGAGAAGGCCACACGGCGACCTTGTTGTCGGATGGGCGGGTCCTGGTGGCTGGCGGCTATAGCAACACCGTTTCGCTTGCGAGTGCAGAATTGTTCAATCCCGCCACCGGGACCTGGTTGCCAACCGGTGCGCTCAACACGGGCCGCTATTCACATACCGCGACCTTGCTGCCAAACGGCCAGGTGCTGGTTGCGGGGGGGCACGGCACCAATTGGCTGGCCAGTACGGAAGTTTATGATCCAGTCAAGGCGACCTGGGTGAACGCCGGGGCAATGGCGGTTCCGCGCCAGAACCATACGGCAACGTTGTTGCCGGGCGGCGTGGTGCTGATTACAGGTGGTTGCAACAGCTATCCCAGCGTTTATCTCGCCAGTGCGGAACTGTACAATCCGGCCGCCGGGTGGACGACGACCGTCCCCATGAACGCTGCGCGCGAAACGCATACGGCGACCTTGCTTGCCGATGGACGCGTGCTGGTCGCGGGTGGCTACAACGGCGGCGCCCGGCTTTCGAGCGCTGAGTCGTATGATTCAGCCAGCGGAACATGGACAACAACCGATACGCTGACCGAGGCGCGCTTGGGGCACACGGTGACCTTGCTGCCCAATGGCAAGGCGCTGGCCGTGGGAGGCTACTACGGCAGTTACCCTTCCGGTGCAGAATTGTACAATCCAGCCACCGGCACTTGGGCTGCAACCGGCGCCCTGACCCCCGTACGCCAGTACCACAGCGCGACCTTGCTGCCCAACGGCAAGGTGTTGGTCGCGGGAGGTTACAACGGCAGCTACCTTTCCGGTGCGGAGTTGTACACTCCCTCGTCTGGAACCTGGTCGGATGCCGGAGTGTTGAAGACCGCGCGCCGCCAACACACGGCAACGGCGCTGTCCAACGGAAAGGTGCTCATCGCGGGCGGTTGGAACGGCATCAGTGTTTTGTCCAGCGTGGAGCTATACAATCCAACTACGCTTACCTGGACAGCGACCAGCCCAATGAGTTCCGCCCGCTCCGGCCATGGTGCGGTCTTGCTGCCCGGCGGCAAAGTGCTGGCCGCCGGTGGCTCGAACGGCAGCTATCTTACCAGCGCCGAACTGTACGATCCAGTGACCGGGACCTGGGCGGCCACCGGCCCGCTAAATATCGCGCGTTCGTATTACACGCTGACGTTGCTGCCCAACGGGAAGGTGCTGGCTGTGGGCGGCGCCAGTAACAGCGGCTGGCTGGCCAGCGCGGAGCTGTACGATCCTGCCAGTGGAACGTGGACGATGACGGGCTCGCTGACAACGGCCCGCAACTGGCACACCGCGACCTTGCTGCCCAACGGGAAGGTCCTCGTGGCAGGGGGCAACAATAACGGAACTTATTTTTCCAGCGCGGAATTGTACGATCCGGCCACCGGGCAATGGATGGCGACCGGCGCGTTGGGCACGGCCAGAGCAATTCACACGGCGACTTTGCTGCCCAATGGCAAGGTGCTGGTGGTTGGTGGCGATGGTGGCGGAAACAGTGCGGAACTATATGACGCCGGCCTGGGTTTCAGTGCATTGCGGCAGCCTCAAATTACCGCAATCAGTTCACCCCTCAATCTCGGCGGCAATCTGGTTGTCACCGGTTCACAATTTCGCGGTGTCTCCGAAGGTTCAGGCGGCAATTCCCAGGATTCATCCACCGATTATCCGCTGGTGCAATTGCGTCGCCTGGACAATGAGCAAACCGTTTTGCTGCTCACCACCAACTGGTCCACGAATTCGTTCACCTCCCTGCCGGTGTGGAATTTCCCGCCCGGTTATGCGCTGGCGACGGTGTTCGTCAACGGCATCCAAAGCACATCCGCCGTCGTCAACATCAGCGTTCCGGTTCCGACCGCGCCGGCTCTGACCAGCGCCGCAAAATTGACCAACGGGTTCCAGTTTGCGTTCACCAACAGTGTGGGAGCTTTGTTCGGTGTGCTGACGACCACGAACCTGTCGCTGCCATCGACCAACTGGACGGCGCTGGGCGGGGTTGTGGAAGTTTCACCCGGCCAGTTCCAATTCACCGACCCTCAAGCGACCAACGACGTTCAGCACTTTTACCGCGCCTGCGCGCCGTAAATTGAAAAGGCGCAATCCTTGTTGGACTGCGCCTTTTTGAAGTCAGAAAAATTACAGGTTGTGATTCTCGTCACCCGCTGCCCGTCACTTTTTACTCATTTTGCACCCTGGTCAATCCACGCGCGAATCAAACCGATTTGTTCCGGGGTGAGCGGCCCGATGTTCGCCTTGTTGTGCAACGGCGGCATCCAACTGTCGTGATCGTCGCTCGTGTGCGCAATGCACTTCACCATGAAGCTGTTCGCGCTGTCGCCGACCGTGACGATCTTGCCGTCCTTGCTGCCTTTGAGCACCCCTTCCAGCGTGTCGAGCTTCAGACGGGCCTTTGGCTTGTCCCCGCTGTGACATTTGACGCAGGACTGGTCCAGAATGGGTTTGATGTCGGTGGCGTAGGTCACGCCGGTTTTGGTCGCAGCGGGCGGCGGTGGCGAAGCGGCAGCGGCGGCCAACGCGAGCCCGAACGCGGCTACCAATGATAGAGTGGTGAGTTTGGTGGTGGTCGTTGTTTTCATGGTTTTGGTTAATTGCGCGAACAATTTGAGCTTAAGACGCCCGACCTGTCAAAAAGTTTCAGAAAAAGCGCTATTCCTCCCGGGAGCGCGGAGCAATGCTCCGCAAGCGCCTGAAACCGTTGAAATTTGCGGAGCAATGCTCCGCGCTCTGGTAAATCGGGATATCATCGAACCTCAGTCCGGCTTGCGAATGGTTTGGGCGTGCGCCAACCTTTGGGGCGTGAACAGTGAGAATTTCTCCGATGCCGTGCTGGTGGTGCTTGGCCACGGCACGACGCAGAATGCCGGTTCCGCTGCGCCGGTGTATCAGCACACGGCGGAATTGCGCCGGCGAAAAATTTTCGGCGCCGTCCGTGAGGCGTTCTGGAAACAGGAGCCGCAAATCAAATCCGTTCTCGCCGGACTTTCCGGCCCACGCGTGTTCATCGTTCCGCTGTTCATCAGCGAAGGTTATTTCAGCGACGAAGTCATCCCGCGCGAACTTGGCTTCGACGCATCGCGCATCACGCATCACGCATCACGCACATTGGTTTATTGCGGGCCGGTGGGAACTCACAAAAGCATGGCGGAGGTTATTTTGTCGCGCGCAAAAGAAACCGTGGAAAAATATCCTTTTCCGCGCGCGCCCAAGCCGAAGGACGTCACGCTGTTCATCGCCGGGCACGGCACGGAGAAAAACGAAAATTCGCGCCAGGCCATCGAACGTCAGGTGGAATTGCTCCGGGCGCTGAACCTGTACGGCGGGGTCCAGGCGATTTATCTGGAAGAATCCCCGCACATCGCTGAATGCTATTCGCTGGCGCTGACGAAAAACCTGGTGGTGGTGCCGTTCTTCATCAGCGACGGCCTGCACACGCAGGAGGATATTCCCGTGTTGCTCGGCGAGCCAAAACGGGTCGTCGAACAACGGCTGGCCGCCGGGCAGCCAACGTGGCGTAATCCAACGGAGAGGAACGGCAAATTCGTCTGGTATTCGCCCGCCATCGGCAGCGAACCGCACATCGCGGACGTGATTTTGGAACGGGTGAGGGAAGCGGCGAAATGAATCGTCCTCGTCGTCGTCCTCGTTCTCGTAATCGAAAATTAAAACTCGAGGAGGAGGACGAGAACGAGGAGGATTACGATTTATTTTATGAACAAACTAAGGATCGGATTCTTAAGCGCGGCGGGCATTGCCCGGAAAAACTGGCTGGCCGTTTTCAGTTCCGGCAATTGCGTCGTGTCGGCTGTGGCCAGTCGTGATCGTGAACGCAGCCGCAAGTTCATCGCGGAAAACCAGGCCCGGGCGCCGTTTGAAAATCCACCGGTCCCGCTCGGCAGTTACGAGGAATTGCTCGCCTCAAAGGATGTGGACGCCGTTTACATTCCGTTGCCCACCGGCCTGCGCCACGAATGGGTCCTACGCGCGGCCCAGTCGGGCAAACCTGTCATTTGTGAAAAGCCGTGCGGGCTCAGCCTGGCCGACGTCCGGGAAATGACCGGGGCCTGTAAAAAACACGGCGTGCAGTTCATGGACGGCGTCATGTTCATGCACAGCCCGCGCCTGGGACGGGTCCGGGAAATCCTCGAAGACAAGCAAAGCGTCGGCCCGGTGCGGCGGATTTCGTCGGCCTTCAGCTTTTTCGTCGGCGAGGATTTTTTCAAAGACAACATCCGCGTGGACGGCCGGCTTGAGCCCGCCGGCTGCCTGGGTGATCTCGGCTGGTATTGCCTCCGATTTACGCTTTGGGCGATGAACTGGCAACTGCCGCACACCGTCACCGGACACATCCTTTCGCAATCCACTGCGACTGCCGGGCGCGTGCCGGCGCCGACGGAATTTTCCGGTGAACTGTTCTTTGACGACGGTGTTTCCGCCGGTTTTTATTGTTCGTTTCTCGCTCCGAACCAGCAGTGGGCGTCTGTCAGCGGACAAAAAGGCTGGTTGCGGCTGCCCGATTTCGTCCATCCATATAACAGCCATGAACCCGCCTTCGAGGTCAACCGGAACGAAATTCGCGTCCGGGCCGAGGCCGGTGCTCCTGTGCCTGCTGCGGGCTCGGACCCGGCCGAGATGGGCCACCCCACCTCGCAGGATACCCGGATGTTCCGCAATTTCGCCAATCAAGTGTTCTCCGGCAAATTGAACGACGATTGGCTGATGTGGTCGCTGAAAACGCAGCAGGTGATGGATGCATGCCTTGAATCGGCGCGTAATAATAATTGCAGCATCAAACTGTGACCTTTGCGCTGGCTTGTGCTTCGTTGGATGCGTGAAACGTGATGCGTTATACGTGAATCACGTTTCACGCATCACGTTTCCCCATCATTTCCATCTTCCATCTTCCATCTTCCATCCGCTATCTTCGTGGCGTGCATTTTCAGAAGATAACCATCATCGGCGTGGGCCTGCTCGGCGGGTCCATCGGGCTGGCCGTCAAGCGCCGGAAGCTTGCGCGCCAGATTGCCGGGTTCGTCCGCCGTCGGGCCAGCCTGAAGGATTGCGAGCGGGCGGGCGCGGTGGACTTTGCCACCACGGATTTGCCTGCGGCGGTTTGGGATGCCGATCTCGTCATCCTGTGCACTCCGCTCGCGCAAATGCGTTCGCGCGTCCGGGAAATGCTGCCGGCCTTGAAACGCGGCGCCGTTGTCACCGACGTCGGCAGCGTCAAGACGAGCGTCGTGCGTGAATTGGAATCGCTGGTCCAAAAATCCGGCGCGCATTTTGTCGGCAGTCATCCGATGGCGGGCGCGGAGAAAACCGGCGTTGCCGCCGCCCGGGCGGATTTGTTCGCCAATACGGTTTGCATCGTCACACCGACCCAAAAAACAAACCGGGCCGCCCTGAAGCAGGTAAAACAGTTTTGGAATGCCGTGGGTTCGCGGGTGCTGGAATTGAAACCGGAAGTGCACGATGCGCTGGTGAGCCGGTCGAGCCATCTGCCGCACGTGGTGGCGGCGACGCTGGCCGGTCATGTCTTGAATCCGGCGCATCCGAAGCAACAGGCCGCGTTGTGCGCCAATGGTTTTCGGGACACGACGCGCATTGCCTCCGGTTCACCCGAGATGTGGCGCGACATTGCGCTGGCCAACCGCCAAAACCTGGCCAGGTCGCTGAATGCCTTCATTGCCGATTTGCAGAAATTCCAGCATCTGGTGAAGAAGGGCGACGCGAAGGCGCTGACAAAATTTTTTGAATCGGCCAAACAACGCCGCGACGACTGGTGCGCCGGCTGTGCCTCGCCTTCTCCCGAATGAATCGACCACGGATGAACATGGATAAAAGCATTGGATTGCTGGATGGATGGATTGGTGGATTGGTGAAAAATCCAATAATCCATTTATCCAACAATCCATCTATCCGTTATATGCTGTGTCCATCCGTGTCCATCCGTGGTTAAAATGGCCCTTCCTGACCTCATCGAAATTGTGCCGCTGGACAAACCGGTCCGGGCGGAAATCACCGTGCCGGGCTCGAAGAGTATCACGAACCGCGCTCTCATCCTCGCGGCGTTGGCGGAAGGTGAGACCATTTTGAACGGCGCGCTGTGGAGTGAGGATACGCAAATCATGGTCGAGTGCCTCCAGGAACTCGGGTTCATGGTGAACGTGGAGCCCGACCCCAACGAGATCTGCAATCGCACCATCACAGTTTATGGCGACGGTGGCCGGGTGCCGCCCGGTGGCACCGCGGGACAGCCGAAGGAATTATTTGTGGGCAATGCCGGCACGGCGGCGCGATTTCTGGCGGCGTTTGTGTGCCTGGGCAAGGGGATTTACCGGTTGCACGGCGTGCCCCGGATGCACGAACGGCCGCAGGCAGCCTTGTTCAAGGCTTTGCTTGAACTGGGGTATCGGGTGGAAACGGAGCAGGGGAACGACCGGCTGCCGGTCCTGATTCAGGGTGCCGGTCCGAAAGCCGGGGCCAGATGCAAGGTGAGCATCGAGAAAAGCTCGCAGTTCGCATCGGCACTAATGCTTTGCGCCAAAGTCGGCGGTTGGAAGGTGGAAGTTATTGGCGAGAGTGCGGAAGAATCACCGTATGTGGCGATGACGGCAAAACTGATTGAAGCGTTTCCTCATCACGGCGGAAGATTTCAAATCGAACCGGATGCTTCGAGCGGAAGTTATTTTTGGGCGGCAGCGTGGTATGTAATTGTATTCGAATGGATCGAATTCGCTGTTGGTAAAGCTCACTCTGATGATCCGCCAGTGCGCGTCAAAGACTGGCCAAAATCTGGTTGGCAGATTGATGCGGATTTTCCTCATTTCATCCCACCTCCCGAAAAAATTTCGCGCGAAACCCAACTTGGCGACAGCATCATGACGGCAATCGTTCTGGCTGCGGATAAAGGAGCTGTGTGCGGGGTTTTCAAATTAGTGCAACCATTCTTTTTTACCGACCTTGGCCGCTTGCGCGTCCAGGAAACCGAGCGGGTGGTGGCGTTGCGGACGGAATTGACCAAGTGTGGGGCCAAAGTCATCGAGGAAGGTGATACGCTGACGGTTTATCCGTCCCAACTTCATGGTGCGGAGATTGAGACCTACGAGGACCATCGCATGGCGATGTGTTTTGCAATTTTGGGATTGAAAGTGCCGGGCATCAAAATCAAGAATCCCGCGTGTGTGAAGAAGACGTTTCCGAACTTTTTCCAGAAACTGGCCGCCCCACCGCCGAACGGTCTGGGAGCGACGATTTTGGATGCCAAGACGGGGCGGAAGCTGGCGGTCGAGGAATTGTTTGCGGATTGAATCGTGGCTGTGTTTGTGAGAACACGGCAGAATAGATCTGCCGCTCTCTTACGAGGCGCGGCCACAGAAGAAATGAATTTGAAAAAATATCCGATTGTAATTGCGATTGACGGGACGAGCGCGAGCGGCAAGAGCACGAACGCCAAGCTTGTGGCCAAGGCGCTCGGTTACATCTATGTCGATACCGGCGCGATGTATCGCACGCTGGCGTGGCATTGCCTCAAGGCCCGCGTCGATGTGGAGAATGCCAAGGCCGTCGCCGCGGCGTGCCGCAAATGGAAAACGTCGCTGGTTTGTGTGGACGGCCGCGTGCGCCTGCTCGTGGACGGTTATTAT
>Ga0265320_10001549_pt1 | contig 16619 bp, 16 predicted proteins | sample 4827metaG_FD_202087 | JGI IMG/M metagenome (GOLD analysis project Ga0265320, IMG submission 202087) | Rhizosphere microbial communities from Carex aquatilis grown in University of Washington, Seatle, WA, United States - 4-8-27 metaG | ecosystem: Host-associated > Plants > Roots > Rhizosphere >...
TGGCTGACGGATTTCCGGAAGGACCTCGCCACTTTCACCGTGCCCACGCTGGTGGTGCATGGCGACGCCGACCGGATCGTGCCGCTCGCCGCCTCGGCCAAACGCGTGCATGAGATGGTCAAGGGCAGCCAACTGGTGGTGCTCGAAGGCGCGCCGCACGGCTTGAACTGGACCCACGCGGAACAACTCAATCGCGCCCTGCTGGACTTTCTCGGGAAAGCAAATTAACCGTCAAAGCGCGTTCGGAACGCGTCGTGTTTTTTGTGGGCAATTCCAGTTAACGCTGCTCAATCCCGGTATTCCCGAAAAACAACCGCCGTGGCGGTGACCGGATCAAACGCCGCGTAAACCCGGCCACGCTCGTGTTCTTCGTGTTCGTTGAAGACTCGCCGGAAGCAAATGAGATTGTCAGAGCGCGAAATTTTTTGCGCCGCGCCGGTCTCCTTGAGTGCGGAATGCCCCAACGTCGCCCGGAAGTCGTAATCCGGGACCGGCTCCAGTTTTGACCGGGCGACCAGCTTCTGGAAATCCTCCCGGTCCACGTTGAACACGGCCAGCCATTCTTCGCGAAGAAAAGTTGAATAACCGGTGATCTGGACCTGACTGGCTGATGCCGGCGCGTTTCCCAGGCAAAGGTAGGCCAGCCGGTGGCCGGGTGATTTGCCGGCGCCCAACAGAACAAGCAGCAGCGTGAAAACCAATGCCGGGCCAACCAGCAATACGAGCGAGGAGAGAGGATTCAAGGACCGTTTCTCGATCAGGACCTTGGTCAAGGCAAAGAGGGTGCTACCGGCCCCCCCGACCAGCACCATGACCGGGATGAAAGGCAGCAAGGCCATGGTCAGGGCCTTCCCGAAGAACTCGTTTGAGCCGTAGGGTGCGGCCAGGAAGAAAAGCGCGCCGGCGCTTACCAGCACGGCATCGAAAAGCCACAGCCGCCAATAATTGATTTGGCGCTGGCTCACACCCTCCTGGCTGGCAATTGCATCCACGTTAGAATCAGGTAAGCCGACCGGTGTGCAAACGCAAGGTATTACGGTCGGGGGCGAAGGCGCGCCGCTCGCCCGGGTTGAAGGCTCTGAATCTCTTCCCCATTTACCGGTCATACGTACTGTACCAGACTGCCCGGTCATGGCCTGGGTTGGTCAAGACAATGATGCGATAAGGATGTTGAACCTCATCGCTTCCGTATCGGGCATAATATACTGCCTGGTGAAATGCCGGGATCCGTTCGGGAATAGACGTTTGGCCGACAATCTGGTCACTGCTCACCAGGTCGGGCAGATTAATGCCATTGGTCGGCGCCAGCTGGTGCTGGGCAATCAATGTCCGGAGTTCGTCCGGTCCAATTTCAAACCAGGCGATTGAGCGGTCATACATCATCGTTGACATGTTCGCCGCATGGATTGCGCGGATGGTTTTAAACTGCTTTCCCTGGGTAACCCATGAAATGGCTACGGATGGTCTGGCCTGGTTCAGGAGGAACACCACAACCGCTAGGAATAACAATCCCGGCAGGCCGAGCACCCAGCGCCGTTTTGCCGCCTCGGAAAGTTCATTGTGCCGGAAAATCCGCATAATGATGGCAAGATAGGCGACGTAGAGCGGCAAGAGAAAAATCGCCAGGCCGAGGCCGGCCACAACCGCCACGAACGGGAGGTCCATCATCCAACATTCCGACGAACCCCCGTCAAGCAGAAGCAAGAAAGCCAGAGCGATGATCCCAACTCCAGCGACCCCCCACCGTTTTCGCCATCGTGCCAAAGGCGGTTTGAGGTCCGTCGAATCATACGTCTCTTTCATACGGGCACTGGAAAGATCGCAATTCCCGTGCCCATTACCGTCGAATCGTCACTCCGGCATTTTCAACCCCACCTTGTCCGCGACCTGCGCCACGTCTTTGTCGCCGCGGCCGCTCAGGTTCACGATGATGAGCTTGTTCCGGCTCATCTTCGGCGCGCGCTTCATGACTTCGGCGATGGCGTGGGCGCTTTCCAGCGCGGGGATGATGCCTTCCAGCCGCGCCAGTTTCATGAACGCCGCCAACGCCGCGTCGTCCTTGATGTAGGTGTATTCCACACGCTTCCGGTCGTGCAACCACGCGTGTTCCGGTCCCACGGCGGCGTAGTCCAGTCCGGCGCTGACACTGTGCGTGAGCTGGATCTGCCCGTTTTTGTCCTGCAAAATATAACTGCGCGTGCCTTGCAACACGCCGAGTGAGCCGCCGTGAAACCGCGCCGCGTGTTGTTCCGGCTTGATGCCGCGGCCGCCCGCCTCCACGCCCAACATCTTCACCGATTTATCGTTGAGAAACGGATAAAACAGTCCGATAGAGTTGGAGCCGCCGCCGACACAGGCGACGAGCAGATCCGGCAAACGTTCCTCCTGTTCCAGGATCTGCCGGCGCGCTTCGTCGCCGATGACGCGCTGGAAATTCCGGACCATGACCGGATACGGATGCGCGCCATAGGCCGTGCCGAGGATGTAATGCGTGGTGCGGATGTGGGTGACCCAGTCGCGCATGGCCTCGTTGATGGCTTCCTTGAGCGTCTGCTGCCCGGCCTTCACCGACACGACCTCCGCGCCGAGCATTTTCATGCGATAGACGTTCAGTTCCTGTCGCTGGCAATCCACGGCGCCCATGTACACCACGCATTTCAACCCGAACATGGCGGCGACGGTGGCGGTGGCGACGCCGTGCTGGCCGGCGCCGGTCTCGGCGATGATGCGGGTCTTGCCCATGCGTTTGGCGAGCAGGATCTGGCCGATGGCGTTGTTGATTTTGTGCGCGCCGGTATGGTTGAGGTCTTCACGCTTGAGATAAATTTTCGCGCCGCCGAGTTCCTTCGTGAGCCGTTCGGCGAAGTACAACGGCGTGGGCCGGCCGCAAAATTCCCGGAGATAATACTCAAACTCGCGCTTGAACGCCGGGTCTTTTTGCGCACGAAGGTATTCGTCCTCCAGTTCCTGCAATGGATGCATCAAGGTCTCCGGCACGAATCGTCCGCCGTACGGACCGAAATGGCCCTGGGCGTCCGGCAATGGGGCGCTGGAAATTTTGCTCATGGCCCAATTTTCACGCAAAGACGCAAAGACGCAAAGGATTTATTTAAAACAGAAGGTTCGAAAATGGACAACGCCCGGCCGCCGGGTTAGGCTCCGCTTTGTTCTGAAACTTCCACTCCAGGCGGTCGGGCAAATTCAGCACCGGAAAGTCCTTTTCCTCTGCATACTCTTGTTCGGACTGGTGTTCGGAGTGTTTCTTCCCTCGCTGCGAGGCAATTTTATCGACTTCGATGACAGCCTTTACGTCACCGGGAACTCCCATCTCCGTCTGAACCTGTCGAATCTAGTCTGGGAATCCTGCCACCCGGCCGCCGCCAACTGGCATCCGCTGACCATGTGGTCACTCATGTTGGACCACCAGCTTTACGGATTGAAACCCTGGGGTTATCACCTGACCAATGTGTTGTTGCATGCGGCGAATACCGTCCTGTTGTTCCTGGTTTTACGCCGCATGACCGGAGCGACGTGGCGCAGCGTGGCCGTGGCCGCCCTGTTTGGCCTGCACCCGCTGCGCGCGGAATCGGTCGCCTGGATTTCGGAGCGCAAAGACGTATTGAGCGTGCTGTTCTGGATGCTGACGCTCTGGGCGTATGTGCGCTATGTGGAGGACTCCAAAACCCACAGTCCAAAGTCCAAGGCTCCCTACACTCTGGCGCTGGTTTTCTTCGCCCTGGGCTTGTTGAGCAAACCGATGGTGGTAACGTTGCCTTTTGTTTTGCTGTTGCTGGACTACTGGCCGCTGGCGCGCTGGTCACGCCCGAACTTGCGGGGCCTGGTGGTGGAAAAAGTGCCCTTCTTTCTGCTGTCGGCCATCTTTTGCCTGGTCACCTATGTCGTCCAGCAAAACTCCGGCATGATGAAATATCTGGCCGGTCTGTCCTTCGACCTGCGCCTGGAAAATGCCCTGGTCTCCTACGCCCGTTATCTGGGCAAGCAGTTCTGGCCGGTGAACCTTTGCGCCCTTTATCCGCATCCGCACCGCTGGCCGGCGGCGACGATACTCATCGCCGGGTTGGGGATTCTGGGTGTTTCGGCCCTGGTACTCATCCGGCAACGCCAGCGGCCATTTTTATTGACCGGCTGGTTGTGGTATCTCGGGACCCTGGTGCCGGTGATCGGTTTGGTGCAGGTGGGATCGGAGTCAATGGCGGATCGTTACTCGTACATTCCGTCCATTGGAATATTGGTCGCCCTGGTGTGGGGCGTCCACCAACTGGCCCAGGGGTGGCCGCGCCGTGAACTCAGCCTGGGGATTGTGGGCGGGGTGGCAATCCTGACCTGCATCGGATTGACGCACCGGCAAATCAGTTATTGGATGGATACGGTCGGCGTTTGTCGCCGGGCCATCGCAGTAACCGCGAACAACAGCGAAGCCCACAGCCGGTTGGGAAGCGCCCGGTTCACGCAGGGACTTTTTAACGAGGCCATCGGTGAATTTCAAACCGCGCTGATCGCGCAGCCGGATTATGTCGAAGCCTGGTGCGGTCTGGGCCGTTGTTATGTCGAGCAGGGACAGGCGGACGCGGCAATGACCTGTTACCAAAAGGCTTTGGAAATCCAACCCGAATCGGTTGTGGCCCATAACAATTTGAGCGATCTATTATTCCACGGCAACCGGCTGGATGAAGCGATGGTTCATGCCGAAAAAGCCTTGGCCGTTGAACCCAATAATGTCACCGCCTTGAACAATCTCGGCTCGGTGCTTTCCCTGAAAGGACGGACGGATGAGGCACTGGCTTGTTTCCAGAAAGCGGAGGAGGTTCAGCCGGACAATGCCGCGGTCCAAATCAATCTGGCTTCTTTATTGCTCGGCCTGGGCCGGCTGGACGAGGTGATCGTTCATTCACAAAAGGCCCTGGCCATCGAGTCAAATAACGTCGTCGCCTTGAGCAATTTCGGCAATGCGCTGTACTCGCTGGGCCGGCTGGACGAGGCCATCCAGGAATATCAGGCGGTCGTGAGATGGCAGCCCGGGGATGCCGAGGCCCATCGCAGCCTGGGCTATGTGCTGGTCGAGCGCGGCCGGCTCGACGAAGCCATCCGGGAGTTTCAGGAGGCGCTGCGGTTGAAGCCGGACTTCGAAGCCGCGCGAAGCGAACTGGCCGCGGCCCTCGCCTTGAAAGAACAAAGAGCCGGACCAACAACCCGGCCCTGAAACACATCCTCGGGCTACCGAATCCACTTCACTTCTTTGGGTGGCTGGAAGGTTTCCAGGCGGCGTAGCAGTCTTTCGGCATCCTCCTCCACCAGGACCAGCTCGCGGTGTTGGGAACGAATGAACCCTTCGTGAGTCGCGTGATCTAAAAATTCCAGGAAGCCACGGTAAAAACCCGCCACGTCCAGTAGTCCGAACGGTTTCTGGTGATACCCGAGCTGGCTCCAGGCAAGCACCTCGCACAATTCCTCGAAGGTCCCATAGCCGCCGGGCAGCGCGATGAACCCGTCGGACAGCTCGGCAATGAGCGCCTTGCGTTCGTGCATGGTTTTTACCACGCGCAGGTCCGGCAAACCTTCGTGCACCACCTCCTTGATGACGAGTTTCTCCGGGATCACGCCGATGACATGGCCACCACTCTTGAGCGCCGCATCTGCCACGATACCCATCAAGCCCACACAGCCGCCGCCATAAACCAGCTCGATACCGCGCCGGGCCAGGTGGCGTCCGAGTTTTTCAGCCGATTCGGCGTAGGCGGGGCGGGTGCCCTTGTTCGAACCGCAATAGACCGCGACGCGTTTCATGTCAGGAAAGTTGTTTGTGGCGGAAACAGGTTGTCAGGTGATCGTTGACCATGCCGGTCGCCTGCATGTGCGCGTAACAAATCGTCGAGCCGACAAATTTGAACCCGCGTTGCTGCAAATCCCTGCTCAAGGCATCGGAGACCGGCGTTCGGGGCGGAACGTCCTTCATTGTCTTCCAGCGGTTGATGATGGGTTTGCCGTCCACGAACCGCCAAATGTAGGCATCGAAACTGCCGAATTCCTCCTGCACCTTGAGGAAGGCCTTTGCGTTCTGGACCGCGGAGTGGATTTTCAAGCGGTTGCGGATGATACCGGCGTTACGGAGCAGTTTCCTGATCCGGGCCGCGCTGTAACGCGCGACTTTTTCGGGATCGAACCGGTCGAAGGCCGCGCGGTAGTTCTCGCGCTTTTTCAGCACCGTATGCCAGCTCAGGCCGGCCTGGGCGCCTTCCAGAACCAGAAATTCGAAGAGTTCGCAGTCGTCGTGCAGGGGCACACCCCACTCCGTGTCATGGTAGCGGATGTAAAGCTCGTCCGTCGGCCACCAACAGCGTTTGGACGTTGACGACGTTTTCATTCCGCAGAACGCACCGCTTTGATGAACGCCTTCATCCTGGCCCGGTCTTTTTTTCCGGGCGCACTTTCCACGCCGCTGGCCACGTCCACGCCAAACGGCTGCACGCGGCGCACGGCGTCGGCGACGTTTTCCGGCGTCAAACCGCCGGCGAGAAAGATCGGCCGGCCGAATTTTTGGGCTTCGACGGCCAGGTCCCAGTTGAATTTTTCGCCGGTGCCGCCGCGGGCTTCCGGTGAATAAGCGTCCAACAACCAGGCTTCGGTGGCATAGAGTGGCAGTTCCTTCAGCGATTGGGCGTCGCGGACGCGGAAGGCTTTCATGCTCATCAGGCCGAATCGGGCGCAAAATTCCGGCGGCTCGTCGCCATGAAATTGCAGCATTCCCAGGCCGCACTCCCCGATGGCGCGCGTGACCAGTTCCTCCGGCGCATTCACGAAAACGCCCACGCGCATGATAAACGGCGGCAGTTGTTTGGAAATTTTAGCGGCCGCGGAAACGGCCAGGTGGCGCGGGCTTTTCTCAAAATAATTGAAGCCCAGCGCGTCCGCGCCCGCCTCGATGGCGGCCTGCGCATCGGCCAGGTTCGTGATGCCGCAAATTTTGACCCGCGTGCCCATCTTGAATTTACGATTTAGGATTTACGATTGACGCGATCTCACCCACAACCGCGTCAATCGTAAATCCTAAATCATAAATTGCAACCTGCGGTATCTTGTTGCCGGATTTTGGGCTCGTCGGGCGGCCGCATTTTTTCGCAGAATGGATTCGATGCCGCGGACGATTTACTTCGATTACAACGCCACGACGCCGCTGGACCCGGCGGTGCGCGACGCGATGCTGCCCTTCCTGGGCGAGATTTGGGGCAATCCGTCCAGCGTCCATCACGTCGGCCAGCGGGCCCGGGCGGCGCTCGATGATGCTCGCGACCGCGCAGCCGGGTTTCTCGGCGCGAAACCGAGCGAAATCGTTTTCACCAGCGGCGGCACGGAAAGCAATAACCTGGCGATTTTCGGCGCCGCGCGATTGCTCAAGCCCAAGGGCAAACACCTCGTCACTTCCGCCATTGAGCATCCTGCGGTGTTGCATTGCTGCGATTACCTGGAAAAGAAGGAGGGTTTCGAGGTCACCCGGCTGCCGGTGAACCGTGAAGGCGCTGTTTCTCCGGAGGATTTAAAGAGGGCCATCCGTCCCGACACGGTGCTTGTCTCGGTCATGGCCGCGAACAATGAAATCGGCACCCTCCAGCCGGTGGCCGAATTGGGCGCGGTTTGCCGGGAACACGGGGTCGTTTTCCACACCGACGCCGTCCAATGGTTTGGCAAGGAACCGTTTACACACATTGGCCAATTCAACGCAGACCTGGTTTCCGTCTGCGCGCACAAATTTCACGGACCGAAAGGGGCCGGACTGCTTTTTGTTCGTTCGCCATTGCATCCCGACCCCATTGCTTTCGGCGGTGGACATGAAAACGAGCGGCGCGCGGGGACAGAAAATCTGGCCGGCATCATCGGCCTGGTCGCGGCCCTGGAAAAATTTGTGAAATCGCCGGTTTTTGCGCGATCGCAGCTGGAACCGTTGGCGGCCAGGCTGCTGACGGCGGCGGAAAAAATTGACGGTGTGGAACCGGTCGGTGCGCGCAATGGCCGGTTGGCCAACACGGTTTCTTTTGTTGTCCGCGGCACGGACAGCATCGCGCTGCTGGCCGGGCTGGACATGGAAGGCATTTGCGCCTCGAGCGGTTCGGCTTGTTCTTCGGGTTCCCTGGAACCTTCGCATGTGGTCGTCGCCCTGGGCAGACAGGCGCTGGCGAATTCGCTCGTCCGCTTTTCCCTGGGCCGAGATTCGACGGAGTCGGAGGTGTCCTCGGTCTGCGAAAAACTTCCGGAAATAATAACCCGCGCACAACTGGGAAATAAACCCGGGAACTCCTGTGAATGAATTGGGGACTCTGTGAAAAACTCCGACTTGGGCGACTTGATGATTTCATCACCGGCCATTTTTCGTCTTTCTTTCCTTTACAAAAGCCAGTGGCCGCCTTGACATTTGAAGTTGTTTGCCCTATTCACAGCCTTTAATAATAAGAGATTTATAAAGAGAAAAGAATACTATTAACCGCGCATGAACCTCACCATCGCCAAGGATCAGATTCTCACCGGCCTGCAAGCTGTCCAGAATGTCGTCAGCACGCGCACGACACTGCCCATCCTCTCCAATGTACTGTTGCGCGCCGAGGGCGATCGCGTGGAATTTACCGCCACAGACCTGGATGTGACCGTCGCCTGCAAGGTGGAAGCCAAGGTGAAAAAAAGCGGCAGTACCACGGTCCCGGTGAAAAAACTATTCGGCATCGTGCGGGAGCTGGGCGGCAATGAAATCGACATCGAGACGGATGACAAAAACATCACCAGCGTCCGGTGCAATGCCTCGTTTTATAAAATTCATGGGTTGGGCGCGGACGAATTTCCGCCGTTGCCCAAGTTCAAGGACGACAAAAAGGTCAACCTGTCGCAGGAAACCGTGAAGGCGATGATGCGGAAGACGTCCTTTGCTGTATCCACCGACGAGTCACGATACGTGCTTAACGGCATCTTCATCAGCCTCAAGGACCACAAGATGACCATGGTGGCCACCGACGGCCGCCGGCTCGCGCTGGTGGACGAGGAAGTGGACATTGCTGAGAAAAGCAGCGGCGAATTCATCGTGCCGGCCAAGGCGGTGAACGAATTAAACCGTTTGCTCCAGGAAAAAGGCGACGTGGAAATCAAGTTCGGCGAGAACCAGGCGTCGTTTGCGCTCAAGGATGACAAGGGTTTTTCCGTGCTCGTCATCACGAAATTAATTGAGGGCAATTACCCGAATTACCGCCAGGTCATTCCCGCCGAAGTGAAGGAACGCGTGCCGCTCGGGCGCGAGGAATTTCTGCAGGCCCTGCGCCGCGCCGAGATCATGACCAGCGAGAAGGCCAATTCCGTCAAGCTCACCTTCGGCAAGAACAACCTCGCCATCACCGCCAATTCGCCGGAGGTCGGCGAGGCGCGCGAAACCCTGGCGGTGAACTACAAGGGCAAGGAAATCGCCATTGCCTTCAACCCGCGTTACCTCATCGACCCGCTCAATTCATTGACCGAGGATGAAGTTTTCTTCGAATTGATCGACGAGCTCAGCCCCGGCGTTCTCAAGATCAACGGCCCTTTCCTCTATGTCGTCATGCCCATGCGGTTGAGTTAGAAAAATGAAAAAGGCCGCGCTGATTGCCCTTAAAACAGCGCTCATTGTTTTGGCTTTATTTGGGCGGTGTCCTAATTTGAATTGGTTTGGTTTTGCCGTAGGTCGTCAATGGCTGAATTTCTGGCGGAAGCATGGCGCATGTGAATGAAATTTCGGATTAATATGACGGCAATAGCTGCAAGAATCAGCCACCAAACTAGCATTAGCCATTGCCTTCTGGTTTTCATTTCTTCCCCCTGACATCAGCCACAATTGACACCTTAACGGCGGATTCCGGCGACGTGACTGGCGGAATCTCCAACACGGTCACAAACCGCTCGCCCTTGTCGTCTGGGCCTTCGGGATGCGACCAGCCATAGCAACGCTTGGCTTTTGGGTGATTGTCGAGCGTGAACACTTCCACGATGCCTTTCCAGATGGTCTTGCCGCCAAAGATTTCTTCCACCGGCACAGACTCGACATGCTTTGCGTCGGATTTGTGCAGGTGGAATATCACCTGTTTCAACCGCTCGATGTAATCTTTATTCGCCACAGCGTTCAACCAGTTCCGCCACAGTCCACGCGCTGCTTTCGACATTGGCCGCTTGTGCGGGTGTCATGCGCAAGGTGCTGTGCGTTTTGCAAAAGTTGTAATACGCGAAATTCAACGCCACCGCAGCCTGAAAGTTTTCAAACTTTTTGCTGAAAGCATTGGTAAGGCGAGTCAGGCGGCGGCAATGCATCCGCAAGGTAAGGTTCTGGCTTTCGATATGGGATGTCGTAATGCGGCGAATGTCAGGCAGCCATTCAATGGTGACAAACTTTCCACCGACAGGAGCGAGGATCCAACACGAATTTACCTTCATTTACTATTCTGACGTAGAAACTAACGGACAAGCCAACCTTAATCCAACGCAGGATTACGTGAATATCGAAAGTGATTTTGGTACTTGGACAGGAGCCTGGGGATTAAAAATTGGAGAGACAAATTTTGTCAGTTCAAATGCTAAAGATTCAGAATGGAAACCAGGAATGTATTTTTATAGGTTTTCAGGCGACTGATTTCACATCTGCTCAACGGTTTCAATTCCCAGAACCTCCAGGCCTTGCTTCAGAACCCGCGCGGTCAGGTCGCACAACGTCAGGCGGGAAGCGCGGGTGGCGTCCTCCGCCTTGAGCACCGGACAATTTTCGTAGAACGACGTGAACTTTCCGGCCAGCTCGTAAAGGTAATTGCACAGGAAGTTAGGCCGATATTCCTCCGCCACCGACTCCAGCGTCAGCCCGAAATTCAACAAATGCTTGGCCAGCGCAATTTCTTCCGTTGCTGCCAATTCGATGTTCGATGTTCGATGTTCGATGTTCGATGTTTCCCCCATCTTCCTGAAAATGCTCCTGATCCGCGTGTACGCATACTGTAAATATGGCGCGGTATTTCCCTGCAGGGCCAGCATCTTGTCCCAACTGAACACGTAATCGCTCTGCCGGTTCGGCAGCAGGTCGGCGTATTTCACCGCGCCCAGGCCGACGACCCGCGCGATCTCACGGCGCTGCGCCTCCGGCAATTCGGGATTTTTTTCAGAAACGATTTTAAACGCCCGTTCCTCCGCTTCGTCGAGCAGATCCGCCAGCTTGACCGTCTCGCCGCTGCGGGTTTTGAACGGCTTGCCGTCCTCGCCCAGGATCGACCCAAACCAGACGTGGGCCAAAACAAGGGTCGAGGGTCGAGAGTCGAGAGTCGAGCGCCAGCGACGGAAGGCGGCAAAGATTTGCTGGAAATGTAATTGTTGCCGGCCGTCGGTGACGTAAATGATTTCATCCGGCTGCCAGGTCGCGAGCCGATACGCCAGCGTTGCCAGGTCCGTGGTCGTGTAATTGAACCCGCCGTCACTCTTGCGGATAAGCGCGGGGTGATCCTTGAGCTGGGGCACGTCTTCAAAGAAAATGGCCATCGCCCCGTCACTTTCCCGCGCGATCCCCTTCCCCAGCAGTTCGTCCACCAGCGGTTTGAGGCGTGGATTGTAAAAGCTTTCACCCAGCGCATGGTCGAATTTCACGCCCAACCGGCCGTAAATCGTGTCGAACTGCTTTTGTGACAGCGCAATCATCTCGTGCCAGATCTTCAGGTTTTGCTCGTCACCGCCCTGGAGCTTGACGAGTTCCTGGCGGGCGGCGTCCCGGACCGATTCATCGGCTTCGCCGGTGGCGCTGACCATTTTGTAAAGCCGTTCCATTTCGCCGATGGGATCGGCCTTGAGCGCGTCGGGCTTGAGATGTTGTTTCCAGCCCAACAGCAGCATCCCGAACTGCGTGCCCCAGTCGCCGATGTGGTTGTCCGTGATGACGCGGTGTCCCAGGAGGCGCAAAGTGCGCGCCAGGCTGTCTCCGAGGATCGTGGAGCGAATGTGGCCCACGTGCATCGGCTTGGCCACGTTCGGCGAACTGAAATCGATTACGGCGGTCCGCGGCGCGGCGGTTTTATCGAAAAAAAGATGTTCCCCACGCACGGCGGCCTGGAGTGCGCCGGCCAGCGCGGCGCTTTTCAGCCGGAAATTCAGGAAACCGGCCCCGGCGATCTCAACTTTTTCACAGACATCGGCAACGTCGAGTTTGGCCAACACATCCGTGGCGAGTTGGCGTGGGTTCAGTTTCCGCGCCTTGGCCAGCGACATCAACGCATTGCTCTGGTAGTCGCCGAACTTCGGGTCCGGACAGGGTCGGACGAGGACGACGGAGGCGTCGGCATCCGGCAGGACCGCACGGACGGCGGCCTGAAGCGTGAGTTCGATTTGTTTGTGCGGCAGCACGGAATTCGTCGAGTCGTTAAACAGTTAAATCGTTGAACCGTTACACCGGAGAATACCTTGACCGGTTTGACGATTCAACGATTCAGCGGTTCAACGATTACTTTTTCCCGTATTCCTTGATGATGTTGAGCATGGCGTCGGCGTTGGGAGCCTGTTCGAGCGCCGAGCGGAAATCGGGTTTGTGCAGGAATTTGGCAATGTTGGCCAGGGTGTGGAGATGTTTCTGGAACTGGCCTTGCGGCACGAGGAACAACATGACCAGCTTCACCGGCTGGTTGTCCAGCGCGTCGAAATTGACGCCCGCCTTCGAGCGGCCCAGTGCACCGACGACCTCATAGATCAAATCGGTCGAGGCGTGCGGGATGCCGATGCCGAACCCGATACCGGTGCTCATGGAGGTTTCGCGCTTCTTAACGGCGGCGGTCACGGCATCGCGGTCACCGGACTGGATCTTGCCGGTGACCACCAGATTGTCGATCAGTTCGTCAATCGCTTCCCAACGGTTGGTGGCACGCAAATCGGGAAGAATTTGCGGTTTATTTAAAATATCACCCAGGTCCATAAGGTACGTCTCCAAGGATTTGACCTTATCCGCGGTTTTATTCAAGACAGAATTGTTGACATCTTTCGGGCCGGATCATTCAAAGCGCTGCGCCAGCCAGTGCAAAATATGTCCGGTGTCCTCCAGCCACCAGCCCAGGGCATGGAGCAAACCGACCCTGGCCGTCAGGAATGGCAGCCCCAGCAGCAACACGCCGACATTGCCGAGAAAAATGATCACCGCCGAAAACAGCCAGCCCTGCGACGTGATATCCGATTGTTGCGCTTTCAGGGCGTGCCATGTCAAGGTCACGTGAAACGCATAGGCCGCGCCGACGGCCAGGTGGAACCAGACCAGGTAATCCGCCCAGTTCCAGAAACAATGACCGACGGCAAACACCACGATGACCAGCACGGCGTAGAACGGGAAAAAGTACGGGGCCAGCGCGATGATAAAGTTGCTTTTAGAGATGACCACATGTCCGCCCGCGGAGGAAACCTTCATTTTCTTGACCTGGCCGCCAAAAAGCCACGTCCACAACGCGTGGGTCAGTTCGTGGCCGAAGACATAAATCCACATCGGTTTGGGCAGCAGCAGGAAGATCATGCCCCAGCAAGCCGCTCCGGCCAGGAACGGCACCCAGACCACATCCGCCCGGCCGCTGGCGCACAGCACCTGCCACAACGCCATCCCCGCCCCGGCGCAAACCGGCAGCAGCAGGAGAGCGATGATGAATTTGATCCACTTCGGCACGGACGAAGAATTCAGAATTCAGAATTCAGAAGCCAGCAGAATTGTAGATGGACACAGGGATTCGACCGCGGATTTTGGACTCCGGCGGGAAGCGATGCGCCACGCCGCTTTGGAAAGCAACCGGCACTACGAAAAGCGGTGTCGCCGCTGCGCGCTGCCACCGCAGTCCAAAAAGAGAGCAGTCCTGCCAGCATCTGCGTCCATCTTTGGTTGGATTTAGACTTAAAACTTGTCACCCGCCACCCGTCGCTTGACACTGCATTCCATGACACAAGACGAAGTTCTCCGGGTTTTTCGCGACAGCGGCGCGCTGCTCGAAGGCCATTTCATCCTCCGCAGCGGCCTGCACAGCCGCCAGTTCTTTCAGTGCGCGCTCGCCCTCCAGCAAATGCCCGTCGTCGAAAAGATCGGCCAGGCGCTCGCCGCCAAGGCCAGACCCCTCGGCGCCGTCACCGTCATCGCCCCGGCGGTCGGCGGCCTCGTCATCGGCCAGGAAGTCGCCCGTCAGCTCGGCGTGCGGTTCATCTTCGCCGAAAAGGAAGAAGGCAAACTCGTGTTGCGGCGCGGATTCAAGATGTCCACCGGGGAAAAGATCCTGGTTGCGGAGGACGTCGTGACCAAAGGCGGCCGGGTGCAGGAAACGATCGACATTGTCCGCGCCCACGGCGGCGCCGTAGCCGGGGTGGCTACCATTGTGGACCGCTCGAACGGCACGGTGAATTTCGGCGTACCCTTCCTGGCCCTGCTTTCGCTCCGTGTCGAAACCTTCAAGCCCGACCAGTTGCCGCCGGACCTCGCCAAAATTCCCGCCGTCAAACCGGGCAGCAAATAAACCCGGCCGGCCCGACGCAATTTAGACACAGTAAAGCGCAAGAAAGGTTTTTGGTCCGCCGGAAAAAACAGAGAAAGTGTGGTAGAATGACTTGCTTTATGCCTCCCCAGAATGCTTCTCCCCGTTGCGGGTGGAGTGCAGTCATTCCGGGACTGTTCGTCGCCGCCTTCGCCCTCAAGGCATCGGCAGCGCCCATGGTGTTGGAAGCTGAAAACGGGACCCGGACCGGGAGCGCCTACGTGTCAACGGCGGTTTCCGGCTATTCCGGCACCGGCTATGTTACGGGCCTCCAAAGCGCCAGCGATACGGTCATCTGGAATTTCACCGGCACGCCGGGCTTGTACGACCTGGTCATCCGGTTCCGCTCCCCGTTTGGTCCGAAAGGATTCGCCGGCGCAATCAACGGGCACGGCTTCTCCGGCATGTTCCCGTCCAACAGCGCTTTCGCCAGCGCCGACATCGGCCTCGTGGAACTGACGGCCGGCGCCAACACGCTTTGGGTCGGCGGCGGTTGGAACTGGTACGAAATCGACCGGGTGGACCTTAACCCCGTGCCGGCACCGCTGCCACCGGCTCCAGTGCCGGCCACCCTGGTGGACCCCCAGGCCACTTTCGCCGCGCGGATGCTCATGCAGGCGCTGGTGTCGGACTACGGCAAACACACCTGGGCCGGCCAGCACGACTCGAACGAGATCAGCTACATCCAGGGAAAAACCGGACTCAAGCCGGCGATTGTGGAAGGCGACCTGATCGACTACTCGCCCAGCCGGGTGCAGTACGGCGGCCTGCCAGTCAACTACACGGAAGGTTACCTCACTCTCCAGAATGCCGGCCACGTGCTGGGATTGTGCTGGCACTGGAATGCGCCCACCAATCTGATCAACACGGTCGGCCACGAGTGGTGGCGGGGGTTCTACACCGATGCAACCACATTCGATGTTGCTGCCGCGCTCGCCAACACCAATTCGGCTGAATACGGCCTCATCCTGCGCGACATCGATGCCATCGCCGTGCAATTGAAGAAAATTTCCTCCAACAACGTTCCGGTGCTGTGGCGTCCGTTGCATGAAGCCTCCGGCGGCTGGTTCTGGTGGGGCGCCAAAGGCTCCGGCCCCTTCAAGCAACTGTGGCGGCTGCTCTACAACCGGCTGACCACGTATCATAATCTGCACAACCTCATCTGGATCCTGGCTGATGAAGACCCGGACTGGTACCCCGGCGATGACGTCGTCGATATCGTCGGCGTGGATGCCTATCCCTCCGACCCGACGGATGCCCTTTCAACCAGCTGGGAAAATCTCAAATCCCGGTTCGACGGGGTCAAGCTGCTGACCTTGAGCGAATTTGGCGGCGTGCCGGATATAGAACGAATGCATGTTTTCGGAGTCTGGTGGTCCTACTTTTCTCCTTGGGGTGGATATTTTGTCGAAGATGCATTGACCAATAGCGCGTCACAACGGATCTACCAGTCTCCGGAGGTGATCACTTTGGATGAACTCAACGCCGTGCCTCCCCTGATCGTCAGCAATAAACCCGCAGCCGATGGTGTCTTCCAGTTGGCCGGAACCGGGCCGCGCGGCGCCGTTTATCGCCTTCTGGCTTCGACCAATATCGGACTGCCGCCGGCCAACTGGCTGCAGTTGACCAACGCCACATTTTCCGGTGGCGTATTCACCTTCACTGATCAGCAGGCCACAAATTACGCGCGGCGGTTCTACCGGATCGCAACTCCCTGAGAAATGACCGGCCGGAGGCGGAAGACATCGAGCTTTGCCGAACGCCGAAGTTTTGATCCGGACCGGATAAATTCGATATTCGAAGTTGGACGCTCAGAGTCCTTTGTTCCAACCCAAAACCTCACTGTGCCAAACGGCACTATTCGCTGTGCCATCCTGACCCTTTTGGCACAGTTTTTCATTGCCATTCCGGAACGCGAAACCACTAATTCGCCCTTTGTTTATAAGGCTTCCGTGATATTTCGAAGATTGCGGCATCCTTATTGCGTGGAGAATTGAAGCAGACAACTAATTTAAAACAATTTATGGCAAAAGTACTAGGCATTGATTTAGGCACCACGAACTCCTGCATGGCCGTCAT
>Ga0265320_10001557_pt1 | contig 16541 bp, 17 predicted proteins | sample 4827metaG_FD_202087 | JGI IMG/M metagenome (GOLD analysis project Ga0265320, IMG submission 202087) | Rhizosphere microbial communities from Carex aquatilis grown in University of Washington, Seatle, WA, United States - 4-8-27 metaG | ecosystem: Host-associated > Plants > Roots > Rhizosphere >...
CCTGCGACCACCGCGGCAATGCGCTCGTCCAGCGCCGCCGAGAACATCGCCATCTTGCCCCCGCGCGAGTAGCCCGTGATGGCGATGCGCGCCTTGTCCACTTGGGGTAGCGTGTAGAGATAATCCACCACCATTCGGGCAGTGAAGGCCCTCTGGCCCATGGTGGCAAAGTCGAAGCCGGGATAAAGTTGCGGGAGATTGGAGGGCGTATCCACGCTGCTCGGGAACGAACAGGCAATATAGCCGCGATTCAAAACTGCTGCGCCCATGCCCCCGATAAGGACTGGAAACGGCCCCTCCCCGGCGGGGATGGTCACTGACACTTGCGCGGATGCCTGGTCGTCTGGACCGTACTGTAGATTGACGGTGCGGGTAATGACGCCGGCGTCGTTGGTCGTCTCGCTCACCGGCACAATTTTATCGAGCTGGGGTTTGGGCGGAACCGTGCCGAGTTGATATTTTTGCTCGAGGTCCCAAATTTCCTTGCGACGCGCGGCCCAATCCGCCGCCGTTTTCACGTCGCGGCCGTCGAGGAATTTCAGCGGGTCGGGTAAACCGTTGTGGCGCGGCAACGCGCCGAAATCCGGCGGCAGGATGCCTTTGGCCTGCACCCAGTCGCCAAACGAAGGCAAACCGCTGGCCGCCGACACGGGCGGCAATGTTTTTAGGAGCTGGTCGAGATAATCCCGCCGTTCCGCTTCCGTCATCGCCCGCACCGTTGGTGCAAGCGCAATCACCGACAATACCAGCAGGGGAAGGGCAATCCGTCGCATGGGGTGGGCGCGGGTTGAGAGCGCAACCCCAACAATTGCATCTGTGGCCGTTCAGACAAGCAATAAAAACACGCCTTGGGGGCGGGCGCCACTAGGGGGCTCCAGCCGCCGTGGCCGGCACTGCCGGAGTTGGGGCGGGCCCGGGAGTCGCCGCCGGCGCCGCCGCCCGCGGGCCGGCCATCGCCGGCAAACTTAGCATCTTATTCTGAAAGTATGGCGCCGACACATTGTTTTCCACGGCCTTTTGATAGACCATGCGCGCACTGTCGTAATCTTTCTGGCTTTCAAAATAATCACCCAGCTCATTGACGCTGCGCGCCAGGAATTCCCGGCCGGAAGTCGTTTTATCCAATTCCGCCGCCTGCTTGGGCTTGTCCAGAATATTGATCACCTTCCAATAAGCCGCGGGTTTCAGGGCGTCGTCATCAAGAAAATGGGCATAATCATAACCCGCCTGCACCTGCGCCCAGACGGGCAAATAATTCAGGTTGCTCAGGTGATCCAGTGCTTCGAGTGCCACGCGCCGTTTCTGCACGTCTTCGTGGTCCTTCATCGCAATGGCATTCAAGCAATTGGCCCGGGCCATGAGCGCCTGGGCCCAGAGCTCGTCCGACAAGGGCAAATGTTGCTTGTTCAGCAGGTCGAGCAGGTTTTCAAAAATGTCCAGGGCCAGGGTGAAATCGTTCCGGCGGCTGTATAATTCTCCCTGCTCGTAGCGCACGTAAAAAATTAATGGGAATTCGTCCGGGAAATTTTCGGCGAATTTCTTGAGGCTGGCCAGGGCGGCCTCAAACTTCCCGTCGCCGTCACTGTCCCGATTGTACAGGGCGAGCTGGTAAAGGGCCCGCGGGGCATATTCGGCGCCGGGGTTCTGCCGTTTCGCGGGATCCTTGGCGTCAATAAATTGATCCACGAGGCTGATTAAATCTTTCGCCGCTCCGTTCTTGTCGTTCTGGTCGGCCAGTTTGTTGGCGTGCCAAAGCAGGCCCTCCACCGCCGCGTCCGTCTGCTTGTAAATCGTTTGCAGCTCCGTGTAGCATTTTTCCATTTCGGCCGCTTTGCCCGTATCGTCCGCCGCCCGCACTTTCAGCAGCAGACCGGCCGCCGCCAATTCCCGCCGCGACGCCTCCAGGGCCTTGCTGCCCGCCACCACTGCCGCCTTCATTTCAATTTCCGCTTCATCCTGCAATATTTGCGCCTTGTCCGCCGCCGACGGGTCATGCACCTCCACCGCCAGCGAGGCGTCCAGCCAGCGCAGGCACAGGCGCAGTTCAATTTGGAGGAGGTTGATGTGGCCGGCGTCGAGCAGCCGGGTGAGGCGCGCAAAGGCTTTCTCCACCTCGTGGTTGTCCCGCAGCGCCAACAACAGGTTGTATTCCGCCCGCCAGCGTTCGTCCGCATCCGCCAGTTGCGGCGCGACCTCATCCAGGCGGGCGATGGCCCCTGCCAGATTGCCCGCTTTTATTTCACTCTCCACGGCGCGTTCGAGCAATGAGCCGAGATTTTCCTCCGGCGGCGGATCCTTGATCAACGTGGCATACAAACTCGCCGCCGTGGCGTAATAACTTTTGTCCAGGGGGGTTCTATCGCCATTCAGAAAATTCAAATCCGCAAGCCGCGCCGTGATAACCCTGCGTTCGGGTTCGCCCACCGGCAGGGCCTCGCGGAGGCTGTTCAGGTTTTTCGCCGCCTCAAGGATTTGCTTCGGCGTGGCACTCCACGCGACGTAGGCGAGAGTCAACCACGCGCCCTCGCGCGCAGTGTCCCGGGCCAGTTCCTGGTCTTTCGGCAGCGTCAGCAGGAGCTGGGCCGCGGCGGCCGCCTGGTCATTTTGATTGAGACCCAGCGCCAGCTGCATTTGTAACAAATACAATTGTTTGATTAACGGGTGACCGCGCGGATCCAGCACCAGCGCGTCAAGTAGAGCCTTCAAATCCTTCGCATTCTGCGCCAATTTCCCATTTTCCAGCAAATCCAGGGCAATCTTTTGGGTGTTGACCAGGTCATTTAAATCCGGCGCGCCTTTTTCGGGCCAATCTTTGAGAATGGCTTGCAGCGTTTCCTGGTCGCGGGCGGCGTCCGGCGCGGCGGCCTGCTGATCAATAATCACATATTCCAACCGCAGCTTGTTCAGGCTCGACCGGTCCAAGCCCACCCGTTGCAGGTTTTTCTGCAGCAATTGCAGAGCCCCGGAGGGGTCACCCAGCTTGTCGAGCACAATGGCCAGGTCGAGCGCATATTGGGCGCTGTTCGCGCCATTTATGGGATCCTGCACGGCCGCATCCATTTGCTTTTGCAATTGATCCCGAATCTCCGGGGTTGCGGCCAAACCCAAATAAAGCTGGCCCTTCCAGCGTTCCGCCTCGAATTGCGCGGCTTGCAGCGGATTTACCGCGTTGGCAATGGCCTTGGTCCAGTCGGCATTGGCCTCTTGCGGCTTTTTTTCCCATTCCGCCAACGTCGCCGCCGCCAAATAATACCAGGGCAGGTCCGACGCCGACAACTGGGCCACCGGCACTTGGGCCAATTGCGCGCTAACTGTCACCCATTGTCCTTCCTGTTCCTTGAGCAGCGTATCGCGCAATATATAGGCTGCACTATTGCTGGCCGTGGTAACTTCTTTGAGCGCCGCTCTGGCACCCGCCAGGTTGGCATCGGCCAAATAGGCCGTGGCCAAATCCAGATTCAAAGCATCGCGCGCCTCCTGGCTCAACCCTGGCGCCGCCAAAACCTTGCTGAAGCTTTGGATTGCGATCGACGGTAATCCTGACGCCAATGCCGAACGGCCGGATGCCGCCTCCGCCATGGCACCCACTGTTTGCTCAAGATTATTGGTGCTGCGAATAAACGGGACATCCGTCTGAATTGCCGGCAGGGACAACTGCACGGGCGGGGGGGCGTCGGGCAACCCCAACGGCTCCGCCGTGACGCCCGGCGACACCGCCGATTGCGCCCATGCGCTGCCGCCCGCCGCCACGAGCGCCACCAGCCAGTTGGTCCTTCCTAAAAGCTTCATGTTCAATAATCTTATCTTATCTATGGACGGGAGAAGATAAAGTCCAAAGACCCGCCCGTCGCCCGAAGAGTTCCCGGTTGATTTTGGTTTGTTCCCCCAAGGCCGGGGGCGAATGTGCCCGAATCAATGGTCTGCCGCTGCCGAACCCGAACCAAAATTACCGACCAACCGGCCGTTGTTGAACATTTGGTCATAGAGCACCCGGCCACTCTCATCCCATTCCGTTTGGCGGTCTTGCAGCAATTCGCTGACGGCCACCCCGCTAAAATCCCGGATGACCACCGTTTGCTTGAGGAGCTTTGGATTGCCGTCGGCATACCATTCCTGCACGCGGTTGAGCGGCCCGGGTGGGCCCGGTACGTCTGATTCGGAGACAATGTGGCGGTTGCCATTCGGCCAATAAGTCATGAAATAGGCGATCCGGGCGCCGGCCGCCGCATAGACCTCAATGCGCTCGGGTTGTTGGGTCCCGGAATAGAGCAGCGTATGGCGCTGTAGTTTTCCATCGGCCCCGTATTCATATAATTCCTTGGGCACTGTACCCGCCTCATATACCACCATCTTTTCCGGGAGGCCGACCGCCGAAAACCACGTTTGCTGCACCACCAGCCCGTCGAAGAATTCTGTTTGCAAAATATGGCCGTCGGGCAGGGCTTGAATTTGGTAGCCAGTATATCCAGGTGGATGGTCCAGTTTCGTCGCTGTCGCCGATTCCGGCAAAATCATTCCCGGCAACAGTCCACCATGATGCCCGGTCAGCAACGGCTGCTTCGGCGGCGCGGAGCTGCAGCCACCGCACACGCAAGCCGTAACCAAGGCTGCGGCCGCAACCTTGATGATTTCCGGCCATTTTGCTGCGCGTTCGTGGGCCATTGGTTTTCTTCCGAAGCACCTTTATACTACAAAACCAGGGCGATTTGCACGCCTGGACCATGCACGCCTTCTATCAAGATGCCCTCGATATCCGCCGTCTTGGACGGGCCGGTGGCCCAGATCACGTTCGGGTCGTCCCCCAATACGAGCACAGCGTCCGCCAGCGTGAGGTGAATCAGCTCGCGGGGCAAAATGGCAATGTGCACCCAGGGCGCCAACGCGCCGAGCCGGCGCGAAGTCAGGGTGTCGTTCAAAATAATCGTGCCCGTCTCGGCAATGCCGCCCGCCGCGCGGGTAATGCCAAAGGCGTAATCGTCCACCCGCGTGCGATCAAACTCCGGACTCAGCGTGAACTCGGGGCCGAATTGCTCCTGCAATTGTTTTTGCAACGCGGGATCGCAATAACCCTTCATCCAGCCGTTCTTTTTAAGATAAGCCGCGACTTCCGCGACGCTGGTCATTGGCGTGCCGTTGACGAGCTTGATGCGCTCACAAAACAATTCGAACGGGGCATGGTGGTCCACCAGCTTGTGCGCCACCGCCAGTTCTGCATCCCAATTGGGCAGCGCCGCGCGCTCCGGCAGCATCGCCAAAGCTTTATTTACCCGGCCCAGCATGTCTTCGCGTGCGTTCATGATTTTCCTTTCGCCGCCGGACGGTTTTTCAGCCACTTGCGAAATTGTCCTCCGCGCCAAGGCGGGAGTGTACGATAATCACTCCATTTGCGCAACGGCCCGGGCATGAGCACCCGCGGTACATGGTTCACCAGGCCACCCATGGCCATGGCCGCCTTCCACGCCGTTGGTTGGCTCGCCAAAATGGACCATGCGCCCAGCGGAGGCGTCCCGGATGTCGGCCCGTGCGCGCGTTTGTTCTTGTCGCGCAGCCGCAGCAGCAAATCCGGAATGGGAATATTGACGGGGCAGACTTCCTGGCACGCGCCGCAAAGACTCGACGCCTTCGGCAAATCGGCCAGCTCGGGAAATTTTTCTTTCGCCAGCAATGGCGACAACACTGCACCCACCGGACCGGGATAGACGCTGCGGTAGGCATGGCCGCTCGCCTGGCGGTAAACCGGGCACACATTCAGACACGCCCCGCAGCGGATACAGCGCAAAATATCGCGGCACTCCGTCGCCAGCACGTCAATGCGCCCATTGTCCACAAAAATGACGTGCATCTCGTCCGGGCCGTCGGGCTGCGTGGGCTTGCGCGGACCTTTGATGAATTCGGTGTAGACGGTCAATTGCTGCGCCGTGGCCGAGCGCGCGAGCAAATTGAGCAGCAGCGCCAAATCGCGGTCACGCGGCAGAATTTTCTCAATGCCCACCATCGCAATATGGCAGCGAGTCGCTGCGAGACAGAAGCGCGAATTGCCCTCGTTCGTCACCAGCACCAGCCGCCCACTCTCGGCGACGACAAAATTGGCTCCCGTCAACCCGACATCCGCCTCCAAATATTTCTGCCGCAGAAAAACGCGGGCGCGCTGGGTGATGACATTGGGATCGTCGTTATACGCACCCAGCCCATTCTTCTCAAAGCACACCGCCACCTCGCGCCGGCTCTTGTGGATGATCGGCCGCACGATATGGCTGGGATGGTCGTGGTCCACCTGCACGATGAATTCGCCCAGATCGGTTTCGAGGCATTCAACGCCGTTCTTCTCCAGAAAATGTGCCAACTCCGTTTCCTCGCTGACCATCGTCTTGGCTTTGACGATCTTGGTCGCATTGCGCTTCCGCATGATGTCGAGCACCGCCTGGTTGGCATCCAGCGCGGTCGGCGCCCAATGCACCTGGACGCCATTGGCCTTCAGCTTCTCCTCCACCTTGGGCAGGTAGGTGTCGAGGTTCTCAATGACGTGTTGCTTGATCTCCCCAGCAATCTCCCGCAACCGGTTCGCATCCGGAAAATGGTCAAACAGCACCTTCGTGCGCTTCTCATGCGTCGCCTTCGTGCTATTGTAGACAGCATCATGCGTCTCCTTCTTCAGGTTCGCGGCAAATCCGTCAATGGGGGATACGCTCATGGGGCGGGAAAACCACCATCGTGTCCAAGCCCGCGCGATTTGACAATCAAAAGCGTCACCTCGTAGGGGCGCAATCTTGCTGCGCCCTTCTGCCCTATGTCTTTGCCAACGGTAAAACTTCCTCCCGAGCAAGAATTGCCGCTTTGGCGACACACGCCCGAATGTCCGCGAGCGTCAGCGGTGAGTAACTGCGCGTAATGTCCTCTACCGTCAATCCAGCCGCCAAGTTGTCCAGAACGGCCGAAACCGGAATGCGCGTCCCCTTTACGCACGCGTGCCCCTTGCACACCTTCGGGTCAACTGTAATTCGGCTTTCTATATTCATGACTAATGGAGTGTAAGCTTTAAAGTCACCTACCCATTGGTGCCTGGGTCCAGATCTTCAGGCCTTCGACCCCGGCAAAATCGCGCGGATTGTGCGTCACGAGCGTCAAGTCATGGCGCAGCGCCGTCGCCGCGATCCACGAATCGGCATAGTCGGGAATTCTTCCGCGCCGTTTGGCCGAGGCCATCAGACTGGCCCAGGTTCGCAGTAAAGCGTCGTCATAGGGTAGCACCACATAGGAATGCAGATAATTCTCGAGATCAGCGCGACGTTGCGGTCCCCAATTTCTTTCCAAAGGCCATTTGTATAGCTCGCCAAGGGTTAAAAAAGCGATGTAACGTGGCTGCCCAATTAGGTGCCGCTCGTAGAGTGCCGCCCGCGTGTCGCGGCGATAGAAATAGGAAACAATGTTCGTATCGAGCAACATGCGCCAGCTTACTCCAACGGCTGTTTTGCTTTCGATTGATCCCGGCGATCTTGCGCCAGCGATTCCTCAAAACCCTCCCAGTCCGCCGGATCGCCCATGCCGTACAAGTCTTCGAACCGCTCAACCGGCTTCACACCCTGCCTCCGTGCAAGCTCCTCCGCACTCAAATTGTCCCAATACCCGCCGTAGCGCGGATCGGGGACGACTTGCACGGAACCCTCCGCCACCGCCTCAATGCGCACGCGCGTCCCCGACGGCCACGGCGTCCCCGGTGGCAGCACTATCATCCCAGCTTCAACTGTTGCCGTAATGCTCATCTTGCAGGTAATCTAAAGCCTGAACGTCCGCCGCGCAATGCCGTTTTTAGGCCTGCACAAAAACCAGTCCTGAACGTCAAAGCAGGTTACCATCAGCCCAATTTCATTTTCAAGTTCTAATGGTACGTGATTTCTTGAATCGTCTTTTCATCCATCTCGAATGCTGAGGATGAGTCCTTCATTTTGGCGGTCAGTGCCATGGTTCGCCTATAAGTGCCTTGGGTGGTGATGGCAGGGATAACGATGGCGATATTCCCAGTAACCGTCCCAAAACTTGCCGACGCAAAAATTCCGTTGGTCATTACGTCGGCGGCCTTTTTTAGGGCCAGCGAAAAATCTCCCGACACGGAGGCGATTTGGCCACCACCGCTGCCCGTGATGGCATCCAGCTTCATCGTGCCACTGGCGTTCGGAAGATTGGCACTACTCTTTAGAAAGCCCGCGTCCGAAAGCGACGCGTTATTGACGGACCAGGTGTCCCCGATGGCGATTGATTTCGACGGGCCAAATAGCTCTTGGTCGGAATGCTTTTCTTCGCCCAGTGGAACTACTGCCCCGAGAAGTATATCCAGAAAAGGATCGAATGGCATACCGTCAACAGTGATTTTCTTGTCCGGGCCGACTCGTTCCGCGATGATTTTGGTTCCCGCGGCAGGCAACGTGGAAAGTCCACGCCCAACCATATTGGAGTCCAGGTTTCCAGTCATGGCTTTGACCGTCAAAGCGACTTTCTGCACGCTGCCGTTGGAGAAAATGCCCAGCACTTCGGCCTCGGCCTCAAGATGAACGGCCATTTTGCGGTTTTCCGGTTGTAAAATCCCCGGCACGTAGGAAAAATGCATTTGCTGGGATTGGACACAATCCGCCATGTAACTGAATTTTTGACCAACCTTGATTGCCGGGCTGAGATTAATTGGATAGGATTTTAGTGCGACGGGCAAAGGATTAGGCGTCGGCGCAGGCAAGTGGCTCGAAATCGGAATGGCGGCTGCTGGCTGGTAGTTGTTTTTGGAGCACCCTACCAGAACAAGAGCAGCCAAAACTGCGGCACGGAGCAGGGAGACGGAAGCATTCATGGAACGCGAACAAAGGCTAAAAGCACTCGTTACCACTGTCAACCGCAGACCCCAAGCAATCACACACCATCGCAAACCATCGTGGTTAACCACCCTTTAACTTTATTTAATCAACCCGCCATTCTTCAACGCATCGCGCAAAATCTGCGCGAAATGCAGCGTCCGAATCGGGTGGCCTTCTTTTTCCGCCATGCCGGCCAGGTGCATCATGCAACTGGAGTCGCCGGAAACCAGAATATCCGGATTCGCCGCCCGCATGTGCTCCAACTTCAAGTTGCCCATGCCGGTCGAAATGTTCGGAAACGCCACCGAGAAAGTCCCGCCAAATCCGCAACATTGCTCGCCTTCACCAAATACCTGGACTTCGACCCCCGCAATTGAACGCAACAGCGCCAGGGTCGATTCTCCGCTCTTCGTGCCACGCGAGTGGCAGGACGTATGGAACGCAATTTTGGCCGGAAATTTTCCTGGCCAGGTTTTAATGCCCAGGCCATTGACAATGTAGTCCGCCAGTTCCCAAGTGCGATTGCCGAGCTTTTCAATTTCACCGTGGTCCGCCTCCTTTTCAAATTCCAGCGGCGCGCCATGAACGAGCATCGCCGCGCAGGAGGCGCTCGGCACAATCACCGGCACATCCCCGGCAAACACTTTTACTGTATGCCGCACCACCCGGCGCGACGCCGGCCAGTCACCGGCATTGAACGCTGGCTGGCCGCAACAGGTCTGCCCCTCGGGAAAATCTATCGCGCAGCCGAGGTATTCGAGCACCTCGACGGTCGCGCGCGCCGCGTCGTCAAAAAACGCGTCGCACAAACACGTCGCGAGCATCTGCACGCGTTTGCCGGTCGGACGATTGGCGGAGGGAGTGCTCATGGAGCGAAGGGACAAAGGGACCGAGGGACAGAGGGACAGAGGGACAGGAATCCAAAACGGCGCAGCGCAATCGTTGTCCATGCGGCCGTAGGGCCAGCGCTTGCGCTGTGCCGCCTTTTTGCAGGGGCGTCGCTTGCGACGGCCCTCATTGAATTAAAATCTAAATTTGTCATCCTCGAGGTGAATAAACGGTTTGCTGCAACGTAGGCGCAAGGTGGGCGCGGAAGGCGGCGCGGTCCTTGACGACGCCCAATGCGACCCACTGGCTCGCCAGGTTGCCAAGGGCAGTGCCTTCGAGCGCGAAGGCCACCACCGGCACCCTCGCGGCATCGGCCGTGGCCTGGCAGAGCAGGCGGTTTTTTGCGCCCCCGCCAACCATCAGGATGCGTTTAAAAGTTTTGCCGCCGAGGCGAGCCAGCATTTGCATCGCCCCCGCGTGGCCCGCGCCGAGCGAATCGAAAATCAGCCGCGCGTATCCGGCCACGTTGGCGGGAGCCTTGACTTTCCGCTTCTTCAATTGGGCGTCAATTGCCGCGCGCATCGAAGGCGGATTGCCAAATACCGGGTCGTTGACATCGAGCAAAACTTTTGGCGCCGGCAATTTTTCCGCCGCATTCACCAAGGCCGCCCATTCCTTCGCGCTTTGCGGGCGGGCGCTGAAATCCAGCAGTGTACGCTCCAGCAGCCAGAGGCCGACGATATTCGTTAACGGGCGATACCCTCCCCTGCCTGTTCGTTCGTTGGCGACCCGGGCCTTCAGAGCCTCGGCACCCAGAATCGGCGTCTCGTTCTCGCAGCCGACCAGCGACCAAGTGCCCGAACTGATATACAAATCCCCACCCGCCGGATCGGCCGGCATGGCGTCGTAGGCGCAGGCGGTGTCGTGTCCCGGAACTGCGATGGACAAAACGCCCTTCAATTCCGGCAATCCCGTGACTTTACCCAAGCGCGTATTCGCCAGCACCGGCTTAGTAAACCACTGCGGCAGCAGGTGGAAGAAATCGAGCGCCTCCCGCGACCAGTCGTTACCATGCACGTCCAGCAACTGCGTCGTGCTCGCAATGGAGATTTCATTCTCCATCCGGCCGGACAATAGAAAATTGAAATAATCGGGCAAAAACAGGCACCGGGTCGCCAGATCCTCAACGGCCGGGCAACTGCGCACCGTTTCCGCGAGTTGGAGACTTGAGTTGTAGAAAACATTCGGCAGGCCGGTGGCGGCGTAGATGCGGTCGAGGCCGAAATTGGCCAAAGCCTTGAGGCCCGCCTGCGTGCGCGCGTCGCGGTAGGCGTGCGCGGGAAACACCAGCCGCCCGGCGTCGTTCAGCAGCACATGGTCGCAACCCCAAAAATCCACGCCCACCGAAGCAAGTTTGGGGAATTGCTGTTTCGCCTTGCGCAACCCCGTGCAGACCTCGTTCCACAATCCGGGCAGGTTCCAGTAGTCATTGGGACCCAGCGACTGGAAGCCATTGGGAAAGCGGTGCACCTCCGTCAACGCGGGCTTTTTGCCCCACGTCCCGACAATGACGCGCCCACTGGTCGCGCCCAAATCCACCGCCGCACAGGTAACAGCTTGCATGAGAAGATGGAAATTGTCCTCTTTCTTTCCCGGAGTAAAACTAAAAGCGATTGGCGGAAAGTGCGCGGGAGGGGGAAACTCTTGACAGCCTCCAGGAGTTCTTTATAAAGACCCTATGCAAACCCTTACGATCACTGACGCCAAGAAAAATCTCGGTAAATGGCTAAAGGCCGCCAGCAATGGCCAGGATATTGGCATCGTCAGCGGCGCAGATATCATCGCCCTTCGCAAAGTGTCGGTCGAGTCCTCCGACTATGCTCAACGCGAATACGGCGTAACTGAGGAACAGTTGGATCGGTTCGCCGATTCCATGGATGCCCACATTGAGCGTCTGCGAGCGTCGGGTGAATTGGAAAAATATCGTTTCACCCCCGAACAATTGCGTGAAAAAATCGCTCATCATTCTACCCGCCGTCCAGGCAAAAGCCGCCAAGCTTCCTGAGGCTGAAAAGGATGCCTGCTGGATTGCTTTGGGCTCTTTATGCGAGGAATTCGGCCAACCCCATCTGCATAGTGGCCTCGGCATCCGAAAACTGACCCGCCGTCACTTTGAGTGTCGTGTCGGTTTGCATTGGCGCTTGGTTTTTCGGGATGCTCCAGAAGGCTTGGTCGTCGCCTTTCTCGGCAATCACGACGAAGTGCGGCAACGGATTCAAAGCGGGCAGTTTGAGTGACTCCGGCCAACCGCGAGGGTTGTGCCTACCCCTTCTTCAACTGCCCCATCACCTCGTCCGTAAGCTTCTGCACCAATCCTTCGAGTTCGGCGTTGGTCATTTTGGCGGGCGAAGGGCCGGCGGGCGTGACGCTGGTCATTTGCCGGTCGGAAATCTGTTCCCACGGGTCGCAGTCGCACAATTCGGCGGCTTTTTGACCGTGGCGTTCGTCCGGCAAGCCCAGCTTCTTCTTGAGGTCGAGCAGAATTTTGACTTCGTCCGGCGGGATGGTCGTGCGCTTCGTCGGCAATTGCGAGGCAACCCATAGCGTGCGGCAATAGGAATCCGTAATCTCCATCTTGAAATACGCGTCTTCCACGCTGACGCCCCAGCAGATGACGCCGTGATTGCCCATGAGGATGGCTTGGTGGTCAGGAGCGAGTTTGCCCAAAATTTCACTCATTTGCGGGCTGCCGGGCGTTTTGTATTCGGCCACGGGAATTGTGCCGACAAAAACTTCGACTTCGGGAATCAGGCAGCGCGGCGGCTCGATGCCCGCCATCGCAAACGCGGTGGCGTGAATCGGGTGCGCGTGAACCACTGCGGCGGCATTCGGCACCGTTTTATAAATTCCCAAGTGGGAAAGAATTTCGCTCGTGCGCTTCCACGGGGCCTGACCGGCGAGCTGGTTGCCTTCGATGTCCACCAGGCAAACCATGTCCGGCTTCATAAAACCCTTGCTGACGCCCGTCGGGGTGCAGAGGAAATAATTGCCGAGGCGCGCGGAGATGTTGCCGCCATTGCCGTCGTTGTAATCGCGCTTCCAGCAGCGGCTGCCGATTTCCACAATGTCGTCCTTCAACTTCTTCGCCAGCGGGGAATTAAACAGCGCGAGAATGTCGGCCTTGGACGCAGCGGGCCCGGCGCTGGAACTTTTCGCGGCGACCGCCGTCGCGGCTTTGGCGGGGGCGGCGGGCTGGGCTCCGGCATTCGGGTCATAGACGACCTTGACGCCGGCGCCAATGAGGATGTCGCGCGCACCCGGGGTCATCCGGGTGTTGTCGCGGCTGAAGCGGAATTCCTTGGCGCCGGACTTGACGAATTCGGCGGCTTCGATTTGGGAGAAGAGTTTCATGGTTTTAAAGATTAATTGAGGATTTCGCCAATTTTCGGCGAAGCATGGTTAAAATCAGACCTTATGCGGGTCCTCGGCTTGGAAAAAAACGGTGTCAATCAGAGCGGCGCAATAGGCGTCCACCGGCGTGGGCTTTTCGAACGGGCGCGTGGCCTCGGTACTTTCACACACCCCGATCGTTTGGCCCGTCCCGGCGCCGAGCTGGTCGTAAACTACGATGGAATAATCGTGGTCCTTGCCCGTTTCCGCAGTCTTGGGTCCCCATGGCAGGGCGACGAGCAGGCGCTCGCCCTTGAGCGACGGATGCCGCTCGGAAAGTATGACGCGGCCGATAACAGTGGCGAGTCTCATGCGACCGCTCCTTTCTGCGAAACTTCATCCACAATGCCCATGACCCACCAGCGGCAGGGGCTTTTGGGATCTTTGAGATAGCTGCGCGCCCAACTCCCATCACTGCACAGGATGACTTTTTCGTGCAGCCCTACGCCAATGGGATCAATCACCACCTGCGGCGGGCCGTCTATCTTGTCCTCCTGGTCCACCGGTTGCGCAATCAACAGCCGTGCCCCGTGGAAGCTGGGATGCTTCACGGTGGACGTAACGTAGCCGCGGATGATGGCAAGGCGCATGGGTAGAAGAAGTTAGAAGCTGGAAGCTAGAAGTTAGAATTAGGACCACGATAGTTCGTGCTGGTCAGGTGGGTTGGATTGGATGGGTTTTATTCTAGATTCTAGATTCTAACTTCCAGCTTCTAGTAAAGATTCAAGTTCTCCACCATCACGCAGCGGCGGGACCGCGTGAACGTCATCGGCGTGGTGACGCCCTCGCCCGTGGGCGTGGCGACGGAGAAAGACAGGAAACCCTCGCCGCCGAGGCCGAGGCCGGTCATGCACGGGCCGTTCTTAATGAAGAGCGTGGTGTCCGCGAGCTGGGCGAACTTCGTTAAATTCGTGATGTTGCGGCTGTGCATGATCGCCGTGTGCTTGTAATTGTGCTCGGTGCGGATGGCGGCGGCGATGGCCTCGTCCACGTTTTTCACGCGCACAATGGGAATGAAGGGCATCATCTGCTCCTCCTGCACGAAGAGATGGTCTTCCTTCGTTTCTCCGAAGAGCAACATCGTCGCCGGCGGCACATCGAGTCCGATGGCCTTGGCCAGCACTGCAGCATCGCGGCCAATAAAGGCCTTGTTGACGTGCGCGTGCGCGCATCCCCCACCTTGCCCTGGTTCAATGACAAACGCCTGCTTGGTCAGCGCTTCCACTTGCGTTGATGTGAGTTGCACGGCCCCGGCATTCTTGAGCGCCGAGATGAGGCCATCGGCCACCGACTCAACCACGAACACCTGTTTCTCGCCGATGCAGAGCAAATTATTGTCGTACGCCGCGCCCTGGATGATGCAGCGCGCCGCGCGATCAAGACACGCGGTTTCATCCACCACGACGGGCGGATTACCCGGCCCTGCACATACCGCGCGCTTGCCGGCCTTCATCGCCGCCGCCACCACCGCCGGGCCGCCCGTGACGCACAGCAGCTTGACGTCGGGATGCTTGCACATGATGTCGAAGGTTTGCAGCGTCGGCTTCACCACCGTCGCCAACAAATCCGGAATGCCCGTCTCCGCAAAAATGGCCTCATTGTAGGCGCGGATCGCCAGCGCCGCGACCCCGCAGGCCGACGGGTGGGTGTTGAATACCACGGAATTTCCTGCCGCCAACATGTTGATGGCGTTGCCCGTCAACGTTGGTACGCTGTGCGTGGCGGGCGTGACCGCGCCAATGACGCCCCACGGCGCAAAATCAATGATCGTCAGGCCAAAATCGCCGCTGAATGCCATGCGCTCGAGCATTTCCACGCCCGGGACCAACTCGGAGCAAATTTTCAGTTTCTCAATTTTGTGTTCGAGCCGGCCGATTTTCGTCTCGGCAAACTCAATCTCGCCCCACGACTTGGCGTTTTGCACGCACGCCCGGCGAATGGCGGCAATGGCCTTTTTGCGCGCCGTCACGCCATCTTCGCGCAATTTGACGAACGATTTCTGCGCCGCGGCAATGGCGTCTTCCATCTTGTCATAAACGCCAAAGCCCGTCTGCCCGGACTTCACCGCCGTCTGTTGCGTTTGCAAACGCGACAGCACCTCGGCCAACACGCGGGAAATGATTTGCTCCTGGTCCATGGGTAAAGGGATTTAAGATTTAAGAGTTAAGAGTTATGAAGTTGCGGAAACCATTTCGGGTTTTGTCAATCATCGGTGACGTATTACTTCATAAGTCATAATTCATAACTCATAATTACTGATTCGAGCGGTAGACCACCTTCTTTTGCACGTCCACCGTATCCACGATGCCGATGACAATGGCGTCAATCGGTGTGTCCTTGTCCTTCGCGCCGAGGCGCGCGGAACTGCCTTGGGCAATGAGAACGACTTCGCCCTCGCCGGCGCCCAAGTCGTCCACCACGATGATGGTGTTGGTGCCGGGCTTGAAGCCCTGCAGGTTCGCGGGGTCCACGAGGAGCGGCCGCACGAACAGGAATTTGGCCCCGGTCATCTTCACGTTTTTCTTGGTGGAGACGACGGAGCCTTCGACACGGGCGAGAATCATGGCGCAGAGGAGTTGGTGGTGGGAGGACGCAGGCAAACGCGGACGGGATCCCGCGGTGGCGGGACCCCGGCGGCGATTCACCGGTTATTTCTTCGCGGACTTGGGCAGCACGACACCCAGCTCGGCGTGGGGGCGGGCAATGACGTTTACCGACACGACTTCGCCGAGCGATTGCGCGGCGGTGCGGCCCGCTTCGGTCGCGGCCTTGACGGCGGCGACATCACCGGTCACGACCACCGTGACCATCGCGTTGCCGACCTGGGTCATCGGGCCGACCAACTCGACGTTGGCGGACTTGAGCATGGCGTCGGTCGCCTCGACAAGGGCGACGAGACCGCGGGTTTCAATCAATCCAATGGCTTGCTGGGAGGACATCTTAGTTTTGGGTTTAGAGTTTAGAGTTTCCGGTTTTTAGTTGAAAGGTTCAGCATCTCGCTGAGTTTGCGGTTTGCGGTTGAAAAAGTGGCTGGATTTTTAATTTTTCCTTTTTAATTTTTAATTTCGCTCGCCGAGTTTCGCCCAAGCATTCCGCGCAATGACGATTTCCTCATTCGTCGGGATGACCCAGACTTCGATTTTGGAATCCGGCGCGGAAATCTTTGCCTCGGTGGCATGGGTGGCGGCGTTGGCCTTGGCATCAAGTTTCAGACCGCAGAAATCCAGGTTCGCACACACCGCTTCACGCAATTCCGTGCGGTTTTCACCGATGCCCGCCGTGAAAATCAAGGCGTCCGCCCCATTGAGCGCGACGAGGAATTTTCCCAGATAACCGCGGATGGCGTTGACAAACACCCCGATGGCCGTACGTGCGTTTTCATTGCCCTTGGCGGCGGCTTCCGCGACATCGCGCACGTCACCC
>Ga0265320_10001558_pt1 | contig 16509 bp, 16 predicted proteins | sample 4827metaG_FD_202087 | JGI IMG/M metagenome (GOLD analysis project Ga0265320, IMG submission 202087) | Rhizosphere microbial communities from Carex aquatilis grown in University of Washington, Seatle, WA, United States - 4-8-27 metaG | ecosystem: Host-associated > Plants > Roots > Rhizosphere >...
TGATAAACTGGTGCGGTGGATTCAGCCGGATTGTCAAACGGGCGTGTTGCTCAAAGACTCGGAGCGCGGACCGCTGAATCCGCGCGTTCCCTTTTGCCAACCATTTGGAGTTTTCAAGGGCATTAAGGCATTTTCAATAAATGTGTAGCCGCCGACCTCAGTCAGCGCAAATCGAATCAAGGGAAATAATAGGGCGCGAACAGATGTTCGCGGCTACGAGATTATTTAGACTGCTCTAACAACACGCGGACATGGCTGTCGGCGCTCCGGGTCGATTTGGGCAACACGCCCGCTCCGTGTGCGCCGATCTCCATCCCACTCGGCGAGACGGCGGGCAGAGGACCACCCGCCCTGCCCGGATTTTGAAATTAGGACTCTCCCTCGCCAGTTGAACCCTTGACGGCGGTGGTGGGCATTGGTTATCAAATCAGGTTCATGAGCAAGACCGAGACCCATCATTTTCAGGCGGAAATCCAGCAGTTGCTGGATATCGTGATCCATTCGCTTTACACGGACAAAGAGATTTTCGTGCGCGAATTGATTTCCAACGCGGCCGACGCGTGCGAGAAACTGCGTTTCAACCAGTCGTCGAACCGGCCCGTCCATCAGTCGGATGTGCCTCCGTCCATTGCTTTGGCCACGGATGACAAGGCCGGCACCGTCAGCATCACGGACACCGGCATCGGCATGACGCACGGCGAGCTGGTGGAGAACCTGGGCACCATCGCGCACTCGGGCACGAAGGCGTTTCTTAAACAGCTCGCGGAGGAAAAAAAGCCGGACGTGGGCCTGATCGGACAGTTTGGCGTGGGATTTTACTCGGCGTTCATGGTGTCAAAAAGGGTGACCGTGCTGAGCCGGTCGTTCGCGCCGGAGGAGCAAGGCTGGCAGTGGACGAGCGAAGGTGGCGGGGGTTATGACCTCACGCCCGCCACGGACCTGCCGCGCGGAACGAAGGTCACGTTGGAACTCAAGGATGACGCGAAGGATTTCGCACAAGCCGCCACCGTCGAGCGGATCATCCAGCGTTACTCCAGCTTTGTCCCCTTCCCCATCGAACTGAACGGCAGGCGGCTCAACACCGTTCAGGCCATCTGGGCGCGGAACAAGAACGACATCAAGGAGGAGGAATACAACGAATTTTACACGTTCGTCGGCCACGATCATGAGCCGCCACGTTTCCGGCTGCATTTCACCGCGGACGCGCCGCTGGCCATCCAGGCGTTGTTGTTTGTGCCGCAGCGGAATCTCGAGACGCTGGGCATCGGGCGGATGGATTCCGAGGTGAATCTCTATTGCCGCAAGGTGTTGATCCAGGCGAAGGCCAAGGGATTGTTTCCGGACTGGCTCCGCTTTCTCAAGGGCGTGGTGGACAGTGAAGACCTGCCGTTGAACATCTCGCGGGAGACGATGCAGGACACGACGTTGATGCAGAAGTTGAACAGGGTTTTGACCGGGCGTTTCCTGAAGTTCCTCGACGAACAGGCGGAGAAGGACGCCGCGACCTACGAGAAGTTCTACGCGGAGCATCAGCGTTTTCTCAAGGAGGGCGTGGTGACGGATTTCACGCACAAGGAGGCGCTTGGCAAACTACTGCGCTACGAGTCGTCGGCGTTGGACAAGGATAAACTCACATCGCTGGCGGATTACGTGAAGCGCATGGCGCCCGGGCAGAAGGAGATTTACTGCCTGCTCGCGCCCAACCGCGCGGCGGCGGAGAGCAGTCCCTACTTTGAGGTCTTCCGCGAACGGATACTTGAAGTGCTGTTCCTTCACGATCCCTGGGACGAATTTGTGACGGAGCATCTTGATACCTTCGACGGCAAGCCGCTTATCCTGGCCGAAAAGGCGGAGTTGAACCTCAGCGAAACAAAGCAGGACGGCGCTTTGTCCGCGGACGCGGCGAAGTTGCTCGCGCAATGGCTCAAGGAAACCCTGGGGGACAAGGTGGGCGAAGTGCGGGCGTCGCAACGATTGGTGGAAAGCCCGGCGGTGGTGGTGGATCCGGACAAGACAATGACGGCGAACATGCGGCGCATCCTGAAGGCCATGAAGCAGGAGGGCGACAAGCCCTCCCCGATGAAACATGATCTTGAAATCAACCCGGCGCATCCCATCATGGCACGGCTGGACGCAATGCGGTCGAAGGACGGCCCGCTGGCGGCCAGCGTCGCGGAGCAGATTCTCGATAATGCGCGCGTCGCCGCCGGGTTGCTGGAAGATCCGCGCGCAATGCTGAACCGGCTCAATCAACTGCTCGAAAAAGTGCTGGCAAAGGAGTAGAGGTTAATCTCCAGCAGCACCCCGCAGATGATGCCGACCTATAAAGTAAATCCACAGAGATCCGCAAAATCCTTGGAAGAGATAAGGGAATGCCGGTGAATGTCACATCGCCGCCACCCGATGGATTGCCTCCCCGCCTGGAATCACAGTTCGCCGGTGCCATTTCCAAAAATCGCCGGCGTTGGTGGGTTCATCTGTTTCTGATCACCGCCTATATTCTGTTCATTGGAGTGGTTGGCTGGTGGCGCGGCAAAGCCCGCGGCCATTTCCCGGCACTTTCGCATACCGCCGGTGGCCTCCTCATCGTGTGCGCCCTCGAGCTGCTGGTGTTTGCCCTCGTGTTTGGTCTGGCGGTGTTTGCTTCCCGCGCCTCGCGTGATGACCTGTTGTTGCGCTGGCGCCAGGGTTTCTGGCTGTTGCCGCTGGGCATCGGTTACTCGGTCGCGATCCGCCTCGCGATAGCCGTCCTTACGCTGGTTGCCAGCGTCGGGTTGATCGTTACGCAGGTGATGACCCCACAAACCCTCCGGGAATTTTTCGCTGACAATCGCCCGGACGTGGCAACCATTGTTGATATTGCCGCCATGCGCCAGGATCCAATTTATTTCTGGCTTACATTGACCGTGGTAAGTTTTGTGGTGGCCGGCTTGCGCGAAGAACTCTGGCGTTCAGCCTTTCTGGCTGGATTGCGGACGCTCTGGCCACAACATTTCGCCACCCGAACGGGACAGGTCACCGCGGTCGTCATCGCGGCAACCGTGTTTGGCTTTGCCCATCTCGGCATGGGATTGCTCGCCGTTTTGCTCGCGGGGGTGATTGGACTGGGCTTGGGACTGATCATGGTTTTCCACCGTTCCCTCTGGCCGGCCGTGATCGCGCACGGGATGTTCGATGCGACCAGCCTGGCGCTGCTGCCCTGGGTTGCGGAAAAGCTGCCGGAAATTCAACGGACCCTCGGGCACTGAGTGCGGAAAGCAGTGACGGCGCGACCGGTTGAGAGTTGACCCGCGTTGCACTGCGCTGCAATAGATCGGAAACCTCGCGCGCCGCGAAGATTCTCCGGAGCGCGGCTGTGTCTGAAAGACCAGCCGCATCGCTGCGCAAGGTTTGAATCCAAGGAGATTCCGAACCGGCTTTGCTGGCGGAGAGCTGCGGCGGGTGCTCTGCATACAGCCGCGCTCCGTTGGTTGCGTTCTCTGCAGTTAAATCATGGCCCGGCCCATATGGAGCGATAGAATTGCTGCCGTACGCCCGGCGCCAGGGTGTTTGTAAACTGGACCAAACCGGATTCGTCGGCCGTACCGCTGTCCAACGGCTGCCAGTTCGGGGCATTGAGATTGGTCGTGGACTGGATGCCATAGGTTATTCCTGGAACGCCTTTGCACTGGAGGGTGAAGACCCCGTTGGTTCCAGGACCGCGGACAGTCAAGTCCGGCAGCGGCGGAGTAGCCTTCTCATCCGTGGCCATGTAACTCGTAAATCCATAATCGCCACTCACCCCGGTCGCCCCTTGGATGAAGATTCCGATGCCCGGATTGCCGGACGCAAAATTGGTGTCCGTGCCCTGCAAAACCGGCGTGCCGTTGATATAAGCCGTGATGGTGTCATTGGAAATGGATCCCGTCACCCGGTCGCCGGTGTGCAGGATGTACTGCGACCCGCCGGAGGCGTTGACGTAGTCGAAACTGCTCAACGGTCCGTTCCAACGCACAATCTGAACGTAACAACCGGAATCGGGTTTGAGCGAGAACAACACTTCATATCCGCTGCAACTATGCGCCGAGAGCGAACTGCGCAACCGGATTTCGACTTCCTCATAAACGTTCCCGGACATCCGGTTCGTGGCATAGACGATTGCCGTGGCGGTCTGGTTCGAGCCCCAGATTCCAGTCAACAGCGCCGTCGCATCGTCGTATCCGGTGAATCCGGACTCCAGCCCGATCGCCAGTCCGGGCGTCGTGGAAACATCGGCCCAGTCCAGGCCGGTCGTCTGGCCGTTGATCCAGTTGCCACCTTCGGAAATGGGATTCTCCGTCAGGGGGAAATGGGTGGTATAGGTCCTCGCTCTGGCATTGGTCCCTGGCAACCAAGCCAGTTGAATCAAGACGACCGCGAATGAAAGGACCGGGACTTTCCTCATGGATCTCATTCCTGTCATGTTATGCCAGGGCAATACTTTTGCAAAGTGGATCTCCAAAATGAAACAGGGCCGGCGCAGCGCCGGCCCCGAACAACATTGCTGGCCAGATTCTGGCGAGGTAACAGGTTAAGGCGCCGGGGTAACGGAGAGTAGCCGCGTGTCGTAGGTGATGTCGGCACCGGTTGGATTGAGAAACTCCAATTTCACTGACGTGGTTTGATGAGGACGCAGGACGTCGTCGCCATCGCCGATGCGGACCTTGACGTAAGGGCTGCCGAGCGGCGCAAGCAGGGCCGTGGTCCCGTCGGCGTTGAGCAGCGTGGCGTTGGTGCTGAGATTATCGAGCACCAGAAACAAAGGTGAGGGCACCGGGGTGGCGCCGGCATTCTTGATCCGCACCAGCTGGAAGAAATGGTGGGTGTGATGGTCCTGCACGAAACCTTCACTGGTCGCCAGCACGTTTACCGGCGGCGGAATGGTCCCGGGCATGAACAGGTCGCTCAGGTCATTGGCGGTGGCGACGTTGTTATAGCCACCGAAATTATTGGTCTCGTTCGCCGGGATGGGATTGTTGATCAGCGGCAGGCCGAAAATCTCCTCCATGGTTTTGATATCCGAGGAATGGTTCAGCGGTACGGTGCTGGCGTAGGCATTGCCCTTGGCCAGCGGTGAGATGACGATCTCGGGAATGGTGCGGTTGGTGCCATCGCCGCCTTCGGATTCGTCCCACCAGATGATGATCGCGCCGTTGTCCTGGTAGGCTTTCGAAGCCATGATCTGCGGGACAACGGTGGCGAGGAAGTTGTCGCCTTGGGCGATCGAGGCCTGGTCGCCGGTGTAGTTGGTGCCCTGGTAGGTGAACCCGCCGGTCAGCGCACTGTGGGCGTCGTCAAACTGGTTGGGCGTGATCCAGTTGTATTGCCCGATGGCATTGTGGTTGAGGTCCAGAAAGAACTGGTCGAGCGGATAGACGTTCTGAACGGCGGTATCGGCGAAGAAAGCCATTGGGTTGTGCTTGACGGCATAATTGAATTGGGTATTGCCGTAGTAGGGATTGACCGGCCCATTGGTTCCCGAGGCACTGTTGGTCGGGCTCAAGCTCAACTGAACATCTTCCTGGTAGTTTTTCCATGAGACCCCGGCTTGGTTCATCTGGGCCGTGAGGTGGGGGGAGTGGTTGCGATGCCAAAATGTCAGGGTGGCGCCATTGGCGGTCAACTGGCTGACCAGATGAGGTGAGTTGTCATAGAACGTGTTGCCGTTGGCGGCGCGGGGATCCGCATCGGTATGGACCCCGAAATCCGATCCGGCCTCGGCCCAGACATAATTGGGTTCGGACGGATGGACGTTCATGCCGGCGTTGAAATAATTGACCGCGTAAGAAGCCTGGACGGCGTTCGGGTTGCCCGGGGTAATCAGGCTGTTGATGTAGGGCGCAGCGGGATTGCCGAGAATCTGCTGTGGACTGTTTGTCGGGTTGGGCTGGGTGAAGTTGTGATTTTCCATGGCAATCACAAAGATATCGCCTGCCCGGGCTGGCTGGGCCGCCAGCAGAATGCCGGCGAAAGCGGTGCCGAACAGAGCGACATTGCGCTGGAGCTTTCCCGGTTGTGAACGGGAGGATTCAAGTGGGTTGCCTGTGCAGTTTGGTTGATGGACGTTTTTTTTTGTTTTCATATGTATCCTTGTTTTTCTAATCCTTGGTTGCATGGCAACTTAACCACACCCCCGTCCCGGGAGTAAACGTGACAATGGTAAATTTCCGGTGGCAAATGTGGCGGGCGGGTTGCGGACCGGTTACAGATCCAGAAAATGACAACCGGGGAAGAAGTTCCCCGCGTTTTTGCATTGCACCCTTTGCGTCTTCCCAACCGCATTTACTTCCCGTTTTAGTCCTTACGGCTTGATCCCTCATTGCGGAGTCTGGCACGACTGGTTGACGAAACAAACCGGCACGGCTGGCAGCGGTCAAATTCCACTGGTCCGTGCAATCTGCAATTCAAATTGGTCTCCCGCTGAATTCCGCGTTCTGAAATTGCGGGTTTTGGTGGATGGCACCGATGCTGCTCCACGGGGAAAAATTGCGAAAGGCAGTGACGTTAATCATGGCAATGCGCGGCTGGATTTTATCGAATGATATACAGAAATTCACATGACAAATTTTCGGCCAGATGCCGGGTGCTTGGCCTTGTTCTTCTAACCTGGGGTTGCATGCACTTCCCGGCCCTGGCAGCCACCACCAGTGTAACGCTCGTGTGGAATCCCCTTGCCGACCCAAGCGTTGCGGGTTATAACATTTATTATGGTGGATCCAGCCACCTCTACACCAATGAGCTTACGGTTGGCCGGGCGACAAACGTCACCATTTCGGGCCTGATCGAGGGAACAACCTACCATTTTGCGGCGACCACTTATTCAGCTTTGGGAATGGAAAGTCCGTTCTCGAGCGAATTGGTTTACCTGGTTCCGCTCGTGGCAATCGCGAACCAGGCACCAACGCTGGATGCCATCAACGACCTCACCATCGCTCAAAACAGCCGGCAACAAACTGTCAGTTTATCTGACATCACGTCCGGCTCAACCACTGAAAATCAGACTCTTTCTGTCACCGCCTTTTCCAGCGACCCCACTCTGATTCCCAATCCGACAGTAAATTATAACAGCCCGAATACCAGCGGTTCCCTGGCCTTCACGCCCATGGCCAATGCGAACGGAACGGCGATCATCACCGTCACTGTCAACGACGGCCAGACCCGGAACAACACGACAATCCGCAGGTTTGCGGTGACGGTAGCTGCCAACATCGCTCTTTTCTCATTCATCAACCCATTGAGCAATCTGGTGGTCGTGGCGGGTCAAACCGTCACCATCAGGACAACTTCCATCGCAGCGACTTCTTTGAGTTACCAATGGAAATTGAACGGCACCAACCTGGTTTCGGTCACAGGTCCGACGTTGACATTAAACAATATTGCCACGAACCAAGCCGGCGTCTATTCGGTGACGGCATCCTCCGGTAAGAACTCGACCAGCCAGGCGTTCACATTGACCGTCTATGCCACGACAGCCGCCAGGCTGGCACCCAGCACCCATGCCAGTGGCCAGTACGCTTTGGCCGTGGCGGGAGTACCCGGATTCAAATATGTGGTTCAAGCCTCGACCAATCTGGTGACTTGGATCCCGCTGCAGACCAATACCGCTCCGTTTACATTTGTGGATGTCAATGCGGGTAATTTTCAGCAGCGATTTTACCGCTCGGTTTATGCACCTTGAGCACGCTCCTGAGAAACAAGACGTACAAGTCGTTGATAATCGACGAGGCGTCCCACTCTTGTTTCTTGAGTCATTGCTCCCCGTCAGGTGGGATTGGAGTGCTGACAACCCGCTCTCTGAATTCTTCGGGCCGCATTACCAGCCCGGCTTCGCGACCACCCGCTTCACAATAGCCCGTCGGGCTTCGAGAACTTCACGGAGGTGGGATTGAACAGCACGCACAAGTTCGGGCGCAGCGGATTCGGGCGTGCCGCAATTGAAGGGTGGCTCGGGTGCATATTGGGTGTAGAGCTGGATCATTTGGCCTGCCGTTTCGCCCCGCAAAAGCGCCACGACGCGCAACGCGCCATCGAGTCCGGAAGTCACCCCGGCGGCGGTCACGACATTGCCGTCCACCACCACCCGGGCATTGACGGGCCGGGCGCCGAAACTGGAGAGCAGATGGTGCGAAGCCCAATGGGTTGTCGCCTTCCGGCCCTTGAGCAGACCTGCCGCCCCGAGAACGAGTGCTCCGGTGCAAACGGAGAAGATGACCTTCGCACCGGCGGCCTGCCGCCGGACAAACGCGAGGACCACTTCATCTTCCATGAGGGCATTCACCCCGGCCCCGCCGGGCACGAGCAACAGATCCAGTTGCGGCGCTTCGGCCAGCGGTATCTCCGGAGTTAAAATCAGCCCGTGCGTGTCCTGGACGGGCGTCTTTTCCCGGCCCAGCACGTGAAAGGTGGAATTGGGAACGCTTGCCAGCACTTCATACGGAGTGGTGAAGTCGGCCTGGTCTATTCCGGGAAACAGAATGGCGCCAAGGTGAAGATGATCCTTTTGAATGGGCCCCGGCATATCGCAAATGGAGGAGAACACTCGTCCGGTTAAATTCTGCGTCTTTCCGGCTCTCCCAACTTAACCTTCGCCCCTCAACCGTTCGGCGCCACCGGGGAAAGTTTTTTCCGTTCGGCGGCGTTGGGCTCCCGAAAATCACTGAGGCGGCCTTTCTTGAACGTGCCATCCGGGACTTTCAACGTGATCTCCGGCGGCCAGCCAGCCTTGGCCTCGGTCACATTTTCCACGATGCCCACGGCGCGCGAAATGCGATGGACCATGATTTCGCCGAGGTAACCCGCACCCGTTTCCGGTATTTTGGCTTTGCTCATGGAATCGAGAGTATGCGGAATGGCAGCAAAATGTCGAGGGACGAGAACGTCCAGCAGGAGTTGATCAACACGAACACCCGCCGCCAAACGATTTTTGCGCGACCATTACGGGTTTCTTGCGCGCTGGCTTATACCGTTACCACGGGGGCGATCGCTTCGACCACAGCGCTGACCTCGGCAAGTCCCCTGCCCCGGCCATGGTCCATGTTGATGAATTGTTTTGTCTGCGGGATGTAAAAGACGATGTTGAATTTGCCGATCGGCTCCTTCTTGGCGACGTTAAAGGCAGCTTCGGTGGCCCCAAAGTTTTTGCCTTCGGATGCTTTTTTGGTCCATTTGCTGTCGCCGGTCAGGTATTCCAGCGTCTCCGCGTCTTCGATAAGTATGTTCATGAACTGCAATGATACCACATTCCTCCGAACAACAAGCATTCAAAGTAATTTATTCGCGGTATTATTTTGTGCCGGATTTGTACCCATTCACGTTCAAAACTCCGCGCCTTCCGCTTTCCGGTGCCGCAACCGGGCCTCCGCCAGATCAATGTCCCGCTGGATCCGGCGCAGGACCTCATCGCTGATGACGCTGTCATTGCGCAATTGCAGGATGGTTTTCCGCTCCTCCAGCAGGGTTTCCTGCGACAGATGTTCGTATTCGGAGGAAAAAAGACGGCTTGGCCCGTCCGTTTTTTTCTGATCAATGGCCTCCAATTGGCGGATGCGGTCCTCGTATTCGATGCACAATCGCTGCTTCGCATCCGCCTTCGCCGGGTCGGGTTCAACGATTTTCCGGAGCCGGGCCAGGGCCGCGTGATTGGCTTTAAGCCGGGCTTCGCGTTCTTCTCTGGCCGCTGCCCCGTCGTCTTTGATGCCGAGCCACCGAATCAAGGTGGGCAGGCTCAGACCTTGCACCACCAGTGTCGCCAGAATCACAATGAAAGTGAGGAACAAAATCAGATCGCGGTCCGGAAACGGCATGCCGTTCGCAATCGTAAGCGGCAGCGCCAAGGCCGCCGCGAGCGAAACTACCCCGCGCATGCCCGTCCACGCCACAATCATGACGTGGCGCCACGACGGATAAGGATCCTTATCCCGGATGCGCTTGGAAAGCAGGCGCGGCAGATAGGAAGCGGGAAAAACCCAAAGGATGCGGATGAGAATCACCGCCAGGCTGATGACCAGCGCGTACCACACCAACCGGCCGATGGAATAGTCGGTATGGTCGGACAGCGCGCGCAACACCTCCGGCAGTTGCAGCCCAATCAAGATGAAAACAAACCCATTGAGAAGAAATTCCACCATGTCCCAGACCGGACCAGCCTGGAGCCGGGTCCGGAAGCTGAGAAGTTCGGGGATGCGCCAACCCAGGTATAAACCGGCGGTCACCACGGCGAGTACCCCGGATACGCCCAGCCTTTCCGCGGACAAATAAGCGACAAAGGGCGTCAACAACGAGACAGTGATTTCAATCGGCGCATCATCCACGCGCCGGTGAAACTGCTCCGCCAGCCAGCCAACCACCAGCCCAACCAGGATGCCGCCGATACCGACGACCAGAAATTGTCCGCCGGCCCGGGCCAGGGAAAATGAACCGGTCGCCACCGCCACGACGGCAAACCGGTAGGCGATCAATGCGGTCGCGTCGTTGACCAGACTTTCGCCTTCCAGAACGGTGACAATGCGACGGGGAACACTTAGCCGTTCGGCAATCGCCGTCGCCGCAATGGCGTCGGGTGGCGAGATGATGGCGCCCAGGACAAATCCGGCCGCGAGTGGCAGATGGAAGAAATAGAGCGCCAGCCAGGCGACCACGATTGTGGTGAAGAGAACCAGGCCGATCGCGAGCAGCGAAATGGGACGCAGATTCGCGCGGAAATCGCGCCACGAGGTAAACAACGCCGCCGGAAACAGGAGCGGGGGCAGAAAGAAAAGAAAAACCAGTTCGGGATCGAGCCGGACCTTCGGCAGTCCGGGAATCAAGCCAAGCGACAAGCCGCCGATCACGAAAAAGATCGGATACGGGATATGGAATTTGCGGGCCAGCAGTGCCAGAACCGCCACGGCCAGCAACAACCCCACAAAAAGGTCAACAATGTAGCCCGTCATTCCAGGCAGAAACTACCTGCAAGACAGTGATTTGGAAAGCAGCACGCAAGCGAGTGACAAGTGTCGAGCGGCGGGTGACATGAGTAAAACGGAAACACCTCCATTCCGCGTCACAGGATTCGCACATAAAATATTAGAGCTTGTCTGAAAATGTAGCGGCGGGCCTCCCGGCCTGCCGCCCGGAAGAATCGCCGCCATGACGCCTCTGCCTGGAACTTCGAAGACGTTAATGAATGCGGACGGTTTTTCCGCCGGTTGGAAGCCCGGCTCCACTTCAGCCAAGATGGCTGCTCTACCTTTTCAGACAGGTTCTTGGACTATTCCATTCCCACCGGGCGGCGGAAGGCCTTCTTGTCGGCGTGATGGGATTTGTCGGCAAGCATCCGGGCCTTGGCGCGACGGGAACGTTTCCGTTTCTGGCGGCGGATTTTCTCGATCTCGGCGCGTTGTGCAGCCACGTGACCGGTTTTCAACGCCTCCACCTTGTCGAGCAACAAGCGGCGGGCGATGAAACGGTTAAGCCCCTGCTGCCGGGTCTCCTGACATTTCACCTGCAATCCGGTCGGTCGGTGCAGCAGCATCACACAGGTGGAGGTCTTGTTGACGTTCTGCCCGCCATGTCCGCCGGAGCGGACAAAGGATTCCTCAATGTCCGCCTCGCGCACGCCCAACGCAGCCATGCGCTGGGCGAGTTGGGTTTCCTTTTCCAGACTGACAGGGAACGCGCTCATGACGTCAGGTTAACGGTCAGGCAGTTCGTGCCGCAATGCGAAAGGCAGTGCAATATTTGACAACGCCATCCCTCGTCCCGCCTTCTCCCCAAAGAAAAGGAGAATTGTTTACCGTCCCCTTGAAAATTCGAGCGACTGGATTTGCTGGATAGCCATCCGTTAAACAGGCAACGGACGAAAGCCTTTTCCTCTCCTGGGGGAGAGGATCAAGGTGAGGGCGGTCAGCAATCAAATTCTACCTCACCACTTCAAACGCAAAGCCTTTCAGGTATTCCGTCTCCGGAATCATCGGGATGACGGGATGATCCGGGCTTTGGTAATAAGTGGCCACCCGGCGCAACACGTGGCGTGTATCGTAGGCGGCGGATAGAATAACATCCTGAAAGGTCGCCAGATCCACGTGATGCGAACAGCAGAACGTGGCCAGCGTGCCGCCGGGCTTGAGCAGCTTCAACGCGCGCAGATGGATTTCCTTGTAACCGCGCAACGCGTCGGGCACCGACGCGCGGTTGCGCGTGAACGACGGCGGATCGAGAATGATCATATCAAACCGCGGGATGACCTTCTCGTGCGGCCGGACCGCGGTGTTGGCCTTGAGCCAATCGAAAACATTAACCACCTCGAACGAACATTTTTCCGCCAGGCCGTTGGTCGCGGCATTCCGGACGGCCGCCGCAACGGCATCCGCGCTCTGGTCGAGCTGGTGGACGTGGGCCGCTCCCGCCCGCGCCGCGTGCAAACCGAACCCGCCGAGAAAGCTGAAACAATCCAAAACCTGCGCCCCCTTCGCAAAATGTGAGACCGCCTGATAATTCAACTGCTGATCAAGATACATCCCGGTCTTGTGCCCGCCCACCAGGTCGGTCTCAAACTTTAACCCGTTCAAATTCACGACAATGGAAGGTACGTGGAAAGCTTTGTCCGCGTCCTTTTCCACCGGGGAACCCGCGGACATGGCTGTCCGCGATCCGAATTTACCGGCCAACACGCCGTTTGCCTCGCCCAGGCCTTCGAATTTGCGCGAGGCCATGTCACCACGTTCGAGGATGGCACGGGGCGAGAAGATTTTTTGCAGCGCGGCAACAATTTGCGCCTTCCGTTGATCCATGCCCAGCGATGAAATCTGCACCACCAGCACGTCTTCATATTTGTCCACGATGAGACCACTGAGAAAATCGCTCTCGGCGTTGACCACCCGGAGTGAACTGGCGTCGGGCAGATGTCGCTCGCGGACGGCAAGCGCCGCGCGGATACGTTCCTCGAAAAAACGTTCGTTCACCTCGATGCGTTCCGGCGACAGGACGCGGACGTTGATCTTGGACTTGGAATTGAAGAATCCGGTGCCGATCAGCCGTTGGCGATGGTCCTTCACCTGGACGAGTTCACCATCGGCCACGAGAGCGGTGAGACGGAGAATTTCGGTGTGGTAGATCCAGGGATGGCCGGCCACGATGCGGTCAGCTTCGCCGGGCTTCAACAAGACAGTCGGTAACGATTCCATAGTTTGTAAACAGTTGGCTCGGAGGGTGGAGTTCCACATCCCCTCACTTGGAGAAACCGTGGGACTCGCAGAGTTCGCCTCTTCGAATGCGGCGCTTATGAAGTCAGAATATGGCGCGGGAAGGAAGGAAATTCTCCCTCAAACTACTGTTCCAGAACTGGTAATGAATGAAATTATTTACTTGAATTGTGCGCCGGAGAGGCGGATAAAAGCATCAATTATGAAAATTAGCGGACCCGTCAGTGCGTTGGTGCATTCCAAACCCCACACGCTTTGGTCAATCGCGCCGGATGCCCTGGTGTTTGACGGCATCAAACTCATGGCCGAGAAAAATGTCGGCGCGCTGCTCGTCATGGCGGGCGACCGGCTCATCGGAGTCCTCACCGAACGCGATTACACGCGCAAGGTCGCGCTTCAGGGGAAATCTTCCAAGGAGACGCGGGTGAAGGAAATTCTTTCGCCCAAAGTCGTCACCGTCGGACCGGATCATACGGTCGAGGAATGCATGCGCTTGATGACCGAATACCGCGTCCGGCATCTGCCCGTGGTCGAAAACGAAAAGGTGCTCGGCATCGTCTCCATCGGCGACCTCGTGAACTGGACGATCTTTGCCCAGAGCGCAACGTTGGATCAGATGGAACAATATATCACCGGCGGGTTGCCGGCCTGACCCTCCGGTCGCCAACCGGCACTACTTTTCAGCAAAGGAATACGGGGTGAACTTCAATCCACCCTGGATAACCGGCATCTTTTCCGGTTCGGTTTTTCCTGACTTCAAAATGCCGCTGTCATCGTGTTGCGGACCGGGAACCATCACCAGCAGGGTGTAAGGACTGGTCTTGTAAACGCCGGGTTGCAGGTTCGGACGTGATGGCAATGACAGGTTTCCATCCGCTGGCGCTTTGCCGGTATTGAAATTTAAAACCGGCGGATTCGTCGAGGTTAAACACAGTCCACTCCAGTTTGTGCCGAAATCACCGGGCAACGTCCATCCTTGCGGCGGGGTGGATGCCGACGACGGGAACGACCAAAGATCGAATGGTTTCGTCTGATTGGTTTGCGTCAGTTGAGTCAAGCCTCCGGCAAAAACCGGATGAATTAATGCCGCCATCATCAGCCAGGCCAGTTTCATATTGGGTTTGACCCAGTTGGCCGGCAAATGTTCACCAACTTTGGGATTGTTGCTTACAGCTTCAAATCCGCGTCGGTTACGAGCCCCCACGACGCCAGCGTAACGTGCGCTGCATATTTGGCCAGCACGCCGCGGGTGTAGCGGGGCGCGCGCTTCTTCCACAACTGCTTGCGCTCCTTCATTTCAAAATGGCGCGGCCAGACCATAAACCCGTTGAAAAAGTTGGCGTTTTAATTCGTCCGGGGCAAGTCCCGCCGGGAGGGAAGCCAGAACGATGGTGCGAGCGGCATCAAACATCCGCGCACCCATGACAAAACGTTCCGACCCGGAACGGGCCATCAGCTTTTGCCGGACCAGTTCGGCAATCTCTGGCGATGTGTCAGTCATTTTGAAACTTCCTGCCACAGGCTAACGAGACCGAGTTCGTGCGTCCACTGCTCTATGTAGTCCCGGTCGCAGCCGGTCGAGATCAGATTTTTCACATCCCGCAGTTGGAGTTCGGAATGAGAATCCTTCGCCCAAAATAGTTTGGAGAGGATGAGGTCTTCCTTGCTCACGATCCATGTCTCGAAATTTTCAATCTTGATGCGTTGGCGGCGTTTGAATTCCTCCAGGCGATACTCGTTCTGCTTGCGCACGATACAATCCACTTTGATGACGCTTTCGTTGTGGATGAGATTGAACCACGACTGATGGGCGATGGAACTGTCCACCGCCTCGCGCGAAACATAATAGTCCGGGCTGAACAGTTGAACCACTCGCGCCGCATCCGCCGACCGCAAGGCAACCACCATGTCAATGTCGCGAGTCATACGCGGCTGGGCATAATAATTCATCGCCATCGAGCCGGTGATCATGTAGCCGATGCCCGCTGAATCAAACTTCGCAGAAACGTCACGGACGATGTCCAGTTCGTTTTGCATTTGTGAACTTACAACTCCAAATCCATATCCGTCACCGCGCCGAGTGAAGCGCTGGTGACGTGCGCTGCGTATTTGGCCAGCACGCCGCGGGTGTAGCGCGGCACGGGCTTCTTCCACGCCTGCTTGCGCTTCTTCAATTCGGCGGCGGGAAGGTCCAGGTTGATCTGCCGTTTCTCGGCGTCAATCGTGATGGAGTCGCCGTTCTTCACCAGCGCGATCGTCCCGCCGACGTAGGCCTCCGGCGTGATGTGGCCCACCACGAAACCGTGGCTGCCCCCGGAGAACCGGCCGTCCGTGATGAGCGCCACGTCCTTGCCCAGTCCCTTGCCCATGATGGCGGAAGTCGGCGACAACATCTCACGCATGCCGGGACCGCCGCGCGGCCCCTCGTAACGAATCACCACGACGTCGCCCTTCACAATCGTGCCGTCGAGGATCCTCTCCAGCGCCGTTTCCTCGGAATTGAATACGCGGGCCTTCCCGGTAAATTTCAACCCTTCCTTGCCGCTGATTTTGGCCACCGCCCCTTCGGACGCGAGATTGCCGCGCAGGATGACAAGATGGCTGTCCTTTTTTATCGGTTTGTCAAATGGTTGGATGATGGTCTGGCCTTTGGGATAAGGTTTCACGTCCGCCAACGTTCCAGCCATCGTCTGTCCGGTGACCGTCAACGCATCGCCGTGGAGCAGCCCCTGGTCGAGCAGCATTTTCATGAGTGGCCGGATGCCGCCGATGGCCACCAGTTCGGACATGAGATGTTTGCCGCTGGGCTTTAAATCCGCCAGCACGGGCACGTTTTTTCCGACGCGGGTGAAGTCGTCGATGGTCAGCTTCACCTTCGCTGCATGCGCAATGGCCAGCAGGTGCAAAACTGAATTGGTTGAACCGGCAAGGGCGATGACGACCGCGATGGCGTTTTCAAAAGCCTTTTTTGTGAGAATGTCGAGCGGCTTGATTCCTTGGCGGAGCATTTCAACGACGCAGGCGCCGGCCCGACGGGAGTCATCCAGTTTCGCCGGTGAAATGGCATTTTGCGCCGAGCTGTTCGGCAGGCTCATGCCCAGAGCCTCGATGGCGCTGGCCATGGTGTTGGCGGTGTACATGCCGCCGCACGAGCCGGGTCCGGGAATGGCGCATTGTTCGATGGCTTGCAATTCCTGATCGTCGATTTTTTTGTTCGCGTGCGCGCCGATGGCTTCAAACACGGAAACGATGTCGAGCTGGCGCGTATCCCCGGTGATGCAACCGGGCAGGATGGTTCCGCCATAAACAA
>Ga0265320_10001559_pt1 | contig 16505 bp, 12 predicted proteins | sample 4827metaG_FD_202087 | JGI IMG/M metagenome (GOLD analysis project Ga0265320, IMG submission 202087) | Rhizosphere microbial communities from Carex aquatilis grown in University of Washington, Seatle, WA, United States - 4-8-27 metaG | ecosystem: Host-associated > Plants > Roots > Rhizosphere >...
TTCGAGCGGCGGGCCGGGGAATTCCCGCCGCTCTCCTCCCCTGAAGCCTCTGCGGCACCCTGCTCCGGCTGCGATGCCGGGCCCGCTGAAGGAATCGCGCTGTCCGCATTCCTTTCCGCCTTCTCGGCGGCATGCGGCCGGGGGCCCCCGTAGGGCCGCTTCGGCCTGGCGTCAGCATCATCCGCGGCCCGCGGCTCCGGCCCGCCCTGAGCTTGTCGAAGGGGCGCCGCGGGGGCCGGCCTGACGGGCTTGGTCGCAGCCGCCTTCGCCGGCGGGCCTCCCTGAAGGAGATGGATCAGCGCCGAGCAGATGTCCGTGCTCGCGTAGCCGTTGTCGAGCAGGCGGTCGATCATCCGGTCGTGGGCCGCGAACTCCTTCGCCTCCAGGGTCGCGCGAATCCTCTCGAAGAAGACGTTCGCCTTCGCCTCCCCGACCTGGTCGAGCGAGGGAATGCTCTCGCGCCGGATCTTGAGCCGCGCGACCTGGATCATCCCCTGGAGCTTGTAGAGCTCGCGGCCGGAGACGAAGGTGAAGGCCCGTCCCGATTTTCCGGCGCGGGCGGTGCGGCCGATCCGGTGCGTGTAGTCCTCGGCGTCGTTCGGCAGGTCGAAATTGAAGACGACCTCGAGGTCGTCCACGTCGAGGCCGCGGGCCGCGACGTCGGTCGCGACCAGAAACTCGAAGGCCCGGCGCCGGAACTTGTCCATCACCCGCTCGCGCTGGGCCTGGCTGATGTCGCCGTGCAGCCGGTCGGTCGCATACCCGCGGGCATGGAGGTGCTCGTCCAGCTCGTCCACCATGATCTTCGTGCTGCAGAAGATGATTCCGTATCGGAAATCGTGGACGTCGATCAGGCGCGTCAAGGCCTCGATCTTCGAGCGGCGGTCCACCTCGAAGTAGACCTGTTCGACCAGCGGGGCATTCTGGGCGACCGACTCGATCCGGATCCACTCGGGATCGTGCGAGTAGCGGCCGATCAGGTCCTGGATCGCCCGCGGAATGGTCGCCGAAAAGAACAGGAGCTGCCGCTTTTCCGGCATGGCCTTCAGGATCCGCTCGATGTCGTCCCGGAAGCCCATGTCCAGCATGCGGTCCGTCTCGTCGAGGACGACGACCTTGAGCTTCTCGAAGCTGAGCGTGCCGCGGTCCATATGGTCCATGACGCGTCCCGGCGTGCCAATCACGACCTGGGTGCCGGCCGCGAGCGCGCGGAACTGCCGGTCGTACGACTGGCCGCCGTAGATCGGGACCGCCTGGACGCCCCGCTTGAAGAAGGAAAGCTTGGCCACTTCCTCGGCCACCTGGACCGCGAGCTCCCGGGTCGGGCACAGGACGAGGACCTGGACGGCGCGCACATGGGGATCGACGCGCTCGAGGGCCGGAATTGCGAACGCCGCCGTCTTGCCGGAGCCAGTCGAGGACTGTCCGACGACGTCGCGGCCGGTGAGCGCGACCGGTATGACTGCGGTCTGGATCGGCGAGGCCTCCTCAAAGCCCATCTTGGCGACGGCCTTGAGGATGTCGGGCGAGAGCCCAAGTTCGCTGAATGGACGCTTTTCCATGCGGCAGGCTATCCCGGCGCATGGCGGATGGGGAGCTTAAACCCTGATATTACATGAACACGGCCTACGGCGAGCCGGCCTTGGCGACTTCGACGGCGAAGGAATAGGTCGCGCCGTACATGTTGGCGCGGAAGACAACCCACTTCTGGTCCGGCGTGAAGCTCGGGTTGGGCTCGAGCCGGTAGTTTTGCCGTGCCATGTTGACCAGCCGCTCGACCTTGAAGTATCCGCCCTTGATGAGATTCGAGCCGAGCGTGTGGTCGTCCGCGATCCGCACCGGGTGGCAGAGGATGATCCAGGGGTTGCCGTGGTTGCCGTCGCCGCAGAACACGGTCCCGTCCGGCGAAATGTTGTGGTGGATCGAGGCCGCGTCGTGGTCGTAGTGGTACCAGATCCGCTCCCCGGTCTCGACATTGTAGCCGGCAAGAAACTCGGAGGAAGGCACGCCGCGGGGAAGGCTCAGCTGGTACCAGACGGTCTTGCCGTCGAGCCCCCACCATTCATGGCCCGCGATTTCCATCTCCATCGTCCGTTTGTGGATCAGCTGGTTCTGGCTGCCGTCGGTCCGGATGGTCCAGATGCGGTCCACCTGATGCCAGGCCCCCTCATGGCAGTACATGAGGAGCGTCGGATCCGTCGGGGAAAATTGAAGGTGGTTCAGCCAGTCCGTGCTGTGCAGGAGGATCGTCGACTTGCCGTTCGCCAGGTCCACGGTGTACATGTCGATCGGCAGGCGGGCGGCAAGGCGATCGGCCATCATCTGCGGCTTGTTGACGGGCTGGTCCAGGATGTGGGTCTGCATGGTCCCCGGCCCTCCGTAGTCCGCCCCATCCCCCTCGATGTACGTCCCGGCGGCCAGGGTCTCGTCGGCATTGATGGTGAAAATGCCGCCGCGGCGCGGCAGGTCGGCGATCTTGCGGGTCTCGCCGGTGTCCACGTTCGTGGACCACAGCGTCGAGAAGAGCGGGTCGTCCGTCGCCTTGAGGTAGTAGATCGTTGGCGTCTTCCGGCCGACGGAGATGGATTTGGCGGGAGCGGGAACAACCTGCCTTGCCTGAAGGGTGGCCAGGTTCAGGACCGAGATGCCCGCAGGCGTCGTGTAGACCATCTCCTTGCCGTCCGGCGTGTAGCCATTGTCGTTGAAATAGAAACTCGCTGATCCGGGTTCGCGCGTGAGGAGGATGACACGGTGGCCCGTATCCGGGTCGATCCAGGATGCCGGCGGCTCCTGGGGAATCGCCGGCGCATCCGCGCGGCCGGAAATGGGGAGCGACAGAAGGAGGAGCGCCGAGGGCAGGGCCAGGGCGCGCAGGATCGGGGATGGGGTATTCATGATCGAAGGGGGAGGCTTCCCCCGGGGGGGCCGGCGGCAAGACGCAGCCGGGCTCCGGAGGTTGTCGCCAATCTTGGGCGCTGCCCCGCCCTCACCGGGCCGGGCAGCGCAGCAGGGCCTCGCGGAGCAGGCGGGGATCGATCGGCTTCGTCAGAAAATCGTCCATGCCGGCGGCGATGCACCGCTCGCGGATACCGACCATCGCGTGGGCGGTCACCGCGATGATGTAGCGGCGCGGGACGCCCTCCGCCTCGCTCTCGCGGAGCCTCCGGACGGTCTCATAACCGTCGATCCCCGGCATCTCGATGTCCATCAGCACGGCGTCAAACCCATCCTTCGAGAGGACGGCCAAGCCCTCGTCGCCCGTGTTCACGAACTCCGCGCGATGCCCCAGCTGGTTCAGCAGCGCCCTGAGCACGTGCTGGTTCAGCCGGTTGTCCTCGAAGACGAGAAGCCTGAGGGATCGCCCGGGAGGGCCGGACGCGATGCCCATGTCCGCGGTCGCCGGCCAGATCCGGCTGTCGTCCGGGGGTATGCCGACCTCGAACAGGGCGGTGAAGGTCGAGCCCTGGTTCGGATGGCTGTCCACGCTCAGGCCGCCCCCCATCAACTCGCACAGCCGCTTGGTGATCGCGAGGCCGAGGCCCGTCCCGCCGTATTTTCGCGTGATAGAATTGTCGGCCTGGCTGAATGGCCTGAAGATGCGTTCTAGCGCCTCGGGCGCGATGCCGACGCCCGTGTCGCGGACGGTCAGGGTCAGCATGCGGCGCCCAAACGCGGGGGCGGCCAGGATGTGCTCCCCGCTCGCGATCTCCACGTCGACTCGCCCCCGCTCCGTGAACTTGATGGCGTTGCCGACGAGATTGCTGAGGATCTGCCCGATCCGGACCGGATCGCCGAGGATGATTGCGGGGACGCCTGCCTCCACGCTCCATTGCAGGTTGAGGCCCTTCTGCTGGGCCCGGGGCAGCAGCAGGCGGCACGACCGGGAAGCGAGCTCGGTGAGCTGGCAGGGCGCCTCCTCGAGCTCGAGGCGCCCGGAGGTGATCTTCGAATAGTCGAGCACGTCGTCGATGATGACGAGCAGGCTCCTTCCTCCCTGGTCGATGAGGTTCAGGTACTCGCGCTGCTCGGAATCGAGCGTCGTGGACTTGAGCAGATGCGTGAAGCCGACGACGGCGTTCATCGGCGTCCTGATCTCGTGGCTGATCATCGCCAGGAAGCTGCTCTTGGCCTGGTCGGCGGCCTCGGCCGTCTCCTTGGCGCGCCGGAATTCCTCCTCGATTTTTTTCCGGTCGGTAATGTCCCGCAGGATGAGGATCCGCGCGTGGGTCTCGTCGTGCCCGTCCTTTACGGGCATCAGGGTGAGTTCGTTGATCGCTCCGTTTATCGTCACCTCGATCTTCCCGGGAGTCTGCGCGCGGCACCGCGCGGCCACCGCCGGCCACGGGGCGAACAATTCAGCAGCCGTGCGGCCGAGCGCCCGCTCCACGGGCAGCCCGAGAAGAGCGCTGGCCGCCCGGTTCATGTCTATCACGCGGTCCGAGGCGTCCATGACGACGAGCTTTTCGTCGAGGTTCTCGATCAGCGTGGCGCGCGCCACGGGCGCCAGGTCCAGCAGGCGGCCGCGCAGGAGGGCGACTCCCACGAGCCCGAAGGTGATCGGCGAGAGGATCGGCGCATAGTTGATGCCGGGCGTCGGCGTCAGATGCATGAGATACGCGGCGTTGACCACGGCGCTGAAGACAAGGGCTGCGAGGAAAAGCCGGTGCGCGTTCCGATCCCAGGATGCACGGCCGAGCGAGCGCCACAGCATCACGATTGCCGTCAGGAGGAGAGCGTAAATGTAGCCGTAGATGACGAGCGACCAGGGTCCCGACGCGAAGCGCAGGGTCGGAACCGATCCGCTCAAATCGACCCAATAGTTGTACCGAAAAACGAGGAAATGAACGGGAACGGGGAACCAGGCGAGGAAGGCCGTCGCCGCGGGGAGAAAGAGCGCGGCATACAGGCGCCAGCCCCAAAGACACTTCCTCCCATAGGCGAAACGAAAGGCGGCCTCGAACCAAACCAGGCCTTCCAAGGGTATGAACAGCATGCGGATGCGAAAAAGGAGCAGCTTGTCCGCAAGGCCGGGCGTGCTGAGGTCCATCGCGTAGTTCATGGCCCAGAGCCCGCTCAGCACGAGGCCGAGCGAAATCGGGGAGGCAGCCAACGTGCGCATCCGCGTGCGCAGGAGGACCGCCAGCACAAATTCGAGCCCGGCTGCGAGTGTCAGGATTGCGACCGGCCAATGCATATGCGTAGCCGTGAGCTACGCGTTGCGGTGGGACATTACGAGGCTAAAGGCGCCGGAGACCCGCGCGGGGATCACCCTCTCCTGCGGTTGGATTTCATGGGTGAACTTGACGGGATGCGTAGAACTACGAAGCGCACGTACGTACTCTCACCTTTTGCGGCGCGCAACCGGAGAGGCTGGCATGCCTCGAAGTTCGATGAATGCAAAAGCTCCAGATCACCGCACATGACTGCAAACCTAAGATCAAACGGCGCGGAAGCGCCCCGACACACTCCGCCATGCACAAGCTAACCGACCAGATCACCGTCCGCCTGCGCCCGGAATTGCGCACCGCCATGCAGGAAATCGAGGAGACGCACCGGATCGGCGCCGCCGAATTCGTCCGCGGCCTCGTCGAGGCGGGCGTCGCCATGTACCGCTCGCACGGCTTCTTCAGCTTCCCGGTCGAGATCGTGCCCGAACGGCGGAAGACTAAGAAGCGCCCGCGCTCTTGAAGTCGATATAGCCGCGCTCCACGTCGACGCCCACGAGTTCGACCCGGAGCGCGTTTCCCACCTTCGAGCAGTCGAAGCCGGTCACGAGCTTTCCCTCGATCGGCGGCTGCGCGATCCGCACCCAGACGCCCTGGGAGTTGCAGCCGGTGACGAGCGCGTCAAAGCGCTCGCCGACCCGGGAGCGCAGCAGGAGGGCGGCCCCGGACTTTGCGACCTGGCGCTCCACCTTCTTCGCGGCGTCCTCCGCCTCCGTGCAGTGTCTGGCGAGGGTTTCCAGCTCGCCGTCGCCATAGGGCGCGGGAGCCCCGTCGATCGCGGCCTTCAGGAGCCGCTGCGTGATCACGTCGGGATAGCGCCGATTCGGCGCCGTGGAATGGGTATAGTCTTGGACAGCCAGCCCGAAGTGCCCGGCGGAAGCGCCGTCGGGACGCTCGAGGACATATTCCCCGGCGCCCATCAGCTTGATAACGCTCAGCGACAGGTCTGGAAATCTCAGCGGATCCGCCACCTTTGCCGCGGCGAGAAAATCCGCGAGGGCCTTGGAATCGGGCTCCACAGGCAGGCTCCCGCCCTTTTGCGCGGCCAATTCGACGATCAGGTCCCAGTGTTTCGGCGTTCGGACGACGCGCCGCAGAGATGAGCGGCGACGGGATGCGAGGAATCTCGCGGTCGCCCCATTGGCCGCGATCATCAGGTCCTCGATTATCTCCTTGGCGCGGTTTTTCTTGTCCGGCGCCAGATCCTTCAGGGTGGCGCCGTCGAAGACGGGCCGGGCCTGGATGGTCTCGAGGTCGAGGGCTCCCTTGCGCTGGCGCCGGATCTTGAGTTTTTGGGCGAGCGCGTCCTGGAGCCGGAGGTTGTCATCAAGGCCGGGGACGGTCGCGACATCCGGCGGAACCGGACCGGCTCCGTCGAGCCAGGCCGCCACCGCGTTGTACGCAAGCTTCGCCCGGTTCCTGACGAGCGCCCGGTAGTGCTCCGACATTTTCAGGGATCCGTCGCGCCCGAAGGCCATGTCAACGACCATCGCCATGCGGTCGGCTCCCGGCCCGAGCGACGTGAGGTCGGTGGACAGCTTTTCCGGAAGCATCGGGAAGGTCGCCGCGACGGTGTAGACCGAGGTCGTGTTCCTTCGCGCGTGGCTGTCGAGCGCGGATTGCTTTCGGACGAGCGAATCGACGTCCGCGATCGCGACGATCGCCCTCACTGCGCCGTCGGAGAGGGCCTCGGCAACCGTGAGCTGGTCGAGATCGCGGGAATCGTCGTTGTCGATGGAGCACCACAGGAGGCTCCTCAGGTCGCGCACATCGGGGCCTTCAGGGGCCGCGGCCCCCCGGATTTCGCCGAGCTCAGCCAGCGCCGGCCTCGGGAAATCCGGCTCCAGGCCCCTCTCCTGCATCACCCGATGGGCGATTCTTTGGAGGAGCAGGCGGTCCGGGAGGGGGACGGGGGGCGTCATCGCAGGGGAAGGGGTCGGGCTGAGCATTGTGCAGCGACGATGCGAGGGAGCACAATACCCGACATGGCCCTTGCGGCGCCGCGTCGCGGCTCCGATCATCGGCGACTTCATGGCCGCTCCGGCGAAGACGAAGGCACAAGGGGCGCTGCAGGCGGCGGTGATCGTCCTGGCCGGCTGGTTTTGCTATTCGCCCGCCTTGCATGGCGGCTGGCTCTGGGACGACGCGATGGAGGTCGCCAGGAACCCGCTCCTCCGGAGCGGGTCCGGCCTGGCCAAGATTTGGCTCGGGACCGCGAGCCTCGACTATCTTCCCGTGAAGGGGACCATTCAGTGGCTCGAATGGCACCTGTGGGGCGACCGCGTCCTCCTTCACCATGCCGTCAACGTCGTGCTCCACCTCGCGGGCGCGTTTCTCATCTGGAGCCTGCTGGGAAGGCTCGGCGTGCGACGGGCATGGCTCGGCGGGCTCCTCTTCGCCGTCCATCCGCTCGCCGTCGAATCGGTGGCATGGATATCGGAGCTGAAGAACACGCTTTCCCTCCCATTCCTGCTCCTCGCGATGATCGCATATGTCGATTTCGATGAAAGGGGCCACGCTCCGAAAACTTCCGCCGGAGGCAATTTCCGGGCCCTGGCACCTTCCCTCCTCTTCTTCCTGCTCGCCATGCTGAGCAAGAGCTCGGCGGTCATGTTTCCGGTCATTATCCTCCTTTACGGCTGGTGGCGGCGGGGTCGCATCACTCTCCGCGACTGGACGGCGAGCGCGCCCTTTTTCGCAATCTCGGCCCTCCTGGGCGCGACCGCCGTGTGGTTCCAGGAGCACCGCGTGATCGACGGGCAGGATCTCGCACTGGGCGGCCCGCTATCGCGGCTGGCCGCAGCCGGAATCTCGCTCGCATTCTACCTGGGGCACGCCCTGCTTCCGTCCGCCCCCGCTCCGATCTACTCCCGCTGGCCCGTCGGCGCGCCCGCCCTCTGGCAGCTCCTGCCGTGGATCGCGCTCGGCGGCGCGTGCGCCTGGCTTTGGAAACGGCGGGATGGCTGGGGCCGGCACGCGCTGTTTGGGCTCGGCTTCTTCGCGATCAACCTCCTGCCGGTCCTGGGCTTTCTGCCGATGTACTACCTTCGGATTTCAAGCGTGGCCGACCACCTGGCCTACCTTCCGCTTGCCGGAATCGCCGGGCTTGCGGCGGCGGGCCTGGATGCGTGGCTTACAAGGATTCAAGCCGCGGAATTTCTCGGCCGCGGCAGATTCCGGGACCTGGCCCCTTCGATCGCAATCGTCCTTCTCGTCGCGGCGATGGCCGTCGAAAGCCGCTCCTATGCGGGAAAGTTCATCGACGAGGAGACCCTGTGGACGTATGCGGTGCGCCAGAACCCCGTGAGCGGCGTGGCCCATTCCAACCTGGCCTACACGCTCCTTAGGTCGGGCCGGATCGGAGAGGCGCTTGCTGAATACGAAGTGTCCGTGAGCCTGGCGCCCGAGGACGCGACCCTGCACTACAATTATGGCAATGCGCTCCTGCGGTCCGGGCGGCCGGACGGGGCGGCCGCGCAATACGAGACCGCGCTTGAGATCCGCCCCCGGTATGCCGAGGCGCACAACAATCTCGGCGTCGCGCTCCAGGCCGGCGGCCGCATGCCCGAGGCGATTGCGCATCTCGAGGCCGCGCTCCGGCTGCAGCCTTCCAACGCCGACGCCCATTACAATCTCGGCAACGCGCTCCTGAGAACCCGCAGGCCTGAGGAAGCGGTTCCCCAATACGAGGCGGCAATCCGCACGTTCCCGGAAAACGCCGAGGCTCATTACAACCTCGGTCTCGCCCTCCTGCAGTCCGGCCGGTTCAGGGATGCGGTCGAGGAGTACGAACGCACGGTTCGGCTCGCCCCAAACAATGCCGAGGCGCGCAACAACCTGGGCAACGCCCTCGCCCGATGCGGACGGACGACCGATGCGATGATCGAATATGAGACCGCCCTCCGCCTCGATCCGAACCTGACGGGTGCCCGGCAGGGCCTGCAGGCCCTGCTGGGAAACTAATCAGCCGATCGGATGGTGGTGCAGCGCGTGATTCGGTATGCTCGGGTGCGTGAATTGGGCGCTCTGCCGGGTCTTCAGCCAACGGGGCCGCCAGAACTTCGGATCGACCGCATGGTGGTGCGCCCGATCGAGCACGGTCCGGATCGCGGTGAGCTGGGCGGCGTCCGCGCTGCCCGTGCCGGCATAGAAGGCCTCAAGGGCCGCCGCATCGACATTGGCGGCCTTCCCCTCGGGCGCATTCGCTATATCGCGGTGGAGCTGGACAGGATCCGTCGCCGCCTCGCCGCCGGGCTGCTTCAGGTTCAGGAGGTGCAGGTAGAGCTCGTGCGTTTCAGCGGCGATGGGCTTCGGATTCGTTGTCATGCGCCAAAGTGCACCCGCCCCCGGCAATACGCAACCTATGCCGGAGGCTGGTGATCGTGCGTTTTGGTTCTGGGAGGAACACCCCCGACCCGGCTTAGAAGTTGCCGGCGGGTTTTGGCGCTATTAATACAATTCCCATGAAACCCCTCATGGCGTTGCTTGCGCTCCTCGTCGCCGGCCGGGCGGCCGCGGAATCCCACCTCATCCTGCTCGGGACCTACACGCGGGATGGAAACCGCGGCATCTACGCGGTGCGCCTCGACGGCGACACGGGCGCCGTTTCCGCGCCCGACCTCGCCGCGGAGACGCCCAACCCGAGCTTCCTTGCGCTGCACCCGAGCCACAGGTTCGTCTACGCGCACTGCGACCTCGGAAGGACAGCCGACGGAAAAGTCGGAGGGGCGATCAGGTCCTTCTCCCTGGACCCTTCCTCCGGGCGGCTCAGCCTCCTGAACACCCGGGCCACCGGCGACCCGTTCGCGAGCAACGTCTCCGTGGATCCCAGCGGGCGCATGCTGATGACCGTGAGCGGGACGGGCGGCCACATCGTCTCCTACCCGATCCAGCCGGACGGGAGCCTCGGGCTCCCGGCGAGCCGCCTCCACAACGACGGCCCGCCGGGGCCCGTCAAGACGCGCCAGCAGAAGACTTATCCCCATTCGAGCGCGTATTCCCCGGACGACCGGTACGTCATGGTCGCCGACCTCGGGCTCGACCGCGTCTTCGCCTATGGCATCGATCCGGCGACTGCACAGCTCGCCCCGCTCGACCCGCCGTACGCGAAATTCGCCCCTGGCACGGGGCCGCGCCACAGCAAGTTCTCGGCGGACGGAAGATTCTTCTACGTCGTCGGCGAACTCGCGAACACGGTGACAGCGTGCTCCTACGATGCGGCAAGCGGGAGCGTCTCGCCGTTCCAGACCCTGTCCACGGTTCCCGCCGGCTTCACAGGCGAGAGCACGGCGTCGGAGATCCGCATCCATCCCAACGGCGCCTTTGTGTACGCCGCGAACCGCGGCCACGACAGCATCGCCGTCTTCGCCCGCGATTTTCAGACCGGAAGGCTCACGCCGGTCGAGATCGTTCCCTCGGGCGGCCGCGTCCCGCGCAATTTTGCGATTTCTCCCGACGGCAAATGGCTGGTCTGCGCCCACCAGGAGTCGCCGGTCCTCGCCGTATTCAGGATCGATCCGGCCACGGGGCGGCTGACCGGCGTGCCGTCCTCCCGGGTGGAACCGAGGGCGATCTGCGTCCTTTTCGTCAACTGAGCCGGACCGGCCGCGGCCGCATCAGCAGCGCGACCAGCCAGCCCAGGGCCGAGCCCGCAAGGACGTCGATGGCGACGTGCTGGCGTGTCGCCATGGTCGAGTAGAGTATCGCCAGGCACCAGCATCCGTTCAGGAACCGCAGCGCGGCTGGCGCACCCGCGCGCCGGAGAAGCCGCCCTATCCAGATCGCGGAAAATACGGCGAAACCGGCGTGGAGCGACGGACACGCATTTCCCGAGGCGTCGACGGACTTCAGGCGCGCAAATGCTCCCGAATGCGACCAGGCGGCGTCCCATTTCGGGACGGCGGTCGGCCACGCGACGAAGACCGCAAGCCCCGCGACGGCCAGGACAGTCGCCGCCAGCGCGTAGCGCGCCAATTCGGACCGCTCGCCGATCAGCGCTGACGGCAGCAGCACATAAAGCCAAAGCGACACGTACAGGGCAAGCGATGCCGGATGAAAGCCGATCCAGCGGTCGAGCGCCGTCACGGGCATGACGGTCACCGGAAAGATCGGGTGGTTCAGGGCGAAGAAATAGCAGACGAAGAACGCCGTCATGAAAGCCGGGGTCCCCGCCAGCTTCACGGGCCACAGGGCCCCGAGCCCCCGGGCGAACTCGCGGCGCCAGGAGGGGGAGTCCATTCCACGAGGATGCGCGGCAGGTAAGGTTTGTCGACCGCCATGAATTCGTGCCAGCATTCCCCCCTCCCCATGAAATCCCCCGCCCCGATTCTCGCCCTTGTCCTCGGTCTGTCGCTCGCCGCCCGCGCCGACCAGGCCGACCACCGCCTCGACATCTATTGGAACGACGTCGAGGGCGGAGGCGCCACGCTGATCGTCACTCCGGCGGGCGAATCGATTCTCATCGATTCAGGCAGCCCCGGCACCCGGGACGCCGACCGCATCCGCCGGACCGCCGCCGAGATTGCCGGCCTTCGGAAGATCGATTTCTTCATCCTGACGCACTACCATCTGGATCACTTCGGGGGAATAGCGCAGCTGGCGACCCTGATTCCGATCGGCCAGGTCTACGACCGGGGCATTCCCGATCACGATCCGGACCATGGCACGGGCAGCGCCGAGGCCCTCTGGATCCGGATGAGCAAGCCGTACCGCGAATTCCGGGCTGAGGGAAGGAACCGGGTGGTGCCCGGCCTGCTGGTTCCCCTGACGCAGGCCGGCGGGGCCCCCCATCTGCAGCTCCGCTGCATCGCAAGCGGCCAGAAGTTCGTCGATGCTCCCGAAGGCTCCCCGCCAAACCCGATCGCGGGGGAGAATTCCCACCACAACCTGCCCCCGACCGACAACGACATGAGCAGCTCGTGGGTCCTGGACTTCGGGCCCTTCCGCTTCTACGACGGCGGCGACCTGACCTGGAACATGGAGGGCGAGATCGTCACGCCGGTCAATCGCGTCGGCCAGGTGGACGTCTACCAGGTGGATCACCACGGCCTCGATCTGAGCAACAATCCCGTCCTGGTCCACAGCCTCGCCCCCACCGTCTCCGTCATGAACAACGGGGCCACGAAGGGCACCGCCAAGGCGACGGTCACCACCCTGAAATCCTCGCCGGGCATCCAGGCCATGTACCAGGTCCACAAGAACCTCCGGCCGGCCGATCCGGAGGACAACACGGCGGACGAGTTCATCGCGAACGCCGCCGGCGACGCAAAGAACTGCCCGGCCAACATCATCAAGCTCTCCGTCGACCCCTCGGGAAAGTCCTACACGATCTCGATTCCGGCCACGGGCCACCAGCGGACCTACCAGACCCGGCTCGACAAGATCTAGCAGGCCTTCAGTCCGGCCGCGGAAGAAACTGCACGCAAACGGGCGAGCGGACCTCGAGGCTCTGCCCGGTCGGCGCGGGGATCCCCGTGGCGGGATCGATGGAGAACACGGTTATATTATGTGTGTCCTGGTTCGCCGCGATCAGCCAGCGACCGGCGGGATCCAGGCAGAATCCCCGCGGCGTCCGCCCCCCGCTCGCCACCCAGGCAAGGGGGCGAAGCCCGCCGTCCGAGCCAATCGCAAAGACGGCGATCGAGTTGTCGCCGCGGTTGGAGGCGTAGAGAAACCGGCCGGAAGGATGGACCAGCACCTCGGCCGCCGTGTTCTTCCCCTTGAAGCCGTCCGGCAGGGTGGAAATCGTCTGCAGTATCCCGAATCTCCCGGCCCGCCCGTCGTAGGCCAGGGCGACGAGCGTGCTGTCGATCTCGTCCAGGGCGTACGCGAGCCTGCCATTCGGATGAAAGGTGAAATGCCGGGGCGCGGATCCGGGGGCCAGGGCGACGAACGGGGGATCGGCCGGGCGGAGCGCGCCCGCAGCCGCGTCGAACCGGTAGACCATCAGCCGGTCGGTGGAGAATTCAGCCTCGACGGCCAGGCGGTTGTCGGGGGAGACGTTGAACGAATGGGCGTGTGGCGTCGCCTGCCGGGGATTGGGCCCCGCGCCGGTGTCCTGCACGAATGCGGAGGCCGGCCGCAGCGAGCCGTCGGCGCCGACCGGAAGGACGGCGACGCTGCCGCTGCCGAAGTTGGCGAGAAGGACGTTCCGGCCGGAATGGTCGACGCGCAGGAAACAGGTGCCGGTTCCCCCGGCCGAAACCTGATCGAGGAAGGCCAGGGTTCCGGTCGCCGGGTCCACCGCGTAGGCGCTCACCGCGCCCGCCGCCCGGCCGTCGAAACGGTAGATCTCGTTCGCGGCGTAAAGAAAACGGCCCGACGGGGCAAAGGCGATCCAGGTCGGATTGCGGGTCTCGGCGGCGAGCCCGAGCGGAGTCAGCCGGCCGTTTTCCGGGTCAAAGCGGAAGCGGTAAATTCCCCGGCTCGCCGAGCCAGGCGGGTTGTGGTGGAGCGGCAGCTCATCCCAATGCGTGTACGTCCCGACATAGACGAAAACCGGCGGCTCCGCGGACGCGAGGCGCGCGACGGCGAGGGCTGCGGCGACCGGGAGGAATCTACAGAGGGAGGCCACGTGCGTATGATCCTGCCGGTACCCGCTCATTTTCCGGCGACGTCGATGTCAAAGGCTCCCGTGACGACCCGGCCGCCCGCCTTGGTCTGCACCCAGATCCGGTATGAGCCGGACTTGGGAAAGAGATAGGGGAATGAGACCGTGGTTGCGCCCGTGGCATGCCGCAGATGCATGCTTGGGTCCATGGCCACCGGCGCGCCTGTCTGCTCCGAGGCCTGCTGGATGAAAAACATCTGCGACGCCATGGAAACGGTTCCGATCGGATGGATGTGGGAGAAGACCGAGCCGTCGGAACGGCGGATCGCCGCGTGCCCGAGCATGCCCATATAGGGCTCGAGCGGCGCCGGCCGTCCCGCCCGGTCAAGAAGCGCGAATTCCAGCGTCAGGTCCCGTCCGGCACGAACGGCGGCGGGGCCTGTGCGCTGGAGCCGGTATTCCCCGTCGGGGGCGGCCGATGGCGTCCCCAGGAACCAGGAATCGTCGAGATCCCGCGGCACCGCCCCGATCGATCCGGCATCCCGGGGTGCGTCGGGCACATCCACCGTCGTGGTCAGCGTCTCGGCGAACCCGGTTTCATAGGTGACGTCCGCGTAGAGGCGGTAACGGCCGCCCGGCAGCGGCGGAAAGGACACGTCGAAACTCCGTTTCCCGGTGCGAAAGGGATGAACGTGGGCGAGCGCGTCCAGCTGCGGCTCGCGGATCATGAAAAGATGCATCAGCTTCCCGTGGTCGGGAATCAGCCGGGACGAATCGTTGTCCTCACCGGCGACCTCGGGAAGTTCGAGGTGGACGACCGCCTGGCCGCCCACCTCCCGCAACGCGGCATCGATGGGCATCGGACGGTAGATTTCGTTCATCCGGAAATTCCGGTCCTCGGAGTCCCACCACCGCTTGCCCGCGCCCAGCGCAAGGCCGAGGGCGACCGCGGCTATGACAGCCGCCTCCCAGCCGCGGCGCCGCTGCCTCGCGTTCGGAACCGCATTTGGCGGCAGCGTGCTCTCGCGGACGCCGGCGCCTGCCAGGGCGACCGCGCCGAAAAAAAGCAGGCCCCCGAGCCCCGCAAGCAGCGTTCCGAGCGCCGGGGACATCGGGAGACGCTGCGTCGCCACCGAGAGGACGGGCACGATCACCGTCCCCGATCCGCGGGGCCCGGCGACGGCGACGTGCACGCTGTATGACCCGGATGTCATGAGCCAGAGCTCGGAGTGGCGAAGGGACGGGTCCCCGGGAACGGGAGCGGCGACATCGGGCGGCGGCGCGCCCTTCAGCCCGGCGCGCCAGTTCACCGGCAGCACGGTCACGACCGGGGCCTCTTTCTCCCCGCTCAGGAGCCTGACATTGATTTCTGCGCGGCCCGGGACGACCGAAGGCGGGAGGATGATGACGCGCACCGGATAGGGCCCCGCGGCCCCGTCCAGGACGACGGCCGGACTGCCGATATGGGCCTGGAGGCGAGCCGTCGACAGGAGGGCGGCCGCCAGGACCGGAATAAAGAGACGCCTCATCGCCGCACCCGGGTCATCCAGTTTCCGAACCAGAGTCCGGCCAGCGTGGATACATAGGCCGCAAGGAGGCAGGAGGCGACCGAGGAGGAGCGGAGCCCGGCCTCGTTCTCCCAGAAGTCATGTGGGTGGAGCCCCGAGTAGGTGTAGGCCCAAACTCGGTCGCCTGCGAAGAACCAGGTGTCGGCCGCCGGGGAGAGATAGAATGTCGAGAAAAGCCATTGCGCCGCCAGGAAGAGCAGGACGAACGATGCGGCCGTCAGTCCCGCAAGCATCAGGTCGCGGCGCCATTCGCGGCCGAATCCGCCGCTTTGCATGATGAGGTCGATCGCGACGGCGGGGACGACAAGCCAAAGCGGGAACGGGGGCGGGACCATGTGACTCACCGGGTGATTGATCGGGCCGAGCCGGGGCGATCCGGCAAAGAGCGGGAGAATCCAGACCATCGTCGCGGTCATGAGCATGTATGCGCCCGCTGCGAGCGTCGCGCCCCAGCGAAGCCTCGAGGCCCGGGCGATCGCAACGAGGAGAAAGGGGAAATCCGCCGAAGCCCTGAAAAAGAATTCCGAGGAATGCTGCCGATTTGGCCAGAAATCGCTCGTCCGCATCACGGCGACACCCTCGACCAGGACGGCCCCGAGGTAAAGGAAGAGCCAGGCGGCCGCGCCCGGCCTCCACGATCGATTCTGCTCGCGGAGCAGGAGCAGCCACACTCCCAGGCGGATCGCGAGGCTCCCCACGAAAAGCACGACGTGGGGAGGGCTGATGATCCGGACATCGAGGCCGTAGGCGTTGTGCCACCAGTTGTCGAAGGGGCCTGCGGCGAGCATGGCGACGGCTCCCCAGATTGCTATCCAAGCGCCGAACGGGGCCTTGCCCCCCAGGATGCGGACGGATCCCGCGCTCTCGGCCTCTGTCGCGAAAAAGGTCGTCCAGATCGCCATCCAGCCGGCCGCGAAACCGCTCAGCGCGCCGCCAAAGTAGATGGCGATGTGGGCCGGGGTCCAAAACGTGTCCCTTCCTAGGGTCATGTGCCAGGAGATGTCCCAGACTCCGCCAATGCCGCTCGATGTGATCGCGGCCACCATCAGGACGATCGGAAGCGAGATTCCCGGAAACCGGCGTCCTTCGGGCGTTCCGGATGGATTCGCAAGGGGGTTCGTCGCCAAAGCCATCGGCGGACAACACCCCCTTCCCCGCTCTGAG
>Ga0265320_10001561_pt1 | contig 16482 bp, 14 predicted proteins | sample 4827metaG_FD_202087 | JGI IMG/M metagenome (GOLD analysis project Ga0265320, IMG submission 202087) | Rhizosphere microbial communities from Carex aquatilis grown in University of Washington, Seatle, WA, United States - 4-8-27 metaG | ecosystem: Host-associated > Plants > Roots > Rhizosphere >...
ATGGACATTCAATGACATGGCAAACCAACCACTATGTTTCTTACCAGGTTTACGATTATTCAGATGCCTGGTTCTCGATGCGTCATACTCAAGTGACTGCCACGTTTGATGACCAGCAGAAAATCCAAAAAATTCAGGCGCAGATATACAGTTATGGCCTGTGACGTTCATCCGCTGCCGATTCCGGTCGTCGAGTGCAATTGACGCTGACGGCCCAAGGTCTTACGCTGGGGCAACTTTATGAGTGAATTGCAAGATTCCCTGCTGGAATTGATCCGGCGCAGCTCGGCGGAAATTCCCGACGACGTCAACCAGTCCATCCTCGCGTCTCTGGAACAGGAAAAAAAGGGCACCATCGCCGAAAGCGCGCTGAAGATCATCGACCAGAACATCCAGCTCGCCAAACGCAAGTCGCAGCCCATCTGCCAGGACACCGGCAGCATCCTGTTTTACGTGGATTGCCCGGTCGGCTTCGACCAGATCACCTTTGAGGAAACGGCGAAGGAAGCTGTGAAGCTCGCGACCAAAAAGGGTTTTCTCCGCCAGAATTCCGTGGATTCACTCACCGGCGTCAACGACGGCACCAACGTCGGGCCGGGCGCGCCCGCGTTCCATTTTCATCAGCATCGTTCGCCGGACTTGAGCGTCCGTCTCGTGCTCAAGGGCGGCGGCTGCGAAAACGTCGGCGCCCAATACTCGCTGCCGATTGAAAAGCTCCAGGCGAACCGCGACCTCGACGGCTGCCGCAAGGTGATCCTCGACGCGGTGTTGCAGGCGCAGGGCAAGGGCTGCGGCCCGGGTATTCTCGGCGTGTGCATCGGCGGCGACCGCGCGACCGGTTACGAAATGAGCAAGACCCAGTTTCTGCGGCTCATTCCCGACCGGAACCCGAACCCGGAACTGGACAAGCTGGAGCAGGACATTTTGAAAACGGCGAACGAACTCGGCATCGGCCCGATGGGATTCGGCGGCAAGACGACCTTGCTGGGTGTGAAGATTTGCGCGGCGAACCGCCTGCCCGCGTCCTACTTCGTCAGCATCAGCTATATGTGCTGGGCCTACCGCCGCCAGGGCGTGACCCTGGATGCGCAGGGGAAAATTGGGAATTGGCTTTATTGAATAAATAAAATGGAAGAAGGTAAAGCTCTCATCAACCTCGGCGAATTATCAAAACCAGCTACGGTTTTGATCGAGAAAATTTCCGAAGCCGTTGGTGGAGTTTTCCGTCCTTACCAAATTCGTCGTGTCGCGGATGCTGAAGCAGATGCAGAAAAAATCAGGGCTGTTTCTCAAATTGAAGTCACAGATCTTCAACGGCGAGCAATGCGTCGTTTTTTAGAAGAAGAAGCAAAGAAACAGCAGAACATTGAAAACATTACTAACAAGGCTTTACCGAAAGTTGGAGAGAATTCTGCACCCGAAAAAGTTGAAAATGATTGGCTGGCGAATTTTTTTGAAAAATGTCGTCTAATTTCAGATGAAGAAATGCAAAATCTGTGGGCAAAAGTGCTCGCTGGAGAAGCAAACAGTCCCGGCAAATTTTCCAAAAGGACGGTAAGTATTTTAAGTTCTTTGGATAAATCGGATGCTTTGTTATTTGAGAACATTTGTTCTTTCAGCTGGGCGATAGGTGACGGGGTCCCATTAATTTTTGACGAAGAGGATCAAATTTATGCCAAAAACAAAATTAATTACGCAGTAATAAAACATTTGGTTGAAATCGGTCTTATCAGCCATAATGGAATAACAGGCTTTAAACTTAACTTGCATAAGAAAAAAGCTGCCATGACATATTTTAGCCATCGAGTTCTTGTTGAGTTTCCAAAAGAAAAGGATAATGAACTGGAACTTGGCAATGTGCTTTTTTCTAAAGCTGGGCAAGAATTAGGTGGAATCTGTAGCTCGAAACCATGCGATGGCTTCAAAGATTATGTAATTAACAAATGGAGAGGTCTTGGCTTGAAAGTTTTTGATGGTGATGCCGAGATTTCTGAATACATGAACAAAAATCCATGACAAAATTAACCTTTCCCTTCACCGAAGAAAAAATCCGTGCACTGAAGGTCGGCGACGAGGTGCTGATTTCCGGCGTCGTGTTCACTGGGCGCGATGCGGTCCACAAGTATTTGCACGAGGGCGGCAAATTGCCGCCGGGTGTGAACTTTCGCGACGCGATCCTTTACCATTGCGGCCCGGTCGTGATGAAGCAGGACGATGGCAGCTGGAAGGCCACGGCCGCCGGCCCGACGACGTCCATTCGCGAGGAGCCGTACCAGGCACACATCATCAAGGAGTTTGGTTTGCGCGGTGTCATCGGCAAGGGTGGCATGGGTGATCGGACGCTGGCGTCGTGCAAGGAATCCGGCTGCGTGTACCTGCACGCGGTCGGCGGCGCGGCGCAGGTGCTGGCGGATTGCATCAAAAAGGTGCGCAACGTTTACCTGATGAAAGAATTCGGCGCGCCGGAAGCCATCTGGGAATTTGAAGTGCAGGATTTTCCCGCCGTCGTCACCATGGATTCGCACGGGAACTCGCTGCACAAGGAAGTCTTCGCCAAAAGCCAGGCCGAACTGGCAAAAAGAATTTAAACCGCGAAATACGCCGAACACGCGAACGGGATTTTAGAAAGTGATTTTTCGGGCATCGGATGTATTTCGTAGCTAATCCGAAGTTCCATGCGCATACCGGCCTTTCTCGGCCACGATGCATTCGACTTGAGCCTTGGGATAGTGGCCAAAATTCACGAGCAGCCCGAGTTTTAGCCCGGTTGCTTTCAGATAATTCTGCACTTGCGCGCGATGTTCATCAGTAAGCTCGATCACCGCTTTAAGTTCCAGCACAATTTGGTCGTAACAGACGAAATCCGGTTGGTGTTTTGAGCGCAATCGACAGCCCTTGGATTCCAGCGCGAGAGGCTTCTGTGGGACGAAGGGGATTCCCTGCAAACGCAGTTCAATTTCCATGCACTCTTGATATACCGGCTCGAGAAAGCCACAGCCTTTCTCACGATATTCCTCGAAGCCGGCGCCGACGATTTTGTAGCTTTCCTCTTTGAATAGTAATTCTGTTTTCATGGAGAAATAATAGTAGAGACGCTAAATACGCGAAATGCGTAAAATTTTCGTCAGAAGCCTTTGTTCGCGTATTCCGCGTATTTCGCGGTTAATCCGGTTGGCCTTCAATTCAGAATTTGAAGTTCCATTCGCGGGTAACGTATTTTTCCCGGGCCAGGGCGGCTATTTTTTCCAACGGCGGGTTCTCCAGCGGTTCCTCCGCCTTCCAGGCCTGCCGCATCGCCGCCTTCACCTTGTCCGCCGGCACCTTCAGGTTCATCAGGAACCGGTCGTGGCTGCGCCGCTCGCGGTAGGCGGGTTCCTTCGACGGCATGGGCAGCAGCTCGTTGATGAGCGAGACATTGAAGTCCAGCAGGAAGGTCCCGTGAAAAAGCAGGAAATGTTTCCGGCGCCGCTGCGAGTTGCCGGAGAACTTGCGGTCGCCGATGGCGAGGTCGGTGAAACCGCGGATGGCCACCGGCCGTTTGGCGACCGGTTCCAGGGTCGCACGATTTTTGCGCATGATGAACTGGTTGGCGGTGGCGATGGCACGGAGCGGGCCGTCGTCGGGAATCCGCAGGACCAGCGCGTAGTTGAGGCAGCCGGGACCCTGGACCACCGTGCCGCCGCCGGAACAACGGCGGAAAACGGGGATCCCGCGCGCCAGGCAGGCCGCGACGTTGACCTCCGTTGCAATCTTGTTCGCGTATCCGACCACGACGAAATGTTCGCGCGGTTCCCAAAAACGCAGGATGGACTCGCCTTCGCCGGACTCGCCCCAATCGAGCAGCAGTTCATCGCCCGCCAGATTTTCAGCGGGCGAGGGGAGGGTGAGATCAATCAGCTTCATTTCTTTGCGCGTGCCTGATTCGGTGGGGCGAGCGTCCTCGCGAGCCGGCCTCGACACGTCAACGCATAGCGAAAACGGCTCGCGAGGACGCTCGCCCCACCAAAATGGGAAAGTGTGCCATCATTGTTTTCGCTGGCGTTGAACATGTGACTTTGCTCTAATGTTGTCGGCGGCATTTGTCGCCATAGGAGAAGTCAAATAACACATTGAAAGCTCACAAAAAAGAAATTTACAGTTCGCGTTCTCACCCTCCGACTGACGGTGGCAACGGCGACAAATGGTCGGAGTCGTTGCAGTCGGTGTTTGAACTGGCGCTGGAGAACCAGGGGCCGGAGCGCACGGCGCAAATGCTGGAAAAGCTTGTCGAGCGCCTCCACGCCGCGTCACATGATGCCGGTCGCGGCTTCAATACGCCGTACGTCAACACCATCCCGGCGGACCGGCAGGCACCTTTCCCGGGCGACCGCGACATCGAACGTCGCATCAAGAGCTACATCCGCTGGAACGCCATGGCCATGGTGGTAAAGGCCAACTCCACCACGAATGTCGGCGGCCACATTTCCACCTACGCCTCGGCGGCGACGATTTACGAGGTGGCATTCAACCATTTCTTCCGCGGGCGTACGGAGCATTTTCCCGGCGACATGGTGTATTTTCAGGGCCACGCCGCGCCCGGTATTTATGCGCGCGCCTACCTCGAAGGCCGGCTCAACGAAAAGCATTTGCAGCATTTCCGGCAGGAACTCGCCGAGGGCGGCGGGCTCTCGTCCTATCCGCATCCCTACCTGATGCCGGATTTCTGGCAGTTCCCGACGGTCTCGATGGGGCTGGGCCCGATCCTCTCGATCTACCAGGCGCGGTTCAATCGCTATCTGCAGGCGCGCGGTATGACGAAATGGGCTGATGAACCCAAGGTCTGGGCCTTCCTCGGCGACGGCGAATCAGACGAGCCGGAAACGCTGGGTTCCATTACGCTCGCCTCGCGCGAGAACCTCGACAATTTGGTCTGGGTCATCAACTGCAATTTGCAACGGCTGGACGGTCCGGTGCGCGGCAACGGCAAGATCATCCAGGAACTGGAGGCGGCCTTCCGCGGCGCCGGCTGGAATGTCATCAAGGTTATCTGGGGCTGGGAATGGGACGAATTGCTCGCCAAGGACAAGACCGGCTTGCTGGTCAGGCGCATGGAGGAATGCGTGGACGGCGATTACCAGAAATACACCGTCGAACCCGGGAGCTACACCCGCAAACATTTCTTCGGCAAATATCCCGAGTTGCTCAAGCTGGTGAACCATCTTACCGACGGGCAGATCCAAAAACTGCTGCGCGGCGGACACGACGCGCGCAAGATGTACGCCGCCTATAAGGCCGCGGCCGAACACAAAGGGCAACCGACTGTCATCCTGGCCAAGACGGTCAAGGGCTATGGCCTCGGCGAGGCCGGCGAAGGCCGGAACATTTCGCACCAGCAGAAAAAGATGAACGAAAAGGAACTGCGCGAGTTCCGCGAACGTTTCAAGATTCCCGTCAGCGACGACGTCATCGCCGAGACGCCCTTCTTCCGGCCGCCACCGGACAGCCCGGAAATGAAGTACCTGTTCGAGCGGCGCAAGGCGCTCGGCGGATTTCTGCCGGAACGCAAGGTCAACGCCGCCGCATCCAAACTCGAACTGCCGCCGCGCGAGGCGTTCGCCGAATTTTTGAAAGGCTCGACCATGGCCGCCTCGACCACCATGGCCTTCGTGCGGTTGATCACCATCCTGCTCCGGCAAAAAGGCATCAGCAAAAACATCGTGCCCATCATTCCCGACGAGGCGCGCACGTTCGGACTGGATGCACTGTTCAAGGACATCGGCATTTATTCGTCCAAGGGCCAGCTGTACGAGCCGGTCGACAGCAAATCATTGCTCTATTACCACGAGGCGAAGGACGGGCAGATCCTCGAGGAAGGCATCACCGAGGCGGGGTCGATGGCGTCGTTCGTTGCGGCGGGCACCAGTTACGCTACCCACGGCGTGCCGATGATCCCGTTTTACATTTATTATTCGATGTTCGGCCCGCAACGCGTCGGTGATCTGTTCTGGCTGGCGGGCGACATCCGGGCGAAGGGCTTTTTGCTCGCTGCCACCGCCGGCCGCACGTCGCTCAACGGCGAAGGCTTGCAGCACCAGGACGGCCACAGCCTGCTGCTGGCCGGCACGGTCCCGACCTGCCTGCCGTATGACCCGGCGTTTGGGTATGAACTGGCCGTGATCGTGGTCGACGGCCTGCGTCGCATGTATGCCGAGGGCGAGGACATTTTCTATTACCTGTCGCTCTACAACGAGAATTATCCCATGCCGCCGATGCCGGCTGGGGCCGAGGAAGGCATTTTGAAGGGCCTGTATAAATTCAAGCCCGGATCCGGGGACAAAAAAATCAAAGCGCACATTTTCGGCAGCGGCACCATCATCAACTCGGCGCTCAAGGCCCAGGAAATCCTGGCCGAACGTTACGGCGTGTCCGCCGACGTCTGGAGCGCGACGAGTTACAAACTGCTCCGGTCTGATGCGCTGCGTTGTCAGCGCTGGAACATGCTGCATCCAACCTCCGCGCCAATGAAATCCTATATCGAAGAGCTGCTGGCGAAGGAGCAGGGGGTGTTTGTGGCCGTGTCGGACAACATCCGGACGATCCCTGACCAGATTGTGCCGTGGGTGCCAGGCGGATTGATGACGCTGGGCACGGACGGCTTCGGTCGCAGCGATACCCGGGAACGCCTGCGCCGGTTCTTCCAGGTGGACACGGAATCCACCGTCATCGGCACGCTCTACGCGCTGGCGGAAAAAGGCCTGGTGGAACGGAAAGTCGTGGCCAAGGCGATTAAGGACCTGGGTGTCGATCCGGAAAAAGTGCAGCCGCAGATTGTTTGAGTTTATTGAAGCAGACGCCAACACGGTTAAATGTTTAAGTCATGAGTTAGATCAAACGCCGGTCCTCACCCCAGCCCTCTCCACCGAGGGGAGGGTGAATTGTTCTGCGGCCGGGGCAACCGCGCTCCAAATACAATCACGGCCGGCGCAGCCGGAAGAACTTCTGCCCGCCGGTGGAGGGGACGGTGACCACAAACTGGTTGCCGATTATGGCCGGGACGTTGGTGACGCTGGTCCAGGTTGAGGTCGGGAAATTCGTCGTGGACTCCAGCAAGTAACTCGTGGCGTTGATCGGCCAGGCAATCCGCGCCGAGGTGCCGCCAATCAGTTGCAGGTTCATGGTCGGAAAGACCGCCGTGATAAAGGCGACGTCGTCGAACTCGATGACTCCGGCGGTGTTGTTCGTAAACGACACGCTCAAAATGGACTGGCCGGGCGGGGCGGCGAAGCCAAAGAAAGTGTCCCCCAAACCGCTGCTTTCGGAGATGCTGCGGCTGGCGCTTGCCTGGCCGCCGCCGCTGAACCGGGCGGTGGCGGTCACATCGCCGGTGCTGAAAAAGGAAGTGGAGAGGACGGTAAGGCCGAAATTGATCACCGGTTCATTGGTCACGCCGGAGGAGGTGTCATTGAAGACGAACGACATCTCCGGGCTCAGGTTGACCCACAGGCCCGAGAGTGAAATCGACTGCGCAAACGATGAACTGCTGGCCGTGATGCCGATGTCATTGTTGGCGTCCCCGATCAGCCGCAGCAACTTCGTCTGGTCGGTGCCGTAGGAAAAGATATAGGGGCCGGAACCGCTGCCGATGAGTTCGCATTGGCTGACCCCGCCAAAATTGTTGGTGAAGGCCGTTGCGACATCGGATTTGAACTGGTTGAAGTTCAACGCTGAACCGGCGGCGACAAAATCCACGGCGTTCGCCTGAGTCGGTTCATCGTAGGCGCCCACCGTGGCCAGAACCTGCGCCGATGCTGCCATCGCGGATGCCATCGCGGCACCGATAACGAGAAACGCCATTACCATGTTTGCCACACGCTTACGGTTTAAACAGAACGCCCCTGGTTTCATGATTTCAAACTGCTGCTGCGAATGCACGGGTGTCAAGATTCCCGCAGCAAGCTCAGCGATGCAACGATTACAAACTCATCTCACACCTTGGCCAAAATTTCAAGGGCTCTTGCAGGTTCCCGCGCGGCAAGAGGTTGCGTTGTCAAAAAAAAGGACATGGTTGTGCTGCTATTCGGACGGGGCAATCAGGCAGCCGGTACTTTCCGCTTCCATTCCGTTTCGATTATTATAAGTTCCCGAAACCTATGAGTGCAAAAACACTGCTTTGTTCCCTCGTGTGTGCTTCCGGGCTGGTCTTCACGCCCGGACTGTTCGCCCAGGCGCCCAAGATTGATTTTCCTGCCGCCAGCCCCGCCTGCACACTCAAACAACGCGTCGGTTTGACCGACTTTGAAATCACCTACTCCCGGCCCGGCGTCAAAGGCCGCACCATCTTCGGCGGCATCGTTCCCTACGGCCAGGTGTGGCGCACCGGCGCCAATCAGGCCACCCGGATCACTTTCAATACGCCGGTGAAATTTAATGGCATCGAGATGGCCGCCGGTACCTACGGACTGTTTACCATCCCCGGCGAGAATGAATGGACCGTCATCCTGAACAAGAATTCCGCCCAGTGGGGGGCTTATCAGTACGATGCGAAGGATGACGTCACGCGTTTCAAAGCGACGCCCGTTACGCTGAAGGATACCGCCATCGAGACCTTCACGATCGAGTTCAACCATGTCCGCGACGAATCGGCGGTGCTGAACCTGGTCTGGGACAAACTGGTTGTTCCCATCCACCTGGAGGTCGATGTCAGCAGCAAGGTGGTCCCGCAGATTGAGGCGGCCATGGCGTCGCCGGACAAAAAGGATGCCGGGCTCTATTTCCAGGCCGCCACGTTTTATTACAATCACGGATTGGACCTCAAGAAGGCGCAGGCCTGGGTCAACTCGGGATTGGAAGGCCAGCCCCGGATTGCCTTTGAATTGTTCCACCTGAAAGCCCAGATCCTGGCCAAACAAGGCGATAAAGACGGCGCCATTGCCGCCGCCAAGCAATCCAGCGAACTGGCCATCAAGGCCGAAGGCCCCGGCAGTTCCTTTGTGAAGATGAATGATGACCTGATTTCCAGCCTGAAATAAATGATGGCTGTTACCTCCGCCCGGCCCAAAACGTCATCCCATAGATAACCATTCAAACTACGAGGAATAACATGAACAAATTATTCAAATCGGCAGTCATTCTCTCCACGATCATCGCCAGTGCTGTACCGTTGATGGCCCAGCAAAAACGGATCAGCCCGCATGAAACCATCAGCACCGTCATTGGCGACCGACGCACGGGGGACCGGATAACCATAACCTACGGTCGTCCGTACACCAAGGACCCCAAGACCGGCGAACCTCGTAAAATTTGGGGCGGGCTGGTGCCCTGGGGCAAGGCCGACCGCCTGGGGGCGGACGAAGCCACCCTCCTCATCACCCAGCAGCCGATCCAGATCGGCGAAACCACGATTCCTGCCGGCGCCTACACCCTCTACACGGTGCCGTCGGAAGCCGGGGCCTCAAAACTCGCGTTCAGCACGAACCTCGGGAAATGGGGTGTTCCGGTGGATGAGACGCATGACCTTGCGCGGGTGGACATGAAGAAGGAAACACTCGACAAGCCGGTGGACCAGCTCACGCTGGCCATCGATAAGGATTCATCGGGCGGCGGCGTGATAAAAATCATGTGGGAGACCACCCAGTTCTCGGTGCCGTTCACCGTCAAGAAATAACCTGAACCGTGCGAGGGCCCGACAGGTTTTGGCGCGCGCCAGCCCCCTGGCGCTGGCGGTCCAGCTTCGCCGCAGTTGCGGTTTGCCTGTTGATCGGATTTTTCGGCAGCCAGGCCGCCGAGGACCCATCGCCGGCCGCCATTTTGCAGCAATTGGAGAGCTTCCGCGAAATGGGCAGCGTGCTCTACATCGCCGCGCATCCTGACGACGAAGACACGCAGCTGATCACTTACCTCGCGCGCGGACGCCATTACCGCTCCGCTTATCTTTCGGTCACGCGCGGCGACGGCGGCCAGAACGTGCTGGGCCCGGAATTCGGCCAGGAGCTGGGCGTCATCCGCACCGAGGAATTGCTGGCCGCACGCCGGCTGGACGGCGGCGAACAGTTCTTCACCCGCGCAATGGATTTTGGGTATTCCAAAGATTACCGGGAAACGCTGCGCATCTGGGACCACCAACAGGTTCTTTCGGACGTGGTGCGCGTCATCCGCACGTTCCAGCCGGACGTGGTCATTGCCGGTTTTTCCACGAACCAGACGCCAGGCCAGCACGGACATCATGTCGCTTCTGCCATCCTCGCCGGTGAGGCGTTCAAACTTGCCGGCGATCCCAAGGCGTTTCCCGACCAGCTCGATTATTTGAAACCGTGGCAACCGAAGCGCCTCCTGCAAAACAACCGTTTCGGCGGACGCGGCGGCACAAATTCTTCCGGCGGCCCGCGGGTGGAAATCAATGGCAACGATCCGGTCCTGGGAATTTCCTTCGGCGAAATCGCCGGTCGCAGCCGCGCCATGCACAAAAGCCAGGGCTTTGGCAATTTCGCCGGCATCGGCGGCGGTCCACGCACGGCAAATTTCATTGTGCTCGACGGCGAGCCGGCAACCAATGACATCATGGACGGCATTGATACCGCCTGGTCGCGCGTGCCCGGCGGCGCGGACATCGGCCGGCAAACGGACAAAATTATTGCCAGGTTCGACCCGAACAAGCCATCCGCGAGCGTGCCAGCATTGCTTCTTGTTCGCAGCAACCTCTATCCGATTTTCGCGCATCCGAATTCCGGGACAGCGTCTTCCGATCGTTTGATTGCCCAGAAATGGAATCAATTGGACAAGATATTGCAATCCTGCCTTGGCCTTTCAATTCAAACGACGGTCTCCCATGCCGAAGTAGTTCCGGGTGAGGACATCAAATTGCGCTACGCAGTGACTTTGCACTCCGATTGTCCGGTCAAGTGGCGCGGAGTGATGAGCAGGTTCAACAGCCAGGGAGAGAACATTCATTTCGAAAGCGCGACGTGGAATGGGCCGGACATGGATGCCGAACTGAAACCAAATGTGCCGCTGTTTCGAGAACTGACAATCACCGTGCCCACCCAAATACCGCTGACGCATCCTTATTGGCTCCGCCAGGAACCGACGACGGGCATGTTTCGCGTTAATAGTCCCGGTTTGATCGGGCGTCCCGAAAATCAGGAAACGCTCTCCGATCTTTACGCGTTTGAAATTGACGGGCAGCCAGTGCGATTTTCAATCCCGCTTACGATTGATGACGAACCGGTCCAAGCCGGAACCGAATCGGGAAAGTTTGAAGCGCGCCGCACGCTGAAAATCATCCCGCCGGTTTCGCTGCATTGCGAGGACGAAGTGAAATTGTTTGCCCCTGGCTCCTCGCGGAAAGTGACTGTCGAAGTCACCGCCGCCCGCGCGGATTTGAAAGGCGAACTTTCGCTGGACACGCCCGAAGATTGGAAAGTCACGCCGGCGAAAAAGGAGCTCTCCTTTACCTCCGCGGGACAGCGCGAAAAATTTTCCTTCACCGTCACCGCCCCGCCGCAAGCCGCGAGCGCCCAAATCACCGCCCGCGTAAAAATCGGCGACAAGATTTACGACAACCAGCGCATCGAAATCAGTTATCCTCACATCCCGATGCAATTGCTTCAACCGCCTGCGCGCATCCAGGCCGTCAGCCTCGACCTCGCCATCCGCGGGAAAAAAGTCGGCTACCTTCCCGGTGCCGGCGACAGCGTCGCCGATGCTGTCAGAGAAATGGGCTACGAGGTCACGCTGCTGGGCGGCGACGATTTGACCACGAATCGCTTGAAAGATTTTGACGCCGTGGTCATCGGCGTTCGCGCATTCAACGTTCGTACCGACATCGTTTCCAATTTGCCAGCCTTGTTCGCCTACGTCGAGGCGGGCGGCACGGTCGTCGCACAATACAACCGTCCGGGCCGGGATCAGAAGACCGAACAGCTGGCGCCGTACAATCTGCAGCTTTCCAACGATCGGGTCACTGACGAAACGGCGCCGGTGACCTTCCTGGCGCCGGACCATCCGGTGCTGAACACGCCGAACAAAATCACGGCGGCCGATTTCACGGGTTGGGTTCAGGAGCGGGGGATTTATTTTCCGAACCAATGGGACGAACATTTCACGCCGATCCTGGCCGCTGGGGATCCCGGCGACACCGCGCTCCAGGGCGGCCTGCTCGTCGCGCCGTACGGGAAGGGTCATTTTGTCTATACCGGACTGGTATTTTTCCGTGAGCTGCCGGCGGGCGTGCCCGGGGCTTACCGGCTCTTTGCCAATTTGATTTCATTGGGCAAATAAATGAAGTCCGTACCGCCTGAATCTCGAGATCCGGACGAGTCGCCGGGCGTGCCGGGCTTCTGTACCTGGCGCGGCGTTTATCTTTTCGTGTTCGTGACCTTTGTGCTGGTGGTGTTGTTGCTCGCTCTTTTCTCGCGCTATTTTGCATGAACTCGCTCGATTGGATCATCCTGCTCGGCACGATGATTGGCATTGCCGCTTACGGCGTGTGGCGGACGCGCGGCGTTCACAGCCTCAACACCTATCTCAAAGGCAACCAGTCTACCGGCTGGGGAACCATCGGCCTTTCCGTCATGGCGACGCAGGCGAGCGCCATCACCTTTCTCTCCATCCCGGGACAGGGTTTTGAAAGCGGCATCGGGTTCGTGCAAAATTATTTCGGGCTGCCGCTCGCGCTCATCGTTGTGTGCGCGGTGTTCCTGCCGATTTACCGGCGGCTCGGGGTTTACACGGCTTATGAATTCCTGGGCCGCCGTTTCGACTCCAAAACCCGGCTGCTCACCGCCGGACTTTTCCTCGTGCAACGTGGCCTGGCCACCGGGGTGACGATTTACGCGCCCGCCATAATCCTTTCGACCGTGCTCGGCTGGCGGCTCGACCTCACCATCGTCTGCACCGGTCTGCTCGTCATCATTTATACCGTCACCGGCGGCAGCGCGGCCGTCAACCTTACCCAAAAATGGCAGATGGCCGTCATCTTCGGCGGCATGGTTACGGCGTTCTTCGTTCTGCTGGCAAAACTTCCGCCGGGCCTGGGCTTCGGCGGTGCCGCCCACCTCGCCGGCGCGATGGGCAAGCTGCAGGCCGTGGATTTCTCGTTCAATCCCGACCGGCGCTACACTTTCTGGACCGGGATGCTCGGCGGCACTTTTCTGATGCTCTCGTATTTCGGCACCGACCAGTCGCAGGTGCAGCGCTACATTGGCGGCGCGGCGTTGCGCGAGGGCCGGCTCGGATTGATGTTTAACGCGTTGCTTAAAATACCGATGCAATTTTCCATCCTGCTGCTCGGCGCGTTCGTGTTCGTCTTTTATCAATTCGAGAAACCGCCGGTGTTCTTCAACCAGCCCGAATGGCGGCGGCAGGAACAGGGCCCGGAGGCGGCGAAGTTTCGCGCGCTGGACGATCAATTCGCCGCTGTTTTCGCCGACAAACAATCGAAAATCCGCGCCTGGCTCGACGCCCGCGCCTTGCCTGACGCCGCGGCCGAATCGGCCACGCGCGCTGCGATGATTGAATCGGAGACGCGTGCCGCGGCCATCCGCGCCGAAGCCAAAACCGCGCTCACGGCCGCCGACCCCCACACCCAGGCAAAAGATTCGGATTACGTTTTCATCACGTTCATCCTCAATTACCTTCCGCACGGCGCCATCGGCCTGCTGGTGGCGGTGATGATCGCCGCCGCGCTCGGTTCGAAGGCCGGTGAACTCAACGCGCTCGGCACGACGACGACGATTGACCTCTGGCGGCACTTCCGGCCCCTCGCCGCGCACGACGAGGCACGCAACATCCGCGTCGCCAAGTGGTTCACCGCGATCTGGGGCCTGTTCGCCATTGCTTTCGCGCTCTATGCCAGCTTCGCCGAAAATCTCATCGAGGCCATTAATATCCTCGGCTCGATTTTCTATGGTGTGGTGCTGGGGATATTTCTCGTGGCGTTTTTTCTGAAACGGGTCGGCGGTCCGGCGGTATTCTGGGCGGCGGTGGTGGCGCAGGCGATGGTATTTGTCCTCTTTTTTTCGCTCAACATCAGCTACCTCTGGTATAACCTCATCGGATGCGCCGGGTGCGTGCTGTTGAGCCTCGGCCTGCACGTCGTGCTCGGTCCGGATGACCGGCGCACGGAAACATTTTGATGCCATGAATCCCGCCCCGATCATTTGTTTTGGCCAGCAGCCGTGCGGGTTCTTTCCGAAACGGTTTCTCGTCGCCAAAATCCAGACGGCCCGGCGCCTCCAGACGGAGATCGGCGGTGAAATCATCTTTTTCTGGCACGACAGCGACCATGACCCGCGCGAAACCCAGACCATCCTGCGTCATCGCAAAACCAATGAGCCGGCCCGACTTAATTTCGCCTTCAAAAATCGCATCCAACGCAAGTTTTCACCGCTTTACCGCAAAGACATCGCCGCCGGTTGGCAGGACAAGACCGTGCTCCAGTTGCCGAACTATGTCGGGCATCATCTGATTGATATTTTCAAAGAAATGTCCGCGGCCCAGGTCGCCGATTTCTGCCTGGAGATGTATCGCGGCATGGGTCTGCTCGAAGGAATCCGCGTGGTGCGTTCGAGCGACCCATCAGTTCGCCGGGCGGCCTGCGCCGTGTCGGAATATTTCCTGGATGTTTCTTATGAAGGTGAAACCGTGCGTGCCCGTTTCGCAAATGATGCGCTGACGTTGCACGAAGGGGGAGATTCATTCATCACCCTGGCCAAGGCCGATTTTTCCAGGGAACAAATCAGTCCCACGCGTGATACCCGGCTGCGCTGGATGCAATCCGTGGTGCATTGCACGCATTACGTTGCCGGAGCCGGTGAAAAAGCCTACCTTCGCCCGGAAGAGACGCCGGAAATCACTTTTATAAATCGCGATGCCATTGACCGTGCCGATGAAGCGTACGTCGAAATCCCATCCTGAACCCGCCGCCTTGCTGGCTTTCGGGGCGCATCCGGACGACATCGAGTTCGGCTGCGGCGGGGTCATCGCCAAAGAGACCCTCACCGGCCGCCCGGCGCACCTGGTCATTTGTTCGCGCGGTGAAGCCGGGACTCACGGCACGCCGGCGCAACGGGTGGCCGAGGCAAAAAAATCCGCCGCGCTGCTGGGGGCAACGGTCGAATTCGTCGAGCTCGACGGTGACGCGCACCTGGAGCTGCGCGTAGCCCACGCCATCAAACTGGCGGGCATTTTGCGACGGGTGCGCCCGGGCATCGTGCTGGCGCCAAGCCTGGTGGGAAACCAGCATCCGGATCATGCCAAGCTCGGCCGGCTGGTGAGCGATGCCGCCCGGCTGGCCCGATACGGCGGATTGAAGGAACTGCGACGGATTCGTCCCCATGCCATCGAGCAACTGTTTTTCTATGCGGTGACACCGGAAGCCGAGCCGGCTGGCGTCACGCCAGTGCTCATCGATGTCTCCGGGCCGATCATCATGAAGGCGTGGACGGCGGCGATGGCAGCGCACACCTCGCAGGTTTCTGCCCGCAGTTACGTAGAATTACAGCTCACGCGCGCGCGGTTGCGCGGGTTGCGGGCGGGCATCGGTCACGCCATCGCTCTGTTTCCCAACGATCCGCCCGTGCTCGAATCGCTCTCCCAACTGGGCCGCGGTGCGCGGCGATTTTGAATTCAGCCACAGATGAACACAGCTAGAGCGGTTTAATTAAAACTGTGGCCTTCAAAATCACAAGAAACGCCCGAAAACAAAGCAGATTAATTGTTTCATACGGCTACAAAGTGACTGAAAATGCTCTAGGCACAGATGAAGGCAAAAACATTCAGAGGGTTGCTCACCCAATCAATCAATCTGTGTTCATCTGTGTCAATCTGTGGCTAGCAAAAGTATGAAAATCGGCATCACGTGTTATCCCACGGTCGGGGGCAGCGGCATCCTGGCCACGGCCCTGGGGGAGGAACTGGCGCGGCGGGAACACGAAGTGCATTTCATCAGTTACGAAAGGCCGTTTCGGCTGCCGGTGGACGTGCCGCGGCTGTATTTCCACCCGGTCGCCATCAACGATTATCAACTGTTCAAATACCCGGACTATACCCTGCCGCTTTCCGTGCGCATGGCGGAGGTGAGCCGGGACCATCGGCTGGACGTGTTGCATGTCCATTACGCCGTGCCTCATGCCACGGCGGCAATCCTGGCGCAATCCATGCTCCCGGCGGAACAACGGCCGCGCGTGGTGACAACCTTGCACGGCACCGATACCACGTTGCTCGGTTGCGACCCGGGATACGGCCCTGCCATTCACCATGCGCTGACCTGTTCGGATGCCGTTACGACCGTGTCCGAGTACCTGAAGCAGGAGACGCAGCGCGTGCTCGGCTTCAAAGGGCCGTTGGAAGTCATCCACAATTTTTTCACGCCGCGTTCACCGCGACGGTCGCGTGAAGAAGTGCGCGGGGAACTGGGCCTGCAAAACGAGGTGCTCCTGTTCCATTCGTCCAATCTGCGTCCGCTGAAGCGCATCGATTTGCTGCTCGAAACCGCCGCCCGCATCC